>Ga0247807_10000023_pt1 | contig 342532 bp, 272 predicted proteins | sample UWRJL074202C1_FD_179931 | JGI IMG/M metagenome (GOLD analysis project Ga0247807, IMG submission 179931) | Plant litter microbial communities from Arlington Agricultural Research Station in Wisconsin, United States - UWRJ-L074-202C-1 | ecosystem: Environmental > Terrestrial > Plant litter >...
AAGCCAAAGTGGTTCCACAAGAAGTGTTGAGCAAAGTCGTCGTTACGGTTCCGTTTTCGTCGATGGCTCCGTCGCAATCGTCGTCTACGCCGTTGTAAGGAATTTCAGTTCCGTTCGGGTGGATGGCGTTCACGGCATCGTTACAATCAGTATTGTCAGCAACAAATCCTGCAGGGACAGTGCCATTGCAGCTTACTTGTGTTACCGCCGGGTTTCCGTAACCGTCGTTATCGGCATCTTCATAATAGGTGTAGCATTCGTTGCTGAAATATACGTTGTCGATGAAAATCTGTGTCGCAGGGTTGATGCTTTCGAGTTTCAATCCCCAAGCTTGCGTTAAATCTGCAGCGGTAAAATTGGTCATCGGAATGCTGATCGAATTCCATCCTGCCGTCAAATTCGAAACAGGGAACAAGTAATCGCCATTGGCCAAAAGGAATACATTCACTCTCGACAACGCAGGGTTGCTGCTCAACGGTTCATTCAGGTAGAAATCAATATGCAAATGGCTCATGCCCGAAACATCCACACGTGCTTCGGCCACATCGGTCAAGCCCAAGAATCCGAAATTATCCAATTGCAATGCAGTATTGGTACCGTTCGGCACTTCGGTCATCGCAGCACCAGACCAAGGCGCGCTGGCCGCTGTGATGGCATTGGCATAAACTGAAGGCGTTCCTGTGAACAAAGAGATTACCCTTTCTGGCGTTCTTACCGGCGGAACCGGTGAAGCAATAGGAGGAGCGAAAGTTACGTTGAATTGTGCTGTGATGCTACCTGCGCCATAGCCGCCGTCTGCTGCCTGATTGGCAGTAATGGTGGATGTTCCACCACCAACAATGTGGATCATATCGCCATTGACGATGGTGGCCACCAATGGATTGCTGCTGGTGTACGTAAAGGCACCCGGGCTGTCCGAAGTAGGCGCAGTGATTGCAAAATCAACGTCATTGTATGCTTTGGTAGGAATGCTGAAGTTGGTCAATGTAGGAGGCAACTCTGTCGCCGGCCTGAAGAAATAAAGGTTGTCAAAATAAACCGTTTTTCCGGCTCCGTTGAGGCTTTCGAATTTCATAAAGAAAACGCCGTTCGGGTTCAAACCTTGATTCGTATAGGCAGTCATCGGGATATTGATGCTGTTCCACTGGCCTGGCAAAAGGGTAACTTGCGCAGCCCTGTCTCCGTTGTTGAGCAACCAGATGTTCATTGCCGAACAATCGTCAGAATATACATCCATGTGCAATGTCGTCATCGGGGTCAGGTTGGCAGCGGTAAAAGTGAAGATCTCAATATTGAAATTGGACATCATTTTGGTTTCGTTGCTTTCGAGTTGCACATCGCTCGTAGAGGCGATATTCTGGCAAGTCAACGTCGAATAAGGCGCGTAAGCATCGCTGTACAATGAAATAACATCCCAAGCGTTTCTGGCCGGAGGCGTTGGCGCTGCGGTTGTCAATGGAGCAAATTCTACCGTTAATGTGGCAGTTGCTGATCCCGGATTGTAAAGTCCAGATGCGGCTTGGCTTGCCGTAATGGTAGCCGTTCCTGCACCAACGATGTGTACGGTATTTCCGCTGATAGTCGCTACAGCAGGATTGCTGCTGCCATAGGTGATGGCACCCGGGCTGTCGGATGTGGCGGTCACGGTAAAATCGGCGTCGCCTACCATTTTATTGATGTCGTCCAATGCGATCGTAGGATTGATGAGTTCTGCTGCAGGCTTCCAGAAATACATATTGTCTACGTAGATCGTTTTGCCACCCGAACCGACCATCTTGAATTGGAATAGGCTTGAGGTACTAAATCCTCCTTGTGACGTATAGCTTGTCAATGGAATATCGTAGCTGCTCCATGCGCCTTGTGTTACTGGCGTAAGTGCAACCGATCTTTCTCCTGTTGCTGTAGAAATCAGGTAAAAACTGAGCGAAGTCTCGTTCAGGCTGTACACGTCGATGTGTACGAACTGCATTCCCGAAGCGTCTACGTTGCTGCCGAAATCGGTTCCCTGATAATTCAAATTCGTGTACTTGAGCAGATTATCCGCGCCGATGGTTTCATAAGTAACCGTTGTTGATTGTCCCCAACCCGGATTGTAATTTCTGGTTCCCGGAACCGGCGTGTAAGCGTTGCTGTAGATTGACATGACATCTGCAACGTCCCTTGCCGGAGGCGTTGGCGCCGCAGTGGTTAAAGGCGGGAACGTTACGGTGAATGTTGCTGTTGCCACACCTTGCCCGAATGAGCCATCGGCGGCCTGTGTTGCCGTGATGGTCGATTGTCCGCCGCTCACGATGTGGATCATGTTGCCGCTTACGATAGTCGCTACGGCAGTGTTGCTGCTCGAGTAAGACCATGCGCCGGCGCTGTTTGTCGTAGGTGGAGTGAGGGCAAAATCAGCATCGCCAAACACTTTAGCGGGAACGGTAAACGCTCCCAATGTAGGACCCTGCGTTGTAGCCGGTCTGTAGAAATAGATGTTGTCGACCCAAACATCATCCTGAGGAGCGCCTGCTCCTGTAGGATTGTTCAAATCGAAAAAGCTGATGCTGGCAAAATTGGTTCCCGTGAATTGCGTCAATGGAACATCCAGGCTTACCCAGCCACTTGCGGCAACTGCCTTTGTGACGCTGCTGCCTTGAAATTGCAGCCAAATTGTACCGATCGTACCACAATAAACATCGACGTGCAAAGTTGTCATTGCCGAAAAGTTTGTAGGAGGGAAAGCCGTTCTAGACAATAGCATATTGGCATTGTAACGGGTAGCATTTCCGGCAACAGTAACCGCAGTTCCATGTTGGTAAGCTACTCCCGAAAGTGTGGTGTATGCATCGCTGTACAAGGACATGACATCCCAAGCGTTTCTTGCAGGCGGTGTCGGTGCAGCCGTACTTGGCGGAGCTGGGTTTACGGTAAGCGTAGCGCTGATGCTTCCGGCAGAATGGGTTGCATCTGCTGCCTGATTCAATGTGATGATTGACGTACCCACGCCATTGATTTGAATTTGATTGCCATTTACGATGGAAGCCACTGCAGGTGTAGCGCTGGCATAAGTGATTGCACCGCCGCTGTCTGTAGTTACAGCAGGAATGTTAAACGTGGCATCCCCTACAGTTTTGGCGGGAATCGTAAAAGATCCGAAAACTGGGGCAGGATTTCCGCCCGTGACGCAAGTTCCCCAAGTAACACTCGCTGGGATAGGGAATAGTGCCAGGTCTTGTCCTGATGGATACAAGACATGGATTTGCGTATACATATTTGGCGTTGAAGTAGAAGCAAAAGAGACGGTGATGGTCTTACTGTCGCCGCTCAATACGGCAAAAAATTTCGCCTGTATGTTTCCGCCACTCGTACCGATGAACCAACCGTCGTGTATGCCTGACATAACAACAGTCGATTTGATGGTTATTTTGTAATTGTTAGCCGAAGGCTGTTCCATACTGAGTAAAATGGTACGCGTGCCCGACGTGATCGATTGGTCACAATACTGGATGGCATACCCTGACGAAATACTCATCAGGAGAAAGAGTAAAATGAGTTTTTTAAATGTTTCCATAATTTGTTTGGTTTTTTGTGGTTTGATTTAATCGGAAAGGGCTCCCTAAGCCGCTTTCACGTTTAAAAATTTTCTCTATCAACTTATCCGACGGCGCGGCCGCAGGGATTTCAATTTTTCTTTGAAACCGTATAAAAGCTATATCGATTTCGAAGAAAAACTAAAAAAATACCATGTAAAATTAACGATCGGTAAATCTGGGGAGATACTTTAACCTGAACTTGAAACCAACAATTATCGTAGGAAACAATTATTGGAGCATTGGCGTATAAAAAAGAAAACAGGCCATCTAAACCGACAACCTGTTTTCAGAGACAAAAAATTAGTTTTTAACGAGTTTTACAGTTTTGCTGCCTGCTTCTGTTTGAACATTGGCGAAATAAAGTCCGCTTGACAATTCAGAACCATCGATTACAGCGTTAATGTTGTTCGGTTGCAACGTTTGGATCTGTTTTCCGGTCACATCAAACAGCTGCACCGAAGTGATGGTTTGTGTTGCCGTGATGTTCCATTTGTTTTGCGTCGGGTTCGGATAAGCGCTGAAAGCCACTTTGTCAAAACCTTGCGTAGCCATAGTAGGCTCTACTGTCGAGAAATAGATGTTGTCGAAATAAACGATGTCAGACACCAAGTCAGAAATGGTCCCGAGCTTGAACTGGAAGAACGTATTCTTGTTGAATCCCAATCCTTCGAAGAAGCTCAACGGTACGTTGACACTCTGCCAAGAATTTTGCACGAGCGTTCCGTTACCGGTACCGTTGGTGTTGAGTTCATAATTGTATTCAACGACACCGCCATTGTTTCCAATCACGACGAATCTGAGTTGCGTCGAATTGGTATCGGCGAAATAATCGAAATGCAGCCATTGGTGTGCCGAGATGTTCGTCACGCCATTGGTTCCTCTGCCGTATCCGGCAACTGCAAAATTCATTTTAATCACTTGGTTCACGCCTGTACCCGGATCAACATCTGGTTCTCCAGACAAGTTTCCGAAGTTGTAATCAGCAACCCAGTTGTTGGTATATCCGCCCGTATCGCTGTAAATGTTCAACACTTGTGCATTCGGCGTGGTAGGCGTTGGCGAAGGCGAAGGGAAAGTAGCGACAAAATTGATCGTGTAGGTTTTGGTTACCAATCCGTTTTGTGAAGTCACCAATACAGTAGCCGCGCCCGGAATTCCAGGAGCCTGCGTGATCGTAGTGATTGTCGCTCCAGCAGCAGTAGGTGTTGCCGCTGTAATTTGTGGCGCCGTAGTGGTGCCAACAACCAGTTCGTACGTATATCCTATTACAGATGAACTGAATCCAGGTAACGTAGAGCCGTTGACTTGCAGGTCACTCAAAGACGCATCTGAACCTGCTGCAGTAGCCGGTTTCCAGAAATAAACGTTGTCCAGATAAATGGTACACGGCGTTACACCGCCTTGGGCGTCGAATTTCATTTGGAATACATTGTCCCAAGTCATTCCCGGGAACGCGCTTTTCGGAAGGTCGACGCTGCTCCATCCGCCTTGCACGAGTGGTACATTGGCCAGGATTTCCGATACGCCGGTTCCGTTGTTGATCGGAGATACTTTGACATTGGTAGCATTGGATGTCCAGATGTCTACGTGCAGGTATTCCATTCCTGAAGCATTTTGTGGCGTCAGTTCGGTTCCTTGGTAGTTGAAACTTGGATACGCAAGGACCACATTTCCGGTTCCGGGATCATAAGTGGGGTTCACCTGGCCAAAACCGGTTTGTCCCCAATTCGGATCATAGTTCGTAGCCACACTCGTAAAAGAGCCTCCATAGACGGAAATTACATCTACTTGGGCATTGGTTGGAACGGGGGCATTGTTGGTCGGCTGCGCATAGCTAAAAGTGGTATTTAATAGCACAGTCAATAAGAATAGTAAGGTAATTTTTCTCATATCACATTTTTTTAGAGTTAAATTTGTCAAAAGCTAAAATAAAGAATAACCTATTTAAACAATCCGCAATTATACATATATAAACTATACAGTCAAAAAATTTAATTATTGTCGATTTTGGACATAAAATCCTTCAAAATAAGCCGTTAACCGGATAAGCGAATATTTGTGTATAGTTGTTGTATGGTTTTTTTCGGCTCATTCTCGAACTACAACGTTTTCATTTCGGTTTTTTCGCAAAGTTCAAATGTTAAAAAATTCGCACATAAGAGGGAATTAACAAAAGCCACAACTTTCAACGTCAAAAATCAAAACGCCAAAAATTTCAGTTTTATCTTTTGAGCGTGAAATGCGCCCGGAAAGTTTTGTTCATTCCATTTTGATTGTATTTGATCGTAAACCAATAATCGGTCGATGGCAATACATTTCCAGTATACGTTCCGTCCCAACCCAAACCAAGCGGACTGATTTGCTTGAGCAGTTTGCCATAACGGTCGAAAATGTGTATTTCGGCATCGTCAAATCCTTTGATGTTCCAGGTGTCGTTGAATCCGTCTCCGTTCGGCGTGAAAAATTTCGGATAATCAATAACGGTAATGGTCGTCGTTAAATTGGTGCAAAACCCATCCACGACATTTATGGTATGTGTTCCCGCCGTAACATTGTAAAATACATTCGACGACTGGAAAGCACCGTGATCCAATTGAAACGAAAATGGTCCACCGCCTCCAGTAACCATAACCGCAACCATTGGATCATCACTGAATGCTTCCGATTGTTCGATAATTAAACTTTCCCCTTTCGGCATCTGGCCCACGACCGCAATTACGGGAGCAGAAATACAGCCCGCAGCATTGGTGGCAATAACGCTGTAAGTGCCGGTTTGTGTGGCATCGTACGTATTTCCAGATGCGCCCGGAATTGGGCTTCCGCCAAAAAACCACTCAAAACTGTGGTCGGCCGAACTCAAATTCGTATCCAAAGTGTAGAATTGACTCGATGGCGGACTCAAGCTTGTCGTGCAAATCACGCCGTCCACAATTCCCGGAACGGGCAACGGATGGATCGTAACGGTAATTACGATCGCATTTCCAACACAGCCGTTGTAGGTTGGCGTCACCGTATAAGTCACGGTGCCGGCAGTATCATTTGTCAACGTTACAACTTGGTTGATTTGGGTTCCGTTTCCGGAAGTGGCTCCGGTCGTCCCGTTTGGTGTGGCCGTCCAGGCGAACGTCGTTCCCGCTACCGCCGATGCTAAATTGAGCAGTACCGGTTCGCCTTCGCAATAATTCAAGTCGCCGCTGTAAACCACATTGGGCGTTGCATTGACCGTGATTGCGGCCGAACCCGTCAGCACGCGGTTGCAGCCCGTCCCCAACATCGAAGCGTTGAGCAGTTGGTACGTCGCATTCGCCGACAACGCGCCAGTAGCAACACTGGCCGATCCCGCCGCGTTCAGGGTTATGGCTTGCGCACTGCCGCCGTTGATGGAATAAGTAATGTCGGCATTTGGCGTTCCGCTGAAATTGATTGTACTTGTTTGACCGGCACAAATCACCGCCGGATTGGCGCTCACCGTTGCGTTCAACACAGGAACCGCCGTTACCGTTACCGATTGCGAAAGTGCTTTCGTACACCCGTTTGGTCCCGCCGCCGTAACATTGACCAGCGTAAAAACCATTGTTGTTGTTATATTCGTCAGCGCAACCGAAGCAGTGCCCGCCGCATTCAAAGTAACCGTTTGACTCGCGCCTCCGTTGGCCGAATACGTGATGATGGCATTGGGCGTTCCGATAAAATTAAGCACCGCCGAACCGCCGTTGCAAACCAATGAAACATTGCTGGTAAAAGAAGCGATGGGCAAATTATTCACCGCAACAGTTACCGAATTGTTGATTATAGTAGTGCACGTACTCAAAACCGGCGATGCCACACTCACCAAGTTATAAGTTGCGTTTGCAGTCAAGACCGGTGTAGTGACGCTTGCCAAGCCCGATGCGTTCAAGGTAATCGTTTGGTTTGCGCCACTGTTGACCGTATAAGTAAGGATGGCATTTGGTGTGCCGCTGAAATTAATGGTGCTGGTTTGACCCGAACAGACGGCGAGCGGACTTGCACTTATCGTCGCTGTCGGCAACACTACCGCAGTTATGGTAATTGATTGGGAAAGTGCTTTCGTACACGCATTCGCTCCGGCTGAGGTCACGTTGACCAATGTATAGACCATATTTGCAGTCACACTCGGCAATGTAACCGAAGCGTTGCCAACGGCATCTAAAGTAATGGTCTGATTCGACCCGCTATTTACAGAATACGTAACGATTGCATTGGCCGTTCCGCTAAAATTGACAGTAGCCGAACTTCCCGAACAAACGATCGAAGCAGTGCTCGAAATCGAAGCGGTAGGCAAACTGTTGACCGTAATCGTTACCGAACCGCTCAGGGTCGTGCTGCACGTATTCAAAACCGATGAGGTCGCGCCCACCAATGTATAAGTCGCATTTGCAGTCAAAACCGGCGTAACAAGACTGGCCAAACCCGATGCATCCAATGCAATGGTTTGATTCGCACCACCGTTCACGGTATAAGTCAAGACAGCATTAGGCGTTCCGCTGAAATTAACGGTGCTGGTCTGACCCGAACAGATCGTCAGCGGAGTGGCACTTACGGTCGCCGTCGGCATGGGAACCACGGTTACGGTAAGCGTTTGGGAAAGCGTTTGCGTACAAACGCCGCCGATGCTCACCTGAACCAGCGTGTAAACCGTTGTCGCTGTTGCGCTCGGTATTACAATTGAAGCAATTCCTGCGGCATCCAAAGCAATCGTCTGGTTCCCGCCGCCGTTTACTTTGTAAGTCACGGTTGCATTGGGCGTTCCGGTAAAATTTATGGTGGCAGTAGTTCCCTGGCAAATCGGGGAAGTACTTGAAATCGAAGCAGTGGCCGAATTGTTTACCGTAATCGTCACGACATCATTTTTAACACGGCTGCACGTACTCAACACCGCCGAAGCCACGCCTACCAATGTATAAGTAGTCGTCGCGCTCAAAACCGGCGTCGTAATGCTGGCCAAACCAGATGCGTTCAAGGCAATCGTTTGGTTGGTGCCGCCGTTAACCGTATAAGTGACAATCGCATTTGGTGTTCCGCTAAAACTCACGACCGCAGTATTTCCGCCGCAAATGGAAGCCGTTCCGGTCATCGTCACATCGGGCAAAGCAATGATGGTCAGTTGAACCGGCGTTCTTGGGCTGCCGATGCAATTGGTGGTGGTATTGTAGGTTTCGGCATAATAAATTCCGGCGGCTGTTGGCGTATACGATGCACTGTTGGCTAGCAGTAAGGTCCCGCCCGAAGCCGCGCTGTACCAATTGACGCCCGTTCCGGCGACTGCAGCGACAGACAAAGCAGGAATGGCTTCGTTGCTGCAGATTACTTTGTCGCCATTGCTGATGCTCGCACTTGGCGAGGCCAAAATCGAAATCGTAAAGACATTGGAAGTGGTCGAACAAAATATGTTGCTCAGGTTAGCTATATCCTGCGCCGCTTTGACCCTGAAATACGTCAGCGAACTCAAATTCGGGGTGGTGTAAGTCGGATTGGTCGCTCCCACAACGTCGGTCCAGGTTGTGCCGTCGGTGCTCATTTGCCATTGGTAAAAATAAGGCGTTGCACTCGCGGTAACCGCATTCAACGTCAGTGAAGTCGGACTGGTGCAGGTTGTATACGTGTCTCCGGTAACCGACGGGCTCGAAACGGTAGTCACATCGCCGCAAGCGCTGAACGAAATGTCGTCGATCGCCAAATCGTTTCCGCAACCGCCCACACCGTTGTTTTTCATTTTCAAGACGACCGATGTTTCGCTGACTGTAGTAAATACCAACGCAAATTGCTGCCAAAGTGGCGCCGCGCTACCTATTATATTGCCCGTATTTCCCGATCCCAAAAGGATGGTTTCGGTGGCGTTCCATATTTCAAACCGCACATTGATCGGAATCTGGCTGGCCCCGACGCAAAAATTGGAACCCGGATTGTATACATTCATGAGCCACGCAGAAAATTCAAAAGTGGTGTTGACGCACAATCCCGTCACGGTTTTCTTGTAAAAATCGCCTGAAGTACCTGCGTTCGCATTTACAATCAGCATTTTTCCATTCGGGCCATTGGTCACGTCGGGCGTGTGGTCTAAAGAATAATGCCACGTACTGTAAAGATTCGAATGGTAGAATAAAGTGTAGAATCCGTCGTTTGGAGCGCCGGTTACAAATGGGTAAGTGGTAATTCCGGCGGGTAAAGCCGGGCCGTATGTGGTTCCGTTTCCAAAATTCTCACTAAAAAGCGGCTCTCCCTTGCTACCCGGACAAAACCCCAATTGGGCGTAGTTGCTAACGGATACCAGTAAAAGCAAAAAGGCAAACTTTGTTTTGATCGTATTCATCAATTAATTGAATAGGTTTTTTAGCGTCAAAACCTATTATTCAAAGTCACCGATCTGTAAAGACAAGGACACAAAAACTTTTTTTGAAAAGTGAACGATAGGCTTGCATAGACAATAAATCTATTACTGATAAAAATAACTGGAAGTTTTTATCATTTTGGAGATTAATTATTATAAAAACTATACAATTCCTAATTTTTTTCCAATCCGCCTGCACGCTGTAGTTGTTGTTGCGCGGCGTTTTGTTCGGCGATGTCGCACTGCGCCAAAAAACAGGCAAAATCGTTCATTGTTGTGGTAATGTACGGTTGGCGAAATCGATTTCACGGGCCATTTGTATGGTAAAATAGCTTCATTTTGATTCAATCGAAGATTTTCATTGCATTTTTTGAAATCGAAGCGGAAATATCTTAACGCAACCATAATCTAAAATGGCACTCTATTGAAAAACAATCAAAAAGAACCGCTATGAAACTAAAATTACTAACCGCATTTTTATTCCTGATCCAATTTACCAACGCCCAATCTTTTTACGACACCGGAACCATACAGGAAATCCGGCTGTATTTTACCCAACCCGACTGGGAGTTGCAACTCAATATCCAGCAACAAACCACCCAGCAATACATTGCCGCGCAATCGGTCGTGATCAACGGGACGGCGTTCAGCAACGTCGGTGTCAAATACAAGGGCAACAGTTCATTTATTCCGTTCCATGCGAAAAATCCGTTCCACATCGAACTCGACGCGTTCCAGAACCAGGATTATCAGGGCTACACCGACATTAAACTGAGCAACGTCATCTTCGATCCGTCGTTCATCCGCGAAACCCTTTCGTATGACATCCTGCGCCAGTACATGGCCGCCCCGCAGTGCAATTATGCCAATGTGTATGTCAACGACAACCTCGTCGGATTGTACGTCAACGTCGAATCGGTATCGAAGAAATTCGTCCGCAAGCATTTCCATTCCGATGAAAACGCGTTCTTCGATTGTTCGCCCGTCAATGGCGCGAGCAGTGCGGCGAGTTTGCAGGAATTGCCGACATTGTTGTATTGGGGACCCGGCGAAGCCAATTACAATCAGGCATACCGGATGAAATCGGCGGCAGGCTGGAACGATCTCATCTCACTCACCAATACGCTCAACAACAATGTGGGCGCGATCGAGAATGTGCTCGACGTAGACCGCATTTTATGGATGCTGGCGTTCGACAACATTATGGTCAACATCGACAGCTACATCGGGATCTTCAACCAGAATTATTATCTGTACAAGGACGACAATGGCCGTTTCAATCCCGTGCTGTGGGATTTGAACATGTCACTTGGCGTATTTGCCGATTTGGGTTCGTCGATCCTCGAAAGCACGACTGCGAAAAAACAGCTCAGTCCGTTCCAGCATCTCAATGACAATACGTTTCCGCTGGTTTTCAAATTGCTCAACAATCCGCATTACCGGAAGATTTACCTCGCGCATTACAACACGATCTTGCAGGAAAATTTCACCAACAATTCTTACCTGCCGAAAGCACAACAATTGCAAGCATTGATCGATGCGTCTGTTTTGGCAGATGTGAACAAACTCAACAGCTATGCCGCGTTCCAGGCCAATTTGAATACCGACATCACGACCAACAACCAACTCGTAGCGCCCGGAATTGCCAATCTCGCCAATGGCCGTACGGCATTTTTATCGGGATTGCCCGATTTTACAAGCGCAAAACCGATTATTGCAAACATCCAAAACATTCCCGCAACGCCAACGGTGGGCAGCGTCGTCAATTTTACCGTGCAAATTGAAAACACCAATGCCAACGCGGTCGTCCTGGGTTTCAGGAATGATTTGAAGGCGGTTTTTTCGAAAGTGTCGATGTTTGACGATGGCGCACACAATGATGGCGCGGCCGGAGACCATGTTTTCGGCGCGTCGGTGGCGATCACCAATGCGTATCTGCAGTATTATGTTTATGCCGAAAACAATACCATCGGTGCATTTTCGCCGGCAAGGGCAGAGTACGAGTTCCATTTGCTCAACGCGACTTATCCGACACTCGGTGCGGGCGATTTGGCGATCAACGAGATCATGGCGCAAAATACGGCCACGGTTACAGATGCCGCCGGGCAATTTGAAGACTGGATCGAATTGTACAACAACACGTCGAACACGGTCAGCCTCGACAATTTGTACCTCAGTGACAATCCCAATACGCCACAGAAATGGCGGTTTCCCGACGGATTGACGGTAGCGCCGAACAGCTACTTGATCGTTTGGGCCGATGAGGATTTGGAAGAAGAAGGCCTGCACGCCGATTTCAAGCTGTCGGCCAGCGGCGAAAATGTAATATTGTCGTATCCGAATGGCGAAATTGTCGATTCGGTTGCTTTCGGAACGCAAACCGCGAACGTCAGCTTTGCGCGAAATCCGAATGGTACGGGTAATTTCGTGAACCAGTCGGCAACTTTCAATGTCAACAATGAGACGTTATCGGTCAACGCATTCGCAGCCGGATCCCATTTGAAAGTTTGGCCGAATCCCGTCAACGAAACGTTGCATTTATCGGCAGAAGATCCGTTTGAAGCGATAAAGATTTACAACCTGATGGGCCAACAGGTCATCGAACAAAAAGGCGTTGGCCACGAAACGGAACTCAATCTAAGCAAGTTGTCCAGTGGCGTTTATCTGATCAAGGTTTTCCGAAATGGGATTGCCGAAACAGTCAAAATCACCAAACAATAATTAAAAAAAATCCGGGTCAACCCCGGATTTTTCCATTTATTCAACTGCCCAATTCCAATTGGTTCTTGACAAGGTTGAAATAATCGGCCTTGTTGTAAACCAGTTCGTGGTGGCTGCCTTTCTCGACAATCTCACCGTTCTTGAGGACGATAATCTGGTCGGCATTTTTGACCGTACTGAGCCGGTGCGCAATGATGATGACCGTTTTTCCACGAAAGAATTCCTGCAAATTATCATGGATGATTTTTTCATTTTCGGCGTCAAGCGCACTTGTCGCCTCGTCAAAGAAAATGTAATGCGGATTCTTGTAAACCGCACGCGCAATCAGGATGCGCTGTTTTTGTCCGCCCGAAAGTCCGTTGCCCGAAGCACCGATTTTGGTGTTGTATTTCAATGGCAGCGATTCGATGAACGATTCGATGTTGGCAATTTTGACCGCCATCTGGAGTTTCTGCCTGTCGATGATTTCGTCGCCGGTAGCGATGTTGCGTTCGATGGTATCGGCAAAAATGTAACCGTCCTGCATCACCACGCCACAGTTTTCGCGGATGTTTTTGGGTGAAAGCTGTTCGAGATTTTTGGCATCGAATTCAATTTCACCTTGCGTCGGTGCATAAAAACGCAGCAATAATTTCATCAGTGTCGTTTTGCCGCTGCCGCTCGATCCCACGATGGCCGTGATTTTTCCTTCGGGAATGAACAGGCTGATGTTGTCGAGTACCAATGGCGATTTCGGGCCTTCATATTGGAAAGAAACTTCGTTGAACGTGATGCCTTTTTCGACACCGTTGGGCTGCGAATAAATTTTAAGTTTTTCGTAGGTGTCGTTTTCCTCGGTGGCGTGGTTCTGGACTTCGTTGAGTCGCTCGAGGCTCAGTTTGGCGAATTGCAGCGAACGGAAAAATGTGATGAGTTGGTTGACCGGCGAATTCAATTGGCCGATAATGTAAGAGATCGCGAGCAACTGGCCCAACGTCATCGTGCCTTTCACGACGAAAGTCGCGGCGAGAAAAGTCACGAGGATGTTCTTGACCTGGTTCAGGAATTCATATCCCGAAACCTGGATCTGGTCGATTTTGAGGATTCGGATGTTGGTGTGAAACAATTTCTGCTGTACTTTTTCCCACTCGGTGCGTTTGTGGTCTTCGAACTGGTTCAGTTTCATTTCGGTCACGCCATTGAGGATTTCATAGATCGACTGCTGGTTTTCGGCACGCTGCTGGAAACGGTAATAATCCAGATCCTTGCGTTTGCCGAGCCAGTAAATCGACCAGCCGATCGACAGGATCGTGAGCAAAGAATAAACGAGTACGATCTTGAAATCATAATACCACAACACGCCGAAAAACACTGAGAACGTAATGATGGAGAAGAACGTCAGCAAACTCTGGGACGTCAAAAACTCCTCGATGCGTTCGTTGTCCTGGATCCTTTGGTTGAAATCGCCCATCATTTTGGTGTCGAAAAATTTGATCGGCAACTGCAATAATTTGCGCAGGAAATCGGATATGATGTTGATGCTGATCTTGGTTCCAACGTACAGCATGAGCCAATTCCGGATGACTTCGATGACAATACTTCCCAAGAAAACACCGAGTTGCGCGAGAAGAATCAGCGTGATGATATTCAGGTCTTTGGCGTTGACGCCTTTATCGATGAGGTTTTGCGTGAGGAAAGGAAAAACGAGCGTGAGTCCGCTGCCGATCAACAACATCACAAACATGAGTGCAATGCGTCTTTTGTACGGAACCATGAATTTGAACAAATAACGCAACGAGCCTTTTTCTTCTTTGGGCGGTTCTTGTTGGTAGAATTCCTCGGTCGGGCTTAAAAACAGCGCCACGCCCTTGTCGCCGTCAGACAGCCACGCTTTTTCAAATTTCTCGCGGCTGATCCTGATGAAACCGTGCGCCGGATCGGCAATGTGGAATTGATACTGCCCGCGCCAGTTTTTGGAAATTTTCCGGAGTACGACAAAATGATTCTGGTTCCAATGCAAAATGGCCGGGAAAGCGCCTTTCTGTCCGATCAATTTATCGGTGTCGAGTTTGGCCGGAAATACCTCAAACCCAATTTGCCGCGCCGCTTCAATAATGCCCAGCAACGAAACGCCTTCGCGCGTGATGAACGAATTGCTGCGCAAATATTGCAACGGGAAAATCTTCCCATATTTGCTCGCGACCATGGCCAGGCAGGCGGGTCCGCAATCCATTTGATCGTGCTGTACGATGAGTTTCATAGGTGTTATTTTTGGGATATTCCGAAATGCTGCACCATGTGATCGCGCAGTTTTTCGTGTAAAATCAGTTTGGTATTCAGGTAGGATTTGATTTTTTCGATGGCTTCGTTTTTTTTGGCGTAGTCGCTTTTGAGCAGCAATTTCCAGGTGTCGAGCACCAGCGATATTTTAAAGATGTCGTAATAATGGCTGATGGGCTGGCCCAGGAAATAAATCAGCGATTCGAAAAATTCCTCGAGTTTGCCTTCGTGCAGGATGTTATTGATGTACATCCAGTTGTAGATGATTTGCCGGTCGGGCGTGTCGACCTCAAAATCGAGTCCGGCATACCATTGGTTCGGGAAATAATCACGGTGGTTTTTGTAGTGGAAACGGATCATGTCTTCGGCCAGCATCGTAAACATCTCATACGTGTACGTTTCGCGCAACACGGGCGTTTTCTGGTAATAGGTGTCGAGCTTGAAGATGTTTCCGTACAAACCGCGGTCCTCGCCGGTCAGCAAATAATGCAGCAAATGATTGAGCAAGGTGTGTCCCGACTCCGATTGCTCGGCGCGGAAATGGATGCGCGAAATGTTCTTGTTCTGCTCAAGGCAACGCAAATTGAGCGTGAAAATGCCTTGCTGGATCAGGTAATCGTTGAGTGCATTGCATTCGAGCGTGATCGCGATCGCCTTGTCGAAATCCTTCATCTTGTAGAAATACAATGACTTGACCGAAAGCGCGACCTGCTTGGCATACAGATACAGGTTCCCGGCAAAACTTTCCTCAATCCGTTGTTCGAGCCGGTTGTAATCTTCGATCGATTGCGGCAGGTTGCCTTCCTTGAGAATATCGACGACCACTTTGCCCAGTTCAAAGTCGATTTCGTTGATCAGATCGAATTCGGCCTTCCCGATGCCACACACTTCCATGACTTCCTTTTCCTGCAAAATTTTGACGAGTTTTCCTGTGTTGTAAGTAATGGCCGAGGTTTCCAATGAAGCCGGGAAAGAATCGATTTCTGAAGCGAACTGGTCAAATACCTGTTCCTGCGTTGCTGTTTCCATGGTCGTGAGCGTTAAATTAGGCTACAAATGTGAGCGGTGCCAATGAAGGCAATTCGGGTTTCTCGTGTTTCATCATCGCGATGCCGGCGCCCAGAATGCCCCAGCCGAAAGAGACGTTCCATAAAATATCGATTTCCGTCAGTCTACTTTTGAACCCGGCGAAATCATTGTCATGGATTTTATAGCATCCGATTTTTTCATACCAATAAGCCGCCCTTTCCGCAAAACGCTCGTCTGCCGAAACGGCCGCCATTTTTTCAAACGCAACGGCCACACCCGAAGCACCATAGAAAATTCCGGCATCGAGCGTCAGGTTGTCGTCGATGGATCGCGTGAGGCAATCCTTGAGGACGATCTCGGCAAACGCTTTTATCTTTTCAATGTCGAGCACATGACCGGCGCGGTACAACGCATATCCGTTGCCGATGTCACCGTAACACAAGGCAAACTGCATCGGCTCGGGTTTGTCGCCGACCATGTTCGGGAACAAGCCTTTGAATTTGGTCTTGCGGTATTGTTTCTTGACGAAATTCGTTGCTTTTTCGATGATCTCGCGGCACAGTTCCTTTTCGATTCCGAGTTCGTAAACATTCACGAGAAATGAGATGATCATGCACGAGCCGTGTGAAATTCCGATATAAACGCGGTCAAACAGCGCCGGGCTTTTCCAATAATAATCGCCATCGCGGTCCTGCAGCGCAAAATTACCGATGCTGTTCACGAGGAATTTGAGTTGTTCCTCGACGGCCGCGCCATTTCTGATCCGGCTCAGGAAAAAATAACCCGAAGCCAACGCGCCGCTGTTCACATCGAAATCCTTGATCGAAACCTTGCTTTTCATGAGGTCGAACAAAATGCCGTCGAGTTGCAGCAGGTAATCGTTCCCATCGATGTCAAGCAATTGGTTGCCGTTGCAGAATTCGATGAACCGGCCAATGTGCGACAAGTGGGCGTCGAGCGAATCAGTGTCGTAAACGCGCAGGAAATTCTGGAAATCGAGCGCATTGATGCCTTTGTTGAAATAGTCCTCGGCCTTGGCAATGTAAGCCGGTTCATTTTTGTATTTGGCCAGATAGGCGTAGTACAACGCGTAGCCGAGCAGCCCGGTTTCGTAGGAAGCGTTCTGCAAAATATCGGCGCTGTCGTGCATTTCGATGGCCTGCGTAATGTTGTCGATCATTTCTTCGACCGTGCAAGTGGTATTTATTGTTTCCATTAGACTTTGATTTTGGATTGCGCAATAACCGATTCGTAGAATTTATTGAGGTAATGGTAAATGACCAATTCGTGCCTGCGCTGACTAATCAGGAACAGGCGGTTGAGTGCCATGTGGATGTAACTCGCCATGAGGCTGTCTTTGAATTCTTGCGGAACACCGGTCATTTTTGCCGCTTCCGCACGGATTTTTTCGCTGCGTTGCTCGAAACATTCATACGCTTCGCGGTAATCGATCATGCTGGTGTTTTCAGAAATGACCTCGGCGATCTCGAGTTTCGTATTGCGGTATTTGTTGTTGAGTGCGCGCGTCATGTACAGTACGTTTTCGGCATTTCCGTGGCTGAATTCATTGATGAAATCGCGGCTCAAACTATTGATCAGGCGTTTCTTGTCATCAAGGCTGTAATCGAAATCACTGAGCAATTTGTCTACGCTGACCAACGCAAACCGCCAACGCAGGTCTTCGCCTTCATTGCCATAAATGAGGCTTGAGAATTGATACACGGCAACGCTGTCGGCAAAAAAGATGTTCTCGCTCGATTCCATTGTTGCGGCGCCATAGCGTTCCACTTCGCGGCTGTACGTATCGACGACGACTTTTACCGCATGCTCTTCGCTTACAAAAGCCCGCAGTTTTTGCTGCAATTGTTCGAGTAGCTGGTACCATTCGGAGCCGGCTTGCTGCGAACGGTGAAAACGCACACGGATATGGTATTCGGGATCGTTGTACCGGATGAAAAACCATTTGTCGATTGTGTCATTTTCGATGCGTTTTTCGGCAAAATCACCCACGACTTCCGTCAGCACATTTTCAAGGATTTTGCTGCCGGAATAAATCTTGACATACAGCCATTCCTCGCCCGGGGCAAAAATGCGCTTGATGTTGTGGGCTTCAAAAAGGTGTGAATAATCGCGTTGGTGCAGCGGACTGTCGGTTCCCATCGGAATCAGGATTTCATTCGTAAAACTTTTCCCGTTTTCCTTGATGAAACAATTCTCGGGCGTATGCAGGTATTCGTAAACCAGCACATCCATCTGGTTGATTTCCTTGGCCAGAATGCTGCGGCAAATGGCGTTGTCGAGGTCCAAGATGAGTTCGTTGTCGCCCGAGGCAAAAACCACATAACGCGGCAAATCGTATTCGTTCCTGATTTTTGAAATGTAAGTGTCTACAAACGAATCACTTTTGTAATTGATCTTTTCGGTGCGCAAAACCCAGCGCGCGCGCGTCAGGATGAAATTTTTGTATTCGATCCGCGGCAGATACGATTCGTCGTAATACGCGCCCCAATCCCAACCGTTGCCGGTGCGCACATCCTGCGAACCCACATCGGCGAGGAATTTATAAATCGGTTGTGCCAAAGCCGAATTGTAGGTGTTCGATAGGTAAGGAACGATTTCCTTGTTGAATTTCACCGAACGCAGTATGACGCGGCCATTCCGGACGGAAACGACCAAATCATTGATGTCGATTTGATGTTCCCTGTCTTTTTTGGAAGCCGACAAATACGGGATTTCATAATCGCGCAAAGTAGGATAGAGGCTGATGTTGGCATATTTCCCGTCCGGGATCGTGAGCACTTCCGCTAAAATCCGATTGGGATTGGCGCGTTGCTCGTCTTCCGCAATTTTTCTGGCCTGTTCGCGCAGTTCGGGTTGCGCATGCGTGAAACGGGTGAGCAGCCTGTTCGCGAAAGGCGCGTGCACCTGGACGGGTACGAATTTGAAATCGCCACGGTCTAATGCAGCTTCCGATTCGGCCAAAATACTGCCGAAAACATAGGTGCTTATCGGGATCCGACGGTTGAGCGTTGTCTTGTGTTCGTCGAGCAATTGCGCCACATATTCATCGATTTGGATGACCGGTGCCTTGGTCTCAAAGAATTTCTTGACGGCCTTGCGGCGCAGGATTTCCTGTTTCGTACGCCGAATTTGTTGGGTTTGCCCTTGTTGCGGAATGATCGGAATGCCCTCAACAAGCGGCGTGTAATCGGCGACACCATTGATGACCGTGCTGTAACCGACGCCATAATTCGGGTCGATTGCCTTGACCAATGGGATTTCGCGTTCCTCATATTTGTTGTGGAAGGCGTTTTTGAAAGTCTCGAGCGGATCGGCGGTTACGGGTTCGGTGAGCAATGACAACTCATAAGAAATGTCGCAGATTTGCTGGACCGCTTTTTTGTTGATGGTGTTGGCATCGAGGTTGTAGAAAAGATCCACCTTGAACAAATCGTCGAGATTTAGTGTCGACAATTCTTTGTTTTTGAGATGGTCGCGCAGCATTTCGATGTCGGTCACGCGGTTGATCTTGGAAGTGAGCTCGTGCAATCCATCCAATTCATCGATCTGTTCGAGCGCGATCGATCTGGATTCGGCATACCTGAGGAAATCGGCCATGAAATTATCGGTCGAAACCGACGGCCAGAATTCGCTCACAAGCACCTGCGATTTGATCAGGCTGTTGATGAAACCGATCTTTTGCGCCGCATCGATTTCGGGAAGTGTGATCTGTTCGGCCATTTCGGGAATCGTCGCGCCATTTTTGGCACTGTCCAAAACGACCTGGACATATTTGGTCCGCGTGATCGAAGAAAGATTCGAGACGGGAAAACCACCCCGGTTGAATTGCTCAACGAAAAAAATCTTGTCGCCAAGCGCATACAACGTATTGTTGATGAAATAACGGACTTTTCCGGCCAATTCAGGGTCGAGTGGATTGAGTTGGCGCAGCAATTCTGTAATCGGATGGATGTTGAATTGAAAAACCGGACGGTACTTTTCGGCATGGAAAGCGATGTTCGTAGGCGCGTCTTCGATTTTTCCGGCACCGACTCCGGCAAAAATACCGTAAGGTGTGCACCGGCTCGACATGCGCAGAAAATATTTGTAGAACGTAACGAGGAAACGTCTGGCTTCGCCGGTTTCGGTCGTTGCCTTATTTCGGTAATCGCTGTAAACGCCATACAAATCTTTGGAAGCGATGAAAAGTGCTTCTCGGAAATAGGCGTCTGAAAACATTTTCTCCAGAATTTCTTTTACAGCTGCTTCATCGTTGAGGTTTATTCGGCTGATTTCCGCATTGAGATCAAAGATCGGTTCGATGGGACACGCCGGAATCCTGAGGCAACAGTAATCGTATACGAAAAATTCTGGAAGCTCTTTCATGGGAAACAGTTTAAAAAATAATGCTATTGAAAGGCACTTTCGGCCTGGATGGCAGTGCATTTTTGGGGTTTTGCGGCCATTTTTATGTAAATCAGTAAGAGGAAATGAGGCTGTAGGGACAGCCTCATTAATGCAAGTGGCGATGCATCTTTGGATATTTCGAAACACCTTCGCCAGAACGATGCTCCGCTTTTTCCTCAGCTATTGCAGGTAAGAGTGTCGATACCACAACGACAACCTGGTCTACACTGCAACAGTTTTATGCAATCGCACCAACAATTTCCTTATACTGTTTATTTTCCTAAATCATAATCGATAAAACAACAGCTGCCGCCATTGCCACAGCCCGTTGAGGCGCCAGAACTGCAGGTGCTTCCGCCGCTGCCGCATCCGCTTGAAGAGCCGCTCGGTGTGCCTTTGGCATTACCGCCCACAATTTCAAGCAGTTGCTTGTCATCGAGTCTTGCAATCGTTTCCTTATCGAGGGAAAGTGGATTTAAGTTTAGCTTTTTCATGATAAAATGTTTATGTTTGCGCCTACTCTTTTTAGGTTTTTCAGCTTTCACCTTTTTTTAAGGATTGTCTTGAACGAGCTGCAAACCAATTCGATGACAATAGTTGATTCCGGAAGGAGAAAAAGTGAGACTGTTCTGCAAAGAACAGTCTCATCCCATTTAGTTGCCTAAATCATTGCTGATGAAGCAGGTGCTGCTACCTGAACCACATCCTGTTGAACCACCTGACCCGCAAGTTGAGCCACCTGATCCGCATCCTGTAGATCCGCCGGTTCTAGAAGAGCTAGAGCCACCTCCGATACCACCGACGATTTCTTGCAATTGCTTATCATCCAATAAGGCAATCGTTTCTTTGTCTAGTGACAAAGGGTTGAGATTTAATTTTTTCATAATAAAAAAATTTAGTTGATTTTGCCTACTCTGTTCAGGGTTTTCGGCTTCTCCCTTTTTGGGTTTCCGTCAATTAATTGCTTCTTTCCTTTTCCGTAAATTCGATTTGTTTGCCGCTGCCGCGGACTTGTTTGTTTCCGAAACGATAGCTCAAACTGAGCGTCACTCTTCGGTTGTCATAATAATTGTTGTATTGTTGCGTGTAGCCCGAGAAATAGATTTCGCCTTTGCTCACCGAACCTTTCAAAATGTCTTCGGCCATGAGGTTGACCTGCAGTTTCTTTCCCAGAATCGGGAAGCGGAAACCACCCGAAAGCGCCGATAAATTTTCACTGTACGTATTGCCCTGTTTCGAAGGTAGCGAATGCCAGAAATTAAGCAGGAAAAACACCGCTTTTTCCTTGTGCAGCGTAAATGTATTGTTGGTGCTGTAATAAAACGAGAAGCCTTCCTGCGGCAGCACATAGGCCAAGGCCGATTTGGATTCGGAATAATACGACACCACATTGATGTAATTTTCCCACCATTTGTACGGCGTCAGGTACAGATTGGCATTGACGCCAAAATCGTGTTGCGTGAGGTAATTGCGGTAATTGACTTCCTTGATGCCGTTGACGAAATCGACGGTGCGGCCATAGCCATCCACCATTTTTTGGGCATACACCGCCACCGAAAGCAGATCCTTATACAAATAAGAAAACTCGACATTGTGGTTGAACGACGGCTTGAGCAACGGATTTCCGGTGTAATACGTAAACGGGTTCGAATACCAGCGGAACGGATTGAGCGCCCTGAAATTCGGGCGGTTAATGCGTTTCGAATAATTGATGGAAAATGTATGGCTGTCGTTGGCTTTGTAAGTGAGGTAACCGGTCGGGAACCAATTGTCGTAATCGTAGCTCGTGTTTTGGTTTGACGTTTCGGAAAAACCTTCAATCGTCGAGTATTCATAACGCAAACCCAGCATGGCCGACCATTTTTTGGCAAAATCCTTACTCGCGCTCACATACGCCGCAACATTGCCTTCTTCATAATCGAACAGGTTGCTGCGCGCCGCATCGATACTATAAGCGGGCGCGATGAAGTTGAGGTATTGCACTTCCGAATCGTTTTTGAATTGGGTGTATTTCGCGCCCGTTTCGACAGTCGCCCATTGGTAAGGCAGATGCGCATCGGCTTGACCGGACACAATCGTATAATCGATTTCGCTGATGTTCTGCACGCGATCAGTCAAAAAAGTCTCACTCGATGTGGTCGCAAAATCGACCGTGGTTTCGGGAAGGTTCGAAAAGAAATTCCCTGCCAAAGTGAGCTTTTTGCCAACAGTATCGAGTTTGACTTCATAAAAAGCGTTGAGCGTTTGCGTCAGTACGGGATTGCGGTGCTCGGAATACGTAGACAGGATCGAATCGATGGCCGCCCCGGTTTGATACACCGACGTATTGCGGATGTTCATGTCGTTGTCGAGGCGCCCGATGTCGTAAATGAAACCGATGTTGGCCTTGGATGTGATCTTGTAATCGACGTTGAGGTTCGCGCCGTAACCATTGAACAGATCCTTGCGCGTGTCGTGGCTCAGGATCGAATTGGCACCGATCACATCAATCTGCTCGGTCGCTTTCGACGATCGGTCGAATTGCCTGACCCGAAGCGAGGTGCTCAGTTTTTCCGATTGGTAATTGAGACCGAGGTTGTTGGTAAACGAAGCGTATGTGTTTTGTGCCAATGACGTACTGTAATTGCCACTCCAGCCCAGTTTCGGGTTTCTTTTGAGTACGATATTGATCAGCCCGCTGTTGCCCTGCGCCTCATATTTGGCCGGCGGTGTCGTGATGATTTCAATTTTGGAAACGTCGTCCGACCGCAGCGATTTGAGGTAGTTGATCAGGTCGACGCCACTGATATTCAGGATGCGGTCGTTGACCATTACCGTCACATTGCTCTTGCCCACGATCGAAACGCCATAATCGTCCACGCGAACCAGCGGCGTTTGCGAAAGCGCCTGCACGAGGTCCATGCCTTTGGCCGAAACCGAATTCTCGACATTGAAAACCAATCGGTCAACTTTGCGCTCGATGAGTTTCTTTTTGGATGCCACTGTAATTTCGTGTAACATTTGTGAAGTTTCGACTTTTATGGTTCCTAAATCAATGTTCTGGTTGGCGGTCAATTCACGGCTATAGACTATATTTCCGAGAATTTTAACCTGCAACTGATAATCTCCGGTTTTTTCGGTTAGGTCGAAAAATCCCGTTTGGTCAGACAGTCCGCTCGTGAGGGCGACGCCTTTCGCGGTGAGCAGCAAGACCTCGGCATATTCCTGGGGCTTGTTGTCTTGGTCTGCAATTTTGCCGGTAATTTTGACTTGGGAATACATTGCAACCGGAAGCAGGAGTAAGGAAAAAAGTATTGAAAGACGGTTGCTATCCATTATGTTTCGATTGAAAAATATTCTCGTAAGGCTTTCGCTGGATACTAAAATACCTGTGTTTTTATCGCCCGGATAAAAGACTGCCTACTTTCAAAAAGATTACCTGTGATTAAAATTAAGCACAATTCATACGGATATGGATGCGCGGAGCCCAACCTTTAACGAAGAAGGTCGTTAAACAGTAAAAAGTGTTAAAATTTGGAAATTAAATGAATCCCTGGCGTACGGCTTCCTTTACAAGACTGGTGTCGTCGGTCACGTCGAAGGCTTTCTTCATGCGGCTGATGCGTTTCTGGATCGCGCTCGAAGTCAGGTAAATGGTTTCCTCAAGGTCTTTGATCTTGAATCCTTTGGCCAGGTAGAACAAAATCTGGCGGTTGTAGTCTTCCACCATCAGTTCCTTTTTCCAGATTTCGCTGATGCAATTGCGCACGAGCGGGCTTTGATACGATCCGCCGCTGAGTACGGCTGCGACTGCGGTTTGGAGTTTTTCGGGCGTGACGTCATTTTTGATGATCAGGCCGTCGGGGCGTACTTTTTTAGCGAGGTCGTACACGATGATGACTTCCGTATGCGCGGTAATCATGATGATCCTGCATTGCGGCTGTTCCAATCGGATCAATGCGGCCACATCCACACCCGACAGGATTGATTGCTCTACAAACGGCGGCATGCTGTTGTCGATGATGGCCAAATCGAATACATTCTGGTCGCCCTGCGTACGCAGCAATCGGTGGTACGCTTCCTCACAACTGTAAGCCTTGACAAATACCGGCCGGCTTTGCCCGAATGGATCTTTGCGAAGCGCATCGCAGTATCCTTCTACGGTCATCGGATGGTCGTCGGCTAAGAATATGCGCATGGGCTTTGTCTTTGAAACTTTAACAAAATGTGTCGTTTTACTGCACCAAAAAAAAGATGTTCTTATTTAGCTTGCACTTTTATTTTTTTTGCGAAATAATTATGCGTTTCTCTTTCCTCATTATCGACAATAATACCGCTGCTATTGAGGAGACACTCAAGCTTTTCGAAAATTTCCCCAATTATTTCTGCGCGGGAATTTTCAAGAATGGTGAAATTGCCGTCGACCAGATCTTCAAACTCAAGCCGCAACTCGTGGTCATGGGTATTCCGTTCGACACCAAAGATAAGAGTTTATCCTTTTCGGCGCTATCCGAAATGCACCAATATATGGATACGATGCCGTATTTCATCGCGCTGTCCAAATCGCCCGAATATGCGTTCGAAGCGATACAGTCGGGTTTCTCCGATTACGTGCTCAAACCGCTCCAGCTGCACCAGCTCGGCAAAAGTCTTTTTAAATTCGAGAAGCGGTGCACGTTCCCGACGACTTCCACGATCTGCATCAAATCGTACAGCGACTACCAGTTTGTGGCGCTTCAGGACATCATTTACCTCAAGGCCGACAACAATACGACCGACATCAAACTCATCAACGGCAAAACGGTCAATGCCTACAAAACGCTCAAGCATTTCGAGAATACGCTGCCGTTTTATTTCCTGCGCATCCATAAAAGTTACATCGTCAACATCAACCATGTGTCGCGCATCCATTTCAGCAAATCGAAATGCTACCTCAATTACAACGAAATCCTTCCTTTTTCCATCAGCTATCGCGAAAACATCGATGCGATTGTGCGGAACATCAATTTCTGACTTTCCGGCTTCTTCTTGAAACCCACGATTTCGCCCTTCTGATTTGCAGGGTTCCTATCCTTCTGTTGCGGCTCACTATAACAAACTGTTATTCTTAGGCTTCCCCTTTTTTTCGGCGTTACTTTGTCCTGTGTTCATCAGCAATGAAGGACATTGAAGCTTCAAAACGGGTGTGGGGAAAACGCAGCATTTGCCGTGTCACACTCAAATAACCGACAATTTGTTTCCCGAATTGTTCCAGTAACTGCTGCCCGCATCGTTACAAAGTCACCTATTGCTAATATTTAAAACTACTTATTATGAAAACGCTATTCATCGCTATTTGCTTCGCTTTCGCCGTCCCAACATTTGCATCAACATCACATGCCCCACAGAAACTAACCGTCAAGAAAATAGTGACATTCGAAATTGGAGACAACGATCCTCCACCAGCACAACCACCGAAACCAAGAGGTTAATCACATATTCTCAAAGGCGATCATTTTGGTCGCCTTTTTCTATACAGTCGATAAAAAACGTATTTTTGATTCGATCCTATCTCTTGTGAATTGAAATTCAAAATCCAAATATTTCTCTTCGGCACCGTGTCGTCACTTTTCATTTCCTGCAGCGAGCAGCGGGAAGATCCTGTGCATATTCGCAGCGAGATCAAGCAGATTTTCACCAAAGCCGATGCCGAAAAGTCAAGTTCGGTACGTGAGAAAATGATCGATTCGGCATATTCCGAACTCCAGTCATCGGGCAACGACAGCATCAGGCGCAGCCTGCTTTTCAATGTCGCCGTGCGCTACGAGGAATTGGGCGCGAGCGAAAAATACCTGGCCGTGTGCAAATCCATCCACGCAAAAGCCCGGCAACAAAAAGATACCACCGACTGGGCGCAGGCTTCTTCGTGGATCGGCGATTATTACCAGGCCAAAATGCAATCGGACAGCGCATTCAAATATTACCTGCAATCTGAAAAAATGTACCGGCTGCTCAAGGATACGCTCAATTATGGCCGGGCAATCCTGAACAAATCGGTGGTTTTGTACCATACGGGCAATTTCTCCGAATCGATTGTTCAGGGTGTCGAAAGCCTCAAATCGCTCAAAAATACCAAAGACCAACAGGCCATTTACAGCGCCTATGTCAAGATTGCACTGAGTCTCAAAGAGGTAAAGGATTATGAGAAAGCGCTCGAATATTTCAACCTGTCGTTTACCGAACTCAAGAAACTCGAGAACACACCCGACTTTCCCGAAGAGAGCATGCGGTATGCGTTGGCTTCGAATTACAACAACATCGGAACGATATACGAACGGCTCGGCGATTACAAACAGGCCATTCATTTTTACGACCGCGGACTCCGGGTAGTCGATATTTACGAAAAATGGCCGCGCCTGTATGCGATGTTGCTCAACAACCTGGCGTATGCGAAAATGAAATCGGGCAACAACACCAATGTCGAAAGTTTGCTGTTCCGCGCCTTGCGCATCAGGGACAGTATCGAGACGCTTCCGGGAATTGTTTCTTCCAAAGTCAAGATTGGCGAATATTACCTGCTTAAAAAAGACACGGCGCGCGCGCTGCAGAATTTCAGGGAAGGATTCGATCTGTCGGTTAAAATCCAGGTCAGCGCCGAAATGCTGCAAACCTTGAAACTGCTGACTGAAAACGACACCAAGAAAAAAGCCTACTATTCCGACCTGTATTTCAAGATCAGCGACAGCGTGCAAAACGTAGAACGCGCCACCCAAAACAAATTTGCGCGCATCGCCTACGAAACGGGCCAGATCGAGGAAGAAAACCAACTGTTGTCGCGGCGCAACAAGATTATCATCGTCGTTTCTTTTTTCATCCTGCTGTTCTCGTTTGCAAGCGTGATGATCTTTCGGTTGCGGTTGAAGAACAAGGAATTGCTCTACATCAAGGAACAACAGGAAGCCAACGAGACAATTTACCAACTCATCCTGCAGCAGCAATCCGAAACACAGGAAGCGCGCAACGAAGAGCGCAACCGCATTGCGATGGAATTGCACGACGGCATCGTCAACAGCATTTTCACGACGCGGTTCAACCTCATGCAGCTCGATACCGAAGCGCTCGAAAAGAAGGAAATGCTCATCAGGGAACTCGAAAAGACCGAGCAGGAAGTCAGGAAAGTGTCGCACGATCTGCAAAAAAGCCTGTTTTTCGAAGACAAGAACCTGCCCGAAATCCTCGGCAATCTCGTCGCGGCGCAACAGAATCATTTCCATACCGAGTTTGATCTTTCGGTCGACAAATACATCGATTGGTCGAATGTTTCAGGCGCTAACAAAATCCACGTGTACCGCATTGTCCAGGAAGCCATCCAAAATGTCAATAAATATTCGCATGCCAAACGGTGCCTGATCATGGTGCTCAAGACAGACGGGAAAATCACGGTCCGGATTTGGGACAACGGTTCCGGATTCAATCCCGATAAAGTCAAGGAAGGCATCGGACTGCGCAACATCAGGAGCAGGGCGGAAGCGATGAACGGCGCGCTGCGGATTGTTTCGGGCGCCAAAACCGGAACGACCATTGAGGTGGTTTTCTAGTTTTTGAATAACCGCAAAGCGCACAAAGCAGGCGCAAAGTTTCAAGCCAAGCTTTACGTACTTTGCGGAAAAACCCAGCATTCTTTGTGGTAAATGTAGGCGATGCCTGCAGCCCAGGCTTTCGGCTGCACGCGGTGCTTGCCTCGATCCCAAAAGAGCGCAGCGAACTGGCGAAGGAATCGCGGTATTCAGGACAACATAAATACGTCGGAATTCAAATTAGATTCGTCAACTAATCTTTTGTAACTTTAAACCGCAAAAAAATCACCATGCGTTTCCCGTTATCTGTTTTATTGTTGCTTTTTTCTACCGTCGCTTTTTCGCAGGTCAATGAGGCCGAACCTGTCAAGAAACAGCTTCCGCCGCCCATGATCACTGTCGATTCGCTTTACAGGGAAGATCAGTTTTACGCCGGATTCACCTACAACCGACTGCTCAACAAGCCGGCCGGGATTTCACAGAATAAATTTTCTTCAGGATTCACGGCAGGTTTCCTGCGCGACATGCCGATCAACAAAAGACGCACGTGGGCGGTTGCTGCCGGACTTGGCGTTTCGTACAACAAATATTTCCAGAATCTCGTGGTTTCCAAAGTGGGCGAGGAGGCGCAGTACAACATCATTGCGGCCGGAACGCAATACGAGAAAAACAAATTCGAACAAATCCTGATTGACGTGCCGCTTGAACTCAGGTGGCGTACATCAACACCCGAAAGCCATAAGTTCTGGCGCATTTACACAGGCGTGAAAGTGAGCTATGTGGCGTTCGGACGATCGAAATACGTCGACAGCGAATACAACCTCAAAGTCACCAACAACGAAGATCTCAATAAGATACAAGTAGGCGCCTATCTCGTTTGGGGTTACAACACCTGGAATTTTTACGGCTATTACGGCCTGACGCCTTTTTTCCAATCTTCGGCATTGTTGAACAACCGTTCGGTCGGACTCAACCCGATCCACCTCGGGCTCATGTTCTACATCCTATAACCAGAAGTACCACAAAGCCAACTGTGGCAAAAGGCCGCACAAAATCCCGAGGATGAGTTCGGTTCCGCTGTGCGCTTTCATTTCCAAACGCGACGCGGCGACCAATCCATTGATCAGAACCAGCAGGGCGATATAGTAAATCGCATTGACCTGATTGTGCATGCTGAGCCCGATGGCGAATGCGGTCAGCGCAATAACGCCCATCATGTGCAGGCTCACCTTGACGCGCAAAAAGGAAAGGATCAGCGCCATCATGGTACTGGCAAGGCCGCCGAGGAAAAAATAATACAACTCTGGGATCGCATCAACCGTGATGCTTTTGCCGATCAGGATTGCAATCAGGATGGCTTGGATGGCCAATGGGATCTTGCGTTGCGAAACATCGGAAAGCATCACCGAATCGACTTTGCCGAGCGTCCGCAACAGGTAAAAAAAGCAAATCGGGATGAATACCATGATGATCGAAATCTGAATCAGTATCAGATAAACCTGCTCGATCACGAAAAAATTCTCATTGAGCTCGAAATAAAGGAACGCTCCTAAAATCGGAATAAAAATGGGGTGGAACAGGTAAGAGAAAAACGGCAAAATCTTTTTCAAGGCGCGGTGATTTTAGATTTTCTTGCGCATGCGCGCTACCGGAATGTCCAATTGCTCACGGTATTTGGCAATCGTACGCCGTGCAATCGGATAGCCTTTTTCGAGCAGAATTTCGGCCAGTTGGTCATCGGGCAAAGGCTTGCGCTTGTCTTCATCCTCGATGACATTTTGCAGTATTTTTTTGATTTCGAGCGTAGAAACCTCTTCGCCCTGGTCGTTGGTCATCGATTCCGAGAAAAATTCCTTGATCAGTTTCGTGCCGTAAGGCGTTTCGACATATTTGCTGTTGGCCACACGCGAAATCGTAGAGATATCGAGACCGACCATGTCGGCAATGTCCTTCAAAATCATCGGGCGCAACTTGGTTTCATCGCCGTCGAGGAAAAATTCCTGCTGGTAGTGCATGATCGCGTTCATCGTCACGAACAACGTTTCCTGGCGCTGGCGGATCGCATCGATGAACCACTTGGCCGAATCGAGTTTCTGCTTGATGAACTGCACCGCATCCTTTTGCTGCTGCGATTTGTCGCGCGACGCTTTGTAGGTTTGCAGCATTTCCTGGTAATCGCGCGAAACGTGCATCGTTGGCGCATTTCTGCCGTTGAGCGTGAGTTCGAGCTCGCCTTCGTTGATGCGGATCTGGAAATCGGGGATCACGTGTTCGATCATGCGCGTACTTCCGGTAAAAACGCCGCCCGGTTTCGGATTCAGCTTTTCGATTTCGCTGATCGCGTTCTTGAGCTGTTCCTGCGAAACGCTGTATTTCTGTTGGAGTTTGTCGTAGTGTTTTTTGGAAAAAGCGTCGAATTGGTGTTCGATGATGTCGGTCGCCAAACCCACTGATTCCGTTGGCGTCTTGTGTTTGAGCTGCAACAGCAAACACTCCTGCAAATCGCGTGCGCCCACACCCGAAGGTTCCAATTCATGGATCACATGCAAGATGCGTTCGACCGTTTTCTCGTCGGTGTAAATGCCCTGCGTAAACGCCATATCGTCCACCACATCGGGAATGCTGCGGCGGATGTAGCCCATATCGTCGATGCTTCCCACGAGGAATTCGGCGATTTCGCGTTCGTCGTCGGTCAGGATAAAAGTGTTGAGTTGGTTCAGCAGATCCTGGTGGAAACTCACACCGGCCGCCAGTGGCGATTCGCGCTGTTCGTCGTCGGCAGAATAATTGTTGGCAGAAAGCTTGTAATCAGGCGTCTCGTCGTTGCTCAAGTATTCGTCGATGTTGATTTCGTCGGCCTCAATCGACTCGTTGTCCTCATAATCGTCGAATTCCTCTTCGTTGTCGAATTCGTCCTTTTCCTCATAATCGTCTTCTTCCTTGCCCGCTTCCAGCGCCGGATTCTCGTTCATTTCCTCTTTCAGCCGCTGTTCAAAAGCCTGCGTCGGCAACTGGATCAGCTTCATGAGCTGGATTTGCTGCGGCGATAATTTTTGAGAAAGTTTGAGATTGAGGAATTGCTTGAGCATTTTGTAAATGTGTTTTTTTTTGGCGTTTGATTGCTCAAATTTACGAATTTTTTTTAGAAGCTATTCCCGCTTTGCACTGCAATCTTTTTTTTCGCTTTTCAAGCTCAAAAAAGGATTTCCGTTTCAATCGGGGCTAGTTGTACTTTTTGCCTTGATGCAAAAAGTAACAAAAAAATCAAGCCTGCCTGGAAATATTCTGAAAACTACCTCACAATTCACTCCGCGCCCCGAACCGCTCGGCTACGGCTCGTCTATGCGGAGCGCTGCCGTGAAATTCTTCGTTGTTTTCTGAGAATTTCCAGAAGGGCGGCTTAGCTTCGCTCAAGGAATGGGTTAATTTATTTTGGCTTTTTGCAAAGCGCCAAAAATCCTTCAAAGAGAATCTTTCAATAATTTGGACGAACTTTCCCGCTTGGGAAATCAAAACGAAACGCTAACTTGAATTTAAGATAAAGGCGAAATCGGGAATCAGCTCCCAATAAAAAAGCCCGACGCAAATCGGGCTTTAAAATATAAAGATTCTAAAAAGCTTTCTAAAACTCCGCATTGCCCGGCGTTCTCGGAAACGGAATCACATCGCGAATGTTCGTCATGCCCGTCACGAACAAAACCAACCGCTCAAATCCAAGTCCGAAACCAGAATGCACTGCCGAACCGAAGCGGCGCGTATCGAGATACCACCACAATTCTTCGGCGTCAATCCCGATTTTTTCCATTTTCTCGAGGAGTACGTCGTAACGTTCCTCACGCTGCGATCCGCCTACGATTTCGCCGATTCCGGGAAATAAAATATCCATCGCGCGGACGGTCTCGCGGCCGGGTTCGGTATTGTCGTTGAGGCGCATGTAAAACGCCTTGATGTTGGCCGGATAATCGTATAAGATTACCGGACATTTAAAGTGTTTTTCGACCAAAAAGCGTTCGTGTTCCGACTGTAAATCGGCGCCCCATTCGTTGATCAGGTATTGGAATTTCTTCTTTTTGTTCGGAGTGGAATCGCGCAAGATGTCGATCGCTTCCGTATACGAAACGCGTTTGAAATTGTTCTCGAGTACGAAATTCAATTTCTCGATGAGCGGCATTTCGCTGCGTTGGTCCTGCGGTTTCGATTTTTCCTCGTCGATCAATCGGCCTTCGAGGAATTTGAGATCGTCTTCACATTTCTCGAGCGTGTATTTGATCACGTATTGGATGAAATCCTCGGCCAGATCCATGTTGTCGTCGAGGTCATTGAACGCGACTTCAGGCTCGATCATCCAAAACTCCGCAAGGTGGCGCGACGTGTTCGAGTTTTCGGCACGGAACGTCGGCCCGAACGTATAAATCTGACCCAAAGCCATCGCAAAAGTCTCGCCTTCGAGTTGGCCCGAAACGGTCAGGTTCGTGTGCTTCCCAAAGAAATCTTGTTTGTAATCGATGGTTCCGTCTTCGGTTTTCGGCAAATTGTCCAAAGGCAACGACGTTACCTGGAACATTTCACCCGCGCCTTCCGCATCGGCACCCGTAATGACCGGCGTGTTTACATACACAAAACCTTTCTCCTGGAAATATTGGTGTACGGCAAAAGCGAGCACCGAACGCACGCGCATGATCGCGCCGAACGCATTGGTGCGCACACGCAAATGCGCATTTTCACGCAGGAATTCGAGCGAGTGTTTCTTGGGTTGCATCGGGAATTTCTCGGCATCCGAATCGCCCAGGATTTCAATCTTTTTGACCTGGATCTCGTATTTCTGTCCCGCGCCCTGGCTTTCGACCAAGTCGCCGAACACCGAAACCGCGGCTCCGGTCGTGATGCGCTTCAAAGTTTCCTCGGGCGTATTCTCAAAATCGACTACGCATTGGATATTGTTGATCGTCGACCCATCGTTGAGCGCGATGAATTGATTGTTCCTGAAAGTCCGTACCCAGCCTTTGGCGGTCACATCCTGCATCACTTTGGTACAGCAGAGCAGGTCTTTAACTTTGGTGTGTTTCATTTTTATGAATTTTATCTCGACTAATCGAGTGCAAATATAATATTGTATTTTATTTTTTAGGAGCTATTGCTTCGCCAGTTCGCTCCTTCCATTTTTTTCAGGAGCTCGTCCTGCTTTACGCCTTTATCTTTTTAGCTTCGTTCCTCAGCAAAAAAGGATATCGGCTGCAAATGCTTCAGCATTCACCGAACACCGATTAAAATATTAACTCGGTGAGGTAATCAGGGCTAGGGCATTGTCAATCCTCAATGATTCCGTCGTCAACAAGTTCTTCCTTTCTCAAACGCTTCTTTTCAAACGTCAACACAAGGGCCGGCAACACGATCAAATTGGCAAACATCGCAAACGTCAGCGTACACGCGATGAGTCCGCCCAGCGCAATCGTCCCGCTGAAACTCGACAACGTAAACGTCGCAAATCCGAGCACCAAAACCACTGAAGTATAAAACGTACTGATGCCGGTTTCGCGTATCGCACTCATGACCGATTTCTTGACGCGGCCGTTGTTCAAGATCAGGTCGTGCCGGTATTTGGCCATGAACTGGATCGCATTGTCGACCGAAATCCCGAACGCAATGCTGAACACCAAAATCGTCGACGGCTTGAGCGGGATATCAAAATAACCCATCAATCCCGACGTGATGCACAGCGGCAAAATGTTCGTGATCAACGAAACGAGGATCATCTTGACCGAACGGAACATGTAGGCCATCAATAGCGCAATCATGAAAATCGCAAAAATGATCGATTCGATGAGGTTGTCGACAAGATAAGCCGTGCCTTTTTGGAAGACGAGCGCCTTTCCGGTTATTGTGACCTTGAAACGTTCTTTGGGGAAAATTTCGTCGATTTTTGTCTGCAATTGCTTTTCGACGCGTTCCATTTCCCCGGTGCCGATGTCGCGCATGAACGTCGTGATGCGCGTGTATCTTCCCGTCGAATCGACATAGCTTTTCATGATGTTGTCTTTCGAATTCCTGGTCGCGTTTTTGGCGTAACTCAGGATGAACGCCTGTTCCTGCGTCGTCGGCAGATCGTAATATTCGGGGTTGCCGTTGTAGTAGGCTTGCTTGGCGTATTTGACGAGGTTCACGATCGAAACGGGCTTCGACAATTCGGGAATCTTTTCGATCGTTTGCTGCAATTCGTCCATTTTCTTGATCGTCGAGAGTTTCATGACGCCTTTTTTGCGTTTGGTGTCGATCATGATTTCCATCGGCATGACCCCGTGGAATTCCTTTTCATAGAACACAATGTCTTTGAAAAACGATGCGGTCTTGGGCATTTCGCCAATCAGGCTTCCAGAGACTTTCATGCGCGTGACGCCGATGACGCTCACCACGAGCAGCAGTCCGTAAATCGTGTAAATGAATTTGCGTTTGAAATTGACCGTGTGCTCGACCCAGTCCAAAAACGACGAAATGTAATTTTTGCTCAGGTGGTACAGGTGTTTTTCTTTCGGGACACTCATGAAACTGTAGATGATCGGCACGACCACGAGCGTAAGCAAATACAAAGCGATGATGTTGATCGAAGTCACGAGCCCGAATTCAAACAGCAAATCATTTCCCGTAATCATAAACGTCGCAAAACCCATGGCCGTCGTCATGTTTGTCATCAATGTCGACACGCCGATTTTCGAAATCACGCGCTGCAAAGCTTTCGCCTGGTTGTTGTGGATCTTGATTTCCTGCTGGTATTTGTTGATCAGAAAAATGCAATTCGTGATGCCGATGACGATCACAAGCGGCGGAATGATCGCCGTCAGGATCGTAATCTTATAATGGAACAAACCGAGCGTCCCGAACGACCACATCACACCGAACAATAAGATGCAGATCGAGATGAACGTCGCGCGATACGACCGGAAAAAGAAAAAGAAAATGAGCGAAACCACGAGCAAGGCCGCGCCAATGAACAATCCGATTTCGCCTTTCATGTCTTCAGCGTTGATCGTCCTGATGTACGGCATGCCCGAAACCTTGAGGTCGACGCCTGTTGTCTTTTCAAATTTATCGACGGCCGGAACCAAAGTCTGGATGATGAAATCCTTTCGCGCCGCCGTGTTCACGATTTTCTTGTTCAGGTAAACCGCCGAGCGCAAGCTGCCCGATTCTTTATTGAACAGCAAGCCTTCGTAAAACGGCAACCGGTTGAACAATTCGTCTTTAATGTTTTGCAGGTATGCCGCGTCATTTGTTTTCGATTCGTCGATCAGCGGCACGAGATTGAACTTCGAATTGACCGTGTCTTTCTGCAATTTCTTGAGGTCGTTGAGCGCGATGACGAGGTCGACGTCTTTCGATTTCTTGAGATCGAGCATCAAGACTTTCCACGCTGCGTAACTTTTCGGGGTAAAGAATTTCTCGTCCTTGACGCCAATAACGACAAGGTTTCCTTCTTCGCCAAAGCGGTTCAGGAATTCCTGGTATTGTTGGTTCGCGATGTGTTTTTTGGGGAGCAGGTTCGCTTCGGTGTAGGTCATGCCCAGATTTTTCCACTGCAATGCAAGAAAAACGGTCAGCACGACAATCGCTGCGAGTATGGCAATCCGGTTTTTCAGTATGATCCTGGCAACGCCTTCCCAAAATCCTACCTTAAATCTCTTCTTCATAATTTTAAAATGGTTGCAAAGGTAAAGAAAACCAGTGCAAAATGAAAGTAAACACTGCCCTGATTTGGTTAAAAAATCATTATTTCCGACGGGCGATTAAATTCCCGCCGCCGTTTTTTTTGCGATTATAATTTATATATTTGGTTGCGCTTCCGAAGCGTCGGGATGCAGCCGGAATACATACCTTTTTTTGCATGAAGAATTTCAAGAATTCCATTTTTTACGTCGTAACCATCAGCGGGTTTTCACTGCTGATTTATTGGGTGCTGTCCAAAGGCAAGCTGCTCGAAAATGGCCGCCACATCGTGGTTCCCGACGGCAAAGACCAATGGTCGGAATTCCTGGCTTCGGTGCTGCACAATCTCGGGCATCCGCTTGCGATCCTGCTCGCGCAAATCATCACCATTATCATCGTCGCACGCTTCTTTGGCTGGTTGTTCCGCAAAATCGGGCAGCCGACGGTCATGGGCGAAATCGTCGCTGGAATCGTACTCGGGCCATCATTGGTCGGATTGCTTTTTCCCGAATATTCGCTGTTGCTTTTCCCAAAAGAATCGCTCGGCAATCTGCAGTTTTTGAGCCAGATCGGACTGATCCTTTTCATGTTCGTCATCGGGATGGAACTCGACCTCAAAGCGCTCAAGAATAAAGCAAACGATGCCGTTGTGATCAGTCATGCGAGCATCATTTTCCCGTTTTCGCTCGGAATCGCACTGGCGTATTTCATCTACCATAAATTCGCCCCGGACGGCGTCGAATTCGCCTCATTCGGACTTTTTCTCGGTATTGCGATGAGCATCACCGCGTTTCCGGTTTTGGCGCGGATCGTTCAGGAACGCGGCATCCACCGAACCAAACTCGGCACGATCGTCATCACGTGCGCCGCCGCCGACGACATTACGGCCTGGTGCATTTTGGCCGCCGTTATTGCGATCGTCAAAGCGGGTTCGTTTGTGAGTTCGCTGTACATCATCGCACTTGCCATTGGATATGTCATATTGATGATGAAAGTCGTGCGGCCGTTCCTCGAAAGGGTCGCGGCGTTAAAAAATTCACGCTCGAGCCTGAGCAAACCCGTTGTCGCGATTTTCCTTTTGACGTTGATCATTTCGGCGTATGCAACCGAAGTCATCGGGATCCACGCGTTGTTCGGCGCATTCATGGCCGGCGCGATCATGCCCGACAATACCAAATTCCGCAATATTTTTATTGAAAAGGTCGAAGATGTTTCGGTGATTTTGTTGTTGCCGTTGTTCTTCGTTTTTACGGGATTGCGCACACAGATCGGCTTGATTTCGGATCCGTATCTGCTCAAGGTAACCGTCGTGATCATTTTGGTTGCCGTGATCGGAAAATTCGTCGGAAGTGCGCTCGCGGCTAAATTCGTCGGACAAAATTGGCGCGACAGTTTAACGATCGGCGCACTCATGAATACGCGCGGTTTGATGGAACTCGTCGTACTCAACATCGGGTACGATCTCGGCGTTTTGACCACCGAAGTCTTTACGATGATGGTCATCATGGCACTCGTCACGACCGCAATGACGGGGCCGGCGCTCGACCTGATCAATTACATTTTCAAGACCGAGGAAGGCCTTATTCCCGAAGCCGCCAAAAATGACAGCAAATACAAAATCCTGATTTCATTCGGGAATTCCGAACGCGGTAAAGCGTTGCTGCGACTGGCCAACAGCCTGATCAAAAACGAAAACAGCCACGCCGCGGTGACGGCGATGCACCTCACGTTGAGCAACGAATTGCACACGTTTGACCTTGAGGAACACGAACGCAAAAGTTTTGCGCCCGTCATTCAGGAATCTGAAGAATTGCGCCAGCCGATCGTCAAATTGTTCAAGGCCTCGAACGACATCGACCAGGATATTGTGGACATTGCCAACCACGGCGATTATGATTTGCTGCTCGTCGGGCTAGGCCAGTCGATTTTCGAAGGCACGTTGCTCGGCCGTGTTTTGGGCTACACGACGCGCATCATCAACCCCGATCGGCTCATCGACAAATTCACCGGGAAAGAAGGTTTGTTCGAAAACTCGCCCTTTGACGAACGCACGCGCCAGATCATTGCCAAAACCAAAATGCCGGTCGGAATCCTCGTCGATAAAAACCTCGAGAAGATTGACGATATTTTCATACCGATTTTCAGCGAACAGGACGCGTTCCTCGTCGGTTTTGCGCGCAAGCTGATTTTCAACAACAACTCGCATGTGACATTCGTCGATCCGAACAACGCCATCAAAGAAAACGTTCCAATCGCCGAAAGCATTGCCGTGATCGAGGCCGAAATGCCCATCAACATTACGATGATGGAAGAACGCATCATGAAAAAAGAATTCCTCGTCAAGCAGGACATCATGGTCGTAAGCCTCGAAAGTTGGAAAAAACTCGTCGATTCGCAAAGCATCTGGCTCAGCAATATTTCATCGGTACTCATCCTAAAACCTTAAATCATGAACTGGATTCTGCTCATCATCGCCGGTTTTTTTGAAGTCGGTTTTGCGTCCTGTTTGGGCAAAGCCAAAGAAACTTCGGGCCAGGCCTCAACATTTTGGATGCTCGGATTTTTCATTTGCCTTTCGATCAGCATGTTGTTGTTGTACAAAGCGACGCAGACGTTGCCGATCGGGACGGCGTATGCAATGTGGACCGGAATCGGCGCCGTCGGAACCGTCTTGATCGGGATTTTCGTATTCAGGGAACCCGCGACGTTTTGGCGCATGTTCTTTTTGACGACGTTGATTGCATCGATTGTCGGACTCAAATTCGTATCGTCGCATTAATGGAAAACAGGATTTTCATAGCAGTGATCATTGTTTTGGTTGTCGTCATCGCAGCGTTGTTGTGGCGTTTGACCCATTCGGAAAACAGCAAACGCAAATCCGACGAGAAATTCCAGATGCTCGAAATGAAAGTCGACGACCTGCAACTCGAAACGCTCGAATCGCGCCTCAACCCGCATCTGTTCAAAAACATCCTCAATTCGATCCAGTCGCATGCGTACCAAACGTATTTTGCGTTGGACAAACTCGCGAACGTACTCGATTACATCTTGTATGAAAGCCGCAGGAAATTAGTGTCGCCCAAGGAAGAAATCGAATTTGCGCTGAACCTGATCGAAATCAACAAGATTAAGGTCAGCCCGCTGTTCGAACTCAAAGTCAAAACCAAAATCAATCCCGGTGAACCGCTTTTCGAACAGGCATTGCTCGCGCCGCTGATTTCGATCGACCTGATTGAAAATGCGTTCAAACACGCCGATTTGCAAAGTCCCGACGCGTTCATTTCGGTCGTTTTCGAATTCAAGAGCAACACTTTTTCGCTGACCGTCTCGAACAAGATTTCCGACAAAAAAGCGCTGCGCAAAGAACACGGCGGTTTCGGCTCCGACACATTGGAACAACGGCTGCGCATCATTTACAAAGACCATTTCAAACTCGACAAATTCACCGAAGACAACGTCTATACGGCCCATCTAAAAATCGACCTGCTTGACTACAAAACTCAGATGCTTACTGCTGGATGACGAATTGCCCGGGCTCGCGTACCTCAAAATGTTGTGCGGCCAGATAGACGCGCTCGAAATCGTCAAGGCGTTCGATAATCCCGAAAAATTGCTCGCGGAAATCGCGACGCTCGATTTCGATTTGTTGATTTCAGACATTGAAATGCCGGGAATCGACGGACTCGCAGTAGCCAAGGCGCTTCAGGGCAAACTCGTCATTTTCACCACCGCCTATAAGGATTATGCCGCCGATGCGTTTGATATCGATGCGGTCGATTACATCACCAAACCCGTCAAGGCCGACCGCTTGCACAAAGCGATTGAAAAAGCCATCGAGCGTTTCAACAAGCCGGCAACGAAAAGGTTCGCGCAATTCAATACCGACAAGGGAAAAGCGTTGCTGCATTTCAATCAGATGATGCTCTTTCGCACCGCCGGATCTGACAGCCGCGACAAAGAAGTTTTGCTCGCCGACGGAAATGTGCTGTTGCTCAAAAACATCAGTTTCGATTTATTGCTGCAGGAATTGCCGGCGTCTGATTTTTGCCGCATCAACAAACAGGAAGCCATTGCGTTGGCTGCGGTCAAATTTTTCGCGCACAATGAGATTACGCTCAAACAAAGTAACCCATCGGGCAAACCGATTTCAGTCAGCCTCAATGAAAAATACCGCGCCGATTTTTTGCAGAAAGTAAAGATTTAGATACCTAAAATTCGTGGCTTAAAAATTTCATTACAAACTTTTCCCGTCTTGTTACATCGGATAAAAATTCGAATCCAAATCGTTTTTTTACACTCCAATCACGCCCCATATTTGCAGCAAAATTTGACAAATGGGAAAATTCAAAAACTCCTTTTTCTACGTTGCGATCATCGGCGGATTTTCTACGCTGATGTATTGGATCATCACGCAGGGCAAATCATTGGAAGCCGGCCGTGCAATTGTACAAAAGCCGCTCGAAACCGGGCATTACGAAGATTTTATCGCGTCGATGCAGGACAACCTGACGCATCCGCTGGCCATATTGCTCGCGCAAATCGTGACGATTATTGTCGTGGCGCGTTTCTTCGGTTGGGTGTGCCGCAAGATCGGGCAGCCTTCGGTGGTGGGCGAAATGATTGCCGGTATTTTGCTCGGGCCGTCGTTCGTAGGAATGCATTGGCCTGAATTTTCGGCGCTATTGTTTCCCAAGGAATCGCTGGGCAATCTGCAGTTTTTGAGCCAGATCGGATTGATCCTCTTCATGTTTGTCATCGGGATGGAACTCGACCTCAAAGCGTTGCGCAACAAGGCACACGATGCGGTGGTGATCAGCCACGCGAGCATCATCATCCCGTTTGCACTCGGCGTAGGGTTTGCCTTTTACATCTACGAACAATTTGCGCCCGCCAACATAGAATTTGCGTCGTTCGCCCTGTTTATGGGGATTGCTATGAGCATCACGGCATTTCCCGTTTTGGCGCGCATCGTGCAGGAACGCGGCATCCATAAAACCAAACTGGGCGCTGTCGTCATTACTTGTGCCGCCGCCGACGACGTGACGGCATGGTGTATCTTGGCGGCTGTCATCGCTATTGTCAAGGCTGGATCGTTTGTGAGTTCGCTGTACATCATCGGGCTGGCACTCATTTATGTGTTCGTGATGCTGATGGTGGTGCGCCCGTTCCTGAAGCGTGTGGGCGAGCTCAAATCGACACGCGAAAGTTTGAGCAAACCGGTTGTCGCGATTTTTCTGCTGACACTCATTATTTCTGCGTATGTGACGGAAATCATTGGGATTCACGCATTGTTCGGTGCGTTTATGGCCGGCGCAATCATGCCCGAAAGCGCCAGATTCCGCAGCATCATCATCGATAAGGTCGAAGACACGGCCGTGATCTTACTGCTGCCTTTGTTCTTTGTTTTTACGGGATTGCGCACACAAATCGGCTTGATCAGCGATCCGGCCTTGTGGAAAATGACGCTGCTGATTATCGCCATCGCGGTCTCCGGAAAGTTTTTCGGAAGTATGATTGCCGCCAAATTCGTCGGGCAGAGTTGGAAAGACAGCTTGTCGATCGGCGCGCTCATGAACACGCGCGGTTTAATGGAGCTCGTCGTGCTCAACATCGGTTATGACCTCGGCGTTTTATCCACGGAAGTGTTTACGATGATGGTGATCATGGCGCTCGTCACCACTTTTATGACTGGGCCGGCGCTCGATCTGATCAACTACCTCTGGCGTGAAAAACCTTCGATTGTGCCGGAAAACATCAGCAATAAGAGCAAATTCCGGATTTTGATTTCGTTCGCTTCCGCAGAAAGTGGGCGGACATTGCTTCGCGTGGCCAACAGCCTCATCAAGAAACAGTCGGGAAATACGGCGGTGACGGCCATGCATTTGTCGCTGAGCACCGAATTGCATACGTTCGACCTCAAGGATTACGAAAACAAGACATTTCGCTCCGTGCTTGCCGAATCGGAACTTATCGACCAGAAAGTCACGACGCTTTTCAAGGCTTCGAACGACATCAATACCGATATTGTCGACACGGCCAACCACGGCGAATTCGATCTACTATTGATCGGTTTGGGACAATCGATTTTTGAAGGAACGCTGCTTGGGAAAGTGCTGGGTTTTACAACGAGGATCATCAATCCCGACCGGCTCATCGATAAGTTCACCGGGAAAGAAGGTTTGTTCGAAAACTCGCCTTTTGATGAACGCACACGCCAAATCGTGACCAAAAGCAAGATGCCGGTCGGGATTTTACTCGACAAGGAATTGCACGAAATCAACCGCGTTTTCGTGCCTGTTTTTGGCGCCGAAGATGTTTTCCTGATGGAATACGCGCAGAAACTGATCCACAACAATGGCTCGCAGGTCAGTGTACTCGATGTGGTCGGTGAACTCAAAAACAACATGGAAGTACGCGAAAACATCCGTTTGATCGAACAAATGGCGCCCAATCACATCACGACGATGCACGAGAAAACCGTCCGCAAGGAATTCCTCGAGCAACAGGATTTGATGCTGATTTCGCTCGAAAGTTGGAAAAAACTGATCGATTCGCACAGCACATGGCTCAACAACACCCCGTCGGTATTGATCATCAAACCTTAGAAACAAATCCGCATGAACCTGAAAATTACTTTCATGATGCTGCTTTTCGCAGCGTTGGCGCCGACGTGTGTGTCGGCCCAAACCAAAACCGCCGAAGACAATAAACCCCAAAAGCAAGTCGAATGGGGCATCGATGGCATGCTCGGTATTTCTTACGGCAGCGAAACGCTCGGTATTAATGTGGGCGGACCGAGCCTTAAATTCCACATCAATAAATTCAAGATTGGCGTGGGCGCTTTCCCGTCGCTGATTGTCGCCGACGAAAAAGCGATGCCGCGATTGGCCGTTTCACCAATCATCGAATACAGGAACATCATGCTGATTGCGCCCTATTATGGTTACGACAGCAAAGACCGCCAGATTTGGACGTTTGGCGCAGGTTACCGTTTCTTTTAAAAGAAGATAGACTGCTGCGCTGCAAGAGTAAAGACCACTTTGTTGCAAGACAAGAGGCGAAACGAAATTAACCGCGAAGAGAACAAAGTACTCGTAAAGCAACCGAGCGCAGCGAACTGACGAAGTAAAGCTTAGTGACCTCTGCGCAAAACTTTGCGTCTTTGCGGTAAATAAAATTAAAATCCGAGGTTTAAGACAAACGACAATTTCACCGCCAAATTGTCCTCGAAACGCGGCAACTGGTTAGGGCCGTAACGGTAAAATCCGATGATTCCGAAACCGCTGTAAATTTGGTTGATCTCGAGTCCCGATTCGAAATAACCTTCGCGCAACGTTTTGTAATCGAAGCCGGCGTGTTGCTCGGGCTTGTCGAGATCGCCATACGCCACACGCGAAACGATGACGAGTTCGGGCCTGACCTTCTTGACGATTTTCATGCGCTTGAACCCATGCTTGAGTTGGAACATCGCATATTTGTTCGAAAAGAATTCATTGAAATACATCGTTTCAAAAGCGTTCTTTCCCGCAATCGTGATCCGTTGAACGAGCCTTTCCTTGGTCAGGTTGTTCGGCGACGTATTGTACAAATGTGTGAGCGGCACATCGCCATACGCCAATCCGGCTTCGAGCAACAGCGCGGTTTTCTGGCCGTTCATGTATTTCTTTTCGTATTCGGTGCGGAAATCAATCTTCGCAAAATCGAAGTCATTCCCCAAGACATGCGGCAAGGATTGCGTAAACTGGAACGTGAATTTCGGGAAACGCTTCTCGACTTCGAGGCGGCCGTACGGCGTTTGCATGTAATCGCTGAACGGATTCCACTGGATCGCTACCTGCGCAGTCGTCATCGCATACCGGTAATACAATTCGTTGTCGAGGTTGTACACATAGAAAAATTTCGGTTCGATGTTGCTGTACGTGAGTTGCCAGATGCTTTCGGTTTTGGGAATGATCTTGGTTTCGAGGTACGCGCGCCACGTTTTGTGCTGGTAAAACGTACTCACGTTGATTGGCCGCGGATCGTACAATTTGAACACGCGCTTGTCGATCGCAAAGGAAGAACTACCGATTTCGCGAACGTCATCCGTATACGAAATCCCAATCCAAGAATTCGAGAATTTCCCGATCCGGCTGCTGAAACCGAGGCTGTATTTGAACATGCCGTCTTTGATTCCATACGCCGTATAACCATCGATGCGGTACTTGCGCGAAAACTTCTCATTCGTCCGTCCGCCAAGGCCCACGCGGAAACCTTCGTAATTGTTGTAACTCAAAAGATAGCGCAAATCCATATCGATCGGTCCGAAAGGTACGTAGCCGTTCAGGATTTTTCGGCCTTGCAGCAATCGTTTTTCGATGCGTTCCTTTTCGACGATGCTGTCGAGCGCGACATACGTTTTGCGCGAACGGAGGTCGAGACTGTCTTTGCGGAACTGGTTCCAGAACGCCTCTGGTTTGTTCTCGGCGTCGTCTTTGACTTCGATGTAGATCGACGGATTTTTGATTGCCACCGGAATGTTGTAATGGCGGTCGAAATAATTCGTTTCCGACAATACATACGTGAAATCGGATGCCACTTTGGGACGCGAACCGTTTTCGGCGCCGTCGTCATCCGAATCGAATTTGAGCGTTTCGCCGAGCACACGGATGTCGTCGTCATTTTTGCCCTTGACGATCTTAAAATCCTTTTGCGTCGGAAACCACAACTGTTCCTTGGGCAAATATTCGAATTCGTGCGTAGCGCTGATGTCGAGCACGCCGCGGATGCGCATGATGGCTTTGGCCACGGCAAAATTTTGGGCGTCGATGTAGAGTACGCCTTCGAGTCCGGCCGCCTTGCTTTTCTTTTTGTTCTTGAAATACACCATGAGCACCTTGCGGTTATGGATGTGCGTGCTGTCGATCAGGCGGAAATTGTAATCGGTAAAAGAATCGGCCGAAATGGGCGAATTGTAGCGCGTTTCGAACAATTCATAACGGTCGTCGTAAATCGAAAACGACTGTAGATTGAACGCGAGGATTTCATAGATCGGCTGTTTGAACCCCGACATTTTGGTCGCCAGCACATTTTCCTTGAGGGATCCTTTGCTGAATTGGTATTGCGATACCTTTTCGGTCTGGAACAAATGCTGTTCGCGGATGACTTTCTTGAACTTGTAATCGGAAGAATCGACCTTGACGAGTTTTTTGGCACGTCCTTTTTTGGCGAAAATGGAGTCGATCCGGCCGTCGATCGAATCGGGATTGGCGGTAATGATCAGTTTGTTGTAGGCCTTGAAATCAAAGCTCGCGAGTTTTTTCTGCGGATTGTTTTTGTTGCGGTCGCGGACCGTACGCCGGATTAAGTTGAGCCCGGCGTTGTCTTTCAAGACAGAAACTACTTCGAGCGCGTCCGATTGCGGCGACAAGCCAATGTTGTAGAACCGTTTTTCAGACGTGATCACTGTTTCCGATTTGGCATAACCAATGTAGGAAACCGTAAAAGCATTGATGGGCTGTTGGGAAGCAACCGTGAATTTTCCGTCCACATCGGCAATCGTAAAAATACCGGTATTGGTCGCGATCGAAGCAAACGGCAAGGCTTTTTTGGTCGCTGCGTCTTTGACAATGCCCCGAATATGAAGCTGCGCCTGGGCTGCAAGCGTACAAAAGAAGCACAATAAAAAGAAGCGTTTGGTCAAAATGAAGGACAGATTTCGGATTTAAAGATAACCAAAAATAAAAAATCCGTTCGGGTTTTAACAGAACGGATTTTGGGAATATAAGGCAAAAGTCAGACTTTCATGATCTCGGCTTCCTTCACCGAAAGAATATCATCGACCTTTTTGATGAAACTGTTCGTCAGGTTCTGCACCTCTTCCTCGGCGCCTTTGCACGCATCTTCGGAAACACCGTCTTTTTCGAGTTTTTTGATTTCCTTGTTGGCTTCCTGGCGCGCGTTGCGGATACTGATTTTGGCATCTTCCGCCTCGACTTTGGCCTGTTTGACGAGATCGCGGCGGCGTTCCTCGGTTAAAGGCGGCACGCTGATGATGATGTTTTCGCCGTTGTTCATCGGGTTGAAACCGATGTTGGCGTTCTGGATCGCTTTCTCGATCGGGTGCAGCATGTTCTTTTCCCACGGCGAGACCGTGATGGTCCGTGCATCGGGAACGTTGATGTTGGCGACCTGCGAAATCAGCGTAGCCGAACCGTAATAATCAACGAATACGCCGCCAATCATGGCAGGAGACGCTTTTCCGGCGCGGATGTTTACGAATTCTTTCTCCAGGTGAGCGATGGAACCCGTCATGGATTCTTCGGTGGATTCGAGTATAAAATCAATTTCTTCCATGGATTTGGATGTTGGATTTTAGATAAATCTTCTTATGTTTTGGGAAGCCCTAGCCCTGATGGAAGCGGCATCCTTTTTTTTATGGAGAGATTTCCTTCATTACTTCAGGACATCTTTAAAAAAAAGATTCAGCGGACAGCAGGAACAGCTCCAGATTCCTCCTGTCGTCGGAATGACGCCAGCGGAATCTTATTTTTGTTATTAAACGTTAACGACCGTCCCGATATTTTCGCCTTCACAAATTTTTATGAGGTTGCCCTTTTTGTTCATGTCGAAAACGAGGATCGGCAATTTGTTTTCCTGGCTCAGCGTGAAGGCGGTCGTGTCCATGACGTTGAGCCCTTTTTTGAGTACGTCCTCGAAAGAGATGTAATCGAATTTGGTTGCCGAAGCGTCCTTTTCAGGATCGGCGGTATAAATGCCGTCTACGCGCGTGCCTTTCAAAATGACATCCGCGTGGATTTCGACGCCGCGCAAAACGGCGGCGGTATCGGTGGTGAAATACGGGTTTCCGGTTCCGGCGCCAAAAATCACGATGCGGCCTTTTTCGAGGTGGCGCACCGCACGGCGCTTGATGTACGGTTCTGCAATCGCTTCGATTTTCAAGGCCGTCTGCAAACGCGTGAGCATGCCTTTGTCCTCGAGCGCACCTTGCAACGCCATGCCGTTGATCACGGTAGCGAGCATTCCCATGTAATCGCCCTGAACGCGGTCCATGCCATTGCTGGCTCCGGCCACGCCGCGGAAGATGTTGCCGCCTCCGATGACAATGGCGATTTGTACGCCTTTGCTGTGGATTTGCTTGATTTCTTCGGCATATTCGGACAAACGGGCAGGGTCGATACCGTATTGTCGGTCGCCCATGAGTGCTTCGCCGCTTAATTTCAGGAGGATTCTTTTGTACTTCATTGTGTGGTATTGATGTTTTTGTTTCTTTTTCGTAGCGTGCTGCAAATATAATCATATTCTGTTTTGTGGAAACCCCGTTGCCAAAAAATGTTAACATCGGATCTAAACAGGGTTTTCTTCGTAAATTTGTGTTTGTTAAAAAACAGTCATGAGGATAGCCATCGCCGAAAGTTTGCAGAACAGCCACTCGTATGTGAAATACAGGGCGATCGTTTCGAAATTGCTCAAGGAACGTAAAGTCACCGGAAAAGAGCAATCGGAATCGCTTGTGCATTATACCGAACTCAACGAGGCGCGCATGAACCGTTTGGATAAAAAGATGGTGATTTCGGAAGACAACATCCACAAGTTGCTTGCGCTGCAAAAAAAATATGTGTGGCTGGTCATTTCGGAAGGCTGGTGTGGCGATGCCGCACAGATTTTGCCGATACTCAACAAAATGGCCGCGATTACCAAACACATCGATTTTAAGATGGTGTTCCGCGATGAAACTGAGCAGTTGATGAATCAATTTCTGACCAATGGCGCGCGTTCGATTCCGAAATTGGTTGTGCTGGAACCCGAAACCTACAATGTTCTGGGAAGTTGGGGTCCGCGTCCGAAAGGGGCAACTGACCTGATCACAAGTTACAAACGCCAATATGGCGCCATCGACGAAACCGCCAAAACCGAATTGCAGTTGTGGTATTTGCACGACAAAGGTTTGGGTACGCAAACGGAAATCGCCGATTTGATGCTCGAATTGGAACGGTTGATTTATTCGAAAAGATGATTGCTGCCCAATCCCGAAGGTTCATTGAATCGTTTGAGTAATTAAAAGTACAGTTTTTCTGTAACAGCCTCATTTGAAAAACTTGTATTTTAGCTCTAGGGTAGGGGGCAAAGTAGTAGGTTTATCCCTAAGAAATTTTGGTGAAATCATGCTACAGATTTCGCGTACTTTTTGTTAAACTTTATCAATTTTATAGCTTGACGCTTTAATATCAAAATCTCGAATCCAACTATCCTGTTTTCCCTAAGGCATCCACAAACGCCAAAACATCTTGCGCATTTTCTACGTCATAGTCCCCAATTTTCGTACGCCTTAAAACCGTCAGATGCGAACCCGAATCCATCGCCTTTCCAAAATCATTGGCGATCGACCGGATGTACGTCCCTTTGCTGCATTTGATCCGGAAGTCGATTTCAGGCAATGCGATGCGCGTGACTTCAAATTCGTAAACCGTCGTTTTCCGGAATGGGATTTCAACCGTTTCCCCGGCGCGCGCATGTTCGTACAAGCGTTTGCCGTCTTTTTTGATGGCGGAGAAAATGGGTGGTTTTTGGTCGATTTCGCCCAAGAATTGTTCGATTGTTTTGTGGATCAATCCGTCGTTGATGTGTGAAGTGGGAAAAGTCTCGTCGATTTCAGTTTCGAGATCAAACGATGGCGTAGTCGCGCCGATGTGAAAAGTTCCCGTGTATTCTTTGGCCTGGCCTTGCAAATCAGCAATCTTTTTGGTCGCCTTTCCGGTGCAAACCAACAGCAAGCCCGAAGCCAGCGGATCCAAAGTCCCGGCGTGTCCGATCTTGATTTTCTTGAGTCCGAGTTGGGTTTTGAGCGCCCATTTCATTTTGTTGACGGCTTGAAAAGACGTCCAATGCAACGGCTTGTCGATCAGCAAAATTTGCCCGGCGAGAAAATCTTCGGCAGTCATTAAATGATGGTAAGCGGGTGGATGAAGTAATGGATCGCGAGCAATGCCAATCCGGCGATGATGCGGTAATATCCGAAAACCTTGAAGCCGTTCTTGCTCAGGAAACCGATGAACGTTTTGATCGCGAGCAACGCAACGATAAACGCGATCACGTTTCCGATGATCAGCAAATTGATCTGGTCGTCTGTCAAAACGAATCCGTGTTTGTAATAATCGTAGCATTTTTTGGCCGTTGCGCCGAACATCGTCGGAACCGCCAAAAAGAACGAAAATTCGGCGGCCGCCGTACGCGATAACTTTTGCGCCATTCCGCCCACGATACTCGCGCCCGATCTCGAAACACCCGGAATCATCGCCAAACATTGGAACAAACCGATTTTGAACGCGGTCGCGTAACTGATCTCGCTGGTCGATTGTTGCTCTTCCGAATCGGTAAACCAACCGTCGACCTTGAGCAAGATGAATCCGCCGATGACGAGCGAAACGGCGACAGTGATTGGGTTTTCAAGCAATCCGTCGATGAAATCGCTGAGCAATAATCCGAGGATTACGGCAGGAATGAATGCGACGAGCAACTTGAAATAGAAATCCAACGTCTGGAAAAAGCGTTTGAAATACAACACGATGACGGAAAGTATCGCGCCGAGTTGGATCACAATCGTAAACAATTTAGTGAAATCATCATGTGCAATCCCGAAAAACGAACTCGCGATGATCATGTGGCCTGTGGAAGAAACCGGCAGGAATTCAGTAAGTCCTTCAATTATGGCAAGGACGATGGCTTGTAATGTATTCATGCTTTGAGACGCGCTACGCTTTAGACACGCTGCGCTTTGGATTTTTGGACTGTTTTGATGGAGTCAACAATTTATTTCTTCGGATTTTTGAGGATGGAATACACCGTGATGCCGAAACCGATCAAAACGACGGTCGGTGCCAATCGGATTCTCCTGAAATTGAAGATCGCGTCATTGAACACTTTCGGATCGTCGCTTCCGCCGCCAGCCATCAGGATGAAGCCCAACGCGATTACGGCAATGCCGATCAAAAGGATTTTGTAGTTGATTTTGTCGAACAAAAAGTCGGTTTTATTTTCTTGATTTTCCATAATTATTTTGTGTCCGATTAAACGCATCAACGCGTAACCGATTAAACTTTTAATACAAATCGTCGGTGCGCAAATTGAGGAAACGCGTCGTTGCGATGAACGTGCTGATCCACGAAATCAGGATTCCGACGAGCAAGACGCCCAACAATACGGCGCCCACCAATTCCGGTTGTGCCAAAACTTCAAGGTCGGGATAATTGACGTTGAGGTAATACAAGACGCCCGCCAACGCAATGATGGCCAGGATCGAACCCAGAATCCCGAGTCGGATGCTGCGCCAGATGAACGGTTTCCTGATGAACGATTTGGTCGCGCCAACCATCTGCATCGTTTTGATGATGAATCGGTTGGAGTAAATCGAGAGTCGCATCGAGCTGTTGATCAACAGCACCGCGATGAACGCGAAAATGCCGCAGATGATCAAGATCCAAAGGCTGACTTTCTGGATGTTGTCGTTGACCAGGCTGATGAGTTGCTTGTCGTAAACCACATCCGAAATCCCTTCATTCATGCGGAATGAGGTTTCGATTTTGCGGATGCTTTCGGTGTTGATGTATTCGGAATTGAGGTAAATGTCGAACGAATTCTGCAACGGGTTCATGCCCAGGAATTCCATAAAATCCTCGCCGATGATGTCTTTGTGGTTTTTGGCCGCTTCTTCCTTGGTGACATAAACGCTCGACTTGACGAATTTTTCGGTCTTGAGTTGTTCTTTGAACGCATTGATGAGGCTGTCGTTCGCTTCGTTTTTGAAGAAGACGGTCATCGCGATTTCTTCCTTGAAATTATCGGAAAGGCGTCGCGAATTGATCACGAACAAACCCAAAATCCCAAGAAGGAACAACACCAGGAAAATACTTAAAACTACCGAAAAATAAGACGAAATGAGCCTGCGCTTTTGAAACTTTTCGAATGAAGATCTCATAGAAGTGGAATTATGCGGTAAAAATAACAAAGAATTTCTTTATACACAGTTTATAACGGGCAAAGTTTTAATTTTCGTACAATAAGCGTAAATTTGCCGCTCGCACTTGGAAAAAGACAGCAAGGGGCGAAGTTTGTTACGGTTTTAACGCAAAGGCGCAAAGTTTTTCGCAAAGAGCGCCAAGGTTGAGATCCGAAACTTCTTTTCTTTGCGTAGCCTTTGTGTCCTTTGCGGTAAAAAACAACCTGAATGAAATATACACCAAACGAAATCGAAGCCAACTGGCAAAAATACTGGGCCGAAAACCAAACTTTCGCTGCCGAAAATAACTCAGACAAACCCAAATATTACGTCCTCGACATGTTTCCTTATCCGTCGGGCGCGGGCTTGCACGTTGGGCATCCGCTGGGTTACATCGCTTCGGATATTTATGCGCGGTACAAACGCCACCAGGGTTTCAACGTGTTGCATCCGCAAGGGTACGACAGTTTCGGGTTGCCGGCCGAACAATATGCGATACAGACCGGGCAGCATCCCGAGAAGACGACGCGTGAGAACATTGCGCGTTACCGCGAACAGCTCGATAAAATCGGGTTTTCATTCGATTGGAATCGGGAAGTGCGTACGTCTTCGCCCGATTATTACAAATGGACGCAGTGGATTTTCATCCAATTGTTCAACTCGTGGTACAACAAAACGTCAAACAAGGCCGAAAGCATCTGCACGTTGATCGAGCAATTTCAAAATGATGGAAATGACAATGTCAATGCGGTTTCGGATGACAACATCGAAATATTTTCCGCATCAGATTGGAGCGGATTCTCTAAAGAACAACAAGAAAAAATCTTACTTCAATACCGTTTGACGTATTTGGCCGAAACCGAAGTCAATTGGTGCCCCGGCCTCGGAACCGTCTTGGCCAACGACGAAATCGTCAACGGCGTTTCCGAACGCGGCGGATTTCCCGTCATCCGTAAAAAAATGACCCAATGGAGCATGCGCATTTCGGCGTATGCGCAACGTTTGTTGGATGGTTTGAAGGAAATCGACTGGACGCAATCCTTGAAAGACGCGCAGGAAAACTGGATCGGAAAATCGGTCGGTGCGCTCGTGGCTTTCAAGGTTTTGGATTCGGAAGAGCAGCAAAGCGACGTCGATCATTTCCTTTCCGGAAACGAACACAGCGGCCACGAGATCCAGGTTTTTACGACGCGTCCCGATACGATTTTCGGCGTGACCTTTTTGACTTTGGCACCCGAAAATGAACTCGTTGCACAAATCACGACGCCCGAATGGAAACAATCGGTCGAGCAATATGTGGAAGCGACTTCCAAACGTTCCGAACGCGAACGCATGGCCGATGTCAAGACGATTTCGGGCGTGTTTACCGGCGCGTATGCCGAACATCCGTTTACGAAAGAACCGATTCCGGTTTGGGTGGGCGACTATGTTTTGGCGGGTTACGGAACCGGTGCCGTGATGGCCGTTCCGTGCGGCGACGAGCGCGATTATGCATTTGCGAATTTCATGAAAGGAAAGAACGGCATGCAGCCGATCAGGAATATTTTTGCCGATGTAGACATTTCGAACGAAGCATTTACGTCCAAAGACAATGTCAAGATCGCCAATTCCGATTTCCTGAACGGGCTCAATTATAAGGAAGCGACCAAAAAAGCCATCGAAGAACTCGAAAAACTCGGTCAGGGAAAAGGCAAGACGAATTACCGTTTGCGCGACGCCGTTTTCTCCCGCCAACGCTATTGGGGCGAACCGTTCCCGGTGTATTATGTGAACGGATTGCCGCAGATGATCGATGCGAAACATCTGCCGATCGTGCTGCCCGAAGTCGAAAAATACCTGCCGACCGAAGACGGCCAGCCGCCGCTTGGAAACTCCGCAGCATGGGCGTGGTCGACGGTTGAAAATAAAGTCGTTGCCAATGATTTGATCGACAATCAAACGATTTTCCCACTCGAATTGAATACGATGCCAGGCTGGGCGGGCAGTTCGTGGTATTGGCTGCGGTACATGGACGCGCACAACAACGAAGAATTCGTGAGCAAGGAAGACGAGCAATATTGGCAGAACGTCGATTTGTACATTGGCGGCAGCGAGCATGCGACGGGGCATTTGTTGTACAGCCGTTTTTGGAATAAATTTTTATTTGATCGCGGATTGGTTTCGAAAGAGGAGCCGTTTAAGAAACTCATAAATCAGGGAATGATTTTGGGGATGAGTGCTTTTGTTTATCGTGTCTCATTAAATCTTTTTAGAGCTGGACTTAGTTCGGAAAATGTTAGACAAGAAATTAAAATTTTAGTTTCCAGAAATAAACTTGTTCATCAAGGAAAACTAGTTATAGATGAAATTATGAATGAATTGAAAACGAAATTTCCTGTAATAGATTTTAAGACTTTAAATGATGAGCTAATCATTAGTCCTATCCATGTTGATGTTTCATTAGTTAATGCATCAGATGAATTAGATATTGAAAGCTTTAAAAAATGGAGGGATGAGTTCCAAAATGCAATTTTCATTACTGAAGGTAATGGCAAATATATTGTAGGTCGCGAAGTCGAAAAAATGTCCAAATCCAAATACAACGTCGTCACACCCGACGACATCTGCAAAGAATACGGCGCCGACACGCTAAGATTATACGAAATGTTCCTCGGCCCGCTCGAACAAGCCAAACCGTGGAATACCGCCGGAATCACCGGGGTTTTCGGTTTCCTTAAAAAACTGTGGAAATTGTATTTCGATGAAAAAGGCTTGATCGTCACGTCGAATCCGGCGAGCAAGGAAGCCTTGAAGACGTTGCACAAAACGATCAAGAAAGTACAGGATGATATTGAAGGATTTTCGTTCAACACGTCGGTTTCGCAATTCATGATTGCCGTGAACGAACTCACCGCGATGAACTGCCACGAACGCACGGTTCTCGAGCCGCTCGCGATCTTGATTTCGCCTTACGCGCCGCACATCGCCGAGGAATTGTGGGAACAACTCGGTCACCAGGAAAGCATCTCGCGCGTGCCATTTCCAAGGTTCAACCCCGAGCATCTGGTCGAAAGCAGCAAGGAATATCCGGTGTCGTTCAATGGCAAGATGCGCTTTACGATGGAATTGCCGCTGAATTTGTCGGCTGCCGAAATCGAAGCGATTGTCATGCAGGACGAACGCACGATCAAGCAACTCGAAGGCAGGACGCCGAATAAGGTGGTCATCGTTCCGGGGAAGATTATCAATTTGGTTGGATAATAAAATAATTTTTTTGAACCATTAAGGAGTTAAGGGACATTAAGACTTAATGAAACTTAATTCCTTAATGGTTCAAATTTTAAGACCTCCAAAAAAGCGATGTTTTTCTTTATGGTTTGTGTTCGCGTTAGGGATTGCAGCGCAACACCCAACTGACAAAATTTCATTTAACCTGACATTAACTTTACATGGTGCAAAATTTGATGGATGCGGTTTACCACTCGAGCCAAAGGCGAACGGAGCGGAGCTAAATTTAAAAAATCAAATTATGTACATAGGATGGATTATCATGGGCGCGATCATGCTGGCGAGCTGGCTGGTCGGGCAAAGACTGCAAAATAAATTCGACAAATATTCCAAGCTGCATTTGCAGAACAATATGAGCGGTGCCGAAATCGCCGAAAAAATGCTCGCCGATCACGGGATTCGCGACGTCCGCGTGATTTCTACGCCGGGACGACTCACCGATCACTACAATCCGGTCGACAAAACGGTCAACCTCAGTGAAGCGGTTTACAATCAACGGAATGCGGCCGCTGCTGCTGTGGCGGCGCACGAATGCGGACACGCCGTGCAACATGCCACGGCGTATGGCTGGCTCACGATGCGTTCGAAATTGGTGCCGATCGTTTCGGTAACGTCTAACTTGATCCAGTTTGTCCTGATTGCCGGAATCTTGCTTGTCAATAGTTTCCCACAGCTTTTACTGGCCGGAATCGTGTTATTTGCGCTGACGACTTTGTTCGCCTTCATCACACTTCCGGTAGAATACGACGCGAGCAACCGTGCCTTGGCGTGGCTCGACAACAAACACATGCTCACACGCGAAGAACACGCCGGTGCGAGCGATGCCTTGAAATGGGCGGCGCGCACTTATGTTGTCGCGGCGATCGCTTCACTCGGAACGTTGCTGTATTATGTGATGATTTATATGGGAAGAAGAAATTAAGCTTTCTGTTTGAAATAGAAAATCCGCCTTTGTGCGGATTTTTTTATGGGAGCTATTTTCCGGCTATCCGCTCTATCTTTCGCTTCGTAAACTCCGCGAAAGGATGCCGCTACTATCCGGGCTAGGGATTATCGTTTCCGGAAATCTGTCGCCTCATTGACTGTACCGCAAACCCCATTGCGCCAAAGTATCCAGCGCCGGCAACAATTCCTTGGCCGATTCGGTCAAATGGTATTCCACATGCGGCGGCATGATCTCGATTACGGTCCGGGTCACGAGCTGGTCTGATTCGAGCTGTTTGAGGTGTTGGATCAGCATCTTTTCGGTGATTGGCGGAATCGCTTTGCGCAAATCGCTGTAACGGCGTTTCCCTTCGCGGAGGTTCCATAAAATAAGCGGTTTCCAGCGGCCGCCCACTTTGTCCAATGTAAAACTCACGGGACACGCGATGATGATTTGTTTACGGTTTCCGTTGTTGGTCGAAGTTTCTTTGATGTCGCGCATGTCACATACTTTTTGGTAGGTACTTGTACAAAAGTAAGTATAAAAATACCTTTGGCAGACATTTAAAAAGAAAATATCATGAAATACGTCCTAACCGGTTCGACCGGAAACATCAGCAAACCAATCGCAGAATCCTTAATTCCCGCCGGACACGAAGTCGTTGTCATCAGCAGCGATGCGAATAAAACGCCAACCATTCAAAACCTCGGGGCCAAAGCCGCCATCGGCGATGTGAACGACATCGCATTTTTGACGCAAACCTTCAAAGGCGCCGATGCCGTTTACCTGATGATCCCGCCCACGTTTACGGTAGAAGATTGGCCGGCCCATCTCCAACAAATCGCAAATAATTATGTGAAAGCCATCCAAGACAGCGGCGTCCAAAAAGTCGTGCAACTCAGCAGCATCGGGGCGCACCTCGGTTACGGCGCGGGCCCGATCAATGGCCTGGCGTACCTCGAACAGCAATTGGCCAAAATCAATATTGACGTGTTGAGCCTGCGGCCGTCGTATTTCTACACCAATTTGTACACAATGGTCGATCTGATCAAGCAAGCCGGAATCATGGGTTCCAATTTTGGCAACGCCGACGAAAGATTTGTGCTCACCCATCCTTCCGATATTGCTGCCGTTGCTGCCCAGCATTTATTGGCGCTCGATTTTACCGGACATTCCCACGAGTATATTTCAAGCGACGTTCGACCGTTTTCGGAAATCGCAAAAGTGATCGGAAACGCCATCGGCAAACCCGAATTGCCGTGGGTGCAATTCTCGGATGAAGATGCGTTGAATGGCATGCTTGGAGCGGGCTTGAAAAAGACTATCGCCGATGGCTACCTCGAAATGGGACAAGGCATCAACTCCGGGATCGTACAGGAAGATTATTACAATTCGGGTGCAAAGCCGCAGGGAAAAGTGAGGTTGGAAGATTTTGCGAAGGAGTTTTCAGGCGCGTTTTAATATACCGCATACTTTGCGGTTAATTTTCCAAGCTACAATTGGATTTGTCTTTCTATCTGCTGGTCCAACGATATAAAAGTTTCAGTGCGCGATACGCCTTCGATCGCCTGGATTTTGGTGTTGAGCAAATGCATCAAATGCTCGTTGTCGCGGCAAATGATCTTGATCAGGATCGACCAATTCCCCGTGGTGTAATGGCATTCGAGCACTTCGGGAATTTTTTTGAGTTCGCGTACGGCTTCTGGATTCCGGGCCGCCTTGTCGAGATAGATGCCCACGAACGCCATCGTGCTGTAGCCCAAAACCTTGTTGCTGACCGTAAATTTCGATCCTGAAATCACGCCGGCCTGTTCGAGTTTGCGCAATCTTTGGTGGATCGCCGCGCCCGATATTCCGATTTTGTTGGCAATCTGCAGGATGGGTTTTCTGGCGTCGTCCATGAGTGCACGCAGGATTTCCTTGTCGATGCCGTCGATTTCTATTTGAAGGGAATTGATTTTCATTCAGCCTTGTATTGTTTCTTATTGGTTTCGGATTTGAATCAAAAGTAGGGATTTTGTTTTGATTTGAAAGCGATTTTTAAAAAAGACACGCCTTCGGCTTGAGACGCGCTTCGCTTAGGACTTTTAGACAATTGGCCGTAAATGATAAAAATCCTGCTTTTTAAATAAAGAGAGGATTTGTTTCTTAAGTCGTAAGCCCGCAGGCGTGTCCAAAAACGCAGCCGCGTCTAACAGTCCAAACCCGCAGGCGTGTCCCTAAAAAATCATTTGATTTTCTGAACCGCCTTCCTGACTTCCAAAATGTTCAATCTTTCATCGCAATTCTGCACGCCTTCGGGATATTTGTCTGAAATGAATGCATTGAAATCCTTGCAATGCCTGAAAATATTGAATTCGTGTTTCCAATAATCCCAAACCACGCCTTTGTTCCTGAGCAGCAATTGCGCTACAGAATATCCGGCCGGACCTGCTTGCATGATCAGGCCTTGCTCGATGGCGTCGGCCAATTCGCATTCGGTGTAAATGTAATTTTGTCCACCGAAAAGCACGCGGACGAAATTAAAATTGCGGTCGCCATTCTGGAAACGGTCCTTGCGGTTGATGTCTTGCATGATCGCATTGATCTGGAAATACAAGAACCCGTTGTAAGAAACCGCAAACACATCGGTGACGACTTTTTTATTGCTTTTGTAGCGGAATGTGACCAGGTGTCCGGGATCGGCGACAATGCCGCTTTTGTAGCGTTCGTCCTTGCGGTGCGTTTGCGGATACACTTCAAAATTCGTGCGGCGGCCTTTTATGAAATCTTCCTTGGTTTCAAAGACACCGTCGAGAAAAATGGTCTTGTAGATCGAATCGGTGTCAGGGTAATAGATTTCGTCACGCTGCGCCAATGCAGTCATCGGCAGGCCGACCAGAAAAAAGGCAATCAATAATTTCATGGATTAAAGCAGGTTGTTGGGGTTGTAACCGTAATACGGCATTTCGATTTCGGTGAATACCACGCCGAATTCCTCGAGTTCCTTCAAGATCGGCAGGTAAACTTCGCGGTTGATCGGCAATTGCACGCCCGGCGTCGTAATGTTGCCGTTCAAAATCTGCAAAGTCGCCATCGCCACGGGAAGTCCGACGGTCTTGGCCATGGCCGTATAGGTCTGGTCGTCGCCGATGCAAACCATCTTCGAATCGATTTGTTTCTTGAGGCCGCCCAGTTCGTAACCGAATTTGTGGTACATCACAATCATGTCTTTGTCGTCTGGTTCCAAAGTCCACGCGTCCGACAAAATCTTTTCGAGGATTTGTGCGGGCGTCGCATTTTTGACCCCGACTTTCTTATCGGGATTGAACAGGTCGAGTTCGAGCAATTTGTCCCAGATCACATCGTCCTGTTCTAGACCGAGCTGCAAGCGCAACTTGATCTCGACCGAATCGCTCGGATGGTACGGCAGAAACAAATTCGTGAATTCGCGGTAGCTGATGTGTTCCGAGTCGTCGATAATGTAGCTGTCATCGGTCATGCCGAGTTGCACGAATGTATTCCACGCGCGCGAATAACCCACGCGTCGGATCGTACCGCGGTACAACGTCAGGATGTCGTCTAGCCCATAAACGCTGCGGTATTTGAGCGAATCGCGGTTGGCGTAGCCTTCGAATTTTCCGTAGCCTTCGACTTCGAAAAATTCGGTGCGCCGGAACAATTTATGGTACGGAATGTACTTGTAGGTCCCTTCCTGGATGAATTTGGCCGCGCCGCCTTGTCCGGCCAATACCACATTTCGCGGTGCCCACGTGAATTTGTAATTCCACAGGTTGTTGTCGGATTCAGGCGCTACGAGTCCGCCGCAAAACGATTCGAACAAGATCATCTTTCCGCCTTTGTCGCGGATCTCATCGATGATTTTCATCGCGCTCATGTGGTCGATTCCGGGATCGAGCCCGATTTCGTTCATGAACACGAGGTTGTTTTCCTTGGCGGCCGCGTCGAGGCTTTGCATCGCATCGCTCACGTAAGATGCGGTGACCATGTGTTTTTTATACGCAATGCAATCCTTGGCGACCTCGATGTGCATGTGCGCCGGAAGCATCGAGATGACGATGTCGGCCTTTTGGATTTCGGATTGGCGTTGCGCCGTGTCAAAGATATCCAATGCGATTGCGGTCGCATTGTGGTGGTTTTTGGTCTTGCGCTGTGCGAGTTCCAAAGACAAATCGCCGATGGTCACGTGCAAACGCTCTTCGTCCGATTTGTTTAAAAGATATTGGATCAGCGAGGAAGCCGAACGTCCTGCGCCTATGATTAGGATATTTCTCATTATTATTTTACCACGGTTCTATTTTTACAGCAAAGGTTGGAAGGATGCGCAAAGTTCTCAAAGCTATACTTCGTCAGTTCGCTACGCTCGGGTGTGCGCTTTGCGTAAAACTTAGCCCTCTTCGCGGTTTCTTTTATTGCAAATCGCCTTCTAATTCCTCCAGATCTTTGAGGTCTTCGTTTTTGGATTCGATTTTCTTCTGGTCGAATTCGGTGTCGGCGGCCACTTCATCAGGCATCATCGCGCGAACGGCCACGACAACCAATAACAATACGGAAATGGCCAACAGGATTTTCGGGAATTTTTTGGCGGCGCCTTCGGAAATGAACAACGACCATGCGCTCAAAATAATCGAGAGACCCACCGGAATGTAACCGAGTTCGCCCATCGGCAAAATCGCAAATACGACACTGATGACAATAAAAACAACCGCTAAAACATTGAATAACTTTCTCATAATTTAGATTCCTGAGGCATTGGTTAAAGTGAGTTGGCCAGTTCCGACCGGAATGCTGAAACGGATCAAGGCCGGTACTTTTCGCGCATCGGCGGTGAGCCAGATCAGGTTTTTGTCGACCCCTTTGAGCGCCTGGGTTTTGGCGGCGATCGACACTTTGTAGCATTCTTTGCTGCCCAAGTTTCCGGCTTTTACGGTTTCCCTGCCCATGTATTTGACGGTTACGGCCATTTCCTTTTCGTCGAAAACGACATTGAAGGAAGTGGTTTGTCCGACCTTGAATTTGCTGAAATCGACATTGCGCAGTTTGTACAAAACCGTCACGACGTCGTTCGTATTGGCGCCGATGTTGAACGTTTTGTTGGTCTCTGCCGTGTTTTTCTTCTTGACCGTACTGGTAATCGTGTTGCCTTTAAAAAGGTATTTTTCTTTCTTGGTGTATTTGCCCTCGAAAATGTCGCGTTTGTACAGGCTCGGCTTGAAATTCACCGGATTCACATACGACTCATAGCTGTCGCGGATCTTGAAGAACGAATCCCATTTGCTGTAAGTCGTCGCTTCGCAGCTCAAATGAAGCAAGGTGTTTTTGGAAGTCTTTACCGTTTCGGTTTCCATTTTTACCTGTGCGAGCGGGGTGAGCAATCCGCTCATGTTGTAGGCCGCCGCGTACACAAATTTCTCCCCTGATTTTACGGCCTGCGCCGATAGGTTGCCCGCGAGCAACAGCGCAAGAAGAATAGTCAATTTTCTCATTCGTCTGGTTTTTAAAGTGCAAATGTAATTTTTTTTCTTTTGTCATTTGGACCGCAGACAGAAATCTCACGATGGTGGACTATATTTGTAGCAAAAAAATTATCATGCAAACCAAAATCCTTTCCACCGCCGCCATCCTGGGCATGCTCGCCATCATCCTGGGTGCTTTCGGTGCACACGCGCTCAAGCAAGTTCTAACGTTGGAACAATTGGCCGCTTTCGAAACCGGCGTCAAATACCAAATGTACCATGCGCTGTTTCTATTGTTCGTCGGATTGGTTCCGTCGGTGACTGAAAAAGCCAGGAAAATGATTTATTGGTTTACGGTAATCGGGGTGGTTTTTTTCTCGGGATCGATTTACTTTTTGTCAACCAGAACAATCACAGGGATTGACTTAAAATCCATCGGAATTATTACTCCAATTGGAGGATTATTACTGATTATCGCTTGGTTTTGGCTTTTTATCGATTTGATGCGCAAAAAATCATAAATTTCCAACGAAATCGATGTAGCTTGAATTTTAATTTTTACTTTTGCCCCTTTAATTAGTGTCAACAAAACTCAAATTTATGGATAATTACACTCAAGCTGCGAAATCGATTTCGTTAGAAAAGTATGGGATTAAAAATGTTGAAGAGATTGTGTACAACCCGTCTTACGATCAGTTGTACGATGAAGAGTTAAACCCTGATCTGGTAGGCTTCGAAAGAGGACAATTGTCTGAACTTGGCGCAGTAAATGTAATGACCGGCGATTTTACCGGACGTTCCCCGAAAGACAAATACATCGTCAAGGACAGCGTCACCGAGAATACACTTTGGTGGCCGTCTGAAAAAGCACCCAACGACAACAAGGCGATTTCACAAGACACGTGGAATGCACTCAAGGAAAATACGGTCAGCCAATTGTCGGGCAAAAGATTATTCGTGGTGGACACGTTTTGTGGTGCCAACGAAAATACACGCCTCAAAGTACGTTTTATCGTTGAAGTGGCGTGGCAGGCGCATTTCGTCAAGAACATGTTCATCCGCCCGACCGAAGAAGAACTCGAGAATTACGGCGAACCCGATTTCGTCGTGATGAACGCTTCCAAAAAAGGCTTCAGGGATTTCGCTTCGCACAACATGAATTCAGAAACCTATATCGCGTTCAACCTGACCGAGAAAATCCAATTGATCGGCGGAACCTGGTACGGCGGCGAAATGAAAAAAGGATTGTTCTCTATGATGAACTATTATTTGCCGTTGCAGGGAATCGCTTCGATGCACTGTTCGGCCAATAAAGGCATGAATGGCGATGTGGCGGTTTTCTTCGGATTGTCGGGAACAGGCAAGACGACTTTGTCGACCGATCCGAAACGCGAACTCATCGGTGACGACGAGCACGGCTGGGACAACGACGGCGTGTTCAATTTCGAAGGCGGCTGTTATGCCAAGACCATCGACCTGAGCAAAGAAAACGAGCCCGACATCTACAATGCGATCAAAAAAGATGCGTTGCTGGAAAATGTAACGCTCGACGCCAACGGCAAAATTGATTTCAAGGACGGATCATGTACGCAAAATACGCGTGTTTCTTATCCGATCTACCACATCGACAACATCGTGAAGCCGGTTTCCAAAGCCGGACACGCCAACAAAGTGATTTTCCTCACGGCCGACGCTTTTGGCGTGATGCCACCGGTTTCGAAACTGACGCCGGAGCAAACCAAATATTATTTCCTTTCCGGATTCACCGCAAAATTGGCAGGAACCGAGCGCGGCGTTACGCAGCCGGAGCCAACTTTCTCGGCTTGTTTCGGGAAAGCGTTCCTTTCTTTGCATCCAACGCAGTACGGAAAGGAACTCGTCAAGAAAATGGAGGAGCACAAAGCCCAGGCCTATATGGTCAACACAGGTTGGAACGGAACGGGAAAAAGAATTTCGATTAAAGATACGCGTGCGATCATCGACAGGATTTTAGACGGTTCGATTGAAAACGCCCAGATGGAGACGGTACCTGTTTTCAACTTCCAGGTGCCAACGGCTCTCGAAGGCGTCGACACTGAAATCCTCGATCCGAGAAAAACGTATGCCGATGTTTCGGAATGGAACGCAAAGGCAACCGACCTCGCCGCAAGATTCATCAAGAACTTCGCGCAATACACCGACAATGAAGAAGGACAAAGCCTTGTAAAAGCAGGCCCGCAATTATGATAATAGTTATTGATTCCTGAAAACGCCGACCATTGGTCGGCGTTTTTTTTATTTAAAAAAACCATTAAGGTATTAAGTTTCAGTAAGCATTGCGTTGAACTTAACTAAACTTAATACCTTAATGGTTCAAAAAAAGCCCAACAAACGTCAGGCTTTTTCATAATATGTTTCAATAATTATTTTCCTTTATTGGCTTCTGCTATGTACCGTTCCAAGGCCATCGTCATAGAAGGCGTTTCAGGCGTCGGGGCGAGGATGTCGATACGCAACCCGTGCTCGAGGGCCTCTTTTTGCGTGGTGCTTCCGAAAACGGCGATGCGCGTATTGTTCTGCTCGAAATCGGGGAAGTTCTTGAACAACGATTTGATTCCGGTCGGGCTGAAGAAAGCCAAGACATCGTAATACACATCGGCCAAATCAGACAAATCGCTCATCACGGTTTTGTAAAAAGTGCCCACGGTCCAGTCTACCTTGAGGCTGTTGAGCGTTTGAGGCGCATCGGCGTTCAATTGGTCTGAAGCCGGCAACAGGAATTTCTCGTCCTTGTATTTTTTGATCAGCGGCGCCATATCGGCAAAATCCTTCTGGCCGACATAGATCTTGCGCTTTCTGTACACCACATATTTCTGCAGATAAAACGCAATGGCTTCCGACTGGCAGAAGTATTTCAAGCCTTCCGGGACTTTGTAGCGCATCTCTTCGGCAACCCTGAAAAAATGGTCGACCGAGTTCTTGCTCGTCAGGATGATCGCGGTGTAATTGTTGAGGTCGATTTTCTGTAATCTTACGTCTTTAGCATTAACTCCTTCAACGTGTATAAAAGGCCTGAAATCGATCTTTACCTTGTGCTTTTGCTGCAATTCAAAGTAAGGGGAATTCTCAACTTTAGGCTCTGGCTGCGACACCAAAATAGTTTTCACTTTCATATGAGACAATTATATATGCTAACTTTTCGTAAACCAATAATACATAAAATAGTAGGGCGCTATTTCAAGTGCGCAAAGATATAAAATAAAATAAAATAACCTGCCCAGCAGAAAGTTTTGATAATTCTTCAGCGAAATAAGGTACGTTAACAGGTTTATTGCCAAAACGACAATAATAAACAGGAAAATTAGGATTTTTGGCGGATTGTGATTGTAAAACAACACAATATCGATAGGAAGTACGAGCAAACCAATGTAGGTGCGGTAACTTACCTTCTGAAGGTTGAACTGCTCGGTGAATTCTTCCATGTTGAACGAAGTCGCTATGATTTTTTCAACCAAGAACTTGGATAAGATGAAGACGGTCAGGAAACTAAAGATTTGGACGAACACGATCCAGTCGGTTTTTTCGACATATCCGAAGTACGCCAGGACCAATTGGATGAAAAAAGCCAGCGAAACCAACTGCACTAAAAATAACACAATCGTAAAGCCGCTCATCAAATGCGAGCTGTCGCGGTACATCTTGATGTACTTGTCGGAGACGATCAGCCGCAGGTATTCGTTGAAACGCGTCTCAAAAAAAGCCTTCGCCAAAGCAACCAGCACAAACGAAATGATAAATACGATGGTTGCCCAATCGCGGGGTTCGAGGATTCTGGGATGAAGCACGTTCTCTGTCATAACGGCGTAAAATTACTAATTTTTATTATCATTTTATTAGGACGCGACTGCCATAAAAAGTTTATTTTTGCGCTAAAATTAACGCACTGTATGAGCGACGGTATTGTCATCATTCCTACTTACAACGAAATTGAGAACATAGAAAGTATTGTGCGTGCGGTACTTTCGCTGCACAAACCGTTCGATATTCTCGTGATCGATGACAATTCGCCCGACCATACTGCCGATAAGGTCGCCGCACTCCAACACGAATTCCCCAACCGTTTGTTTTTGGAAAAAAGGGCCAAGAAAGCCGGCCTCGGGACGGCGTATGTGCACGGATTCAAATGGGCGCTCGCACGCGATTACCAGTTCGTTTTCGAAATGGACGCCGATTTCTCGCACAATCCGAACGATCTCGAAAAACTGTACGACGCGTGCCATTTCGGTACGGCCGATGTCGCCATCGGATCGCGTTACGTCACCGGAGTCAATGTCGTCAATTGGCCGCTGAGCCGCGTACTGATGTCGTATTTCGCGTCGGTCTACGTCAAGATGATCACGGGCATGAAAATACACGATGCGACCGCGGGATTCATCTGCTACAAAAGCCAAGTGCTCAAAAGTGTCAACATCGACAGAATAAAATTCATCGGTTACGCGTTTCAGATTGAAATGAAATACCGCGCTTTCGCCAAAAAATTCCAGATTGTCGAGGTGCCGATCATCTTTACCGATCGCACCAAAGGGCAATCTAAAATGAGCAACGCCATCATTACCGAAGCGGTTTTCGGCGTCATCTCACTCCGCATCAGAAAATTTTTCAACAGATTATAAGCAAAGGATACCATGAACAGGGTTTTAATTAAGAATGCGAGAATTGTCAACGAAGGCAGCATTTTCGAAGGTGATGTGCTGATCGAGGACGAATTCATCGTCGACATCGCCGAAACGATCAGTGCCAAGACGGCGTCGACCAAAATCATCGATGCCGAAGGAAGCTATCTGATTCCAGGCGCGATCGACGATCAGGTGCATTTCCGCGAGCCCGGCCTGACGCACAAAGGCGACATCGCATCCGAATCGAAAGCGGCCGTTGCAGGCGGCGTGACGTCGTTCATCGAACAGCCCAATACGGTTCCGAACGCCGTGACGCAGGAAATCCTCGAGCAGAAATATGAAATTGCCGCCGAGACGTCGTATGCGAATTATTCGTTCATGATGGGCGCGACCAATGACAACCTCGAGGAAGTGCTCAAGACCAATCCGAAGAACGTCGCCGGAATCAAGATTTTCCTGGGTTCGTCTACCGGAAACATGCTCGTCGACAACGAAGCCGTGCTCGAAAAAATATTCTCGTCGACCCAAATGCTGATTGCCGTGCATTGTGAAGACGAACAAACGATCAAGGACAACCTAGAAAAATACAAAGCCGAATATGGCGAAGACATTCCCGTGACGGCGCACCATCTGATCCGCAGTGAGGAAGCGTGTTATTTGTCGTCCTCGAAAGCGGTTGCGCTGGCGAAGAAAACGGGTGCGCGTTTGCACGTCTTTCACCTTTCCACGGCAAAGGAAATGGAGTTGTTTACGAACAAGATTCCGCTCGAGGAAAAGAAAATCACCGCCGAAGTCTGCGTGCACCATTTGTGGTTCACCAACGACGATTATGCGACCAAAGGCAATCTGATCAAATGGAATCCGGCCGTCAAGACCGCCAACGACCGCAAGGTTTTGTGGGAAGCGCTGCTCGACGACCGCATCGATGTCATCGCCACCGACCACGCGCCGCATACGCTGGAAGAGAAAAAACAACCGTATCTGCAAGCGCCGTCGGGCGGACCGCTGGTACAGCATTCGGTTGTGGCGATGTTTGAGGCGCACCACCAGGGCAAGATTTCGGTCGAGAAAATCGTCGAGAAAATGGCGCACAATCCGGCGAAGATTTTCAAGATCGAGAAACGCGGATTCATCCGTCCGGGGTATTATGCCGATTTGGCGATCGTCAATCCGGGTTTGCCGTGGAATGTCAAAAAGGAAAACATCCTTTACAAATGCGGCTGGTCGCCGTTTGAGAACTATAATTTTAAATCGAGAATAACGCATACTTTTGTGAACGGGCAACTCGTTTACACCAATTCGAAGGTAAAGGACATCCGTCCCGGAAAACGCCTGTTGTTTGACCGATAAATTTTTGATATGAAAAAGCTCGCATCACTCGTAGGCGCAATCATCCTGCTCGCAGGCTGCAACAATTCGCCAGTCGCAAAACCCGAAAAACCCATCGACGAAGAAACGATGGCCAACATCATTTATGACCTGACGGTGCTCGAGGCGATGAAATCACGCGATGTTAAGCTCACGCGCAATTCGACTTCGGATTACGTGTACAAGAAATACAACATCGACAGCGTACAATTTGTGCAGAACAACCAATACTACGCCGCCGAAATCGACCAGTACAAAAAAATCTACGAAAAGGTCAACTTGCGCATCGAACGCGAGAAGAAAGCTGCCGATTCATTGATGAAAATCAAAGGGGAAAAAGTGGTGCCGGCGAAAAGTGCCAATAACGACCGGCCGCAAATCAAATAATTATTTTTTAGGGTAAAATCGGGCGATCTTCATGATGTAATCTTCGAGATTGCCAAACGTATGGTACAACGCAAATCCGACGCGTTCGTTCGAAAACTGTTCCTTGGTGTGCAGCGAACGCGCCATCGAACGGCTCAAGGTGCGTCTTCTTCCGAATAATGACAGGAGCCAATCCAAGCGCCACGCAATATTGGTCATCCACGGTTTTCCGTAGATGAAAGGCGGCTTCACACCGAGCGCTTTTGCGATTGCAATCAGTATGTTTTCAAAAGAAACGTTTTTGGAAATGATGATGAAGCGTTCGCCGTGCACGTCGCTTTCCATCAGTTTGGTCATGATAGTCACGACGTCTTCCACGGTGGTAAAACCCGTCGTGCCTTTGGTATAGAACAGCAATCCGTTCGCGACGCGCGTAAAGATTTCGCCGCTTCCGGATTCCCAAAACAACGGCCCGAGGATCACACCCGGATTCACGATCACGACTTCCAGGCCTTCCTGTTGCGCGCGCCAAATTTCCATCTCGGCGCCGTACTTGGAAATGGCGTAATCGCTGTGGGATTTTTCGGGGTTCCATTCTGTTTCTTCGGTGATCGCCTGTTCGCCTTCCTTGAGGTCGCCCAAGGCAGCAATCGAACTCACATAACACAATTTCTTGATGCCGTACTGGAGGCAGAAATTCACGACGTTGGCCGTGCCTTCGATGTTGGTTTTGCGCAGCAATTCCTCGTCGGCGGGATCAAAAGATATACACGCGGCGCAATGGTAGACGTAGTCGATGTTGCGGAACGCGAATTCGAGCGCGGGAATATCGGTGATGTCGGCTTCGATCCAATCGATGCGGTCGAACAGTGCCTCGTGGCCGTACAGCGCAAAAACCGATCTGGTGTTCTGGATCGAATGGTTGGTGCGGTAAATCGCGCTCACGGGCTGGTTGTCTTGCAACAATTGCAGCATGAGGTGCGAACCGACGAGTCCTGTGGCGCCTGTGACGAGTATCATGCGGTAAAGGTAATTGATAATTGCTTACGCCTGTTCGCAAAAAAAATTTTGCTCGAGTGATAATTGACAATTGATAATTTAGCGTCGTTCCCGGCTTTTTTGTCATTTCGACTGCAAGGAGAAATCTCGTCGCTTCATGATTCAGTGAGATTTCTCCTTTCAGTCGAAATGACAACCGGGTACAGAAATCCCTAGCCCTGATTGAAACAAAGTATCCTTTTGCGGCCATTTGATATTAAGAGGTGGAAGCCCAGTGGGCTTCAGGAAAATATTTTCTTGGCCGTAAAAGATACTGTGGAAAGCAGGAAATAGCTCCCACAAAACACGCTCAACATTAATTATCCAATTATCAATTGTCAATTATCAATTGGTCTGCTATCTTTGCCCAAAATTATTTCCAATGAAAAATCTCGTCGAAGAATTAAAGTGGCGCGGACTCTACCACGACAGCATGCCCGGAACCGAAGAACAACTGCTCAAGGAAGCCACGACGGCTTATATTGGGTTTGATCCGACGGCCGATTCGCTGCACATCGGGAGCATGGTGCAGATTATTCTTTTGACGCACCTCAGGAACTTCGGGCACAAGCCGATTGCACTCGTGGGGGGCGCGACGGGAATGATTGGCGATCCTTCGGGCAAATCGGATGAGCGCAATTTGCTCAATGAGGAGCAGTTGGCCAAGAATGTGGCGGGCATCAAAAGCGTGTTGTCGCGATTCTTGGATTTCGGTTCGACCGAGGCAAACGCGCCGGTTATGGTCAACAATTACGACTGGATGAAAGATTTTACGTTCATCGATTTTGCGCGTGAAGTGGGCAAACGCATCACCGTCAATTACATGATGGCCAAAGATTCGGTCAAGAAAAGACTGAGCGGCGAAAGCGGCGACGGCATGTCTTTTACCGAATTCACGTACCAATTGATCCAGGGCTATGATTTCTACCATTTGCACAAAAACTACGGCTGCGTGCTGCAGATGGGCGGCTCAGACCAATGGGGCAACATCACGACGGGAACCGAATTGGTGCGCCGCATGAACCCGAACAGCGAAGCCAAAGCATTTGCCTTGACGACGCCGCTCATTACCAAAGCCGACGGTTCGAAGTTCGGCAAGTCGGAAGGCGGGAATATTTGGCTCGATGCCGACAAGACTTCGGTGTATAAGTTTTACCAGTTCTGGCTCAATGCGTCGGATGAAGATGCCGAGAAGTACATCAAGATTTTTGCATTCCTGGATCAGGAAACTACAGAAAACCTGATTGCAGCACACAAGGAAGCGGCGCATTTGCGTGTCCTTCAACGTAAATTGGCCGAAGAGATTACGGTTTTCGTACACGGAAACGACGAACTCGAAAAAGCGATCAAGGCTTCGAATATTTTGTTCGGAAATTCGACTGCGGATGATTTGAAACAGTTGGATTCAGGGACTTTCCTCGAGATTTTTGACGGCGTTCCACAAGCCGAAATTGCGTTGGCGGATGTCAAAAATGGCATTGATATCGTAGACGTGCTCAACGAAAAATCGGGCTTTTTGAAATCGAACGGAGAAGCGAGGCGCGCTTTAACAGAAAATTCAATTTCGGTCAACAAGGAAAAAGTCGCCGAAGGTTTTACGCTTTCCGATAAGGATTTGATCAACAACCAGTTTGCGTTGCTGCAGCGCGGGAAGAAGAATTATTTTGTGTTGCGTATCGCTTAAACGCAAAAAATTACCGCAAAGGTTGCAAAGTTTTTCGCAAAGTCCGCAAAGCTGACTTTGTGTACTTTGCGAAAAACCTGGAGTTCTTGGCGGTGAAAAATTACTCTCCTTTCCCGGTTTTCCACAGATTAATTAAGTTCAGCCTCTGAGCAAACCTTAAGGAAACGGTGTTGAAAAACTTGTGTACTTTGCGAAAAACTTGGAGTCCTTTGCGGTAAAAAATTACTCCGCAAAATTGATTTTCACTTTATTCGACGTGAAAACGCCTTCAATAAAATTCGGGTCGTTTTGGATTGCCGAGAATTCGGCGTCGGAAAGATCGTCCTTGAATCCTGTTTTCTTGAGATCGAGGATCAATTCCAACTCGAAGACGTCTTTTTCATTCAGATAATATTCGATGTCGCCGTTGCTTACCGACCGGATGCGGTTCCAATGCGTCGGAATCACAAAGCTTTTCGTTTCGCCGGGCTGCAGCGTCATTTTGGATTGCAGCAGTTTTTGGTTGTACACAATCCACTTTTCATCGGTGCTGGTTCCACCATTCTTACGGTAATTTTCGAGGAATGCGTCGTGTTGCGCTTTGTATTTCTCGTTGAGTTTTTGGAGGTAGGCTTTGGCATCGGGCGAATTGAAATCGTTGAATTGGTCGATTTCGTTCCGCTCGGGAAGATCCGGGAAAAACGGCCCGTCCATGTCCTGGAATTCACCGTTCTGGTAAATCTTGTACACCGCGTAAAGCGTCATCGAGCTTGCGGCATTGGCGATCAGCGTAGTGGGAAGCAGGAAAAACGAAACCGGTTTTGCCGTGGTATTGGTAAGGTGGTAATGGATGGTGAATTTCCTTTTGAGCGAATGCGAATCGTCTGAAATGATAGAATCGATCGTGACTTCCAACGGTTTTTGTGCCGATGAAACGAACGAAATGAAAAAGACAAGCACGTAAAAAATTCGCATCATAAAACCATCAAATTGCAGCCGCGGATGTCGCTGTTGTCGAAACGGCCCAAAACCTCAAACGCATTATTGCCGGTTTTCTTGCCCAGGTCCTGCGTCGCGATGAACGCGCACGAATTGATGTTGGCCAGATCGATCACATTGATGCCGCCGGTTTTGCCGCCGCCGATGTACGTGAGTGCGTCTTCGGTGTCGCGGATCAGGACGTGCATCCAGTTCGGGCATTCGAAGATGCCGTTGCCGAGCGAATACGCCTGCGACAGCAATTCGGTCATGCCGTATTCTGAATGGATCGCCGAAACGCCAAAACCCCGGCAAAGCTTTTCGTGCAATTCCTCGCGGATCATTTCGCGGCGCCGGCCTTTCATGCCGCCGGTTTCCATGATGATGGTATTTTGAAGTTGGAATTGTTGTTTTTCGACCAGATCCAAAAGGGCATACGTGACGCCGATCAGGATGACGTTTTGTCCGGCGTTGTCGAGCGTGGTCAATTTTTGGATCAGTTCGCCGTGGTTGTTGAGGTAGAAACCGCTGTCGGGATTATGGGTCATCTGGATCAAATCCTCGACCATGTAAATCAACGAAGAACCCGTTCTTTCGAGATAGGACGGAAGCAAGGCCAGCACGACATAATCTTCTATATTGCCGTAAAATTGCGAAAACCCTTTGCGGTAGCTTTCCTCATACAACGAAACGTCGGTGACGAGGTGTTTGCTGTTGACGGTTCCGGTGGTGCCGCTGCTCGTGAACGTTTCCTGGATCGGATCGGCATTCGAAACGACTTCGTGGCTTTTGAAAAACTGTATCGGCAGAAACGGGATTTGCTGCAATGATTTGACTTGTGCAACCGCCACATTCAAATGGTCGCAGAATTCGCGGTACACCTTGTTGTTCTCGTATTGGAAACGGAACACTTTGAGCGCGGTTTTTTCGAACTGCTTGTGCGAGGAAATCGAGAAGATGTCGGTTGGGGAAATCAAGTTTTTATTGCAAAAGTAAGAATTTTGTAAATTCTTTTTGTTTAAAGCAATGCAACCTTTCAGCAAGTCAAAACGCCAGACAGGAGATTACCCTACGGTACGCCTGAGATTGCATCCCAAAAGTTAAGGTTACGAAAAATTTAAAACAACGACCAATAAAAAATGCGGTGATCAGCACCGCATTTTCCTTGAGAGACAACAACTTAAACCCCTATTTTCTTAACCACTACTGTATTGTTCTCCAGTACTGCCCGAACAATCAATACGGTATTGCCAAACTTATAGGGCAACCTTATCTCATGCTGTCTGATATTGGATTGTACCGTAACAACTTTTCCCAAAAGATCGTATACGCTTACCGAAACAATTTCTTGCCCGGCCCTCACAACGATATCCTGTCCATCGGCATATACCACAAGGCCATCGGCCGCCGAAATATCTGCTACGCCCAATGTCGTTTCCTGGTAAACAATCTCGAATCGGTCATTGAATACACCTGCTTCGGCAGTAAAACTATAACCACCGGCAGTAAGCGAATGCACCGTCCCGGTCAAATTATCCTTCAGGAAAACCTCTTGTCCGTCGGCAAACAAACCGTCAACATGGTCAATGCCGATGGTATAACTCCCCGCTACAGCAACCTTGAACCCAACAGCAACGACATCAGACGACTCAAAAGCCGCACGTGCCTGTACCGCAAACTCATTTCCTTCAATCATTGTCGTGAGCGCGGTCTGGCTGTCATTGATGTATGCACCGTCAAGTGCGGCATCCACGCCTGCTGTTGCATCTTCCCTGTAAGCAACAAGCGTCTGGCTTAATAAGCCCGCATCGTTGGTCAGGTTTACCCAGATGCGGTTATTCGAACCTGCATTTCTAAGGAAGATCCCATCATTGCCGCGGGTACGCATGGTATTTGTGAATTTCAGCGAAGTGCTGGGAGCCTTTGCAATAAAGCCCTGCCCAGATAGGATGACACCATCAGGGATTAGTTTCTCACCCGGTCCCGCATTGGGAACGCCTGAGTTTCCAGTTGCAGTACCGCCAGCCAACGTATAAGTCGCATAAGCGGACGTGGTCGCGCCATTGGTCTTCCTGTAAAAGTACAAAGGACCGGTCAGGTTATTGTCTTTGATGAATTGGTCTGCATCTATCGCGCTCGGGTAAGGATTACCGACTGCGTTGTAAGTATTCGGCGTTACGGTCTGCGTTACCGTGCCGTTGTTCAATGTGCCGGTAAAAGTGCCCGTCCATGCCGTAGGTGCTGTCGGATGGGTGTTCGATACCCTGATGAGGTATCCTTTTCCCTGGTCAAAAGTAGTGGCAGTTGGATCGGCCACGACATTGTAGAGGTCTGTCTGGGGATTGTAAGAGTAAAAGCGATTGGCCAAGGTTCCCGGCGAAAAAGATTGCATCGCCTGGCCCGATACCGGCGCCGACCACAATACATAATCCTGTCTCATCAAAGCCCCTGTGGTGCGTTTCACTTTAACAATACCGCTATTCACCGCATCTTCGGGTTGCAGTAGTCCGGCACCGTCTTCAAGCGTCAAATTGCTGCCGCTGTCTACAGTTACCGCGCCATTCAAAGAAACGGTGACACTTGCCGGGATCATGACAACTGCATGGTTGCTTACCGTCAGCGAACAGGCGGAAAAATCTTCCGTGGCAGTATAATTTCCTGAAAAAACGACCGCATTGCCCGGTGTTGGCTCGCCATTGCTCCAGGCAAGACCATCCCAGGTAGTGGTTCCTGAACATCCCGCCGCACTGAATTCATCGGCACCCATGTCAGGTGCTGTGAGGCTTCGGTTGTCCCCGTCGATATCAACTGCCACAGCAAGCGGAGTACCCGTATTGTTGAGTGCCGCATTGTCGGCAGCTTCAAGATGCAGCCCGTTAGAGAATACCGGGGATGCGTTCATCGAATGGGCGTCGCGACCCGTTGCATTCTGCCATTGCGGCAGTGACGTAAGATTCATTCCAAGGTATCCGGTAAACGCCGCATAATAATCATTGTAATCGATGTCCGAAAACGCCTGTGCATTGTTGGTGAAAACCGCATAGCGTGTTCCGCCATTACCCGTATTGGTAAGGATGTTGTTCCTTACGTCAAGCAGGGAGCCGTTGTTGACATACAACGCCGCCGAAATATTGTTCTGTGCCGCAGTCATGGCCACGGTATTATGGTAAATTTTTATATTTCTCCCCGATTGGATAACGAGACCGTGGGCCGCATTGGTCGTTGTCCCGTTAGAGGCAATATCCCACAGCATGTTGTTGCTCACAATCGTATTCGAATTGGTGTTGGCGTCCAGGTCAAATGAAATGGTTTGCACAATGCCCCATCCGGTATTTTTGACATTAGAGATCCGGTTGCCATCGACTTCGCCGTTAAGGCACATCCCTCTTACGAGTATGCCATATTGCACGATGTGGTTCGTGGTAAGCACAATGTCGTTCAGTACGTTTTTCTGGATGTGATAATTGGTGCTGTTTTCTACCGCAATTCCTGCAAGGACAGGATTGGATGTATTGTTATTCAGCACGCCAGAGATCACATTGTCGGCAATGTCAAGGTTGTCACAATATACGGCATAAACCGCCAGCGACGGTTTGTCTGCAGCCGTCAAGCCGCCCAAGGTATTCGAACGGATGCGTACATCCGTTGTCCGGAGTCCCGCTGCACTGTTGCCATTTACACGTATCCCCTGCCTTACGTTCAGGAAAGTATTGTTGGCAAAAACAAGCTGCATGTTTCGCGCCGAAGCTGCCATCACATTAAGGTCGCCGTTGCTGCCTATGGTATTGTTTCCGGCATAAATGCCTGAGCAAAGCAAGTGTTCCTGGTTCCTGTACAGGACCTGTAGCCTGGTGTTGGAAATCTTGATGTTCGTGGCGCCATCGTTGCCGTTAGATGCAACCCATACCGCCGTCCGGTTCAGGTACCCGATGTTGTCGTTGTTCACGATGGTAAGGTCGCGGCTGCTGCCGCCAGCGGTATTGCTGCCATCGATAGCAACATTGTCGCCTGCGTTGATGAGCAGGGCTGCCGGAGAACCCGTCCAGCTGTTGGCGCCGGTCGCGCTGATGGTTACCGTCTTGCCGGTGTTCGGCTTGATGGTCAGTGTATTTTCGATGCTGCTGCCGATGTATGGCTTGATCGTGATGGGAAAGGTCTCGCCGTTTTGGGTGTTGTACGTGGTATTGTCGAGCAAGAACACAACAGGCCCGCCAACCCCTACGGTATTGATTCGGTTTACGGCGTTCGTCAGCGTGTTAAATGGCGCTGGCTGCGATGCGCCTACAATATAGGTGCCTGATAAAGATTGGGCAAAGCCCGAAAGGGAAACAAATACTAAAGCTAGGAATAAATTTTTCATGTGGGTGTGATTTGGGAATCGTTTACGGCTGCAAATTTATTGCGGTTATAAGCCTGAATCCCAGTGATCCCGGTGTATTTTTTTAAATTTTCGACCAAGCGCAAAAATTGCGGATTAAGATGACATATCATCGCCAAAGTGCATTCTGTCAGGTTTTTGGTGTCGCGTTTTAACGCTCTTAAACGTCGAATTGTGTAGGGTTTTTTGGGATTTGAAGAGGATCGATCGTGATTTGGGTTAAAAAACGTCGTGATCTGGGTGAATTGGTGGGAAACAATTCAACGATGGGATCGTGGTGTTGTATTTTATTATGGGTAATTAACTGGGAACTTCTTTTGTCTTGAAACAAATCGAAGATGACTTCGTCTGTTCGCTTCGCTCGGGTCAGCGAACACAAATACCAAATATTATTTGGTGAGCTAAAAGAAGCAAAAATTCAAGGCACATTTTCATTGCCCTGCTTTTCACATTCCCAGCTACGGCCACAGTAGCCTATGTCCGTTTGCCTTTCAGGCTGCACTCCCTGGCTGCTTTCCTTCGGCCAGCGGTAGCCGTGACCGGAAAAGCTATTGGAAATGCCCCAAGGTTGCAGTTGACGGTATTAATATAGGTCAAGATAACCTTGCGTCAGTAGTTATAGGCGTAAATTTTTAAGCAAAGTCCTGCAGATTTGCGTGACTTTCTTTTTTAATTCATTAACATTCTAAATTGCTGCGATACTCACCAAAAGAATTATCATGGTTGGGCAGCCGCTACCACCCGTTGAATTTCCACCACCATTATTTCCACCGCCAGTATTTGAGGGCTGCCAAGGATTCTGCTGTTGGGGATTCATCCAACTATAATCAGGTTTCTTATTGGTTCGTTTGCCATTATGGTCATAGGTATTGCCATCGTTGTTAACATGTCGTGGTGGTAAAGGATTTCCACTCTTATCGTGATTGGTTGACATGTAGGATGTTTTATCAAAGTTAAAATTTTTTTTAAAAAATGGTCGTCTGCTTTTTTACAGACTATTTATTAGTAAAGGAACAAAATGAAGCAAGATGAAGACTAAAGACCATTAGACGAAATCTTATCTGAAATCCTTTGGCGCACCTACAACCTCAAGAAAAAAACCAAGGAAATCCAAGATGATAATCCCCCCAAAAAAAGAATTATCCGTTGGTTAAACACCAGCAAAAACTAAGAAGCCCGCCGATAACTAAAACACGCCGCGCGGGGCAAAGCAAAGAATATTCAACAAATGAAATGAATACTGAACAATGGAAAGAATTAGAATCAATCAATCCAAATTATGAAATCTCTGACCTAGGGAAGCCATTTCAAAACCGTTTGGTGTGAGTCATTCGACAATCAGCAAGATAACAACTGGCGAAAATTGGAAACACGTTGGAAAATTCACTAGCGTTGCCCGTTATGCTGTCTTAAGTCACGATTTTGAATTATCAGAATGGATTGAACAAATCTTGAGGCAACTTCACAAATAATCTCTACAAAAAATCCATTCTGTCTATTTCAGGATAGATTTTTTTATTAATTCGGAAATTAATGGATATTCGTTCGATTTAAATCCAATTTTACACCATTAGGAAAAACCTTAATAAAATTTTATTTCACTAAAGAAAGTGTGCAATTATATCGATATAGCTTAAGAGAAATACAGGGATTTGCGAAAAGCATAACATCAAAAATAGTAAAAAAGTTTGTTAAAAAAAACTTTTTTTAATTACCTTAATAAAAATAAATTTTGTAAAGTTTTCGTTGGAATTTGATTTTTTTTGTGTAAGTTTAACTCACAATAAGTTCTTAAAATTTGATGGTGATTTAACTGAACGTTAAAAGCAAAAAAACCGACATCTTATCGATATCGGCTCTCTTGAAGTGGCTTTGAAAACTTAAATTAAAATGTAATGGTCGAGATTACAAACTTAGTTTACCACTTATACGTTTATTTCACAGTAATTCGCGTTGTATGGGTTTGCGGAGAAAAGATTCATTTCTTTCTGGTCAATTATGACTATTCGCCCATCATTGAATTTCTTTGGAAGCTGTATGAGTTGTTAAAGAACATTTATCGTTAAAATCCAAAGCCGCAATCCCAGCGGCTTTTTTTATTGAGCACACTTCTTTATAAAAATAGAAATAAATGTAATACATTGTCTAGGGGTGTGTAATTTTTACGAATAGGGCAAACTTATTTGCAAACCTTTGCTAATATTCAAAAAAACACAACTAAAATAGGGGGTTTATTTACCTTTTTTAATGTTTTCTGTTAAATATCGTTTTCTTTGCAAGTGCTTTTTATCGGTAAAAATATGCATTTTATCGATTTAATGAAATTTTTCTTCTGATTATGTTGGGTGAATCAAATTTTATTATACGTTTGCAGCCCCAAAAAAATCTGGACTTAATTAGCAAGTAAAATCCGACGTGAATATTCTTACAAATACGCCACTTTTAATAGGTGTCGCGTCTTTGTCCCTTCAAAAAACACTAAATGCTCGATCCGCCTTTATAGGCTTTTCAAAGTATCACATTATTTTTTGTCATAATCTAATAATGAGACTCCGTTTGTAACTCGCCTTTTGGTGTAGTGTCACATTCTTGACCGCCACCATCCATTTGCTGTATATGGTTGTGCGGGTAAGAATCGGGGGAGTAGGCTTCAAATGAAAAGAAGGTTGCGGTGAAAAAGGGAGGCCGAGCTGTCGCAACGCCCAAATTCACTGTTCCGCTTGTGCGTCAGGTCATAGATGGGGTCATTCTTTACGCGTTCGCTCTTAAACCGCCTGGGGTTTGTATCACATTCCCAAACTGGGTGTCACGACCCCGAACCGAAAGCCCACCCGGCTTTCCGGTAAATAATTCCGATGTTTTTGGCCATGATTCTACTTTTACGTGCATATACTATTTTAATCTACAGGAATCCTTATCTTTACCCAACAGCATCATTCTCGCTCTACTCCAGCAAATTTAAAAAAATAATTTACACCGTTAAGTGCAGTCTATACTGCACCCATGCCGTACCCATACCGTGTTTTGTTTTGGTTTTCCTTTAGTTATGTTCGTGTTTCATTCGGGTATGCTGCACTAAAATTCGCTTTTTCTAAAATCAAAGTAAACCAAAGCCTCAGTTGTCCACCGTATTAAACAAAAAAAAGGCCTTACCGAAGCAAGACCTTTTAAATATTGTGTAATGAGTAAATTACTCGATAACCAATTTCTTGGTAGCCGTTTTACCAGCTTCAGTGATTTTTACGATGTAAATACCAGCGCTCAAGTTAGAAACGTTGATTGGCGCATCGTTAACGTTTGCAGTCAAAACTTGTTTGCCCAATACGTTGTAAATCGCTACAGCTTTGGTTTCGTTGCTGTCAGAAGTGATATACAAGTTACCGTTTTTTACTGGGTTAGGATATACTTTCAAACCAGCAATATTAAATTGCTGTGTAGCCAACGTGTAAGTTCCAAAAGGTACTACAGTTGAGAAAGCAGCAGCATTTTGGCATGTTCCAAGGTTATTCAAAGAACCATTTGGAGTCGCGCCAGAGTAGTCACCGCCACCAAATGTCCAGTTGCTTTGAACGAATGCACCGTCCGGGCCTGTTCCGTTATTTCTTTTTGCCCAAGAATCAGTATATTCCCATGGAGTGCCAGATCCGTCAACACCTTCAGCGCCATATTGGTCAACAACTGCCGAAGTTGAAGCGTTTACCAAACGAACTCTGTCATCACCATTAATGTTCAAAGTCGTGATGGCCGTACCTTGAAACAAAATATTAGAAGCTGGAATGCCTGCGAACTCAGCATTGAAAATAGGAGTTACAGTAGCAACATCCCCATAGACTACATAAACGAACGTATTGGTTTTCGTTCCTAATGACACAAGCGTTTGAGAATTACCCCAAGTTGTGGCAGCATTCGTCTGGTTTTCGATAGTGTAATTTCCGAAATCAACAGTTCCGCTAGCGTAGATTTCCAATACTTTTGGATTACCGCCAGTACAGTCGCCGTCCATAATTCCAGTGATAATTGGCGTTTGTGCAAAAGCAACAGCACCGGCCAACAATAAAGATAAAGTGTAAAGTTTTTTCATTTTTTCTGTTTTAAATTTTATGTGACAAAGATAAAACTATTTCCCCGTCATAGAAAAATAGCTGTGTAAAAATTATATTAAATTATAAGGGAATTTGGTGTTAAAACTACTTGACGATCAGTTTTCTGGTGGCAGTAGCTTCGCCTTCGCGGATCTTGATGATGTATACGCCCGGGGAAAGTGTCGAGATGTTGAGTTCCTTCGAATTCAGGACGGCCTGCAATACTTTCTTTCCGAGTACGTCGAAAATGGCCACTTCCTTGTCGGCCAGCGATTTGGAAGTAATGTAAATCTTGCCACTGCTCACCGGATTGGGATAGAAATTCAACCCGTCAATCGACTGTTTGCCATCCTGCGCCGAAACCGGCACCGAAAAGAAACAGAACAGCAGCGCTGCGATATAAAAGTATTTTTTTGTCATGGCATCATTTGATTGTGTAAAAGTATAAAATTAATTTCAATTATTAAGCCAAAACTACGAATGACAGTATTTTAACTTGTTACGGTTATCAATTTTAATGTTTTAGGATTTGTATTTGGACAGGCTTCACTTAAATATCAAAAAATCCAAAGCCCGGAGGGCGTGCCTCAAAGTCCACAAGCGCAGCCGCGTCCAACAGTTCAAAGCCCAAAAGGCATGTACAAAAAGAAACAAAAAAACACCCCATAAAGAGGTGTCTTTTCAAACTCAATTCAAAATGTATTTCTGGTAATTATTGGATCAGGTTGGTTCCGTCAACTGTTGCCCAGGCACCGCCCGTCAAAGAAGCACCGGTAGCGGCATTGTCAAGTGACCAGTTTGCAGCAGGGAAGCTTACAACAATCAATTCGGTAGCGCCGATAGGGGCAACCTGCGTAGTGTTGGTCACTTTCACATGCGTCAGTTTCAATTTTCCGGTATTCACTTGGTGCGTATTGGTTGCGCCATCCTGGATTTTTACAGCAGATGCTACGAAAACGGTAGAACCAACAGTATAATTCTGGTACCCGTCGATGACGATATTGTCATAAGTTCCGTTTCCTTCTTTCTTGAATTGAAAAGCATCCACCTGAACGTCTGAATCCGATTCTGTAATCGTTCCGGCAGCTTTTTTCAAAGTGATGTTGAGTACTTTCGGTCCGTAAGCATTGTCATTGTTAGACGCTTCAACCTCCATACCGAAGTTCCCTTTACCTGTTTGGTATGCATACCAGTTGGTGTTGTTTTGGCCTTGCCATCCATCTTGCCAGTCGAATGAATCGTCATAGTTTCCGTAAGCGATCAGGTTGGAAGCGCTAACGGTTCCACCGAAAAACTCATATCCGTCATCGGCACCTTTGTAAGCCACCAAGTGGTCCAAAACAGTTCCTGAACCTACAGAATAGAAAGTAAAGGCGTTGTTTTCTTTGGTTCCGTCGCCCAATTTGGCACCGGCATATTCCACTCTTACATAATGCAAGGCGCCACCATTGTGTGTAGGGTTCGTTCCACCGTAAGTGATTACGTTTCCATCTTCAGATTGTGCCGTAGCTACTCCGCCCAAAGCGTTGATCGGTGCGTCGCCATACATGATGATTCCACCCCAAGAACCTGGGATTTTCGAAGTTTCTGTAAATACGACAGGAGCTTCAGCTGTTCCGTTGATGACGAGTTTTCCGCCGTTCAATACCACCAAGGCGTTGTCGCCAGTTCCAGAATCACAAGTAACGGTCGATCCCGCATCAAAAGTCAAGGTAACTCCTGGGTTGATTTTCACGATTCCTTCCAAGGTGTAGTTTCCGTAAGCAAAAGTCTGGTTTTCAGTATAAGTCCCACTGATTTCTCCTTCTACCGGTCCGGTTGGATAAGTCGGGTTGTCATCGTCTGAACAAGACAAGAACAAACTTGCGAAGGCAGCCATTGCTAAAAATTTAGTTTTCATAGTTTCAAATTTAAGTGTTGATATTTAATAGTTAATGAATTAAAAGGTATAGCTCAACGTCGCCGAGAAATTGGTTCCGCTGCTGTAATCTTTGATCGTACGGTCTACCGTGATCGTACGGCCGACGGTTTCATCGCCCGATTCGAATTTTTCTTTCGGGTTCAGGATGTTGTCTGCCGAAACCTTGAGGTTGAAATGGTCGCCCAGCTTGTTGTTCCAAACCAGATCGAGTTTGCTCACCGGCAATTCGTAAATGTGGTCCAATCCGTTGGTCCCGACGCTGTAGATCCTTTTCCCGAAAAGCGAATACACCAGCGATACGGTATTGCTCCAGTTCTTGTTGATGTCGAACTGGTATTTCAAATCAGAGTTGATGATCCATTTCGAAGCGCCCTGCAAATCCCTGTCGCGGTGTGTTTCCACCGAAATGATTTCCTTTTGCTGGATCGGATCGAAAACCCTTTCCGGCACTTTCACATTGGTCTGCATGATCGACGTGTTGAATCCGAAAGAGAAATTCGAAAACGACTCGCTGATGCGCGACAACTCGACCAAGGCTTCGAATTCGGCACCATAGATCACCGCCTTGTCAGAATTGAGGAACGTCGTGATCTGTCCGCTTCCGGCTTCCGAACGGAACGTCCTTTCGATCGGATTGTCGAGGTATTTTCCAAACACGCCCACGGCAAACATTTCCTTGTTGGTCGGGAAGATTTCGTATTTGAGATCGGCGTTGTAATTGTCGCTGTTCACGAGATTCTCATTTCCCTGCTGGCTGGTCTTATCGGCATTCACGATCGTGATCGGCAAGGCTTCCATGATGACGGGCTTGGTGTAGGTCTTGGAAGCGGCAAAACGCAAATTGCTTTTCTCGTTCACCGCATATTTCACGTTCAATGAGGGCAGGATGTACAACTCGTCAAACGTTTTCTTGAGCAAAGGATCAGAGAATTTCCCGTTGTATTTGTATTGGATCTCGCGCTTGTAGCTTTCCACACGCACGCCACCGTTGATTTCGAGCTTGTTGAATTTGAGCAGCAAATTGGCATAACCCGCATTCGAGAATTCGTTGAGCTTGGTCTGGTAAGAAGCATTCGATCCTTCGCGGTACGTCACTTGTCCGCTTGCAATGTCGTCGGTAAGCGCCTGGTCGATGCCGTTGTTGAGGTCGATCGTCATCGATGGCGAAGGGTTGATTTCGCGCAGGTAAACGAAACGGTACGAAGTCTCGGCCTTGTTGCCGTTCCCGTTGTAACCGATCGTGAGTTTGTTGTTTTTCTCGTTGCTTTTGCCGAATTTCCAGTTGTACTCGAGCAAATCCGAATAGAACAATTCACCGTCGATATCGAGAAACTGCCTGATGAAATTGTTCGCGCCATAATTGGTCGTGATGTTGTCGCCTTCCTGGATCGCGCCGCTGAAGAATTTTCGGTCGGGCTGCTGGTAATTGGTCTTGGCGTAAGAACCGCCGGCTTTGAGCGTATGGTTCTTGCTTTCGGTCAGTGCATATTCGCCGAAAAGCTGGCCGTTGATGTAATCGGACGAACCAAATTCATTGGTCCTGATGACACTGTTCCCGCCGATATTTCCCGAAGTGAAACCTTTCTGGTCCAAAATCGTACTTTCGGTCGAACGCAGATACATCGTATTGAAGGACAAATTGAAGCGGTTGGTTTTGTAGTTCAAACCCACGAGCGATGAAGTCGACGTCTCGTAACTGTTGTCTACGGCATAAAGGCTGTTGTCGTAAACGCCGCTCGGATCGATGGTGTTGTTCACGCCGCGCCTCACACGGTAATCGTTGTCGAAATTCAACGAGAAAATGTACGAGAATTGGTTGCCGTTCGCGCCCACATCGAATTTTTCTGAATGCAGGAAACCGATGCTGGTGTTGAGCGGGCTCTTGCTGTCGGTCACGTTCCATCCGTCTTTGAAGGTGTTGGCCGATTCGGCGCGCGTCAAGGTCTTGTTCGACGGAATGTCGCCGAAAATCGTCGGCAATTCCCTGTCGTTTCCATTGAGCCCGAAGAAACCTTTGGTGTTGTCGGCATTTTCCGAAGCGAAGAATTTCTTCAAATTGTTGTTGGTTCTGTAGCCTGCGCCAATGCTCAGTTTGGTCGTACTTTTTCCACTCAGCGAAGTCACGATGTTGAACGTTCCTCCGGCGAAATCACCCGAAATGTCAGGGTTGAACGTCTTGAATACTTCAATGACGGCAACGAGATCGGTCGGGAAAAGATTGAGCGGGATCGTCTTCTTGAACGGGTCGTTCGTCGGCGAGGCCAGATCGTTGATCAATAAGGTGTTGTAACGGTCTTCGAGTCCGCGTACGAAAAGCCCGCGCGAACCCACTTTGGTGATTCCCGTGATTTTGGTCAAGCCTTCTTCCACATCGCTGACGCCTTTGCGCGACAATTCCTGTGCGCCGATGCTTTGCTTGATTTCGACGGCTTTTTTCTGGTCCATCAAAATGGCGGTTTCTTTTTCACGCCCGCCTGACGATTGGATCTGGACATCCTGTAAGGTGTAAGCTCCCGAGCCCAATGCTTTATTGATCGTGATCGTTTCGCCGGCTGTAATGGTGAAAGTCTCTTCGGCATTTTCATAACCGAGGAAACTGAACACGATCGTGTAGGTTCCCGGTTCCATTGCAATCGAATATTTTCCGTTTTCGTCTGTAGTCACGCCCAGCGTGGTTCCTTTAATGGCCGCGTTGGCAAAAGGCAAAGTGGCATTGCTGGCTTGTTTGTCGGTAAGCGTTCCCGAAACCGTACCTTTGCTCTGTGCAAAAGCCATCGTAACTATAAATAAAGTAGCCAATAAAAATTTAAATTTCATCTCTAGGATTATGTTTTTGATTGGGGCAAAGTAACAGTCATGTTGTAAAGTTCGTGTGAACCACGGGTTACGATTTGGTTTGGGAATTATTACCATAAGGTTAACATATTAAATTACAGTTAACCGGTTAAAGCGATATTGTTTTATCTTTACATTTACATCGCAATTTGAAGATGTAACACCCAAATGCACCCATCATGAAGAAAAAAGACATCAAGATTTTATTGGTCGATGACGAACCGGATATCCTCGAAATCGTAGGCTACAATCTCGCGCAGGAAGGCTACCAGATCGTAACTGCCGAGAATGGTAAGGAAGCCATCGCCAAAGCCAAAAAAGAACATCCGCACCTTATTATTATGGATGTCATGATGCCCGAAATGGACGGCATGGAAGCCACCGAAGCGATTCGCAAAATGCCCGAACTCAAAGACGTGATCATTACTTTCCTGACCGCCAGAAGCGAAGATTATTCACAGGTGGCCGGTTTCGATGCCGGTGCCGACGATTACATCACCAAGCCGATCAAGCCGAAATTGCTCGTGAGCAAAGTCAAGGCATTGTTGCGCCGACTCAAGGATGAGGACGGCAAAAACTCCGAGACACTCAATGTGGGCGGCATCGAGATCAACCGCGAAGAATACAAAATCATCAAGGACAATACCGAAATCGTACTCCCGCGCAAGGAATTCGAATTGTTTTACCTGTTGGCTTCCAAGCCCGGAAAAGTGTTCAAGCGCGACGAAATCCTCGACAAGGTCTGGGGCAATGAAGTCATCGTGGGCGGCCGCACCATCGACGTCCACATCCGGAAACTGCGCGAGAAGATCGGCGACGATTATTTCAAGACCATCAAAGGCGTAGGCTATAAGTTTGAAGTTTAATGCAGATTCATTTTAAGAAATCATACCGCTTTGCGATCAAGTCGTCGTTGTACATTACCCTTTTCTCGACCGGACTTGTTGGCATCCTGCTGTATTATTTCTTGACTTTTTCGTGGGAATTTGTGATTTACTTCTCGGTTTCCATCGCTGCATTTTCGTTTTTCGTGATCCAATACCGCGTCGAGCACTTCATTTACCGGCGCGTCAAGAAAATCTACGACGACGTCTCATTACTCGAATCTTCCACTTTCCGCAACCAGCCCGTAACGACCGACATGGCGACGCTCATGAGTGAAGTCAAGAAATTCGCCACCGACAAAAAACTCGAGATCGAAATGCTCAAGGTGCGCGAAGAATACCGCCGCGAATTCCTGGGCAACGTTTCGCATGAACTCAAAACGCCTTTGTTTACGGTCCAGGGTTATCTGTCGACGTTGCTCGATGGCGCGTTGAACGATAAAAATGTGCGCAAGAAATATTTGGAACGCGCCGAAAAAGGGGTTGAAAGGTTGATTCACATCGTACAAGATTTGGATATGATTTCAAAGCTTGAGGTCGGCGACCTGTACATCGACATCACCGAATTCGACATCGTCAAACTGATCCAGGAAGTGTTCGACCTGCTCGAGATGGAAGCGTCCAAAAAAGACATCCTGCTGCTGTTCGACATGAAATACAACAAACCGATCATGGTCAAGGGCGACGCCGAAAAAATCGAACAGGTCGTCATCAATCTCGTCATGAATTCGATCAAATACGGCAAGGACAAAGGCTCGACCGAAGTCAGCGTCGAAAGCCTGACCGACGACAAGGTCATCGTGCGCTTCAACGACAACGGACTCGGCATCGAAAAGCAAAACATTCCGCGCTTGTTCGAACGGTTTTACCGCGTCGACCAAAGCGGCTCGCGCGATGCGGGCGGTTCGGGCCTCGGATTGTCGATTGTGAAACACATCATCGAGGCGCACGGCGAGAAAATTTATGTGGAAAGCCAGTTCGGTGCCGGATCCGAATTTTCGTTTACGCTCGAAAAAGCCGCTCCGAAGCACTAACTTGCTCTCGTCTGACATTCTACATTGTTCTATCTCCTTTCAAAAAGACTGAAAAGATTCTTCCAATGGATGTCGCTTTCCATTTTCGGAAGCCCTTTGAAAATGTCGATTTCCAATAAATTCTCGAGGTGGAAATCTTCCTGTTTCGCATACGGAACGAGTCCGTCGCGCTTGAGTTTCTTGGCCAGATATTCCTGTTCGTATTGTCCCGGCGTCGGGATAAAAAACGCTTTCTTGCCGAGTTTCGCCAAATCCATCACCGTCGTATAACCCGAACGGCAGAGCACTTTTTCGCTTTCGTTGAACGCGATTTCGATCTGGTCGGTCGTCATGAAATTGTAGTAGGTGATGTGGTCGAGCTGGTCTTTTTTCTGGCGCGACTCGACTTTGCCGCTGATGAAAATGACCTTGCCTTTGAACTGTTGCAGATCCTCACGCAATTGGTTTTCGAGAATCCCACGCTGCGGCTCGGGCCCCGAAAGCATCACCATCAGGTCGTATTTCTTGGGCATGTCGATCACGCGCAAACGGCTCAACGGCCCGATGTACCGGATTTTGTCGTCAGGGTTTTTGAGGTGGCCCAATTTTCCGGTCAGGTTGGGTTTCTCGGCGCGGTCGGGCACCCAGCATTCGGTGTATTTCCGGATGATGAACTGGTGCATCTTGCTCGAGATCCACGTCGTATTTCCGGTCAGCACATTGAGTTGGTGCGTGATGAAAACCGACGGAATCTTTTTGCTGAAAACGCCCAGTCGGTTGTCTGAAATGATCCCGATCAGTTCATATTCCTTGACCCATTTCTTGACGATTTTCTTTTCGGCCAGGATCGCCTCGACCATTTTGGGTACGTTGGCGAGCATTTTCCACTTGAAATTCGCGCCGTTTTTGGCATATTCGATCTGGTACGAAGGCAATTCGAGCACCTGCAGATGCGGAAATTCCTTCCTGAGCATCGCCAGCGCGACGCCATCGGAAGCCAGAATCGGCGTAAAACCGCTTTCCTCCAAAGCATTGATGATCGGAATGCAACGCGTGGCGTGTCCCAAGCCCCAGTTTAAAGGGGCTACGAGAATGTGGTTGTCGGATTTGGAATTCGTCATCGTCGGCATTAATTATCGCAAGGTAAAAACATTTCGCATCATATATATTTCGCTAATTTTGCCAAAACATTAAATTACATCGTGGGAAGTAAAAATAAGCTAAAAAGATTTAAGGAAAATGAGACGTTCTCGAACGTTTTTCAGCCAACAAGGGAAGAAGTGACGTCGGGAGCATTTGCGCTCAAGGGTAAATGGAACGCAGATTTCTTCCAGAACGACCATCCGCTGGTTCTCGAACTCGGTTGCGGCAAGGGCGAATATTCGGTCGGTTTGGCCGAAAGGTATCCCGACAAGAATTTCATCGGGATCGACATCAAGGGCGCGCGTTTCTGGCGCGGGGCGAAAACAGCCGTCGAGACCGGAATGCACAACGTCGCTTTCGTGCGTACGCAGATCGAACTCATCGAAGGTTTGTTCGCGCATGGCGAAGTCGACGAGATCTGGATCACGTTTCCCGATCCGCAAATCAAATACAAGCGCACCAAGCACCGCATGACCAATTCGGAATTCCTGCAATTGTACCAAAAAATCCTGAAGCCCGACGGCATCGTCAACCTCAAGACCGACAGCGAATTCATGCACGGCTACACGCTCGGATTGCTGCACGGCGAAGGCCACGAGGTGCTGTATGCGAACCATGACGTGTACAAGAATGAAGGCTCGCCTTCGGAAGTCACTGGAATCCAGACATTCTACGAAAAGCAATATTTGGAATTTAACAAAGCAATTACGTATATTCGGTTTAAAATAAAGTAACATGGGATTTGCGCTGCCGTTGTTCTTGGGATTCCTGGCGTCTTCGTTCGGGATCACGCCTCCGGGACTCATTAATATGACGGCGGCCAAAGTAGGCTTGAAGGAAGGCCGGACGGCGGCATTGATCTTTTCGGCAGGCGCATCGGTGGTGGTTTTGTTCCAGGCGCTGATTGCGGTACTTTTCGCCAAATTCCTCGACAAGCATCCCGAAGTCGTGATCATGATGCGTGAAGTCGGGCTCGCCATTTTTGCCGCGCTCACGATTTATTTCTTCATTACGGCGCATAAAAAAATCAAGCCGCAAAAAAAGGAAATCAAGCTGCACAGCAAGAAAAGCCGGTTTTTTCTGGGTATGTTGCTGTCGGCGCTCAACTTTTTCCCGATTCCGTTTTATGTTTTCGTGAGCATTACGCTGGCTTCGTTCAACTGGTTCTCGTTCGACAAAATGTTCCTTTATACGTTTGTCTTTGGAAGCGGAATCGGTGCCTATTTTGCGTTTTACTGCTACATCGCATTCTTCAAAAAGATGGAATCGCGCACGCAGTTCATCCTGAACAATATGAATTACATCATCGGTTCGGTCACTGGACTCATTTCGATCCTGACCTTAATCAACATACTCGAATTTTATTTTGGCTAAGCAAAAAAATCCCGACAACGACAATTTCTTCGAACGCGTCTACGACATCGCGCGGCAGATTCCATATGGTAAAGTCACGTCCTATGGCGCGATCGCGAAAGTTTTGGGTAGTGCGCGTTCGGCGCGAATGGTCGGCTGGGCGATGAATGCGACGGGCGAGCGCGAAGATGTCCCGGCGCACCGCGTCGTGAATCGCATCGGCATGCTCACGGGCAAACACCATTTCGACGGCACGAACCTGATGCAGCAATTGCTCGAAAGCGAAGGCGTGAAAGTCAAGAACAACCAGGTCGTCGATTTTGAGCAGTTGTTTTGGAATCCAGTGTTTGAGGAATAAGTTTTCCATTGGACGAATAGCTTTTCGGCCGTAATTTTACAAAAAAAAAATCCCATGAAATTCTTTAGATTAACGGTCGATTCTGACAATGGTTTTCAAGCGATAGCCGATGCGCAGGAACTTTTCAACAAGGATTTGTATACGCCCTACAAACGCGATTTTACAGATGGCATTCACCTCGATTTAGACAAAGGCAAGAAAAAGACCGACGTATTAAACATGGGCGATTTGACTTTGCACGGTTTCCCAATCCAAAACCAATTCGCTGACCTGATCCGGAATTGCAACCTGGAAAATGTCCAGTTTGTAAAAATCACGAGCAAGGATCTTGAAGATTACCAGTTCCTGTTTTTCAATGGCGATCTGACCCCAAAACTCGATTATGCCAAAAGTAATCTCATTTTCATACAAGATGTGCTTGGCGATATTGAAGAATTGGATATTAATGTCCCGAAGAATAGAAGTGGCGCGATAAAGACGCATCTCAAATTCATCCATGAATCGACTTTTAATCAAATGGTGCCTAAAAACGGTTATCATTTTATAGCGGGATTCGATATCAATCATTGCGATGTCTTTAGGATCGGCCACTTCGACAAATCTTTTTATGTCTCAGAAAAGGTGAAGCACATTTTAGAAGGCGCCAAAATGACCGGGGTCAACTTCCGCGAATCCGATTTATTCAACCGGCCGGAACCAGAAATAACTAAAAAAAGTGGGTGGCGTTTTTGGTAATGGAAACCTTATATTTCAGGTTGACTTAAACAACCAAACAAATCACAAACTCCGTCTTTCCTTCCTCCGACACAAAACTCAAATAACCGCCGTGTGCCTCGATGATGTTTTTCGAAAGCGTCAATCCGATGCCCGCACCGTCTTTGCGCGTCGTAAAAAACGGCAGGAAAATCTTGTCCTGGATTTGTTTCTCGATGCCTTTTCCGGTATCTGAAATCGTGATGAAAATGCGGTTGTTTTCCACCGATGACGAAAGGTAAATCTGGCGTTCTTCTTTTGGCTTCGCTCCGTTCTGCTTTGCCTCGGGTTCCTTGAGCGCGAAAATACTGTTCGTCAGCAGGTTGATGACGACCTGTTCGATCTGTTTCTTGTCGACGTTAACCAATGACTGGATGTCGATCGTATTGCTCACTGCGATCGATTCCTGCCGGAGCATCGGTTTCATGATCTGCAAGCAGTCGGAAATGAGTTGGTTCAGGTCGACCGGCATTTTCTCGGGCGTCGGCAACATCGTCAGTTTGCGGTAATTTTCGACGAAAAACTGCAAATGGTTGCTGCGGTTGACGATGGTCGAAAGGCTTTGGCGGATGTCTTCCATGTCATCGGCGTCGAGGTTTTCCTGGCCCATGATGTCGTGCAAACTCTGCGACAGCGACCGGATCGGCGTCAGCGAATTCATCAATTCGTGCGAAATTACCTTCATCAGGTTGATCCATGCCTGCTTTTCTTTTTTCTCGATGACCTTCTGGATGCTGTCGAGCAAAACCACATAATAATCCTGCCCGAACGATTGCGTTTTCGACGTCTGGATCGAATACGTCTGCAATTCATTCCCGTCGATGCGGATGTCGACCGATGTCTTCATTTCTTCAAAATCGCTGCTTTCGATTTCACTGCAAAACGACGGCAGTTTGTCGCGCAAATGTTGCCAATGCCGGAATTTCGGTACGCCGAAAAGTGTCGAGAAATAATCGTTCATCAGGAAAATATCCCAATCGGTTTCCTCTTTTTTAAGGATGACAATCGCGGTGTCGACATTGTTCAGGATAGACGTAAAAACCTGTTCGCGCGAAATCTGCTCAAACTGCTTTTTCTTGAGCGTTTCGTACAATTGATACAGGTTCTGGTAATTGCCTTTGCGTAAATTCTCGGGGAAATTGGACGAGAAATCGTCGTGCAGGATCGACAAGATCGTCTTGTCGTAAAACAAGATGCGGTTGCGGATGAAGAAATACAATTCGGCACAAAACACCGAAAGAATTACGAGAATAAAAATCGCGCTGTACGGAAATGATCGCACGAGCAGCAAAATGCCCGTCGCGATGAGCAACAGCAGCCAAAAAATCCGGATGAATAAGGCGTTGTGGAATTTCATTACTTCAAATCGTATTTTTCCATTCTTCTGTACAAAGCCGCACGCGACAAACCAAGCTCATCGGCGGTTTTGGAAATGTTGCCCGAATGTTTGGCGAGCGCTTTTTCGATTGCGGATTTTTCGAGGTCGGACAGCGGACTTTCCTCAGTTTCATTTCCAACCGGCTCAAAATCAAAAATGTCGAGTTGCGCGACCGAAATCTTGTCGTCGTCCGATAAAATCACGGCACGCTCAATCTTGTTTTCCATCTCGCGGATGTTGCCCGGCCAAGGATATTTTTCGAGCCATTCGATGTTCTGCATATCGAACGACAATTTCGAATTGTTGTATTTTTCACCCGTTTGTTTCAACAGGAATTCGGCCATCGCCAAAATGTCGCCTTTGCGTTCGCGCAGCGGCGGGATCAGGATTTCCATCGTGTTGATGCGGTAAAACAAATCCTCGCGGAAATGCTTCTTTTTGACTTCACCATGGATGTCGATGTTGGTCGCCGTAATGATCCTGACGTCGAGCGGCCGCGGCTTGCTTTCGCCCAATCGTGTGACCGTTTTCGTTTGCAGAACCGACAGCAATTTCGATTGCAGGTGCAGCGGGATATTGCCGATTTCGTCGAGGAAAACCGTACCGCCCGAAGCGGTCTCGAAACGTCCGGCGGTATCGACCTTGGCGTCGGTAAACGCGCCGCGCGCATAGCCGAACAATTCGCTTTCGAACAGATTTTCGCTCAAGCTACCCAAATCGACATGCACAAACGGCTTGTCTTTTCGCGTCGAATGGCTGTGGATGTGCGAGGCGAACACGAATTTTCCGGTGCCGTTTTCACCGAGCAACAAAACATTGGCATCGGTCTTCGCGACTTTTTCGGCGACCGAATACGCCTGCTTGATTTTGGGCGAAGCGCCGATGAAATATTCTTTTCCGGATGTGAAATCGATCGTTTTTTTCTGTCGGCGTCGGCTTTCGGCCAAGGCGTTTTCGACCGTCTGCAGCAGTTTTTCGTTTTCCCAGGGCTTGAGCACATAATCGAATGCGCCCACTTTGATGCCTTCGACGGCGGTTTCGATTTTGCCGAAAGCCGTCATCAGGATAATCGCGGTGTGCGGCGAATGTGCAACGATTTCCTTGAGCCAATGGATGCCTTCGCGGCCGTCTTCAAACCCGATGCGGTAATTCATGTCGAGCATAACCACATCGACCGTGTGTTCGGAAAGGAATTGGTAGAGCATCTTGGGATTGCCCGTCGTGAGTATGGTTTCGAAATGTTTTTTGAGTACGAGTTTGGCCGAAAACTGGATTTCCTCCTGATCGTCGCACACAACAATACACGCTTGCTTTTTTCTCATGGGTTAAAAGTGTCCGCATGCGGACAACAACTGTTCATTATCGGACACTGCTCCATTTGTAAAAAACTAATAAAATACTGAAAAACAGTAATTTAAAAATTTATAATTTTCTGGCACGTTATTGCTAAGTGCCGTACCGAAAATATTTATAACCAATGGACACCGTAATCAAAAGTAAAAGTAAAAAATTAAAGTTCGCCACGCTAGCCGCGGTCGGATTTTTGGCATTCGCAATGATGGCGTACTTCTCTTTTTCAAAAAAGAAAAGCCTCAATGTGAACGCCGACGAGATCTTGGTGAAAATGGCCGAGAAGCAATACTTTGAAGATTTTATGGTATTTCAGGCGAGGGTGGAGCCGTTGAATGCGATGTTCGTGAACATTGTCGAAGGCGGATCGGTGCAGGAAATTTTTGCAGAAAACGGTACGCACGTCGAAAAAGGACAGGCGCTCGCCAAAATGTACAACCCCAATTCGGAACTCAATTACATGACGCAGGAAACGGCGATCATCGAGCAGATGAACAACCTGAACAGCGGCAAGCTCAACATCAGGAACCAGGAATTGCAGTTGACGCAGGATTTGCTGAGCATCGAACACGATTACAACGACGCCAAGAGGTTGCACGACATGAACAAAAGGTTGTATGAAAAGGAAATCATTTCGCGCAACGAATGGAATTCGATCCAGGAAAACCTGAGGTTCCAGGAACAGAGAAGGAACAACATCCAGAACAGCATCCAAAAGGAAAAGCAATCGAACCAGATCCAAATCTCGCAAATCAACCGTTCGATCGCGACGATGGAAAAAAGCCTCGACATTTTGCGCAACAACAAAAAGAACTTTTTGATCACGGCGCCGGCATCGGGCAACCTGACTTCGTTCGAGCCGATTCTTGGAAAAACGTACCAATCGGGCGAAAGCATCGGGAAAATCGACGTCATGAAAGGCTACAAACTCGTCGCCGATGTCGATGAATTCTACCTCGAGAAAGCCGCGGTCGGGCAAAAAGGACAGGTCGATTACAAAGGCAAAATGCTCGAAGTGACCGTCATCAAGATCTTGCCAGAAGTGAAAGGCGGACGTTTCCAGGTCGAACTCGCATTCACCGGAAAGGAACAAATGCAATTGCAGCAAGGGCTCAGTTTTGGCGTGAAGCTGACCTTGTCGGAAAATGAAAAAGTGCTCGTGATCCCGAAAGGGCAATTCTACAACGAGACCGGCGGCCAATGGATTTTTGTGGTGAAAGGCAACGAGGCGGTGCGCCAACCGGTCAAGATCGGGCGTGAAAATCCGGATTATTATGAAGTCGTGGGCGGATTGAAGGCGGGCGACCGGGTAGTGACTTCTTCGTATGCAGATTACAAGGCCGTGGAAGTTTTAAAGTTGGAGCAGTAACAAGGGAAAAGAAAATCAATATAGTTTCAATCGAGTCAAATCAAAACAAGCAATCAGTAATTAATCAGTTGGGTTTCAATCATCAGTCAAAATCAATCAATCGGTCTAATCAACCAAACATCAATCAAATCAAAATGGTCCAATCAGCCAGCATCAAAAAATCAAAATCACCCGAGGCGTAGCCGAACTGTTTGGAGCGTAGCGGAAAAAATCATTAATCAAGAAATCATCAATCAATTTTAAAAATCAAAATCATTATGAAAACAATCAAAATCCAAATCCTGACCCTTGCCTTTTTAACCGTAATGGGTTTCGCAAAAGCGTTCGCAATCGGCGGTCCGGCTACGAATTTCCTGGGTGAAATTCACGCTTCGGGCACTTATTTCAAAACCATGCCTTCTGATTCGTGGGCCAACATCAATTCGACGCAATCGGTCAAAGCCGCTTATGCCGATTTCGACGGCGAGGCTTTCGTCACGCTCGTGGCTTACGACAAGCAAACCGACATCACGCTCGATTTTCTCGTAGCCGTCAGCAAAGGCGAATTGCAGGTCATCGTAGAGAACAGCCAGAAGGAAGTCGTGTATGCGCAAACATTTGCCAACAATCAATCGGTTCAGGTACCGCTCACGTTGGATGTTTACGAAGAATACAAAATCCGTTTTGTAGGAAACCAAACCGGCGGCGCCTACATTTGTAAATGGACCAAGCAATAATTATCAATTAATCAATTCAAAAAACGACCAAATGATCACCATTCAGAATCTCTCCAAAATTTTCCGTACCGAAGAAGTAGAAACTTCTGCCCTGAACGGCATCAACCTCCAAATCAACCAAGGCGATTTCCTCTCGATTATGGGTCCGTCGGGTTGCGGAAAATCAACGTTACTCAATATTGTCGGATTATTGGACAGCGCCTCGGGCGGAAGTTATCAGCTGCTCGGCAACGAAATGGTCGGAATCAAGGAACAGAGCCGTGCCGCCGTGCGCAAGGAAAACATCGGGTTCATCTTCCAGAATTTCAACCTGATCGACGAGCTTTCGGTTTTCGACAACATCGAATTGCCGCTGATTTACAACAACGTCAAATCGGCCGAAAGAAAACTCAAAGTCGAAGCGATCGCCGAAAAACTCGGAATCGCACACCGGCTCAAACATTTCCCGCAGCAACTCTCTGGCGGCCAGCAGCAAAGGGTTGCCGTGGCACGTGCGCTTGTCAATGATCCCAAAATCATCCTTGCCGATGAGCCCACCGGAAACCTCGACAGCAAAAATGGCAATGAAGTGATGGAATTGCTGACCGATTTGCATGCCAAAGGCGCGACGATCCTGATGGTGACGCATTCTGATTATGATGCGTCGTTCTCGCAACGCACCATCCACATGAAAGACGGCGTGGTGTTCTCTGAAAAGAAAAACCAGCGCAATGTGGATGTATTCATGGACACTAAAAACTAAGCGATGGTCAAAGTCATCTTTACACTCACCGCGGCCGTTTCGTCCATGATCGGGCAGGTGTGCCAGGAAACCAAGCCGGCTGCGAAAGCCGAAACTTGCAAGAAAGAAATTCACCACCGCTTGAATGAAGTGCCAACGAAATTCATCCAAAACGACATCAATCAAAAAAACCAATCACCGTCATGATACGCAACTGGATCAAAATATTCATCTACCAATTGAGGCAGAATATGCTGTTCTCGATCTTGAACGTGTTCGGACTCAGTATCGGGATCAGTGGGATCATCTTCGCGATCTTGTACTGGAACAACGAACAATCGTACAACGCCTGGAACCCTGAAAACGAACACGTGTATCAGGTCGTTGTCGATGTGGGCGAAGACATGCATTGGGCTTACAACGTAGCGCCTATCGGGCCGATCATCGAAAAAACGATTCCCGAAGTCGAAAGCCAATGCTATTACCAGAACAATTATTACAACGAAATCATCCATTACAAAGGCAAAAAGGAACTGATCGAAAAGATTTTCGATGCGCAGAAATCCTTTTTCAGTATGTTTCCGTTCGAATTCGTGAAAGGCAACATCAAGACCGCCTTGCCAGACAAGAACAGCATTGCGCTGTCGGAAGAAGCCGCGCACAAGCTTTTCGGCGACGAAGATCCGCTCCATAAAATCGTGCAGTACGCCGGAAAAGATTTGGTGGTGAAAGGCGTGTACCGCATTCCGGGCCAGTCATCGGTGGCGCCCAATGCCGTTACTTGCCTGATGGATCAGAAACTGCTCGACAACATCGACCAATGGGGGAATTTCAACTTTGGGCTGTCGCTCAAGCTCAAAGATCCGGCGCAGGCTGATGCCGTTGCGAAAAAAATCGAGAAGATTTTCTACGACAACCGCACGGTCAAAAATGCGAAGGAAGCCGGCGTGACGCCCGAGGCATTCGTCAAGAAATACGGTTCGACCAAAATTTTTCTCGAACAGCTCAAGGATATCAGGCTCCATGCAAGTGCCGACGGCTATCCCGAAGGATCCGGAAATTACCAATTCCTGTTGATCATGGCCGGATTGTCTGTGCTCATCTTGGTGCTTTCGATTGTGAATTACGTCAACTTGGCCACGGCCAATGCGATCAAACGGGCGAAGGAAGTGGGCGTGCGCAAAATCATCGGCGCGAGCAAAGGGAACATCATCAAGCAATTTCTGTTTGAAACCAGTTTGCTGACCGTTTTTGCGATCCTGCTGGCGTTGGCGATTGTCGAATTGGCCTTGCCGTATTACAACGAATTCCTGAGCAAGGAACTCGTCATGGTGGGCAGCCAGTTTTATATGCAACTGATCTGTATTTTTGTGACCGTAATTGTAATCGCCGGAATTTTCCCAGCCATTTATGTGTCCAATTTCGAATCGCTCAAAGTACTCAAAGGCAATTTCGGACGCAGCAAAAGTGGCGTCTGGCTGCGAAACGGCATGTTGATTCTGCAATTTGCGATCGCGTCGTTTTTCATCATCGGGTCGTATATCGTTTACAGCCAGGTCGATTACATGAACCACAAAGACCTCGGGTTTCACGGCGACCAAGTCCTTGATTTGCGTTTCCGTTACAACCAGGGCGAGGAAAATTTCGACCGGTACAAAACCATCAAGCAGGAATTGCTCAAGATCAATGGTGTCGAGGCGGTTTCGGCGGGCGCATTTACGTTTGGTTATGGTTCGAATTCATCGTCGGGTTTCAATTACAAAGAAGGGCCAAACATCCAGGCCAAAAACATGGCGATGGATTACAACATGCTCGACATGATGCAAATCAAGATCATCCAGGGACGCGGCTTTTCACCTCAAATAGCGTCCGATTCGATCAGTTCGATCCTGGTCAATGAAACGACCGTTGCGATGATGGGCGAGAAAAATCCACTCGGAAAAGAAATCGACTGGAATGGCAATAAGCTCAAGATTGTGGGTGTTGTCAAAGATTTCCACGTCATGGGCCCGCAGGAAGAAATTCCGCCGATGACGTTTTTCCACTACAAAACCATCAATTGGATGGAAGGCAACATGAGCCGCATTTTCGTCAAGATCAAACCCGAAAACATGGACCGCACCATTGCCGCGATCGAGAAATTCTGGACCAGCAAAGTCGACACCGAATATCCGTTCAGCTATGATTTCGTCAACAAGAATTTCGCGCGCACCTACGAGCAATTCGTCAAGCAGAAAAACCTGTTTTCGCTGCTCAACATCGTCGTGATCCTGATCGCGTTGTTCGGATTGTTTGCGCTCGCATCGTATTCGATCGAAAGGCGCATGAAGGAAATCGCGATCCGCAAGACATTGGGTGCCGAAACGTCGTCGCTGCTCAAGGAATTGTCCAAGCAATATTTGGTATTCTGCATCATCGGATTTTTCGTCGCGTTCGTGCCTACCTGGTACGTGCTGCAAAAATGGCTCGAGGATTTCGCCTACCGCATAGCGATTTCGCCGATCCCGTTTGTCATCGGATTCGCCGTGTTGTGTTCGCTCACCATCCTGATTGTCTTGACCAAAGCGTATCAGGCCACGCGCATCGATGTGCTCAAATACCTCAAATACGAATAGTTTCAATCATTTTATAAAGTTGGGAAAGCAGGTCGTGATGGCCTGCTTTTTTTTGTTGTTTTGGAAATCGAAATATCAATAAATTCAATCCGTTGGCATTTGTTTGTGAACTTTTCGTACTATCTTTGTAATCTGAAATCAGTCTTAATAAAGACAGCAGATCAATTATGAAATTAGACAGAAAAGAAATCCTCAAAGCACTCGAAACCATCACGATTGCGGGCGAAGGAAAAAATATGGTTGAAAGTGGCGCCGTTACGAACGTACTCACATTCGGTGACGAGGTAGTGGTCGAATTGACGATCGCGACACCTGCGATGCACATCAAGAAACGCGCAGAAGACGACATTCGCAAACTCATCCACGAAACGTTTTCCCCAGACGCCAAAGTCAAAGTCAACATCAAGGTCGAGGTGCCCGAAAAGGAAAACCCGAACCAAATCAAAGGCAAGGCCATTCCCGGAATCAAAAACATCATCGCCGTCGCTTCCGGAAAAGGAGGCGTCGGGAAATCGACCGTTACCGCCAATTTAGCCGTAACGCTCGCCAAAATGGGATTTTCAGTAGGCATACTCGATGCCGATATTTACGGTCCGTCGATGCCGATCATGTTCGACGTCGAACTCGAAAAACCCGTTTCGACTATGGTCGACGGTCGTTCCAAAATGAAACCGATCGAAAGCTACGAAGTCAAAATCCTGTCGATCGGATTTTTCACCGCGCCAAGCCAGGCCGTCATCTGGCGTGGCCCAATGGCTTCCAAAGCACTGAACCAAATGATTTTCGACGCCGATTGGGGCGAACTCGATTTCATGCTGATCGATTTGCCGCCCGGAACAGGCGACATCCATTTGTCGATCATGCAGGCGCTCCCGATTACCGGAGCCGTTGTCGTGAGTACGCCGCAAGCCGTCGCGCTCGCCGATGCCAAGAAAGGCGTCGCGATGTTTTTATCCGATGCCATCAACGTTCCCGTACTCGGGATTATCGAAAACATGGCCTATTTCACACCAGAGGAATTGCCCAACAACAAATATTACATCTTCGGAAAAGAAGGCGCCAAAAACCTCGCCCAGGATTTGAACATCCCGTTTTTGGGTGAAGTGCCGATTGTACAGTCCATCCGCGAAGCCGGAGATTTCGGACGTCCGGCAGCGATGCAAACCGCCTCGGTCATCGAGGGGATTTTTGAGGAAGTCACGCGCAATGTCGTTCAGGAAGTCGTCGACAGAAACGAAAACCTGCCGCCATCCGAAGCGATCAAGATCACAACCATGGCCGGCTGTTCAGCAGTCAAAAAGAAATAATTAAAAGATTTATAGGTTAAAATTAAAAGATTCGTCCGCAATTTTTAAATCTTTAAATCTTTGAATTTTTAAATTCAAAAAGATGAATACACAAGAATTAAACGACAACATCGAAAAAGCGCTCGAAGAAATCCGCCCGTTCCTCAAATCGGACGGCGGCGACATCACGCTCATTTCGGTCGAAGACGGCAAACACGTCACCGTTCGGCTCGAAGGCGCGTGCATCGCGTGCAGCGTGAACCAAATGACGCTCAAGGCCGGTGTCGAGACGACCATCAAGAAGTTCGCACCGCAAATCGAAACCGTCGTCAATATCGCTTAAATAATTTTTTGGGCGTTGCCTGCGGCCCGGGCTTTTCGCTTTTATCTTTTGCCCTGCGGGACAAAAGGATAATCGCTTCAATCCCTAACGCATTCAGACGTCCGTTCAACATTTGAAATTCGTTAATCATTTCGTTATTCCATGTCGAATGTCGATCAACGAATGCCGAATCTCGAAATTCCACACATCAATGATCACCACAGATATATTAATCATAGGCGCCGGCCCAACCGGACTTTTCACGGTTTTCGAAGCCGGACTTTTAAAACTCAAATGCCACATCATCGACGCGTTGCCGCAACCCGGCGGGCAGCTCGCCGAACTGTATCCCAAAAAGCCGATTTTCGATATTCCGGGTTTCCCCGAAGTACTGGCGGGCGATCTCGTCCACAATTTGATGGAACAGATCAAGCAGTTCCAACCCGGATTTACTTTGGGCGAACGCGCCGAAACGATCGAGAAACAAGAAGACGGGACGTTCATCGTGACGAGTGATAAAGGCAAACGATTCCACGCCAATTCTATTGCAATCGCAGGCGGGCTCGGCAGTTTCGAGCCGCGCAAACCGCTCATCGATGACATCGAATTCTATGAAGGCAAAGGCGTCAAGTATTTCATCAAGAATCCCGAGAAATTCCGCGACAAACGCGTAGTGATTGCCGGCGGCGGCGATTCGGCTTTGGATTGGAGTATTTTCCTTTCGAATGTCGCGTCGGAAGTGACGTTGATCCACAGGAGGAATGAATTCCGCGGTGCACTCGATTCGGTCGATAAAGTACAGGAACTCAAAAACGAAGGCAAGATCAAGTTGATTACGCCTGCAGAAGTCGTCGGGCTCAATGGTGCCGAACGCCTCGAATCGATCGACATCGACATGGATGGCGCGCACCGCAAAATCGAAACCGATTATTTTATTCCGCTGTTCGGACTGACGCCCAAACTTGGCCCGATTGCGAATTGGGGACTCGAGATCGAAAAGAACGCGATCAAAGTAAACAATGCGCTCGATTACCAAACCAACATTCCGGGCATTTACGCCATTGGCGATGTCAATACGTATCCGGGCAAACTCAAACTCATTTTATGCGGGTTCCACGAAGCGACCATCATGTGCCAAAGCGTATACCAGCGCATGAATCCGGGCAAGAAATATGTGATGAAATACACGACGGTTTCTGGCGTTGACGGTTTTGATGGGACTAGGAAAGAAGCGGAAAAAGCGGTTGTGAAATCGATTGATTAAATTTATTTACTTTTTGCCTTGATGCAAAAAGTAACAAAAAAATCAAGCCTGACTGGAAATATTCTGAAAACTACCTTAGAATTTCACTCCGCGTCCCGAACCGCTCGCCTGCGACTCGTATACGCGGAACGCTGCCGCGAAATTCTTCGTTGTTTTGCTTCGCCTGTTCGCTTCGCTCGGGTCGGCTTTTACAAAGCGCCGAAAATTTCCCACGAAGAAAGATTTTCATTCATAGAAATGGACGTCCCGCTTGAATGCAAAGCGGGTGAAAAATTTTCAATTTAAAATAAAATATTCTTCGTGAAGCCGCGCCTTAGATTGCGCAGGCGGGCACCTGCTGTTTAAAGATGGCGTTAAAAATCAAAAACTGTTTGAGCGATAGCGAGTTCTTTTGATTTAGCCATCGAAAACCAGCAGGTCGCCGAGCGATCAGGTGCCACGCCTTTTTGCTACTTTTAACTTACCAAAATAATATTTTGTTTTGGTGTTTGCTGAATCTTCGATTTGCGGCGAGGCAAAAGTAGACCCTCGCGGCAGCGATAGCCCCGATTACCTCACCTAGTTAATACTTTAAAAAGGTGTTCGGTGAATCCTTTCAGGGATTTGAAACGAAAATCCTTTTGCGTAGTGTAACGAAGCAAAAGATTGGGGAATGGAGCTTCTTAAAAAAAGAAGCGAACAGGCCAAGCAAATAGCTTCTAAAAAATTACTTTTGTAACATGGATATCACAATAAAAATCACCGACCGCGAAGGAAATCTTCACGAGCTCCAAGCCCCGACAGACATGGCCATGAACATTATGGAACTGTGCAAAGCCTACGAAATTGCGCCTGAAGGCACGATTGGTGTTTGCGGCGGCATGGCGATGTGCGCGTCGTGTCAGTGTTATGTTTTGAATGATGTCGAACTTCCTGAAAAAGGCGACGATGAGGAAGCGATGCTGTCGGAAGCGTTCTTTGTAAAACCGAACAGCCGACTGGGCTGCCAGATCCATATCACGGAAAATCTGGACGGGCTCGAAATCGAATTGGCTCCCGAATATTAACGGATAAGCATAAAAAAAGCGGAAAATAAATTTCGCTTTTTTGTTGGCCTGTGTTAGTTCTTGAGGAACTGTAAAGTTTTGGTCGCGCCGTCTTTGGCCACGCGGATGAGGTACATGCCTTGCGCGAAATCGGCGGTATTGATGGTCAAATCGGCATTAGATTGTACTTTTTTCGAAGCAATGGTTTGGCCGAGGGTGTTGTAAATGATGTAACTGTCGGGTAAATTTGAGCCCGGATGGATCGTTACGAAATGCTGCGCCGGATTTGGCGACAAATTGAGTCCTTCCAAAATCTCAAAAGAAGAAGTACCCAGTGGCGCCTGACAGGCAACCGAAGCCGGAAGCGTCAATCTTCTGGTCGAATTTTGCAAAACGGCCAGGATCCTGGCTTTTTGATCCAAAGTGAAAATATTCATGCACGTATCGTTCGTGTAATCCATGTAATTGGCCGTCATGTCGTTGCCCGGCGCCGAAGTGCACGTATTGTAAGTCTGCGTGCAGCTGTAATGCTCAGCGTTTTGTGCCGGCGTGTCGGGGCAATAATCTTTGTTGCTGTCGGTGGCATTGACCGAGCACGAACTGTTGTCGCCCCAGATGTGGATAAGCCCGAAGCAATGTCCGATTTCATGCGTCGCCGTACGGCCTTTGTTGTAATCGTCGAAATAATTCGTCGAAGGCGCAATTGTGGAGGTTCCGAAGCAACGGTAATCGATCACGACACCGTCGGTATTGGCGGTTCCGCCGCTCACATCGAGTCCGCCCAATCCAGAATTGCTCGGAAATTGCGCATAACCCAAAACCCCGTTCATCTCGGCACTCGAACTGTCGCTGAAATACACGACCCAAACATTGAAATATTGCGTCGGATCCCAAATGGTGGCGGCTTTCATCGTTTCGACGCTGGTTTCAGTGGCATAGCTGCTCGTGGTGCGATTGATGCGGTCGATACCGGTCGTCGCAGTTCCGTCGGGTTTTCTTTGCGCGAGGCAGAATTCGATTTCCACATCGGCACCGACCGAATTCGTATTGTAACCCGGTGTCCCGAGCATGCGCCTGAAATCCTGGTTCAGGACGGTGATTTGCGATTGCACGCGCAGGTCGGAAATGTTTTCGTTCGAACCGACCGCATCGCCGTTGTGGATCACGTGAACGACAACCGGAATCGTCACGACGCCGTCAATGCCACGGTTGGTGAGCAGTTGTTGTTTGATTGCGGTTACTTTGGGCGCGAGCCAATTTTCGAATTGTTCGCCCGTTGCGCGTTGCGGATATTTTTCCTGCAATGATTTTTCATATTCGGAAGAAACACAACGGATGAGTCCGTTCGACGGGTTGGTGCTTTCCACGTTCTTGCCAAAAACCTGTCGGGTTTGCGCAAACGAAAAAGCGGAAAGCAATAACAAAAGTGCGGTTGCTTTTGTGGTAAGGTTGGTTTTCATCATATCTGTTTTCAAAATTTTAGCAGGCGAATGTAAGCCAATTATTTTCAAAACAAAGCGGATGGCCGTTAAAAGAGGTAAATCGATTTTTTTTGTAGGTCAAACCACCGGTTCTGCATAGCAAATCGCAAGGTTGGCCTGAATCGGAAACATAAGCGTTTCATGCCCGGAAGCGGTTTCTGTTTGGGTCGAAACCAGGTAACAATCGTTGACGATACCAACCAGCAAAAGCATCGGCGAATAAAAGGTGATCCCGATTTTATGCTTGGTGCTGTCGAGCATGTCGGTGTTGACGATGTCGAGTTTATAATTCGAAAAGGGCAGGAAATGATTGCCCAGCACATCGGCCACGCGGTGCAGCTGGCCTTTGAGCTGTTGGACGTAATTGCTGGCGGCGATCCCGACGAGGTAATGCAGTTGTTCGGCTTTGTCGTTTTCGGCAAGGAGTTCGCGGAACGTGCGTTGCTGGTTGTCCTTCGGATTGAACAATTGGTGCTGCATCAGGTATTCGCGGTATGTGTCCTCAAACACATATTTGTCCCAAACGAGGGCCGACTGGTGATCGATCACAATGCGGTAAGCCAATCTTATTTTTATGTTTTGCATCCAATGAAATAAATAAAAAAGAGAGAACGCGTCCTCTCTTTTACAACCAACTAAAACAATCAAAAACAAATGGCTCCGAATGGCCACCTGCTAAAAAATCAATCACCAACAATATTTCGTTTGTTTGGAACAAATCATCTGTCCAATCGACGGCAAAGCTAAGCGAATGATTTGGGGTGGAAAAAAATATGAGGTAAATGGGAAATTTTAAGAGGTGAATCGATTAAATATACAGCGGAATTTCCATGAGCAACAGCATCGCGTTTTCCGACAAGGCTTCAAATTCAATCGTTTCAGCATTCACGATCGCAAGCGCATCACGGGTTTCCATAAGCCGGTTGTCGAATTCGAATGCGCCGCTGATGACGAACGCAAACAGTCCGTTTTCGGGATGCTTCATTTGATAGGTGCCTTCTCTTCTGCCTTCGTAAATCCCGATAAAACCTGAAGTTTGCGAATGTACAGCCAAACCGGCATCGCCAAAAATCGGGATTAAAGTACTGCGTATGGAACTATCGAAATCGCGCTGCGCCGAACCGGGCTTGAATTTTTCAGACCCTTTGATCCAGATCTGCAAATAATTGACGAGCTCCTTTTTGTACGGATTCGTGAGTTGGTAGGCATTGCCTTTTTCGCCCGAGAAAATCCCAATCTGTTCGGTTCCAATCGTGCTTTCATTGCCAAAACTGTCGCGGAAAATCACGCCGCCCACCAAAGGAAGGATCAAAATATCGGTGTTTTCCTCGATGTGCCTGAAAATCGTGTTGCCGGCGCCAAGCGTCTCGTCGTTCAGCGCCAGCAGCAATCCGAACGGTTCGCGCGACGATTCTTTGTAATCGCCGAAATTGAACGTCGCATACCGCCGGAACGCTTCCGATTGTGTGCATCCGCGAAGATCTGCCTTGTATATCTGGGCTTGGTGCTGCATGTTAAGCGTTGACGATAATGGTGCTTTGTTGCGCATATCCGTCGGATATATTGCCGTTGATGGTGCACAGTTCGCAGGCAACCGAATTGCTGAAAATACCGTCATTCGCATTGTAGGTGTAACCGTTCATGCCTTTGGTATAGCCGTTTTCGGCGGATGCATTGACGGCCACCACCGCGCTGTCGGCACTTTCCGGATACGCGATTTGCGTCACCAGCAACGAAATGCCCGAAGCATTGTAAATGTGTACATGGATGTGCGTCGAACGGCCTTGGTACCAACCCGGGAATTTGGTCAGGAACGAAGCGCGTCCGGCATCGTTGGTCGATTGGCGTCCGCGTAAAAAGTGCACGGATGAAAAGCTGCTGTATTCTGAATAATTGCCGTCCTTGTCGCAATGCCAGATGTCGACGATCGCGCCTGCAACCGCCGCTCCCGATGTGTTGACGACATCAATGTTGACTTCCAGATCGATGCCGCCGCGGTCGCTGCGGATGTCGGCTGTCACGAGCGAATTGGGCGTGTGCGTAGGGTAAGGCCCTTCCGTTTCCGATGGCGTTGTCGCGCTGTCGCAGGTTTCGCCGCCCATTCCGTTTGGCCGTCCGGGCGTAAAAGTGGTCGAATCATCGCCGCCGCACGATCCGATGATCGGCAAAGCTGCAGTTCCAAGGCCTATCAATGCCAATCCTTTTAAAAAATCTTTGCGTTCCATGGCATTTCGTTTTAAGTTCGGAAGTAAAAGTAGAAAGCCGGAACGGGCGATAAAAATTTATGAGGTTAATGCAGAAAATTGTGCGGTAAACGCTTGTTTCTTCTGAAGAGTTTGTTAAAAAGCAGGAAAAGGGAAAAGGCTTGGCGTGTTATTTTCCGATCATCGCCAGAAAAGCGGCTTCGTAACTCGCGCTGATCGGGATTTTATCCTCGGCGATGTAAACGATCTTGTTTTTTACTTTGTCAATCCTCGAAATCGGGATAATAAATGAACGGTGCACACGCACAAATTCTGACGCGGGCAGTTTCTCCAGGATCGCTTTCATCGTCATGCGCGCTACCATCGTTTTTTCATTGCAGATGTGGATTTTGAGATAATCGTCCAAACCTTCGATAAAAATGATATCTGAAATCAGGATTTTATTGAGGCTGTAATCGGCGCGGATGAACAAGTATTGCTCGGCGTTTTGTGTTTGGGTTTCCAATGCCTTCTTGACTTTTTCTGTCGCTTGCACAAAACGGTCGTAGGAAAACGGCTTGAGCAGATAATCGGTCGCATTCACATTGAAGCCTTCTACGGCATATTCGCTGAACGCAGTCGTAAAAATCACGGCGACGTTCTGCTGGATATCGGCGTAAAATTCCATCCCGTTCTGCGTCGGCATCTGGATGTCGAGAAAAATCAGATCGACAGGCTGCTTGCGCAAGTGCTTGTGCGCCTCGGCGGTTTTGGTAAACGTCTTTTCGAGGTTGATGAAACCCACGCGGGCGCAAAAACTCTCAATGACTTTCAAGGCCAGCGGTTCGTCGTCGAGGGCAATGGCGCGTATCATGACAGATTGATTTTGAGGTGAACGTCGAACGTTTTGGGTTCGTCCTTGATGGTGAGTTCGTGCGTGCCCGGATAAATGATCTCGAGCCTTTTCTGCGTGTTGAAAATCCCTTGCTCGGTGGCTTCATCGTAGGAAAAACTCACTTTCACCTTGTTGTTCCTGACCGCTAAGATAAAATCATTTTCGGTAATTTCAATGGCGATCGAAATGTGCCAGTCTTCCTCCGGATTGATGCCGTATTTGAACGCGTTTTCGATGAACGGAATCACGACCAACGGCGCAATTTTTTTGCCTTGCGGGTTTCCGGTGATGTTGTATTCGAGATTCGTCTCGTCTGAAATGCGCAACCGCTGCATGTCGATGTAATCGGTGATGTAGTTGATTTCCTTTTCCAGCGGAACCAGGTCGCTCGAACTTTCGGTCACCACATAGCGCATCATGTTCGACAATTTGATTACGGCGTCGGGCGCGTCGTCTGATTTGGCGATCGTCAGCGCATACAAACTATTGAGCGTATTGAACAAAAAATGCGGATTGATCTGCGCTTTCAGATAGGATACTTCGGCGCGCAGTTTTTCGCTGTTCATCTCACGCATCCTGTTTCGGATGCGCAGCATGATTGAAAGCATCAAGACCAACAGGAATTGCAAAATCGTACTGCCTGGCATGAATAAGAAATTAGGCGGCCCCATCGGCAAACGATTGTCGCTCCTCAATCGTGTGTGTGGCGGCCCATCCGGCCCAAACATTGGCGGCCGGTCGAAATGTATCGGAAAAACCCAGTCGGGAATAGCCATGATTATCGCATAGCTCAAAATGACCAATACGCCAAACAGGAAATACCGCTTCGGAAAGTAATACCTCGGGATAATCACATAATAATTGGTGTAAAAAAAGAGGACGAGCAGGATGTAATTCAAGAAGTTTCTCCTGAATACCGTCACGGCGAACATACTATTGCCAAGATCTGGCGAGGTCACAATCGGGATACTCAGGAATACGAGGATCCATAATATGTGGAGCGTGTAGTTGCGTGTGGTGTTCGACATAACCTTAAGATGCGCCAAAACTACGCATTAACCCCTAAGTAAAGAAAAAATTGCGACCAATGAACGGATTTATGAGGTGAAAATTTTAGTTGATGATAATCAGCATTCCAGCGTCAGAAATTCACCTGCACAATCAACCCATTCACCTATTTTTTTTTCACACCTTACTTGGTATCGATAGTTTTGAAGCAAACTAATAGACCAATGAAGAACTTTTATTTGATGATTACCGTACTGGTTTTCAGTAAAATTGCCGCACAGGATCTTCCGTCGGAAATGTACTATTCGCCCGATGGAAAAACGCTACACCGGAGGCCAGGCGCCCGAAGGCATGTACGACCGAACCGTTGTACGCAACGTGTGCCTCAATTTTGCACAAGCCAATTACTGGGCCTTGCTCACGAACAATTACGCCACCGAAACCGAAATCCCGGCCGAAATGATAGTCGACGGTGTTTCGTATCCCAATGTGGGCGTGCGTTTTCGCGGCAACACGTCGTATACGATGATCGGCAGCTCGCAGAAGAAATCGTTCGCGATCGACACCGAATTCACCACCGAGGACCAAAACGTGATGGCCGAAGGGCCTTTGCACGCGGCGTGGAAGATTTCCGTCAGCGGCGAATCGGTGACGCTTTCGGATGCTTCGCTCCATGTGGCCGATCAGGTGATTTTCGGCGCACAGCAAGTCGATATGGGCTACGCGAGGATTCCAAACGGAACGGGTGATTTTGTGATCCAGCGAGTACTTTCGGTGCCGATAATGAAATTCCGCTCGCCACCACCTCTTTCGCCAAAGCCGATGGTTTTGCGATTTATCCGAATCCGGCTTCAGAAACAGTCAACATTTCGGTCACTTCAAATTGGGTTGGAAAGACCGCCATCCTGTACAATGCCATCGGCCAGAAAATGTACGAAACTACTTTGTCTGAACAGACACAAATCCAAACAAGCCGATTTTCAAAAGGCGTTTACCTGATCAAAATCGGAAACGAGAGCAAGAAACTGATCATCAGATAATTTCTGTTATTTATATTTTTTTGGGGGAAAGGGCCTGCTTTAGCGGGCCTTTTTTTATTGCAGCGCGAGCAAAGCCTTGGGCAATATCCGGTTGACGAACAGCGCGTAGGCCGTCTCGGAAGGATGCAGGCCGTCATTGGCGACGAGCGACGGATCTTCAAGTCCGAGACGCGTGATGTCGGTGATGTCTACGAAAGTGATGCCGTGCGACTGGCAATAACTGCGCGCGAAATTGTTGTAATCGTCGATTTCAGATGAAATGCCCGCCTGGTTCGAAGTGCCTTGCCCGTAAGGCGTGTACGCATAATCCGGAATCGAAACGACAATCACATTCGACGAATCGCCGCGCGCATACGCAACCGCCCTGTTGACCAACGCCGGAAATTCCTGCTCGTAAACCGCAAAAGGCTTGTGCTGGTATTGGTTGTTGACGCCGATGAGCAGCGTGACCAGATCATAATCGGTCGCAAAATTATTACCGCTGATGGAAGCCAGCAAATCAGTCGTCGTCCATCCGGTTACGGCAAACATCGAGATGTTGATCGCGGCATCGGCTTCGAGTTCGGGCAGCAACCGCGATTTGAGCTGTTCGGGAAACCGGCAAGTCGCACAAACATTCTGTCCGTACGTATAACTGTCGCCCAGCGCAAGGTATTTGTAGGTATGCGCCTCAGGTGGGTTTTCGGCAGGCGGCTGGATCGCGATGGGAAAAACTGCATCGTTTCCGCCCGAGCAAGCGTTCAGGAACAAACAAAAACCGAATAGGAAAAATAGCTTTTTCATGTTTAAATGTACGATGGAAATGCCAATGCGGTTTAGGCCATTTCCGTTTTCATCACGATCTGCTCCTCGATTGCATGCCACAAGCCGATGCGTTTTTCGAGTGCTTCGGCCGCAACCGCTTCGGCTTCGAGCCATTTCTTTTCGTCGGTTCCGCACAAGGCATCGATCATTTGCATCGCCATCGGCCCGTGCTCGTCTGCGTCGAGTTCGATGTGGCGCTCGAAATAATAAATCAGTTTCGACAAATCGGTCTCAGGGAAATTGTGTTGAAAATTGCGCAGGATCTCGGTAAACATCGACGGAATCAGATCTTCGCGTCCAAACGTAAACGCGGCCGCGATCTGGTGCGATTTTCCTTCTTCGATCACACGGAACGTAAAATCGAGAAATTCCTTGACCTGCGGATGCAGATTGCTTTTTTTGATCGCCACGAAAATATTCTTGAGTGAAAAGACCGACTCGATGAACGTTTCGATTTCCGACACATCGGCACCCGAATCCTTCATCGCCTCGAGGTACATTTCGAAATGGCTTTGGCGCGTGCCGTCGAGGGCGAGGTCGCTTTCTTCTGCCAAAACGATTTCGTTGATCAGGTAACGCGTTTCGGGATTGGCCGTGGCAAACCAAGGCGTGGTCGTGCACGTGAGTTTGTGTTGCAACGCTTTGAGCAGCGACATGAAATCCCAAACGGCAAACACGTGGTTTTCGAGGAAAATGTTGAGGTCTTCGATTGTTTTGACCTTGGCGTAAAGCGAATGTTGGAGCAGTATGTCTTTTTGGGGTTGGATCCGCTGGTGGATTGTGGTGGTATTCATGTTTGGCATTTCTTATTAATACGCAACGGAAATCTTTTTGGTTTCGTGCGCCGTTTGGCAATTTGGTGTAAAAGTAAAAAAGCTCCCCGAAAAGGAAGCTTTATTTATGAAATTTAACCGTTGTTTATTATTTGAAAGCGGCGTGGCCCGTAATGTCCATTCCCGTAATCAGCAAATGGATGTCGTGCGTGCCTTCATACGTAATCACCGATTCCAAGTTCATCATGTGGCGCATGATCGAATATTCGCCTGTGATTCCCATTCCGCCTAAGATTTGACGTGCTTCGCGTGCGATTTCAATCGCCATATTGACGTTGTTTCTTTTGGCCATGGAAATTTGAGCCGTCGTCGCTTTGCCTTCGTTCCTGAGCACGCCGAGCCTCCACGTGAGCAATTGTGCCTTGGTGATTTCGGTGATCATTTCGGCCAGTTTCTTTTGCTGGAGTTGTGTAGCGGCAATGGGTTTGTCGAACTGTACGCGCTCTTTCGCATAACGCAACGCCGTATCGTAGCAATCCATCGCAGCACCGATCGCGCCCCAGGCGATTCCGTATCTTGCAGAATCGAGGCAGCCCAGCGGCGCGCCCAATCCTGATTTGTTCGGCAATAAATTTTCTTTCGGAACCTTGACATTATCGAAAATCAATTCGCCCGTAGCCGACGCGCGCAACGACCATTTGTTGTGCGTTTCGGGTGTCGTGAAACCTTCCATGCCGCGTTCTACAATCAGTCCGTGGATGCGTCCCGTTTCATCTTTGGCCCAAACGACCGCGATATCGGCAAACGGTGCGTTCGAAATCCACATCTTGGCGCCATTCAATAAATAATGGTCGCCTTTGTCCTTGAAGTTGGTCGTCATGCCGCCCGGGTTCGAACCGTGGTCAGGCTCGGTCAGTCCGAAACACCCGATCATTTCACCCGTCGCGAGTTTCGGTAAATATTTCATGCGTTGCTCTTCGTTTCCGTATTTCCAGATCGGATACATGACCAAAGAAGACTGCACCGACGACGTCGAACGCACGCCCGAATCGCCTCTTTCAATCTCCTGCATGATCAGTCCGTACGAAATCTGGTCGAGTCCGGCGCCACCGTATTCCACGGGAATGTAAGGCCCGAATCCGCCAATTTCACCCAAGCCTTTGATGAGTTGTTTCGGGAATTCGGCTTTTTGTGCATACTCTTCAATGATCGGTGATACTTCGCGTTTCACCCACGCACGCGCAGAATCGCGCACCAATTTGTGCTCTTCGGTCAGTAAATCGTCAAGATTGTAGTAATCAGGCGCCTGAAATAAATCTGGTTTCATATGTCTTTGTTATTTTTCTTAATCGGTCATATGTAATTCGCTAGAGCTCATTTCATATATTTTAATTTTATGCTTCTTAAATGTGGTCGCAAAAGTAAGTAAACCCAGTAAACTACCCAACGAAAACGATTGAATATTTAGGGTAATTATAAATTATGGATTTTAAATTTTAAATGATTTGGGCAACCCGCAAGCGGCCGCGCTATTCGTTGCAACCTTTTGTTTTACAAACAAAAGGATTTTCACTGCAAATGAAATTCACTGAACACCTATTAAAAATATTAACAAGGTGAAGTAATCGCTGTTGCAGACCCAGCCGGAACTCACATCTTCAAATAAAAGTCTTTCGTCAATTGAATGTAGGCGTCGGTATACTGATGTCTCGCCGTTTCGATGACGAGTTCGTCGATGGGGAAATTTTCGGTTCGGGTTCTGCGGAACGCGAGCAAACTCCTTTTGATTTCGGTTGTTGGCGTTCCCTTGACGCGGGTAATTTTGAGTGGGAACAATTCGTTTTCCAAAGCCAATCCGATTAATTTTTCCTCTGCCGAAAACGGAACGATCACTGCGAAAATCCCGTGATCCGAAAGCAGCAATGCCGCGGCTTCGCACAAATCCTCAAAAGGCAGCGATTCGGTAAAGCGGGCGGCGTCGCGTTGCTGGTCGCCCGAAAAATAATTCTCGGTATGGAACGGCGGATTCGAAACGATCAGGTCGTACTCGTCTTCGGGTTCCTCGACGAATTCGTCGAGTCCGGCGTGGTAACAGAAAAGCCGGTCGCCCCAAGGCGAATTCTCGAAATTCTCGACGCATTGTTCGTAGGCGGCCTCGTCGATTTCGAGTGCGTCGATTTGCTCGGCAGGACTTCGTTGGGCGAGCATGAGCGCGATCAAGCCCGTTCCGGCACCGATGTCGAGGATGGAGAATGGGTTGTGGTTCACGGGTGCCCATGCGCCAAGCAATACGCCGTCGGTGCCGACTTTCATGGCGGTTTGGTGTTGATTGACGCTGAATTGTTTGAATTGGAACAAATTAATTATCAATTACAAATACATCTCGATCAATCCTTCCGGCAGATCCATCTTCACTTTCTTGTTCTTGCGGTCGATTTCGAGCAGGAAATGGTCGATCATGGGAATGAGCAGTTCGACTTCGCCGTTGAGCACTTCGAAAAGCGGTTGCGCCGTCGTGTCGTTGATGGATTGGATGATGCCTACGGTGCCGAGGCGTTTGTCTTCGACTTCAAAACCGATGACTTCGTGGAAATAGAATTTGTTGCCGGTGAGTTTGGGCAGCATTTTTAGAGGCAGGTAGACCGGGCAACCGATGATTTCGTCGGCGTCGGCCTCAGAATCGACGTCCTCGAACTTGACGCGCAGGAAATCGTTTTTGTGCAGGTTGCTTTGTTCAATAAAAAATGGAACCAGATTTTTGTTGAACTCAACAAAAACTGATTCCATGTTTTCATATAACTCGGGCTCGTCTGTATCTAGATAGAGTAGGACTTCGCCTTTAAAACTGAATTTTTTCGCGACTTTGCCTAAGTAGAAACATTCTTCTTTGCGCATTGCCGGAGGTAAATTAAGCTTCTTTTTCTTCGTTATTTTCTTCTGTCGCTTCTTCAGCAGCAGGAGCTTCTTCTGTAGGAGCTTCGGCAACCACTTCTTCAGTAGTTTCTTCGGCAGCTGGTGCTTCAACTTCGGCAACAACTTCTTCAGTTGCAGTTTCTTCAGCAACCGGAGCTTCCGCTTCAGCAACTTCAGTAGCTTCTACTTCTTCGGCCACTTCTTCAGTAGCAGAATCGGCAGCGATCAAATCAGCTTCCGCTTTCGCAGCAGCAGCCATACGCTTGGCGTTTACTTCTTGTTCAGCTTTCAAGGCTTTGGCTTTAGCGTCAGATTGCGCTTTGGTCAAACCTTCTTTTTTAGCATCTACTTTTCCTGCTTTTTCATCCAACCAGGCAGACAATTTCGCATCTGCTTGCTCTTGCGTCAAAGCGCCTTTGCGAACGCCGCCATCAAGGTGGTGTTTCAACAACGCTCCTTTGTAAGAAAGGATTGCTCTTGCAGTATCAGTTGGCTGGGCACCGTTGTGCAACCATTGTACGGCAGAATCGAGGTTCAGATCGATTGTTGCAGGATTGGTGTTCGGATTGTAAGTCCCTAATTTTTCAAGGTATTTACCATCTCTTTTTGAGCGGGCATCTGCCGCTACAACCCAGTAAAAAGGTTTTCCTTTTTTACCGTGTCTTTGTAATCTAATTTTTACAGACATAATCTTTTTTGATTAAATTTTGGGGTACACGACCCCGATTAATTAAGGGCGCAAAGATACGATTTAATTTGAAAAATGCTAATGCGGTTTTAATTTTCGGGAAATAAATTATTTAAACCCAAAACATTAACAATTGTCGAGTCATTTTATGAATAATTATTTAGCAAATCTCACATAAAAAACTATTTTTGTTGCTCCAAATTTAATTTAAGATGAAAAAGATCCTTTCTTTCGTTATACTGATCGCAGCCCTGAGTTCGTGTAGCGAGGACATAAAATTCAACAACGAAGCTGTTTTTCAGGGAGTTAAGGACAATCTTTTTTGGAAAGGCGCCGATGCGAAAGCCACTCGAAACGGATCAACACTGACCATTTCTGCCGGTACGCTCGTCGAAACGATGGCACTTCAGGTTCCGGCCCCTACTACGCCGATCGACCCGAAAAACAACGCCACTTACATCACTTATCCGCTCGGAACAAGCCTCAACAGAACCGCGAGTTACGAGTTTACCAATGACCTCGGCGACGAATTCTTCTATGAAACGGCAATTGGTGTCGGGGATGGCGAAGTCGTCATTTCAGAATTCGACGGCGTTTATGTCTCGGGAACTTTCCGTTTCAATGCGGTCAACACCGATCCCGATTCGGAAGCGCCTGAAACCGTCAACCTGCAGCACGGCACGTTCTACAGGATTCCGGTCGTCAACGAATTGTAAACGACAAAATATATTTGACAGAAACCATTCGCAAAAAGGATGGTTTTTTTTATTTCGGAAAGTCAGCAACGGCAAAGGTTAACGTAAAATATGCATTTTAATTTCGAGAAATTAACGTTTTGGTGAACCAACTCGGTTAGAATAAACCTACCTTTACAGGAAATAATTAATTTTTGTACTATGAACATTTTTGTCGGAAGCCTTCCATTCAGTCTTGGGGAAGCAGATTTAAGAGAATCCTTTGAAGCATATGGAACAGTTGATTCCGTAAAAATCATCAACGATAAATTCACCGGAAGGAGTAAAGGTTTCGGTTTCGTTGAAATGCCAAACGACGAGGAAGCAGAGCAAGCCATCAAAGAATTGAATGGCGCTATGGTTTCCAATCGTGCGATCGTTGTCAACAAATCAGAGCCAAAACCAGAAGGCGAAAGAAGAAGTTTTAACAACAACCGTAGCGGCGGTAACGACCGTGGCGGTTACGGCGGTGGTGGAAACAGTCGCGGAGGCGGCGGTGGATACGACCGTGGCGGAAGAGGCGGTTACTAAAACCCCGAAAGAGAAAAATCTGTACCAGATTTCCTGAAATTAACGTTTCAGCCAACCATTCAGAAAAGGAATTTTTTTCCGGTTCTGAATGGTTTTTTTGTTGATAACTTATGCGTTTTGCTTTCCCAAAAACGTTTACTTTTGAAAAGTGCGGATGACTTATTCCGACGAATTTCAAAGCCCTCATAATCAGCTATGTATTTAATTTTCGATACCGAAACCACCGGTTTGCCGAAGCGTTGGGATGCCCCGATTACCGATACGTCCAACTGGCCGCGTTGCATCCAGATCGCCTGGCAGCTGCATGACGAAATGGGACAATTGGTCGAGCACCAGGATTACCTCGTCAAGCCCGACGGGTTCAACATTCCGTACGACGCCGAACGCATCCACGGGATTTCCACCGAACTCGCCGAAGCCGAAGGGATCCCGCTTGCAGAAGTACTCGAAAAATTCAACACCGCACTTTCAAAATCCAAATTCATCGTCGGGCAAAACGTTGGGTTCGACGTCAACATCATGGGTTGCGAATTCTACCGCATGGGCATCGATTCGAACATGCCCGTCAAACCCGTCCTCGACACGTGTACCGAAGTCACCGCAAGCATTTTGCAGCTTCCGGGCGGACGTGGCGGCAAATTCAAATTGCCGACGCTGACCGAATTGCACCAATATTTATTCAACGCCCCATTCGCCGAAGCGCACAATGCGACTGCCGACGTCGAGGCAACCACGCGTTGTTTCCTCGAACTGATCCGCCGCGAGGTATTCACCAAGGAAGAACTCGACGTTCCTGCCGGTTATTTTGAAAATTTCAAGCAGCAGAATCCGCACGAGATCCAACTCATCGGATTGCGCCACATCAACCTCAAGGCGGCTTCGGATAAAATCCGCGAGCAATTCCAACCCAAAGAAGCGCCGGTTTCCAAAGTCGTTTCGGAAGAAGCCAAAAAAGCGCTCGTCGCCGCCGATTTTGTCCATTTGCACAACCACACGCAGTTTTCGGTTTTGCAGTCGACGATCAGCGTCGCGGCTTTGGTCAAGGCGGCCGTGGCCAACAAAATGCCGGCCGTTGCGATTACCGACCACGCCAATTTGATGGGTGCCTTTCATTTCGTCAGGGATGTTTTGAACCACAACAAATCGGTCGAGGCCAAAAACAAGGAAGCGATCGAAAAAGGCGAACAGCCTACCGAAGTGCCGATGAAACCGATCGTTGGCTGCGAATTCTACGTCTGCGAAGACCACAAAGACCGCACGCGCAAAGACAATGGTTACCAGATCGTGTTTCTCGCCAAAAATAAAAAAGGCTACCACAACCTGGCCAAACTGTCGTCGATCGCGTACACCGAAGGGTTTTATTATGTGCCGCGCATCGACAGGAACCTGGTCGAACAATACAAAGAAGATTTGATCGTATTGTCTGGAAATCTTGCGGGCGAAATCCCGAATAAGATCCTCAACATCGGTGAAAACCAAGCCGAAGAAGCGCTTGTTTGGTGGAAACAGCAATTCGGCCCCGATTTTTACATCGAGGTCATGCGCCACAATCAGGAAGACGAAAACCGCGTCAACGCCGGGCTCATTTCGCTGGCCAGGAAGCACGACGTCAAAATCATAGCGACCAACAATACGTTTTACATCGACAAGGAAAACGCCAACGCCCACGATATTTTGCTTTGTGTGCGCGATGGCGAAAAACAGGGAACGCCTATTGGCCGTGGCCGCGGCTATCGTTATGGCATGCCCAATCAGGAATATTATTTCAAATCCGGCGAGGAGATGAAGTCGCTGTTTGGCGACATGCCTGAAGCGATCACGAATGTTTCGGCGATCGTTGATCAGATTGAAATTTACAGCCTGGCCCGCGAAGTCTTGCTTCCGAAATTCGACATTCCGCAGGAATTTTTGGTTGCAGAAGATTCTGCCGATGGCGGCAAACGCGGCGAAAATAAATATTTGAATCACCTCACCTACGAAGGGGCAAAAAGGAGGTATCCGGAAATCACACCCGAAATCAAGGAGCGCATCGATTTTGAATTGCTCACGATCGAGAATTCGGGTTATCCGGGTTACTTTTTGATCGTTCAGGATTTCATCGCCGAAGCAAGGAACATGGGCGTTTCGGTTGGTCCGGGCCGTGGATCCGCGGCGGGTTCCGTGGTTGCATATTGTCTCGGGATTACGAACATCGATCCGCTGTTGTACAACCTGCTTTTTGAGCGTTTCCTGAATCCCGACCGTGTGTCGCTTCCCGATATCGATATCGATTTTGATGACGAAGGCCGCGGCAGTGTCATGGATTATGTGATCCGGAAATACGGGTCGAAACAAGTCGCGCAAATCATCACATACGGTACGATGGCCGCCAAATCGGCGATTCGCGATACCGCGCGCGTACTCGATCTGCCGTTGTTTGAAGCCGATAAGATTGCGAAACTGATTCCGTTCAACCTCAATCTCGCCAAGATATTTTCGATGGACGACGCCAAACTCAAAGCGGCCTTGCGTCCCGAAGATTTCGACAAAGTCAAGGAATTGATTGCGCTCGCGGGCGAAAATGACCTCGGCGGCGAAACGTTGCAACAGGCGAAAGTGCTCGAAGGAAATTTAAGGAATACCGGAATCCACGCATGTGGCGTGATCATTACGCCAAGCGACATCACGAATTTCGTTCCCGTCGCAACGGCCAAGGATTCGGATTTGTATGTGACGCAATTCGACAACTCGGTCGTGGAAAGCGCGGGATTGCTCAAGATGGACTTCCTCGGATTGAAGACGTTGACCTTGATCAAAGACACCGTCAAACTCGTCAAATACCGCACGGGCAAAGACATCGATCCCGATCAGTTTCCGATTGACGACGCCAAAACATACGAATTGTTCCAACGCGGTGAAACGGTAGGCATCTTCCAATACGAATCGCCCGGCATGCAGAAATACATGAAGGAACTCAAGCCGACGGTTTTCGGGGATTTGATTGCGATGAACGCATTGTACCGTCCGGGACCGATTGCGTACATCCCGAGTTTCATCAAACGAAAAAACGGCGAAGAGGAAATCACGTACGATCTCGACGCGTGCGAAGAATTGCTCAAAGACACTTACGGAATCACGGTTTACCAGGAGCAGGTCATGCTTTTGTCGCAGAAACTCGCCAATTTTTCCAAAGGTGACGCCGACGTTTTGCGCAAGGCGATGGGAAAAAAACAGCGCGACGTACTCGACAAAATGAAGCCGAAATTTGTCGGGCAGGCTGTAGAGAACGGACATGCCGCCGACAAGCTCGAGAAAATCTGGAAAGACTGGGAAGCATTCGCCGAATACGCGTTCAACAAATCGCACTCCACGTGTTATGCCTGGATTGCGTACCAGACGGCGTACCTCAAAGCGAATTATCCCGCAGAATACATGGCGGCCGTGCTGTCGAACAACATGAGCGACATCAAGCAGGTTTCGTTCTTTATGGAAGAATGCAAGCGCATGGGCCTCGAGGTTTTGGGTCCCGATGTGAATGAATCGTTCTATAAATTCACGGTGAATGAAAATTACGCCGTCCGTTTCGGGATCGGTGCCGTAAAAGGCGTTGGGATGGGCGCCGTACAAACGATTGTCGAAAACCGAAAGGATTCCAGATACAAATCGATTTTTGATCTGGCCAAACGCATCGATTTGCGCGCGGCCAATAAAAAAGCATTCGAAAACCTCGCGCTGGCCGGCGGTTTCGATTCGTTTACCGAAACCAAGCGCTCGCAATATTTCCACGACGAAGGCGACGGCATCACGTTTCTTGAAAAAGCGATCCGCTACGGCTCGAAATACCAGGAAAATGAAAACTCGTCGCAGGTTTCGCTGTTCGGCGAGGCGAGTGAAGTGCAGATTGCCGAACCAATCGTTCCGCCGTGTGAAGATTGGAGCACGATGGAAAAGCTCGCGCGCGAGAAGGAAGTCGTCGGGATTTACATTTCGGGGCATCCGCTCGACGATTACAAATTCGAGATGCAATATTTCTGCAGCCACAAACTCGAGGCGCTTAAAAACCTGGAGCAACACGTCAATAAGAATTTGTCTTTCGGCGGAATCATTACGAACGTCCAACACCGGACGGCCAAGAACGGCAAGGGCTGGGCGTCGTTTGTGCTCGAAGGCTACGACGAAAATTACGAGTTCCGGATCTTTGGCGAGGAATACCTAAAATTCCGCCATTTCCTGATCCAGAACAATTTTACGTTCATGCGCGTGGGCGTCAAGGAAGGCTGGGCCGATAAGGAAACCGGCAAGAAAGGCGAGCCGCGGCTGCAATTTCAGCTCGTGCAATATTTGCAGGACGTGCTTCCGGCGTTTGCCAAAAAACTGATCATCCATTTCAACATCAAGGATTTGCATACGGAAACGATTACGCGCCTGAGCGAATTGTTCCAACTCAACAAAGGCGAGCATCAGGTGACTTTTGAGGTTTTGGAGCTCGAGAAGGTCAAGCGCATGGTCGAAATGGACGCCGTGATCTCTAACCGGGATTTGGGTTCCGACGAAGAACCGGAAGCCGCCGCACCCGATCCGAGCCTCGAAGGCGAACTCGCGCAAACCGAAGACGTACAGGTCGCCACCGAAATCGAGGAAACCAAAATCATCACGCGCCTTTCGATGCCGAGCCGCAAACTCAAGATTCGCATTTCGAATGAATTGCTGGCCGAATTGGAGAAACTGCAGATCAACTTCAAATTGAACTAGAAATCGTTCTCGCCGAAAATCTTTATTGGACGCGTTCTTTTGGTTTGCACCGGCTGAAGAAAGTGGCATTCGACAAATCGACCTGCAACAGCATCAGCGCATAGCAAAATGCCGGTGCGACGAGCCGCATGCCCGAATGGTTGACGGTTAAAAACCAGAAGACGAAAAATACGGCCAAAAATACATTCTGTCGTTTGTAAAAAAAGAACCAGGCGGGCGTGAACAGCAATATCAGTACGCCGATAAAGCCAAATAACCCGTGTTCTGCAAGCATGCGTGTGATTTCATTGTGCGAATGTACTTCAAGCCCGTCATTCATGCGCACTTTTTCGGCTTCGGTTACACTTACACCGAGTACGGGATTCTTGATGAACAGCTTGACTTCTTTGGTGGCAATGGTTCGGCGGTCACTGGCCTTGTCTTTTTTGAAATGTCCGAGTTTGTCGCGGTTGGTGTACCTTTTCACCAGCAGGCCGTCGGTTTGGTACGAGATCGATGCAAACACGGCGAAAAAACAAGCAAGGAACGCGATGAGTCCGGTTTTGGCCTTTGATTTTCCATAATCCTTGGCGTTAAAGAAGACAAATACACCGGTGGCAACCATGGTGCAAAACCCCGTAATCATTCCGCCGCGCGAAAAAGTCAACAACCCTACATAAGTCAGAAACGAACCGAGCAACAAATTAAATACAAAGAGGGTGCGCGACCCCGAATTCAACATCGCCCTTGCAAAAAACACGAACATGCCAAATCCCAAAGCCGTACAAACCTGATTGGGACCGAAGAGTCCGGAAAAATGCAAGTTGGAGGTAACCCCGCTGATTATCTCGATATCGGGACTGAGCAGATAAACATATGTGGCGATGGTAACCACAGGCAACGCGGCCAACAACAGCATTCGCGACAATTGTGCAAAGCTGATTGTTTTGCCAAAAGTATAAATACACAGGAAAGCGAGGCATATCGGCGCTGAAACGGTCAGGATCACGACATTGATTTGCTTGGTCGTCATGTGCAGAAAGTCGTTGGTAAGCAACAGGCTCGGCAGCAGCAACATCAGGTACAACAGGTACCACCATGATTTTCTCGAAAATCCCGAGTAAAAAATCCCAAGCAGTGTAAAAATCAAAACGGTGTATTTCGCAAATTCGTGACTCGCGCCATCCACCATGCGCAAAAGCACTTCGCTGCCCGTAACATAGGCCGCGGCAAAAAGTACCTGATGGTTGCGGTCGCGGTTGATTACAATACAACTAAAGCCAAAAATAAACACCAACGCACTGTAAATCCGGCAACTGTGAGGCTCCAGACAGAAAAGGATTCCCAACAGGAAATGGGCCAATATCAATAAAGGATATCTGTGTTTTAAGCTAAATCGGATGAGGTTGTTCAAATTTTATGGGGTCAAATCGTTGTGACAATATTAGAGAATTTCAGCAAGCCTGCCAATTTATTTTTGAAGATCGCATCGTGTCATCCGTCTATTTAAAATGACGCTCGTCTATTGGTCGTTTTTTAAGCGGGAAATCCGATGCTACTTTGCAACAGAAACTAAATCTGCAGGGTATGAAAAATCACTGGCTGCTTTTTCTTGTGGGCATTTTATGCTGTATGTCGGCAACTTACGCCCAGGATCTCGAGAACATCGCCGAAGAGAAACCGTTTGTCTTCTCGGGCGCTTTCACGTTGTACGGATCGCATTACCACATGGACGGGATTCCGTCGCGTCGCAAGGATTTCTCGTGGTACCTGACCGGAAACCCGAATTTCAGGATTTACGGCATCGACATTCCTTTCAATTTTACGGTCAGCGAGCAGGAGCGTTCGTTCCGCCAGCCGTTCAACCAGTTTTCGATTACGCCGAGTTACAAATGGATCAAGTTGCATTTGGGTTACACCAACATCACTTGGTCACCGTTTACATGGGCCGGACAAACCGCTCTGGGCGCAGGCGTCGAACTCAGTCCCGGCAAATTCCGCTTCGGATTTTTATACGGCCGACTGAACCGCGCCGTCGAGGAAGATCTCCTTTCGATCGAACCCGTTACGCCGGCGTTCAAGCGTACGGGTTATGCTGCAAGAATCGGTTACGGAACCGAAACGAGCCACGTGGACGTGATCTTCCTCAAAGGCCGCGACCACTTGAGTTCGCTCGATTCGATTCCGAAGGAAACCGTCGTGTTGCCGATGGAAAATGTCGTTCTCGGGATTTCTTCCAAGCTTAAACTAACCGAAACGTTGTTTTGGGATGCCGACATCGCCGGAAGCATCGTGACGCGTGATTCGCGCTCGGAACCGTTTTCGGGCGACGATCCCGGATTCACGGAAACGTTCGGCTCGGTGATGAACGTGAACACGTCGACGAATTTGTATGGCGCGGTGCAGACCGAATTCGGGTATGCGGGAAAAATCGTCAGGATCAAGGCCAGGTACAAACGCGTCGAGCCCGATTTTATGAGTATGGGCGCGTATTATTTCCAAACGGATGTTGAAAATATCACATTGGAACCGTCGTTCAATCTGCTGAACTCCAAATTACGCATCAACAGCAGCATCGGGCAGCAGCGCGACAATTTACTGCACCAGAAATCCTTTACGAGCAAGCGCCTGATCGGGAACGTCAATGTCGATTGGACAGCCGGAACCGTTTTCGGTATCAACGCCTTGTATTCGAATTATTCTTCGGACCAGTCGAAAGGACTCAAGATTCCGAACGAGCAGCTCAAGCAAACCTACGTCGCGCAAAACATCCTATTGTCGCCGCGCCTGACATTCATCAATGAAAAAATGTCGCACCTGCACATCGTCATCGCGAACCGCCAATGGATGCAGGACAAAAATCCGAACACGGCCAATTTAACCGAATACCAGGTCGACAACCTCAATTACACCGGCTCGCTCATTTTCAACCAAAGTGCGCTCACGGTGACGGGTTCTTACTTGCTGACGGTTTTCGATGCGGCTGCGAATTCAAACCGGCTCAACGGATTTTCATTGGGCGTGAACAAGGCGTTTTTCGGCAACAAACTCAACTCGGGAATCAACGGCTCGTATACGATCCACCAACTCAACAGCGTGCCATTTGCCGAAATCCTCAACCTCAGTTCGCAGCACAATTACAACCTGACGGGCCACCACGGATTGGCTTTGATTTTCAATTACCTGAACAATCAGGGGAAGATTCCGACATCGGATTCGTTCACAGAATACAACATCGACCTGGGATATACTTACACTTTTTAAAAACCGACAATTATGAAACACATCAAATTACTTTGCCTTTTCCTGTTGCTGTTCCAAAAGACGGCAGCGCAGGATGTCATCGTTACGGTCCAGGTCTTGCCGCCGTACCCGACTTATTTGCCGGACTACCTGAACAACCCGGGCAAAATCGTCTTTACGTTGCTGTCGCCACAAACGCGCGATGTCAAGATCAAGGCTACCATTACGGGCGATAACGGGATTACCGTGGCCACTTCGCCAACGGGTTCGGCCGCTGCACCGATCCACCTCGTGGCCAATCAGGTCAAAATGATGAACGGCACGAGCCTGAAGGCGTACCTCGACGTGAATTCGGTCTCGGTGAGCGGCATCAACAAAAACGACTTGTACCGCGGCAACGGATTGCCCGAAGGCGCGTATACGTTTTGCCTGCAGGTGCTCGACTACCAAACGGGCCAGCCTTTGAGCCAGCCGGCACCGACGGGTTGCAGCAATCCGATCAACATCATGCAGGTCAATCCGCCCACACTGATCGCCCCGGTTTGCGAGGCCAACATCAACGGCACGACACCGCAGAACATGATTTTTACCTGGCTTCCCGCGCCGGGCGTTACTCCGGGAACGCAATACCGTTTGAAAATAGTCGAACTCGTACCGAACACCAGAAACCCGAACGAAGCGATGAACAGCGCGACGACTCCGGCTTTTTTTGAAACGACGACCAGTGCGTTTTCGTTTTTCTACGGTCAGGCGCAGCCGCCACTCAAGGACGGGAAAAAATATGCGTGGCGCGTGACGGCCGTTAGTAATACCAATCCGGGCGGGCGTGACCAACGCAGCAATTTCCAGAACAACGGGCATAGCGAGGTGTGCAGTTTCACCTATAATAAATTGAATGCGCCACCCGTCCCAATTACTGGCTTACCATCGTATGGAATAACGCCCGTAAAACCCACCAAAGGGCAAACCATCAGCAGCGGTTACGGCGTTGAATTTTCGTGGACGGCTTCCCAAAAACAAGTCGACAGCTACGAGTTGCAACTCACCAACAGCTACAAGCAAGACCAGAAAATCACGAATTGGGCATCGCTTCCTGCGGATCTTTTTTCACGGCCTGATTCATTCAAATTGGCCAAGAATTCCGGCAAGAACCTCACCGATAATTTGACGGGCGGCTGGACGGGCGGAAAAGGCAAAGTAGCTTGGCGAATCGTAGCGCGCGACCAGAACAAAAAAGCGATCGACAGCAGTAGGATTGAGATTTACGAGGTGGTCGATGCGCCGCTTTCGGATCGCATTAAATTGATCCAGCCGACGCCGGAAACGAAGATCGTGGCAGGTTACGGCAATAAATTCGAATGGACTTCTTCCAAGAAGCAGTCGGTTACTGAATACCGGTTGCAGTTTACCAACGCGCATTCGCAAAGCAAGAAAATCACCGATTGGAATAACATTCCCGAAAACCTGTTCAGCAAAAAGGATGCTTTTTTCGCATGGAAAGACACTAAGGAACTCAGTATCGATTTTGGCAACAACTATTCATCGACCGCAACCAAGATGGCCTGGCGTGTGCTCGGGCTTTCGTACGGGCAAGTGGTCGACAGCAGTAAGATCCAGATCTATGAAATCATTGAAGACACGAGCGATATCGCAAACGTGAAAACGATGGTCATCAATGGCTATCCGGTAAGGATCGAGCAGATTTTTGAAAAAGACCAGGACAATTTCTCGGCCAAGGGTGTCATGGCTTTGTGGGGCGACGGCGGCAAAGAAGTGCCGGTTGCATTCGAGCACCTCAAGATCCGTCCGGTTTCGATCATTTATAAAACCGGGCAGAAGATCTGGTCGGCGATTTCGGGGGAAATGAGCGTAGAAGTCTACAAGAAACTCATGAACGGCAGCAAGTTTATGCTTGAATCGGCTGCGGAAACCGACGGGACTTTTCAGGTTTCGCTGCAATCGATGAAACTCACCGCGAACCTGCAAGGCGCGATGGACAATGCCACGGGACTGTTCAAGCCTTCAAACGACCTTGGCATCACTGAAGGGTTCGTGAAAGGCAAATGGTTTACGAATTTTTTTATACCGAATCCGCCGAATCCGGGCGATAACCTGTACATTTTTGAATCGCCCGAAATGAAAGTCAAGATGACCTATGCCGATAAATTCGACGGATCGGTCAATCTTAAGGCCAAATCTATGGAAAAGCAAGGCAATGGCAGGGTGGACGTGGTGTTTGGCAATGGCCCGACAGACATGGAAATGACCATTAAAGGGCTCAAAGCCGATTTGAATTTAACGGGAACCATTACGGTGCCAAATGCCTCGCCATCGCTGAGCACGTACGAGGTGAATGCAAATTTGACGCTGCCTTTCAAGAACCAGCACAACCTAAATTTCTACCACAAGCTCGATACCCCGATTAAATTCAGGCTCAACAACGACAATTCGGTTTGGGCCAATATCACCGAAATGTACGTGCATTTATCGGGTACAGGTGCGTTTGACGAGAAGTTCAAGAATTATCCCAAAGGACTCAATTTCGACAAATTCGGTATTACCATGACGCTGCCGCAAAAGGCAGGCTCGAGTTCGGGTACGATGAACCTCAATCTCTCGAACATCTGCAACTATGGCGAAGGCTACAGCACGTTGAAAAAGAATGAGCTCAATTCGAAAACCGACGTGAACATTTCGGGTTTCACCGCCAAACTCAGCAAGAGCGAGGTGTACATGAACAAAAGTAAGCTCCTCTGGATGTATGTAAAAGGGGCGATTTACGTGCCGTTCATCAACGATTGGCGTCCGATCGGGATTGATGTCGACAAGGAAAAGATCCAAAACATCTACGTCGAGTTCGATTACGACAAAAAATATTACCTGAGCAAGACGGGCGGCGAGATTTACCTCAAGTTGTCTTCGGGAAGGCTCGAGAACAATACGGTTGTGATTTCGCCGACGATCAAAATTTCTAACAACGACCGCAAAGGCGTCGAGACCAAATCGATGCCAATGTGCGACATCCACATTGAAGCTACCGGAGCGGTTTCGTTCAACAGCAATTTTAATGCGAATGCGTCATCGGTCTGTACGGGCACGAAATATTTGAGCACCTATTATAAGTTTGACTTTAACGTGGACAAGATAGTCATCGGCCGCAAGAATGTCATTACCGATACCGAAATCCGATTTTCAGGCGATTTGACCCTGGCCGACGGAATTGCCAGCAAGAGCAAGAAAGAAGCAGGGTTTATCTACCATGCACCCAAACCCGATCCCGGCGCGACCAATCCTCTTTTGCAGGAATACAACGCCAATCCGGGCAACGGGAATTATACCGCTCCCAAGGCGAATTCGGTTCCTAAGAATTTTGGAGGACCTGATCCCGGAGATTTAGAACAGGAAGTTCCGCTGGCCGAGAACAGTGTAGAAATCACGGATGATAAAATAGCCGTCCAGGGAGCCTATGAGGATGGCGGGCAAAAATTCGGCGGCGGATTCAAGCTTATCCAGAACGACCCGACATGGGGCGATTATTTCGAGCTTGGAGGCTACTATGAAACCAAGGAACCGATGGCCAAACAGCTCGAGATGAAATTCATTCTGGGCAAGAAGCCAAAAATAGGCGGCCATTTCTCGTATTGGTATTTCGATTTCTATCAAAAAGGCTATGTGACCATTCCGGTAATCCCCGGAGTAGTGGAAGTAAGTGGATTTGGCGGAAAAGCCTATTACCACATGGATGTGAATTATGACAACCAAGGCAATGTAAGCGCCATGGTGCCCAACAAATACAAGTCTTTGGGCATTGCGGCCATTGCCAATGTCAGGACGGCATACGATCAAGGAATGACCATCCACGGAAAGGTGACGCTGGTGACGCAATTTTCGGGCTGGAGCCTTGATGGTATCGATTATTACATCAAAGGTGATGCGATTGCCGCAAACGAAAACAGCAACGGATTGTTGCAGGCGCGCATGAACGGAAGCCTGAATTGGGTGGACAAATACATCGACGGGCATGGGCAAATTTGGGGCAATGTCAAGGACCTGGTTTGTCTAAATGAAGGTCAGGCCAATGAGGACGCGGTCAATTTTCACTTTGGCGCGGATGATTTCTTTATCAATGTGGGAACTGCCGAAGTGCCGATAACTGCCGAAATCCTTTGCGGCAACGGCTGGTCAACCGGTGTTTGGTTCAATCTCGACAAAAACAGCCTGGGGCTCGGACTATCAAAACATTATGATTCCGGTTGGAAAGGTCTCAACCTTGGCGTGGCTTCGGCAAAAGGCAAATTGGTAACCGACCTGTCCGCTTCGCTCGATGTGACCTATTCACCGTTCCAAGCCACCGGGAATGTGAGTTTCAGCGGCCGTGCTTATGGCAAAGGCTGCGTGAAATGGGTGGGTTGTATCGGCGGAAGCTGCGGTGCATCGGCGAACCTTACCGTATCAATGCCCGATCCGGTGTTGTTCAAAGGTTCGGTAACGTGCGATGTCAGCCGTTGGATTCCAGATTTTACGCTGCACGCCCAATGGTCTTCTAAAGACGGATTCAGTATTTCACTCTAATCAAAAACAAGATGAAAATAAAAGCAACATTCCTACTCATTTTATTAGCCACCGTAGCAACAGCACAGGATTACAAGTTATTCACTGCAGCCTCGGGCCAAAAAATAGAACTCAAATGGATGTCGAAAAAGACTGATGCAAACAACTCTTTCGATATCTTGAGACAAGAAAACGGCGGCAGCTGGACAAAAATCAACGACAAACCGATCGTCCCATCACCCGTAATCAAGGTATCGGAACTGAAAACGGCGAAAAATCCGTTCCCGAACGACGAGGCTTACGAGCAATATGTGACCCAACGCAACAATGTCGAAAGTACGCCAAATAAGCAGGCATTCGCAGACTACACTTTGGCGATGGCGGCCGTCTTAGACAATAAACTTGCGTTTCACCTGGGGATTTATTTTGTGGACACTTCTGTTTCGGCCCAAAAGAAATACCAGTACAAACTCGTCAAACCAGATCAGCAGCAGGAAATCGCCGTTTCAACCGCCATTGGACTTGGCGATCTCGTACCGCCACCAACCGACATCAAATTCGTCCAGGATAAGCAAGAGGTACAGTTCACTTGGAAAATAAGCGAGGAGTACATAGGATACAATCTCTACAGAAATGGGCAAAAGGTCAATGAGGACGCAATTTTGCCAAACCTCGAAGGCAAGGTGCCACAAGTGGGCTACGCAGATGTGGACTTGAATCCCGGGACTTATAAATATGTGGTTAAAGGCCTTACCTATCTGGGAACAGAAGGTACGCCGTCCACGGAATTGTCTGTCGAAATTAAAGATTTGACGCCGCCGACGGGAGTCACAGGATTCAAAGTGAACAGGAAAGGCAGCGAGGTGCAGCTGACCTGGACACCGACTAAAGACAAGGAGGCAATTGGCTATTCCATATTTAGAAGTGACGATAAAGGCAAAACTTTCAAAAAAGTCAACGAAACGCTTTTGGTTGCAGGCGCGAGTCAATTCACCGACCAGCTAAAAGACGACATGACGGGCAACATCCAATATTATATGGAAACCCAGGATGGTTCGGGAAACAAAGTGCCCTCAATCAAAACGACCATTTACGTACCCGACCACCAGGCACCCGAAATGCCCAAAAACGTAAAGGGAGTAGCCGAAAGCGGAAAAATTTCGTTGTCATGGAGCGCCAATTCCGAAAAAGACCTGGCTGGTTATCGCATCTACCGCGGGCTCATCGATGACGATGAAAACAATATGTTGCTTTTGAATGTGACGCCGCAAATGGCTATGACTTACATCGATACTTTCCCCAAGCACGCCAAGACCAAGTTCATTTACAAGATTTCGGCTTTGGATAAAGCCTTCAACGAGAGTCCGAAAGCAGTTTCTTGGTTGACTTTGCCGGATATCGTTCCACCGGTGGCGCCGGTTTTGAATTCAGCGACAGCAGGCGTGAACGAGGTCGAGCTCAAATGGGGAATCGTGGTTTCTGACGCCATTATGGGTTATGATGTTTATCGCATCTTTGGAGACAAAAAAGAAAAGCTCAATGCCCAAGCGATCAAGGAAAATGCTTTCACCGATAAATCTGCGACGCAAAAAGGACTTTATGAATATTTCGTACAGGCGGTAGATTCTGCCAAACTCGAATCGAAACCTTCGAACAAAATGTACGTGAACACTTTGCAAGCCAAAGAAATGCAAGACATCAAGATAGGGCTTTCGCAAGACGTGCAGACCAAAAAAGTACAGGTCGAATTGATTGGGATTCAACCCGACGAGGTGCGCCTGGCCCGATTGTATCGCAAAGACGGCAATACCGGATTCAAGGTGCTGGCCTATCAGTTCAGTTCGAAGCCGTATGTAGATGAAACTTCCGAACCCGGAAAGATTTATGAGTATTTTGTGGAGGTCACCGATCTGGGCGATCACAGTATAAAATCGGAAACGGTGATTTTCAATAATCCTTAAGTTTTTCACCTGTGGTTATACCGATATAGTCAAAACTGATTTTCAATTGAACGGATTTGGAATATAATGCCTAATTTTGTAGTATAAAATAAAACTTAAAGTAACATTATTATGGCACAAGCAATAACAGACGCCACTTTCGAAGAAATGGTGTTGAAGTCAGATAAACCGGTAATGGTAGATTTTTGGGCTGCATGGTGTGGACCTTGCCGTATGGTAGGCCCGATCATCGACCAGATCAGCGAAGAATACGCCGGAAAAGCAGTCGTAGGTAAAGTTGATGTCGATGCGAACCAGGAATTCGCCGCCAAATATGGCGTGAGAAACATTCCTACCGTATTGGTTTTCAAGAACGGGGAAGTTGTAGGAAGGCAAGTAGGTGTTGCGCCCAAGCAAACTTATGCTGATTCTCTTGACGCCTTGTTGTAAGATTCGCTTGGCGAAGACATAAAGGAGCCGGACTTTTGTCCGGCTTTTTTATTGGAGCTGTTTGCGATCTTTTGAAACCTGCGACAGCTAAATTTTAAAAGATTGTGGTGCGGGGCAGCAACAGCCCTAAAACGAAAGCAAGAATCGCGTCCCTACACCCGGTTGCGTCTCGACCAAAATGCCACAATCAATCGCTCTGGCCAAATCCCGAATCAAATGCAAGCCTAATCCCGTCTTGATTCCCACCACTTCGTTCTCATCATAAAGCGCCTTGAACTTTTCTAGAGTACCGCCCGGGCCGTTATCGGTTACCGAGATTTTGACTTTGCCCTCAGATTCGAACGCAGACAAAATGATTTTGGCATTTGGGTTTTTTTCGAGTGCCCTGATCGCGTTTCCGGTTAGGTTTCGAAGGATGGTCTTGAGGTAATTCTCATCGGTGAAAAGGCTAAGTCTTTTTGGGTTTTCGAAAAGAAGTTGGATGTTTTCGACGCCCGAGAAATGTTTTTGCAAATCTTCAAATACCGCATCCACGGCGACATTTGCGGGTTGTGGCTTGAAGTTTTCCATCTGGCCTTTGCTCCACAACAGCAAATCTTCCATCGAGTCGAGCAGATTTTCGGCCGAGGAAATCGTTTTGTTTTCCATGCGCTTTTTGGAATCGGCATCGAGCAATTCGGGACTTTCCTTTTGCAGATGCAGGAAATGGATCAAATTCGAGACGGGGCTGCGCAAATCGTGGTTCAGGATGCTAAAGAAACGCATCTTGACTTTGTTGGCTTGGTCGAGTTCGGCGTTGAGTGCTTGCAGTTTTTTATTGTTTTTCTTTCGGTTTCGGCTTTGGATCAGGATCAATCCAGCAATAATCAGCAAAAATGCAATGCCAAAAATATAAAGCCATTGCTGCCTCTCTTTAGATTGCAACGTAATTTTATTGAGTTTGATTTGCTTGTCGCGCAGTTCAATGGTGCGTTTGTCCTCGAGGTTTTTGACCGTTTCTTTGGTGTCCTCGTTGTAAATGGAGTCCTTGTATTGAATCGACAATTGACTTAGTCCAAACGCCTTTTCGTAGTTCCCAAGCAATTGGTAAGCCAGTGCCAACTGTTCATAATTGGCATAAATGTCCTTGAGGCTTTGTTGTCCTTTCTGTATGTCACTGGACGCATTGAAATTGGCGATCGCACTTTCCAGCAACGCCTTTTTGCGCGCAGCATACTGCGGTAGTTTTGCCATGGCGAGTTGGGTATCGCCCAAAACGGCAGAGGCATACGACACATTGCGCAAATCATTGACCTTTCTGCTCAAGACCAAAGACTTTTCGATGTATTCTATGGCCGCATCATACTTTTTCTGTTGCGAATAAATTTCGCCAATGGCCGTGTAACTCATGGCTTCGCTCATTACATCGCCCATCTCAACGCTTATCTTGGCGGCCATGTTGTAATTTTCGATTGCCTCGGAAAGTTTGCCCATAGAAGAATACACGTTGCCGATATTGCCATAACAATACGCGACGGCGTTTTTCCGACCCAACTTTTCATTCCATTTGAGCGCCTTGGTGTAATATTCGAGCGCTTTAGGATAGTTGGCCAGATCGTAATAAATAATACCAATGTTCATCGCAATACCAACGGCGAGACGGTCATCGCGCGTCTCCTCGGCCATCTTAAGCGCCATCAGGTCATATTTCATCGCATTTTTATAGTCGCCCTTGTAGGTATACACCAATCCCAGGCCCATATAAAGATTGGTCCTGAGCCTTTTGGTTTTGGCGATTTTGAGCGACCTGAAATAATACTCAAGTGCCTTCTCGTTAGAATCGACACTGTAATTGTAGCCAATCATACGCAGCGACTCGGCAATCCCTTCATTGTATTTGATCTTTTTGGCCAACAAAAGCGCCTGGTTGGCGTATTTCATGCCCAATTTCGGATCGACCGGCTGATATCGGTAAGAGACGGTATTGAGCCGCAACACTTTTGCCGTGTCGGGAAGCGTAGGCAGCACGCGCAGTAATGAGTCAATGCTTCTGAGCCTTTTGTCTTGTTGGCCATTTACGCAGAAAACCAGCAATAATGCGGCAATCAGTGAGATTTTTTGGAAGGACATAACTAACGCTTTAATTTCCGAATATACAAATTTTCGCTATTCCGAAGGTTTATCGATTGAAATTATGACAGAGGTGCCGCCCGATGGATTGTCGGCGATGTCGACCCTGGCGTGCAGCAATTCGGCCATTTCCTTGACCAGCGTAAGCCCAAGCCCCGAATGTCCGCTATCGACGGTCGCCGAATCGGTTTTAAAAATCGCCTTAACGGCTTCAGGCATCCCGCTGCCCTGATCGGCGATTGTGATTTGGATCGTGTTGTTGGTGCGGTGTGCGGAGATGTTGATTGTGCTGTTTTCGGGCGAATATTTGACGGCATTCTGCAACAAATTTCGGATGATGATCGTAAAAATATTGCGGTCGGAATACAACATTTCTGAAGCGCCGATCGGCATGTCGACATTGATTTTCTTAGTGTCGATTTGCGTCTGCATCAATCCGATAATGCTTTCGATCGTGGCCAGAACCGGGATTTTTTCGGCCGATACGGTGAATTGCTGCATTTGCGATTTCGACCAGATCAGCAAATCTTCCATCGTTTCCAAAACGGTGCTCGCGGCGTGGGTGATGCGTTCGTTGTGGCGCGCTTTGTCTGCTTCGCTGAACAGTTCGGGTTCCGATTTCTGCAAATCCAGGAACTGATAAATGTGGCTGATCGGACTGCGCAGATCGTGCCCGATGATGCTGAACAGTTTCGCCTTGGTCGTGTTGGCTTTCTCGAGTTTTTCGTTGAGCAGGTTCATCTCGTGGTTTTTCTGCTCGAGAATGCGGCCGCTTTTGTGTTTGTTGCGGTAAATGATGACAAGCGAACCGACGACAATGAACAACAGCACCAATCCGATGATGAATAAAATGCGCTGCCGGTTGGCATTTTCGATCTCAAGGTTGTTGATTTTATTCTTGGCCGAAAGCATGTTGATCTCGCCCTGTTTCTTTTTATTTTGGTATTGCGCCTCCATTTTGGCGATATTCTTCTTTGACATCTCAGCAAGTAAAGTGTCTTTTATTGCAGAATAGCTGCTCAGATTTTCATAAGCCAATTGCCACTTGCCTTGTGCAGCATAGGTTTTTGCCAATGCATTTTTTAACCAACTGTACGCCTGCGGATCATCTTCTTTTGCGATAGGCTCGGCTTTTTTCAAATAAAACAGCGCTTTGTCATATTGTTTTAAGGCAAAATAGACTTCCCCACTCATATAATCAATACTTCCTAGCATGTAGGCGCTGGCATATTTTGGAGCCGAACTTCTGGCATGTTCAATATATTTTAAAGCAGATTCATATTGTTTTTTCTTAGTGATGAGATAGTCAGCGATAGTCAAATCACTGGCTAAATAAGCATCCCAGGCTTTATTTTCGGCACCAGACCTGATCAGCTCAGATAGTTTATTATAGTATTTCTCGATTTCCGGAAAATTATCCTTATTGACATAAATGGCAATGAAGTATTTGTAGACGAAAGCCATTCCTGTTTTATAATCTGCTATATAATTTTCGGCTTCTTTAATACTTTCAAACGCTTCGTCTGTTTTTTCAATATTTAAATATACGTCGGTTATGTTTACCAATTTGACGCCAATTGCAATAGAATCTTTTTTGACACTTCTACTGTTTAATGCCCTTTTGCGCGTTTGGATTCCGTTGAGATAATATTTTAAACTCGTTTCATATTGTCCTAACGATAAGTAATAATCAGCCAGATCTTCTTGTAAAAGAAATTTTTGATTTTCTTGGTTTGTCAATTCGATGATTTTTTCATATTCTAAAATGATCTTTTTCCTTTTGTTTACCAATCCAACGTTCTTATATGCATAAAGAAGTTCCTTTAACAATCTGGGCGTGTTTTCTTTATGAGTCGATCTTTTTAAATAGGCTTGGGATTTTTCTAAATAATAGACAGCACTGTCAACTTCTGTCAAATAATCGAATGAACTTCCCAGGTAAAAGTTGAAAAGAGAATGATGTTCAAAATCATCTTTGCTTATCAGTGAAAATCCTTTTAACGCATTCTTCTTCAACAATGCTGTATTTTGGCCTTCATACAATTGCTCGCAATACATTACCCAAGCTTCCAGTTTTAATTTTTGGGTTTTGTATTTCGAAAGTTCGGGGGGTGCCGGAATCTGCGCGGTCGCGTGCGTCAAAAACAGAACCAGCAAAAGACTGTAAAAGTAACGCATACGCCGAATTTAAAGCAGTTCGTTGAGGTTGCTCTTGTAACTCCGCCCGACGGGAATCAGCACGTCGTTGTTGAGCAGCACTTCATTGGTCAGGATTTTTTTGATGTATTGTTTTTGCACGGCATAACTGCGGTGGATGCGGATGAACGAATGGAAATTGCCTTCTTTGAGCAACGTTCCGATGCTCGACAATACGCAATGCCGTTTCTGCGGCGTGACGATTTTGGTGTAATCCTTCAGCGCCTCGAGGTACAAGATATCGTGCAGTTTCACCTTCGTCTGCTCGTGGCCTTCCTTGATGTAAATCGTGTCGCCACCGATGCTCGCCTCAAAAAGCTGCGCCTTGTGCTTGAGTTCGAGATAATCCTGGATGCGCGCCACGGTATGCGAAAACCGATCGAGTTTGAGCGGCTTGACGATAAAATCGAGCGTGTCGAGTTCGAAACTTTCCACGGCATGTTCGGGATGCGCGGTAATGAAAATGCAGGCCGGGACATGCGCGGCCCTTTTGCGGAATTCGATGCCGCTCAGTTCGGGCATATCGATGTCGAGAAATAGGATGTCGATGTTTTCCTTGGCGAGTATCGGAAGCGCGTCTTCGGCGCCAGCGAAAACCCCCAGAATGTTCAGCACCGGAAATTTTTTGGCAAACGAAACCACCGTCAGGCGGTCGATTTCATCGTCGTCGATAATGATGCAGTTGTATGTGGCCATGTTCCGGTTGGGGCTTTTTCAAATGTATAAAAAAATTGAAACAGTTTGTCGTCCGTCTATTTAAAATGTTGTTGGTCGATTGGCAGTTTTTTAAGGTTTTTTTCCGATGCAATTTTGTCCCAAGAAACTTAAACCTTAAATACTTAAATGATGAAAAAGCTAATTGTATTGGCAGCGATAATCGGAATTTTTACCGCCTGCGACAAAGACGATGACAATGTAACGCCTTATTACGTGGCTCCGGCCGGAACTGCCGATGTGACTTTGACGATGACCGGCGGCGGAACCTACACGCTCAACGGTCCGTGCGGATGGGCTTATGCAGCCGGCGTGGGTTATGTGGGTGCCAATCAGGACGGCAATTCGCTCAAGACGTTTTCGATCGACACGAACTTAACGGCATTGCCGACCGAAACGACGACTTTTACGCTGACCAACGATTTTGTCAGTGAAGATCCAACCTTGGCACGGGTGCACCTGACCGAATTCGTCGGGAGTTCTTATACTTCATGGGATTCTACCCCGACTTCGGGAACGGTGACTTTTACCGTCAACGGCAATGAAGTGACGGTTGATTTGGCGGGCATTACGCTTTCGGCCGATACCGAGAACGACGCGCCAAATGACGAGAACGGGACACTTTCGGGAACGCTTAAATTCTACAGATGATGAAGCAATTACTGTTCGCCATTGCGTTTGTGGGACTGTTTTCCGCATGCAAGCAGGAAGAAAATACAACCGCCGAGACCGCATCGGCTCCCGAAACTGTTGCAGCAGCGCCAACCGAAACAGCCAAAGAAGGACACGGTAAAGTGGAACTCAAATGCGGTTCGCAGACGTTGGTCGTTGAAGGCAAATCGGGTGGAGACACGACTTCGGGCGACATGATCATCGCGGTTCAGGACAAGGACGTCCCGGCCAAAGTGTTCACGATCTCGTTCAACGGAAAAGACTATCCGCAAGACGGAAAAGTGTACCATGTCAAGAAAAGCGATTTCATGGGCGAGGGCAAGAAACCAAACGATGAAGTGTATTGCGGCTTTTCAGAGGTTACTCAAAAAAACATGACCAACTGGAGTTCGGATAACGCTTCGGGCACCTTGCAATTCAGGGTCAAAGGCAACGAAATCAACTGCAAATTCAGCAATATGGAATTGCAGCCCAGCGCGATGTACAACAAGGGCGAATTGAACGCCGTAGGCACCGCATCGGGCGAAATGACTTTTTACAAGAACTAAACCTAGAATAAAAACCAAACCTGAGAATAACCATGAAGAAACTAATTTTTTTACCTGCAATTATCGCCACGGCATTGACATCCTGCGCAGGCGATGACGAACAAACCTACGTATTGCCACAAACCTATCTCGTGACAAACGAAAAGCAAATCGACCTGAATGACAATTCGGTGCTTGCCGAATCTGAATTTGAATACGACGGCACAAACCGCCTGATATCCGAAATGAGTCAAAGCCAATCCAAGACTTTCGTCTATGGCAGCAACGGGAAAATCTCGAAAATGATCAACGGCGTTGGTGCGCCGATGCGCGAAACTATTTACACTTATGACAACAACGGAAGGTTAACAGGCAAACAAAGGAACCATCCGGCCAGCAATAGCGTCGAGGTCAGGTATGAGTACACCTATTTTACGGATCGCTACGAAGAAAAACAAATCACAATCGATAACGAGGAGTACCGCAACAAATATTACTACACGCCCGACAAGAAAAACATCGCGAAAGTTGAAAACTATTACAATGATAACGACTTCTATGGCAGCAAAGAGTTCCTTTACGACGACAAAACCGGAACGGCCCAATTGGCGCCTTATTCGCAAATGCCTGAGCCGTTCTACAACGTCAATAATGTGGTCACGCAGACCAATAAAAACACTGCCAATGTGATCCTTTTCACGATCGAATCCAACATCGAATATGACGGGCTTGGCCATCCGACATCCATTACAGCCGGTTCATACAAACGTACCTTTGATTACGTTGTCAAATAAATCGGGGATTTAACAACAAATAAAAAACAGAAGGTAGGTTTAGTTTCTTTGGGTCCGGTGCAAGCCGGGCCTTTTTTGCATTCGTCTATTTAAAAAGACGCTCGTCTATTGGCGCTTTTTTTACCAGCCGATCTGCCGCACCTTTACCTTGTTATTCATCCAAAACCAGAAATCATGAAAACCAATATGAAAATTTTCGCCATTGCGGCGTTGGCGACAGTAGCGATGTCGTGCGACAAGGAAGACATCTTTCCTACGATCAATTATTATCCGCAGGAAGATCCGCTGCCGGGATTCCTGAGCACGACGCAATTCAATCAGGAAGAAACGCCTTACATCGACAAACCCGCCGAAGAACTGGGTTTTGCGTTCCAGGTTGCCGAGTTTGGCCACATCAGCGCTGTCATCGTCAAGATTCCCGATACGGTGGCCACGGGAACGGTACGCGTGACCATTTGGGACAAGGCATTGGCGACGCCCATCCACACGGTTGAGGTTCCGGTTCCGAACGCCAATGAAAGTGTTGCGTTTCCGATCGGCCAGATCGAAATGCAAAAAGGCAAGGATTACGCCATCACGATGCGCACCACCGATTGGTACAACCGCCGCCGCTTCGATATTTCGGCCATGCCATTTCCCGTGGTTTCCGGAAACATCATCATCACGGGTTCGGGTTTCGGGCCTGGAGACGGCCACCAGATGCCCACGAACTTATCGCGTCCCAATTATTACGACGGCGACGTGAGTTTTATCTACAAGCGATTCTAAAATTTTGAGTTAGGTTGCAAAAGTCCGGCGGTTATTCGTCGGATTTTTTTTGGGCGAATGCCAAAATGAAAGTCGTCCCAACGCCTGCCGTAGATTCGACCGAAACCGTACAATCGATCGCCTTGGCCAAATCGCGGATCAAATGCAGCCCCAGGCCGGTCTGGATCCCGACGACTTCGGTATCGTCATACAAAGCCCTGAATTGGTCTGCGGTTCCGCCCGGACCGTTATCGGTAACCGACAAATGCGTTTGGCCGTCCTGATTCCACGCTTTCCAGATGATTTTTGGATCGGAAGTGTCGCGCAGCGCCTTGATCGCGTTTCCGGTCAGGTTCCGAACAATGGTCTTGAGGTAATTTTCGTCGGTGTTGAGGTTGATTTGCATCGGATTTTCGAATGCGATCGCCACGCGTTCCTCACCCGAAAAATGTTTCCGCGTATCCTCAAAAATAGATTGCAAACGCACTTGCTGCGGCTGCGGCTTGAAGTTTTCCATCTGGCCTTTGCTCCACAGCAACAGATCTTCCATCGACTGGAGCAGGTTTTCGGCGGCGGCCATGTTGCGCGTTTCGATGCTTTTCCTGGTTTCGGCGTCGAGCAATTCGGGGCTGTCTTTCTGCAAATGCAGATAATGGATCAGGTTGTAAACCGGACTGCGCAAATCGTGGTTCAGGATGCTGAAAAACCGCGCGTTGGTTTTGTTGGCCTGGTCTAACGAAGCGTTCTTGTTGTCGAGATCGGCGTTGAGTAATTCCAGTTTGTCGTTGGTTTTGCGGCGGTTCCGGCTTTGGTTGAACAGCAGCAACCCGATGACGCCGAGCAAAACCAAACCGCCGATCAAATACCATTTCTGCTTTTCCTTATTGGCCAGCGTGAGTTTGTCGCGCTTGATTTTCTCATCGCGCAACAGGATTTTCTTTTCGCTTTCGAGCGATGCGATTTTGTTCTTGTTTTTTTGCGAATACAGCGAATCATAAATGGTAAAACCTTTGTGCAGCGCATCATAAGCCGATTTGAAATCTTGTTTCACGTACAGCAACGACGAAAGGTTGATGCTGTGGTGCATTTCGGCATTGAGGTTCTTCTTTTTCTGGGCGATCGAAAGACAGCGCCGCATGTATTTTTCGCCCAGCGCGAGCAAAGACTGGCTGGTTTTGGGAAATACCGGGTTTTTGATCGATTGGACGAGCGAGTCGTCGTTCGCGATCAGCATTAAATTGAACCCGATGTTGCCGAGGTTCATGATCGACATCGTGTTTTCGGGAGCGACGCGGTCCCAGATTTTTTGGGCTTCGAGCGATCTTTCGGTAAACCTGATCAAATCGGTGTCGTAGCAAAGCGCCCAATTGGTCAGTACCCATGCCATGCCATGCTCATTTTTATCGGAGGCAAATTGGTCATAGGCCGCCTTGAAATTTTCGTTGGCTTTGGGTAAATTTTGCTTCAGGCGGTAAATTTCACCAATGGCAGCCAATGAATACGCTTTTTGGGTACTGTCGGATTTGTATTTTTGATAGTCGAGCGATTTGGATGCGAATTCGAACGCTTTGTCAAAATTTTGTTGGTCGAGATAGGACATCGACAGGCCGCGGTAGCTCTTTTGGATCAAGGTGTAATTCTTGACTTTTTCTGCCGCTGAAATCGTCCTGAGGAAATATTTGATCGAATTGACATAATCGGATTGCCGTTCCGAAACAAGCGCCTTGTTCATGTAATTTTTGGCCAGTTCGCCCGTGTCATTGTTTTGCAGATGGAACGCAAGCGAACTTTCATTGAGTTTTTCGGCCGCTTCGATTTCCGTCAGGTAAATCTTGACCAAGGCCATCGTCGATTGTATTTTGGCCAGTTCAGGCTGTCCTGATTTTAGGGCGTTGTCGAGTAATATTTTGGTTTGTGCGAATGCTTCCTCGGGTTTGGTATTTACGATTGCTTCGATGCGCGTCCTTTTGGCTTCAAAATCGGCATCGGAAATCTGACAGAAAGCAGCCGTCGAAAAAAACAAGACCAAAATAGACAACTTCGTCTTCATAATATCTCGCTGAGGTTTTCCTTGTAGGCGCGTCCGATTGGGATGTGCGCGCCGCCCGTGAGCGTAATGTCGTGCGCCGAAATCCGCGTGACGAACTGGCGCTGGATCGCATAACTTTTGTGGATGCGCACAAACGAACCGAACGGTTCTTTTTTGAGCAGCGACCCGATGTTCGACCACACGCAATGCTTCTTTTGCGTCGTCACCAAAAGCGTGTAATCCTTAAGCGCCTCGAGGTATAGAATGTCGGAGCGCTTGATCTTGTGCTGCTCGTTGCCTTCCTTGACATACAGAATGTCGTCGCCAAAACTGAGTTCGAACAACGCCGCTTTTTCCTTGATTTCGAGGAATTGAAGGACGCGTTGCATGGCCTTTTCAAACCTTTCGAACCGCAACGGCTTTACGATAAAATCGATGGTGTCGAGTTCGAAACTTTCCACGGCATATTCGGCGTGGCCGGTGATGAATACGCAGGCCGGAACTTCAGCGGCTTTTTGGCGCAATTCGAGTCCGTTGCCGCCAGGCATGTCAATGTCGAGAAACAAGATGTCGATTTTCTCCTTCGCGAGCATTTCCAACGCTTCATCCGCCGATTTGAAAGTGCCCGCAATGTGCAGCATCGGATACCGTTTGGCAAACGACAATACCATGAGCCGGTCTACGTCTTCATCATCGACAATGATGCACTTCCAAGGGTTCATACGCTAAAGCATTTAACCAAAAATAAGAAATATTGCGCAAAGCGACATGTCGTTCGTATAATATAAATGCCGTTGGTATAATAACTGGATTGGGCCTGTTTTTAACGTGCAACTTTGCAGTTGATCAAAGCGGGAAATCATGAAAACGGCAATTATTTATTTGGCATTTGCGCTTTATGCGCTACAAAGTTCGGCACAAATCGGAATCAATACCACAACGCCGGCGGCACAATTGGAGGTACGGTCGGGCAACCAGGCGGCCCCGGCCAATACCGACGGGATGTTGATCCCGAAAGTAGATGCGTTTCCGGCCGTCAATCCAACGGCCACGCAGCAAGGCATGATGGTCTACCTGACGACGCTTTCGGGAACGAGGCAACCCGGATTTTACTATTGGGACAACCCGACGGCGAGTTGGGTGGGTTTTTCGACGTCGGGCAACGACAAGGCGTGGTATGAAGAATCGACGACGGTTGTTCCCGATGCGATCACCGACGACATGTTCCATACGGGCAATGTGGCGATTGGGAAAAACACCGCCGATTTTCCTCTGGAAGTGAAAACCACGGCGTTCAATGCGGGCATCCGGAATGATTTTGCTTCAAGCACGACCGACGCCATCAGTAAAAAGGCATTGCTCAATTCGGTGTCGGGAAATACAGGCGACGTGCTTCTGGCTATCGACAACACACTTTTGGGCACCGGAACCGGGCAACAAGCCGGTATTTTGAACCGCTTTACGATGGGAGACGGACACCTTACCGGTGTGATCAGCCAGTTTTCAGGGACGCTCGGCAACGGCAATCAGATTGGCGCATTCAATAACTTTTTTGCGGGCGGGAACGGTACTTTGGCCGGTGCCTATACTTGGTATCAGTCCTCGGTTAGCGGAACAGGTCCGCAGTATGGCCATTACGTCGGAAATACGAGCCCGGGCAGCGGCATCCACTATGGAAGCAGCCACGAATTGGGCGGTACGGGAACTGGAAACCAACTCGGCGTCCACAATAATATTTCGAATACGGGCAACGCCGAACATTATGGGATGGACAATACTTTTTCGGGTACCGGAAGCGGCGGACATGCGGGTACGGTCAACCGTTTTAATGCCGGAACGGGCAACCTTACGGGCGTCGCCAACGAATTTTCAAGTACGGGCAACGGCAATCAAATTGGCCTGTTCAACAATTATTTTGCGGCGGGCAACGGAGTTTTGGCTTCCAATTACACCTGGATCAATGGCAGCGTCAACGGAACAGGAACACATTACGGCACGTACATCGCCAACGCCAGTCCGGGCGGCGGCGCGCATTATGGCAGTTACCACGAATTGGCGGGTACGGGCGAAGGCATCCAGTATGCCGTTCGGAACATGATTACCAATACGGGCGGTTCGAACCATATCGGTGTCGACAATGAACTGTTCGGCAATGGCGCTGGAACGCAAACCGGAACCGTCAATTACCTTTCAACCAATGGGACGGGTTCAAATATCGGTACGCACAACTATTTCGACAGTACGGGGCCGGGCGAGCACCATGGAACATTGAACCAGTTGTTCGGTTCGTCCACAGGCGCACAATACGGCACCTACAATGAAGTGAGCAAAACCGGGAACGGGTCGCATTTTGGCGTACGCAACCGCATAAACGGTGCCGGAACCGGCGCGCATTACGGAATGGAAAATGAAATCGCCGGAGCCGGGACCGGGCTGCAATATGGTGTGAATACGAGCATTACCAATACGGGAACCGGAAACCATTTCGGTTATATGGCAAGTTTAACCGGAGCCGGAACCGGAGTACAGTCTGGCGTTACGGTCGATATTGATAACTCGGGCAACAATTTCCATTATGGTTACCAGGCCCTTTTGAGCGGTGCCGGTACGGGAACCCATTATGGCTTGAGGACAACGTTGTCGGGAGCAGGTTCTGGCTCGCAATATGGCGCGCTGAACAGTATCATCAACACAGGCAGCGGTTGGCATTTTGGTGCCTACAACAATTTAAGCGGAACCGGCAGCGGCCAACGCAACGGCACTTACAATTCGCTTACGGGAGCGGGGACGGGCGTGCAGATTGGTACACAGAATGACATTTTCAATACAGGCAACGGCGAGCATTATGCCACGCTCAACTGGCTTTCGGGAACCGGTACCGGATTGCATTATGCGGTTTACAATCGAATCTGGGGCGCAGGAAGCGGCGATCAATACGGATTGTACAACGACATCGCGAATACGGGCTTCGGCGAGCATTATGGCCTGTACAATGAATTGTCCGGAACGGGAACAGGTCCGCAATATGGTGTAAATTGCGTCATTTCCAATTCGGGGCTCGCACCGCATTACGGTACGATGAACACCTTGAGCGGTTCAGGTGTTGGCGCCCATTACGGATTCAATACGGCGCTTACCGGAACCGGAACCGGCCAACAATTCGGATTCCTGGCCAACATCGACAATTCCGGAAACAACAACCACTACGGCGGATACATGACCTTGAGCGGCGCAGGAAGCGGCACGCATATGGGAACCTATAATTTTTTATCGGGCGCGGGAAGTGGCGTACAGTACGGTACCCAAAACAGCATCAACAATACGGGAAATGGCAATCATGTCGGCTCTTTTAATGCGCTGACCGGCACGGGATCGGGCAGGCATTCGACCGTTTACAACCACTTGCAGGGAACAGGTGCGGGTGTTCAGACCGGTGTGGAAAACAACATCATCAACAGCGGAAATGCCGCGCACTACGGCATGAGCACAAGTCTCAGCGGCAGTGGAGCGGGAACGCATTACGGCGTTTACAACGACATCCGCGGAACGGGAACGGGCGCGCAATATGGGATGTACAATGAGATTACCAATACCGGATCGGGCAACCACCAAGGCGTGTTCAACGAATATACCGGCAGCGGCAGTGGCAACATCTATGGCTTCAGGAACGAGATCGATTGCAGCGGCAACGGCATCATGTATGGCCATTACACTACTTTTTTCCCGAATACGACGGGTACGGGCGCCAAGTATGGTTTTTACGTCACCATCCCGACCACGACCGGCGGAACGCAGTACGGCATCTATTCGAATGTCAACAAAGCAGGCAGCTATGCCGGTTTTTTTGCGGGAGACGTGCGCATCGCTGGAGGTGATCTGACCATGGCCGGGAATTTCAACCCAACGGCCAACGTCAGCTACAGTATGGGAACGGCGGCGGCGGCGTGGAATAATATTTACGCCAATAATTTCAACAACGTCAGCGACAAACGGCTCAAGGAAAACATCAAACCATTGCCATACGGAATCGAAACCATCGCCAAACTCAACACCTTCAGGTACAATTTCATCGCCGACGCAGACAAGAAACCGCACCTCGGGCTACTCGCCCAGGAAGTCGAAAAGGTCATTCCTGAAATCGTCTCGACGGGCACCGATGCCAATCAAACCAAGGCCATCGATTACATCGGAATTGTTCCGATTTTGATCAAAGCGGTTCAGCAGCAACAGCAAACCATCGAATCGTACGAAAAGAAAATAGAAACGCTCGAAGCGCGATTGCAGGCGATTGAAGCAAAAATGCGTCGGTAATTATTGGCTTGATATTGTAAACGTCGTCCCTTCCGAGCCAGAATCTACGCCAATATTCCATCCGATCGCCTTGACCAGATCGCGCACCAGATGCAATCCGAGCCCCGATTTGACGCTGCCCACTTCACGGTCGTCAAACAAAACATCCAATTGCGACGCGGCTACGCCAGGGCCGTTGTCTGCAATCGACAAGAAGTATTTTTCGCCTTCACGCCACGCGCGCCAAATGATGCTGGCATCGGGAATGTCGCGTGTCGCATTGATGGCGTTGGCCGTGAGGTTGCGTACAATCGTCTTGAGGTAATTCTCGTCGGCATCGATTTCGAAATCGGCATCGTATTCAAAAGCAATCGGCGCATTTTCCAATACCGAGAAATGTTTCTCAATCATTTCAAACAGCGATTTGAGGTGGAATTTTTGAGGCTGCGGCGCAAAATTATTCATCTGGTCTTTGGTCCACAACAGCATGTCTTCCATCGAAAGCAACAGGTTTTTGGCCGACGTCAATGTCGCGTTCTCAATACGCATCTTGGCCGCGTCATCGAGCAATTCGGGCGATTCCTTGCGGAATTGGATGTAGTGGATGAAACTGTTCACAGGACTGCGCAAATCGTGGTTCAGGATGCTCAACAGCCGCGTTTTCATGTTGTTGGCGCGGTCGAGATCGTTGTTCATCGAATGCAGGTGGCGGTTGGTTTCCTTGCGGCTCGCGCTTTGGTAATACAATAATCCTCCGATGATACCCAAAAATACGATTCCCAGGCTCAGCAACCATTTTTGCCTTTGGTTGGCTTCGAGTTGTAAATTATTGATTTTTAGCTCCTTGTCGCGTAATTCGATGCTGCGTTTGTCCTCGATGTTTTTGATCGTTTCGCGGTTGTCGGTGTTGAAAATCGAATCCTTGTACACGATCGACGTTTCATACGTTTGTATCGCGGTCTTGTAATCGCCGAGCAGTTTCTGCGCCGTCGTCAGGCTGGTGTAATCGTCGTAAAGTCCGCGGATGCTGTTCAATTCCTTGTGCAACGCAATCGATCTGTTGAGGTAAAACACCGCGCTGTCGAGCAATACGCGCCTGTTGCCTTCCTGCTTCGCCTTTTCGGTATACGAATCGCCGATGATGCCAAAACTGAAGGCGATGTTGACCTTGTCTTCCACGCCGGTGTTGATGTTCATCGCGGCCTTGCTGTAGCGGATCGCCTTTGAATAATCTTCGAGGTCGTAATAAACCAATGCAATGTCCGAAAGCAGGCTTGCCTCGAAAGCGATGTTGTTCATCTTTTCGCACAACAACAAGCTGCGATCGAAATATACGAGCGCTTTTTTCAATTCGCCCATGCTGTTGTAAACCGCGCCGATGTTGCGCAACAGCATCGCATTGAAATAAGGGTCGTTATTTTTCTGGTCGAGCGATTTGTTGAAATAGGCGATGGATTTCGGATAATCCTTGATGCTGTAATACACTGACCCGATGTTCATTGCGGTCTTGGCGATGCCTTCCCGGTCGCGCAAAGATTCGTCGATCTTGAGTGCGCGGTGGTAACTGGCCAATGCTTCCGAATAATTGCTTTCATACATGTAGCAACTTCCCATCCCGGTGTAAACCTTACTTTGCAGCCGTTTGGATTTGGCGATTTTGAGCGATTTTTCGAAATATACCAATGCTTTCTTGTAATGGAAATGGATCAGGTATTGCGTCGCGAGATGAAAATAGGACTTTGCGATGCCTTCTTCCCAATGCAGTTTTTGCGCCAATTGAAGCGCTTGTGTCGCATAATTCAAGCCTTTGGTAGAATCGGTACGGACGTAGGCTACCGATAATTTATTGAGCGTGCCCACTTTAGACGTATCGCTTTTGGATTTGGAAAGTACGACGAGCAGCGAATCGACCGATACCGTTTTCGTTTTTTGCGAAAACAACAGCATCGGAACAATCAAAAAAGCCAGAAAAATCACTTTTCTCATGACAGCAACTGGCTCAGGTTTTCCTTGTAATTGCGGCCAACGGGAATCGCCATGCGGTTGTTGAGTTCGATCTCCTGTGCGCTGATTTTCTTGATGAAGTGTTTCTGGACGGCAAAACCGCGGTGCACGCGAACGAACGAGCTGAAATTCTCGTCCTTGAGCAGCATCCCGATGTTGAGCAGCACGCGGTGTTTCTTTTCGGGCGTGGCGATCAAAGTGTAGTTCTTGAGCGCTTCGAGGTACAGCACATCGATGAGCCTGACTTTGGTTTCCGAATGGCCTTCCTTGATGAAAATCGAATCGCCGCCGATGCTCGCGTCGAACAATTCGGCCTTGTTGCGGATGTCCATGAATTCCTCAATCCGCTTGACGGTCTTGGAAAACCGGTCGAACGTGAGCGGCTTGACGATAAAATCGAGCGCGTCGAGTTCGAATCCTTCGATCGCATATTCGGGATGCGACGTGATGAAAATGCACGCCGGGATTTCCAAAGCTTTCTTGCGCACTTCGATTCCGTTGAAATTGGGCATGTCGATGTCGAGAAAAATGACATCGATCTTGTTTTTCTCAATCACCGAAAGCGCCTCGCGCGAAGACGTAAATGCACCGACGAGGTTGAAGAACGGAAACCGTTTCACGTAGGAAACTACTGTAAGGTTGTCAATCTCAGTGTCGTCGACGATGATGCAATTCCATTTCATAATTGTGTGCTATGAAACAAATTAACAAAAAAATACCGAAAAATCCGCTATCTGTCCTTTTAAAAAGTCGTTCGTGTAATGGCTGTTTTTTTGAAGAAAGTGTTGCCTTTATTTTGCGCCATCAAAAAATCACCCGAGGCATTTGATATAAAGAGGAGAATGTCCAGTGGACATTCGGTAATTAATCAAACGCAGCGGAAAAAATCAATCAATTAACAATTATGAAAACAATTTACCTTTTAGCAGCCTTGATTTTATGCGGAACAGCTGCTTTTTCCCAAGTGGGAATCAACACGAGCAGCCCCGATGCGGCGCTCGACATTCGTTCGGCCAACCAGGCTGCGCCGTCCAATACCGATGGATTGCTGATCCCGAAAGTGGATGCGTTCCCGGCGGTAGATCCGACGGCGGCACAACAAGGCATGATGGTGTACCTGACCACGACTACAGGCCCCAAAATGCCCGGATTTTATTATTGGGACAATACCACGACGGCTTGGATAAGCATGGGCGGTCCTGGAAAAGGGTGGGACCTGAATGGAAATTCGGGAACCACTCCCACGACCAATTTCATCGGGACGACCGATGCGCAGGCTTTGGCGTTCAAAACCGACAACGCCGAACGCATGAGGGTCGACGGCAATGGAAATGTGGGCGTGGGGACTTCCGCTCCGCAATCTAAATTCCACGTGGCTTCGGGTGCGACAGGCATGACGCCGAATCCGAATTCGGTTGCGACTGTGGAAGGCAGCGGTTCGGGTACTTATTTCAGCGTCCTTTCTTCGGGAGAATCGGGATTGTTGTTCGGTGCCAATGGCAATTCGACCAACGGTGCGATCGTTTACAACATGCCGGCCGTGCCAGACGGAATGGTTTTCAGGACAAGCGGAAATGCCAACCGCATGGTGATTTCGGCGGCAGGAAACATCGGTTTGGGCGCTTTCGTCCCGAGTTTGCCGTTGCAGTTTCCGAATACGGTGGGCGATAAATTGGGTTTGTGGGGCGGTGCCGGAGTCCATTATGGTTTGGGCGTCCAAAACAATTTGCTTCAGATCCACGGCGATACGTGGGCCTCTGATGTCGCCTTCGGATATGGGTCGAGTGCGGCTTTTACCGAAACGATGCGCGTGAAAGGAAACGGCCGTGTCGGCATCGGAACTGCTGCGCCAAACGCCAGAATGGAAATGACGGCTTCCAATGCTGCCACACCGGCCAATACAGATGGATTGTTGATTCCCAAAATCAACGCCTTTCCGGCGGTAAATCCGACAGTTTCACAAAACGGGATGCTGGTTTTCCTGGCGACAACGATAGGTGTCTTCCAACCCGGGTTCTACTTTTGGGACAATCCAACTGCAAGCTGGAAAGTGATCGGCTCGAGCGGCACGCCAAACAATTGGGGATTGGCCGGGAATTCGGGCACGACGGCCGCCAATAATTTCATCGGAACCACAGACAATAATGACCTTGTCTTTAAAAGAAATAACGCACGTGCCGGTATCATCGGAACCAATAATACCGGTTTTGGAAATGGCAGTCTGAATCCTGCGACGACAGGTGTGGCCAATACCGCAATCGGGACCAACACCTTATTGGCTGACACGACCGGCTTTAGGAATACGGCAATCGGAAACAATGCAATGGCATCGACCTTGACGGGCAGTTACAATACGGCGGTTGGAGCCAGTGCGCTCGTTAACAGCACCAATGGCGGTTCCAATACGGCAATCGGTGATGCTTCTATGGTGGGGCTTATCGGCGGTACATTTAACGTTGGGGTCGGAAACAACACGCTTTCGGCCAATACCGAGGGCGACGCGAATACGGCCATTGGCCATCGTGCTTTGTTTGCCAATACGCTTGGCAATTCCAATACGGCTGTCGGACTCAATTCACTTTACAACAACCAGGCTTCGGGAATCGTTGGCCTCGGAATCGAGACGCTTGCTGCCAATACCACGGGACAATACAATACCGCAACGGGCAGTTATTCGTTGCACGCCAACACAGTCGGTAGTCACAACACGGCAAATGGTTACAATGCGCTTTACAACAATACGGGCAGTTTTAATACGGCTTCGGGTGTGAATTCGGCGGTAACGAATACGTCGGGCCAGCAGAATGTTTCTTCAGGATATCAGAGTTTGTATCTGAACACGACCGGGAGTTACAATACTGCAATTGGGATGAATGCCTTGTACAGCAATACGACTGCTTCTTCACTTACTGCGGTAGGGCATGGTGCTTTGTTTACCAACACGACAGGAATCAACAATAATGCATTGGGTACTAACGCGCTCCATAAGAATTCGACCGGCGGGAACAACACCGCTATGGGCACTTCTGCATTGTATTGGAACAACGGCGAATACAATACCGCATTCGGATCGAATTCGCTGGTCAACAATGCGACCGGATACGACAATTCTGCCAACGGCGCCTGGACGCTAAATGCCAACACGACCGGATACCGGAATACGGCCCAGGGAGGTGCTTCACTTACGAACAATACAATCGGCTACCACAACACGGCGAGCGGTTATTTTTCACTGGGCAACAACCAGGCGGGCCACGACAATACTGCTGTGGGGTTGTATGCATTGTTGAACAATTCGGCAGGGAACGACAATACCGCTTTGGGTAGCGAAGCGCTGAAAGCAACCACTGCTTCGGGTGGGGTTGCCGTAGGATCGCAGGCTTTGCTCAAAAATGTGGGCGGGCAGTTCAATACGGCCATAGGAACCAACTCGCTTCGCGACAATGTATCGGGCAGTTACAACACCGCTGCGGGTTACAATGCATTGATCGCCAATACCGGAACCTACAATACTGCGATGGGTGTGAATTCGCAATACACCAATACGGTCGGGAATTCAAACACTTCTTACGGTTACCGCACGCTTTACCACAATACAACGGCCAGTTTCAACACCGCAATCGGAGACGCGGCGATGTATGAAAATATCGATGGCACGGCCAATTCGGTGCTCGGGCACCATGCGCTTCGTGCCAATACGACCGGTTCGAACAACGTGGTTGCCGGAGTCAATGCGGTTTACAACAATCCGTCGGGTTCAGACAATACGGCTTTGGGCACTTCGGCGATGGCATCGATGATTGCGGGTTCGGGCAACACGGCAATTGGTTCGGGTGCGATGGGAAGCCAAGGTACGGGCGACAACAACATCGCGATTGGTAAAAATGCGGCGTTGCCACAGGCTTTGGGCAGCAACCAGCTTTCAATCGGCAATGTCATTTACGGTTCGGGTATGGATGTGACGGCTGCGGCTAAGATTGGTGTTGGAAAAGCCACGCCGGATGCCAGGTTTGACATCGCAGCCTCGAACGCGGCGACACCTTCAAATACAGATGGTTTGTTGATTCCGAGGATCAGCGCTTTTCCGGTTGCCAATCCTGCGGCGGCGCAAAACGGCATGATGGTCTATCTGACCGCAGCGATCGGATTCAATCCCGCCGGATTCTACTACTGGGACAATGCGGCAGTGAGTTGGGTGGGAGTAGGAACGAAAAACAACTGGAGCACTTCAGGCAACGCGGGCATCAATCCGGCGGTACAATACATCGGTACGAGCGACAACAACGATGTTTCATTGCGTGCGAATGGTACGGAAGCGATGCGTCTCGAAGTGGGCGGGAATGTAGGGATCGGAACGAATAACCCGACCACGAAATTGGAAGTGAACGGTTTTACCAAACTCGGCTCGAATGCACCGGCGATCAAGAACCTCAAGTTGACAGGGACGACGGCCTCGATGCAAGGCAGCCAGATTGGCATCGCGCACGGATTGTCGAGTTCGAAAATATTGAGCGTAAGCGTGATGGTCGAATGGAGCGCGGGGCAATGGATCCCGGCGTCGTATGGCGCTTCGGGCGGATATGAGTTCGATTTCTTTGTGTCGACTACCGGGGTTCAGGTCATCAATAAAAGCGCGAATTCGGTCAATATCTTGTCGAAGCCGGTGAAGATTTTGATTACTTATGAGGAGTAATTTTTCAATTAATAGTTGGGTTGCGTTAGGGATGGCAGCGGTATCCTTTGCTGAAGCATGAAAGCAAAGATATAGCGAACAGCCCGGCCGCGGCAAGAAGGTTTTGTTGATTGCTCCATTTTCAACCGCGGCAACGCCCAACAAAATAATTAACAATTGATGATTAACAATTAATAATTTGTGGTTTATCTTTGGATTATGAAGATTGAATCACAGATTGAAAAGATATCGAGTTTCGCCCATCTCGAACTGCTCGCCAACCAAGTGGTGGAAGGGTTCATTTCGGGGATGCACAAGAGTCCGTTTCACGGTTTTTCTGCCGAATTCGCCGAGCATAAAGTCTACAATTCGGGTGAGAGCACCAAGCACATCGACTGGAAATTATTCGCCAAAACCGACCGTTTGTACACCAAGCGCTACGAAGAGGAAACCAATTTGCGTTGCCATTTGATCATTGACAATTCGAGCTCGATGCATTATCCGAAACTCGAAAACGGCGAGCCGTTCTTTTACAGCAAGATCGGGTTTTCGGTACTGGCCAGTGCGGTTTTGATGAATTTGCTCAAGAAACAGCGCGATGCGGTTGGGCTCAGCATTTACTCGGACAATTACGAATATTATGCGCCTGAGAAAGGCAGCGACCGCCACCACAGGATGTTGCTCAATAAATTGGAGGGCTTGCTCGAGAAGGACAAAGCGTCTAAGGAAACCGACACGATTACGTTCCTGCACCAGATTGCCGAGAAAATGCACAGGCGTTCGATGATCATCTTGTTTACCGATATGTTCCAGAGTGGCGACGAGCAGCGGTTGTTCAGCGCATTGCAGCATTTGAAGCACGACAAGCACAAAGTGGTTTTGTTCCATGTGATCGACAGCAAGACGGAAATCAATTTCGATTTCGACAATGCGCCGCGCAAATTCATCGATCTGGAGTCGGGCGATGAGGTCAATATTTTCGCCGACAATGTCAAGCAAGCGTACGAAAAAGGTGTCGAAGCCTATTTCAAGAAGCTCGCGCAGACGTGTGCGCAGAACAAGATCAAGTATGTTCCGGTAAGTGTGGGTGCTAATTTTGAAAAAATACTCACGACATACTTGGTTGAAAAACAATCTTTTGGATGAGACAGCCCAAGAATAAAAAATATTTTTAGCGGAAACGCTTGCAGATATGAAATTCTGTCCTATATTTGCATCCGCATTACAGCGAGGTTTGGTAGTTCAGTTGGTTAGAATACATGCCTGTCACGCATGGGGTCGCGGGTTCGAGTCCCGTCCAGACCGCAACTCAAAGTAAAGTTTTTAAGAAGCACTTTCGGTAAGAAAGTGCTTTTTTGCCCAAAAAAGGAGGGTAGTCTCATTTAAATGTGTACTTTCCCATAATAAAAAGTACTTCAGATGCGTTTCTGAATTAAGCAGAAAAGCATTCAAAATAGTTGTGTTGTTTCGAGGCGAAAGCCTCAGGTTTAGTAGTTAGACCAATGAAAAGCTTTCCACTTTTGTGGATAGCTTTTTTGATTTAGGGGTATTCGGTTTGGGCAAAACGCTGCAATTCTGCCATCAGATTCAGGAGTTTGTTTGACTTCCACCCAAAAAGCTCATGAAGAAGTAAAATCTGCTAAAATAAAAAGCCACGATTCCAGGACAGTCCGAAATCGTGGCTTCGTATTTTGAAGTAGTTTATTTCTAATGTTCGTCGATATAACCCACGCTTTTTCCGTATCCATCCACAATCTCGCCTTTGGGCGCGATGTACAAGTAATTGTAATTTTTATCGGACAGCATGAGCTTGTAGCCGCGCCGGTTCGATTCGGCCAAACGCCCGATCAGGTACACCGATTCATCGGCTACATTGACGAGATTTCCTTTGGTGGTGATGAAATATTGCCCGTTCTGATCGGCGTCGAAATACACATCGAAGGCAATGTGCCGCTCGTCAATCGCCACCTCGTCGCGAACCTTCGAAGGAATTTCCACCATCACCGGTTTTACAATCGCCTGGCCCGAAGGTTTTGAAGCGATTCGTTGCTGTGTTTTCGCCGTTTTGCCCAATTGGCCATCCGCATGGTTCCATCCATCGGCAATGGCGACCAAACGGTCTTTCCTGGCCGGATGCGTATGCGAAGATTTTTGCGAAGCCGCCACATGCATCGCCGCCTGCGCATCGTCTTTGTCTGCGCCCAGTTTGTTCAGGATAAATCCCGAAAATTCGTCGGCTTCGAGTTCGAGATCGGGTCGGCTGCCGCCTTTCTGCAACGTATGCCCGTTGAGATGGTGCCCGATTTCATGCGCAATGATGCTGATGCCGGCCCAGTTGTTCCCCGACGCATAATTGATTTTCGAAATGAACTTCGGATTGTATAAGATGTAGCGTTTGTTTTTCAGTATCACCGCCGCCGCATTGGGTACGTTGGCCGCGCGGATTTCAAAATTGGGCTGCAAACCAACGACCGACAGGATTTTCTCGATGATTTGTTCGGCACTTTTATCGGCTGGCGAAAGCGTCACGGTCGGACTGATCGTTTCGCCGTAATAACTGCACAGGAATGCCTCATCGTGCGGATGCGTTTGGGCGCGCACCGAAAAGCTGACCATAAAAATAAAACCGAGGCACAACAGCAATCGGATCAAAAAATCGGTGAGGTAGGTTTTGTCGTTCATAAGGCCGGATTTAAGGTTCCGCATCATTCAAACAAAAAAGGGCAAAACTTTATTATTTCGGGAGTCATAAAGTTTTCTAAAAACTGCCGCGGTGGTTCCAGGCCACGGCAATGAACAATCCGAGGAAAATCATGCAGATCACAAATTTCATAAAACTCGACACCAAAAAACCGATGAACGAGCCCGTCGCGGCTTTGAGTGCGCGCTTGTGGTCGGTCGAATTGTAAATCATTTCACCAACGAAAGCACCAACGAACGGCCCGATCAGGAACCCGAACGGAACCGGCGCGAAAATCCCAACGACCAGCCCGATGTTGGTTCCCCAAATCCCATACGAACTGCCGCCGAACCGTTTCGTGCCTTGCGCCGGAATCGTGTAATCGAGTATCGAAATGACGATGGTCACGACGAGCGTAACGCCCAGCATCCAGTAGTTCATCGGTACGGCACTGGTGCAATAGAGCAATAAAATGCCCAGCCAACTCAATCCCGGGCCGGGTAAAACGGGCAGGAAACTTCCTAAAATCCCAAGAATCATACAGCAAAAACCGATTGCCAATAGCGCGATATCCATAAGTATTTTTTAGTTTTGAAAATTAAGCGTATTTTTAGGCCGACTTAAACACGACTGTTCCGAAATAATGAAAAAAATCATCCCGATATTGTTGCTGTTCCCGCTGTTTTTCAGCGGCTGCCAATATATCGACAAACAGGTTCCGACCGAAAAGGAATTGCTCGAAAAGGAACTTCAGGAAATCAATTGGACCCAAGTCGACGAATATCCATCGGTCACTTCCTGCGATTCGATTACCGACAAAGAGCAGAAAAAACAATGCTTTTTCCAATACCTCACCGAGCTGATCCAGATGAAATTGAGCAGCGACACGCTCGCCGTGCTGTATCCGCAGCTCGATACCATCGACGTTAAAGTTACGGTTTTACCCAATGCGACGCTCGAATTTGAGCCGCAACTCACCGACACCTTGTCTTACAACCGCAAGGCCATCGACAGCATCATCAAGATGCGACTCGTCGATTTCCCTGAGATCCATCCGGCACTTAAACGCGGCATTCCGGTACGCACGCAGTTCGTGCTTCCGGTAATTTTGGATGTGCAGAAAACGAAAAGGCATAAGAGGCGGTAGTTTTTTAGGAACTTTTTCCCGCTTTCCGTTGCAATCTTTTGGCTCATTTTTCGCAAAAATGATTTGCGCTTCAAATGTCTGAAAGGCATTCACTTAACACCTATTTATAATATTAACCAGGTGAGGTAATCGGGGCTAGTTTTTGTCTTTTTTTCTATTTTAAAATTCTGTAAGACTTCAAGTTGAGATTTTTCTTCGCTTTGTCTCCAAGTCGTAATATTTCGTCCAAATTTTGAAAGATTTTCTTAGAAGGATTTTCGGCGCAGCATGCAAGCCGAAAATAAAATAATCACTTCCTTGAGCGAAGCTAAGCCGCCCTTCTGGTAAGATTTGTAGAAAACAACGAAGAATTTCACGGCAGAGTTCCGCGTAGTCGAGCCGCAGGCGAGCGGTTCGGGACTCGGAGTGGAATTCTGAGGTAGTTTTCAGAATATTTCCAGGCAGGCTTGATTTTTTGTTTCTTTTGCATCAAGGCAAAAGAAAATAAAGAAAAACATTAAGATCTAAATTGCCTTCCCTTCCAAGAATACCCAAAAAGCAAAGCATAAACCGCTACAAAAACACTAAAGAAAGGATACAAAATACTACTCGGCAGCAGCCAAAACATCCATTTCCCGGTCAGGAATTTATTGGTTTTGTACAAAAGGAGCGTATCAACGAGAAACTTGATTCCGAAAACAACCGCGAATTCAGCCCAACACAATCTTGCCCAAAGCGAAAAGGCAAGCGCGACCAAAACGCACAAATTCCCGGCGAAAACAATCACCGCCAAATCTTTCCCAAACACACTTTGATACGCGCCCGCTTTCGACGCCCAACGCGCATGCTGCTGGAACAACGCCTGCCAGTTTTTCAAAGGTTTGGTGGAAATGATGTTGTCTTGTGCTTTTAAGTAATGCACTTTTTGAGGATGCCTGGCGACAGCTTTTTGAACAAGAAACACATCGTCGCCCGTGGCTTTGTTGTTGTTTCCCGCAAAACCACCGAGCTCGTGGAACAACGTTTTGGTGTAGGCGAAATTCGCGCCGTTGCACATGAATCCGAGGCCGAGCCCGAAACTGCCGATCGTCGCGCCCTGCAAACTCGCCAAATCCAACTGTTGAAAATTGCGGATGAACGAATTTCCCGGCAAATATTTAACCGAACCGATCAGCATCGACGTTTCGTTTTGCTGGATGTAATCGTCCAAGGTACGCAGCCAATTTTGAGGGAAAGTGCAATCGGCGTCGGTCGTCACGACCCATTGCTGCTTGACAATATGGATCGCGCGTGCAATCGCATCTTTTTTGGGCGAACCCGAAATCTTGGTGTTTTCCAATAGGGTGAATTCGAAGCTGCCATTTTGCATGCGCCATTCGTAAACGATTTTCTGCGAATGGTCTTCGGAAAAATCGTCCACGAGAATGATCTCGAACAAATCGACGGGATAATCGAGCCGCTTGAAACTGTCGAGCAAATCGGGTAAATTTTGGGCTTCATTCCGGAATGGAACGACAATCGAGAAGAACGTTTTCGGTGCATTTCGGCCCGGCACAAACGTCTTGATCCTGCCGAAACCATAAATCAATTGCGCCATCGTGACGGCATAAACCAGAATGACAAGCAAAAAGAAAACGATCATGCGCGGCGTGTTTTAAATTTCATCACATAATAACTGCCGATCACGACCGGCAAGACCACATTGAGAAACCACATCAATGTGCTGATAAATATAACGATCCATTCGTTTACGCCCAAGAGCGAGAAGAAATAAACTGCGACGCTGCCTTTGACGGCAAAGTCGAAAAACTGGAAAGTCGGCAGCGAAGACGCGAGGAAATAGACGCTGGCGATGACCGACATCAGCATCAGATACGGCAAATCGACGTCGAAAGCCAGGAATAAAAAGTAGTATTGGTGCGAAAATACGGTGTAGCGAAGCAAGCCTAAAAATGTGTTTTTCCGATGGATTTCCTTGGGCAGCGCATTGATTTTATGGATGATTTTTTCAAGCGAATAGCCTTTGATCGTAAAGCTTTTGAAGAAGAACGATGCGAGGATGAGGGCGCAAAAAACAGCAAAGATGATTCCGACGGCTTGGGGCGTGATAATTTCAAATTGCGCGTTGAAATACAGCAATCCGAAAATGCCGAACACCACACTCAAAATCATCTGGATGCCGTTGTTGATCAAATTGAGGAACAGGATTTTTTTGGTCTGCGAGGCTTCGAAATACAATGCTTTCCCGGCGTATTCGCCAATGCCATTGGGCGTAAAAATCGAAGCGGTAAGTGCCGCTAAAACCTGTTTGGACGCTTCGCCGACGCTGATTTCGGTAAAACTTCCGACGAGGTTTTTCCACTTCAAAATCTCGAGGAAACGGTTCAGGAAACTCAGTGAGAGGATGAACACAATTCCGCCAAGGTTCGCATTTTTTTGGAACAGCAAAACGAACTTGTGCCATTCCAATTTATCGTTGTGCGCGAGCTGGCCGTAGATGAAATAAAAAGCGCCGCCCACAATCAAAAGTTTGGCTGCCGAAACGAGGAATTGTTTAGCTTTGTCGGGAATAGCAAGCATGATCAGATTTTGCAACAAAGAAACGCAAAGCAACACAAAGAATGGCAAAGACTTTTAAACTTCGTGCATCTTTGCGAAAATCTTTGCGCATCTTTGTGGTAGAAAAGCGGTATTTCGGTAAAACAAAATGGCAAACGAACGAATCATACTCGGAATCGACCCCGGAACGACCATCATGGGTTTTGGATTGATCAAAGTGGTCAACAAGAAAATGGAATTCCTTCAATTGAACGAGCTGATCTTGTCCAAATACGACGACCATTACACCAAACTCAAGGTGATTTTCGAACGCACGATCGAATTGATCGAAACGCACCATCCCGACGAAATTGCGATTGAAGCGCCGTTTTTCGGCAAGAACGTGCAATCGATGCTCAAGCTCGGGCGCGCGCAAGGCGTTGCGATGGCGGCCGGTTTGTCGCGCCAAATCCCGATTACCGAATACGAACCCAAGAAAATCAAAATGGCCATCACAGGAAACGGAAATGCGAGCAAGGAGCAAGTCGCCAAAATGCTGCAGCAGCTTTTAGGCCTCAAGGAATTGCCCAAAAATCTCGACAGCACCGATGGTTTGGCGGCAGCGGTTTGTCACTTTTTCAATTCGGGGAAAGTTATTGGAACCAAAAGTTACACGGGTTGGGATGCGTTTGTGAAACAAAATGAAGAGCGAATCAAAAAGTGATCAGTGGTCATTGGCAGACGCTACGGAACACTAAAATAGAACACCGAACACCATAATATGGCCGGAATTTACATCCACATTCCTTTCTGCAAACAAGCTTGCCACTATTGCGACTTCCATTTTTCGACTTCGATGAAGAACAAGGAAGCGATGGTTGCGGCGTTGGCCAAAGAAATGCAGCTGCGCCAAAACGAATTTGAATGCCAAACGGTCGAAACGATTTATTTCGGCGGCGGCACGCCGAGCGTCCTGTCGTTGGATGAAATCAATTTCCTGATCGAAACCGTTTACCGAAATTTTGCGGTTTCCGAAAACCCCGAAATCACGCTGGAAGCGAATCCCGATGATTTGTCGGATGATAAAATCGATGCGTTGGCTCAATCCAAGATCAACCGTTTGAGCATCGGGATCCAATCTTTTTTCGATGAAGATTTGCAGCTGATGAACCGCGCGCACAATTCCGAAGAAGCCAAAAAATCCCTGGCCAAGGCGACCCAATATTTCGACAACATTTCGGTCGATCTGATTTACGGCATTCCCGGAATGGACGACGAAAAATGGAAACAAAACATCGAAACGGCGCTGTTGTTCGGCGTTCCGCACATTTCGAGTTATGCGCTCACGGTAGAACCCAAGACGGCCTTGAAAAAATTAATCGGTACCGGACAGATTGCTGCGCCAAGCGATGAAGCCGCCGCCGCGCATTTTAAAATTCTCGTCGACAGGCTGGAAGCGAACGGTTTTGTGCATTACGAATTGTCCAATTTTGGCAAGCTGGATTATTTTTCACGCAACAATTCGGCGTATTGGCTCGGCAAGAGCTATTTGGGAATCGGCCCGTCGGCACACAGTTATGACGGTGTTTCGAGAAGTTGGAATGTCGCCAACAATTCGCTTTACCTCAAAGCTTTATCGCAAAACCAATTGCCCAACGAAACCGAGACACTGACCGAAACCGACCGCTACAACGAATACGTCATGACCGGACTGCGCACCATCTGGGGCGTTTCGCTCGCGAAAATTGAAAAGGATTTCGGTAAAAAATACGTCGATTACCTGATGGAAGAAAGTGGGAAGTTCCGCAACGACGGCTTGCTTTCGATTGAAAACAATATTTTAAAGACCACGGCCAAAGGAAAATTCCTGACCGATGGCATTGCATCCGATTTGTTTTACGTCTGACGATAATAAAAAAACGCCTGACGGTTATGTCAAGCGTTTTGAAGGATTTTAATTATTCTTTAATCATTCGTATCCAAAAAATCGGAAGGCGTATTGGTGTAGGTCGCGCCGTTGTCGAACGAAACCTTTATGCTTAGGTTGTTGGCGCCCAGTTCGGTAACTTTGAGATAGTATTCGTCTGCCAGATTGTTCGTCAGGTTAAAGACGTGCACGATTCCGTTGTCCTCGTCTGTCCATTCCCATTCGCCGTTCGAGATGGTGGAAGCGCCGTAAATCGACTCATACGTGCCATCCGAATGAAAATGCAGGTCGCTCGTCGAGTGATCGATCGAATACCACCATTTGTCTGTAAACTGAAAATCGGTCTGCTGCGGGACGTTTACCCAAGGTTGGTCGTCGTCGCTGCTGCACGAAACGGTCATGCCGCCAACCAGCAGCAGCAATAAAAATAATTTTGTCTTCATAAATGTTTGTTTTGTTTTGGCGAAAAATAAGACAAAAAACACAGCTTTAAAAACTTTCCGGCCTATTTTACGCTACAGTTTAAACAGCGTCCGCACCAAACCCATACCCAACGCGGTTTGCAGATTAATTGCGCCGTTCGGATTGAAGGAATCTACGGTAATGCCGTTCAGCGAAACGGGCAAATTTGTCGCGTTCGAACGCACATAGTCATTTCCAGTGGGAATGTACGCCTGCGTCACCATGGCCGACGGACTGTAAACCGTCAGCTGCTGCGACAGATCGTCAAATTTCTTGAATCCCAGAGTAAACGAAACCGGCAATTCGTCGAGTGATTTGCGAAACGAATGCGCCGCGTCATTTTGTGCCAACGCCACGCTTGCGAAAAGTAATGCTGAAAATAGGAGTAAAGTTTTCATCCGACGAAATTTAGAAAACTAAGATAAGAAATTTTCATTTTACAGGCCGTAAGTTGGCAAACGTTTATGAACTTTGCCAAAACTTTCCTATTTTGCCAAGACAATGAAAGCAATCCTCCAACACAACGGCCAGACCTTTACCGTCGATTTCTCGAAGCCGATCGACATTTCCATTCCGCTGAGCAATACAGATGACAATCCGATTGCGTGGTATCTCGAAAAACCCGTGATCGAACCCGTTCGCGCGGGCGATTGGATCGGCAAGGTATCCGAAGGAAAATCGTCGACCAATTTCAACAACATCCTTTTCAATCCGCACGGCCACGGCACGCACACCGAATGTCTGGGCCACATCACGCGTGATTTTTACAGCATCAACCAAAACCTCAAGACGTTTTTGTTTGCGGCAGAAGTCATTACGGTTCGGCCGTACGTTCAAGGCGACGACCATGTGATCACCAAAATCCAGATACAGGCTGCGCTCGAAGGCAAGACCCCCGAAGCGATCGTCATCCGGACCTTGCCCAACGACAACGATAAATTGTCGCGCAAATATTCGAATACCAATCCGCCGTACCTGCACGAGTCGGCCGCCGAATTCATCCGCAAAAGCGGCATCAAGCATTTACTGATCGATCTGCCCAGCGTCGACAAAGAACACGACGAAGGGAAATTGCTCGCGCACAAAGCGTTCTGGAATGTGACCGATGTTGACCAACTCAACGATGACGCGCGTCTCGACGCCACGATAACCGAATTGATTTTTGTTCCCGATGCGGTTCCTGACGGTGCTTATCTGCTCAATTTGCAGATCGCTTCGTTCGAAAATGACGCTTCACCGAGCAAACCCGTTTTGTATAATTATGAATTATGAATTATGAATTATGAATTATGAATTATGAATTATGAATTATCTTCACGTTAATCGACAAAGTTTGGCATTCACCATTTACCATTCATTATTCACCATTAATTGACATGATTGAAATTTTAACCGATAAAACCCGACTGGACATCGCATTTCTGCAGCACTTCCTCAAGGACATCTATTGGGCGGCCGGACGCACGATCGAAGAAGTGCAAACCACAATCGATGCGTCGTTCTGTTTCGGGATTTTCCTCGATGGCAAACAGATCGGATTTGCGCGCGTGATCACCGATTATGTCGTGTTCGCGTATGTCATGGACGTTTTCATTACGCCCGAACACCGTGGCAAAGGCCATTCGTCTGTGCTGGTCGAGGCAATGCTTTCGGAACCGCAATTGCAGCGCGTCAAAATCTGGCGACTCGCCACGACCGACGCGCATTTTTTGTATCAGAAATTTGGCTTTGCGGCTTTGGCGCATCCGGAGAAAATGATGGAGAAAATAATTGACAATTGATAATTTAACATTTATAATTTAAAAAAATGAACGTCCAACAATACTTCGAATATTGCCTTTCCAAAAAAGGCGTCACCGAACATTTTCCGTTCGATCAGGATACGCTGGTGTTTAAAGTAGGCGGCAAAATGTTTGCGCTTTCGTCGATGCAAGAATGGGAAAAAGGTACGCCGGCCGTGAACCTCAAATGCGATCCTGAAAAGGCCCAGGAATTGCGCGCCAATTATGATGCCATCGAGCCCGGTTTCCACATGAGCAAGACGCATTGGAATACGGTTCGCTTCAATGAGGATGTTTCCGACCAGATGATGCGTGGGCTGATCGATGATTCGTACGATCTGGTTGTGAAAAGTTTAACCAAAAAAGCACAGGCCGAACTCGGCGAATTGGGAAAATAGAAGTATTTTTGTTGCTCAATTGAATTGCAGATTATGGAAATGCGCGAACAAATCAAGAAATTCCTGAACGAAGAACAGGACCCGAAAGCGATTGAAAAAATCACTTCAAAACTTAATGATTTGCTCATGAGAGGTGAGGAAATCGGTTACATTGGCGTACAAAAAAAGCCAGCCATAACGGTGTTTCCCGACAGTATTGTGCTCACGAACAAGCGCATCATTCTGTGCAAGCCAAAGAATTTGGGGTTGTCGATGGATTTTACCGATTATGCGTGGGAAGACATTGCCGGAACGTTTGTGAAGGAAAATATTTTGGGTTCCGAATTTTCATTTTCGACCAAGACGGACATTGGCTCCGCCCAGTTCGGCGCTGCCTCGGGTCAGGTTTCAATCGATTACATTCCGAAAACACAGGCCAGAAAAATCTATACTTTTGCGAAGGAACAATTGGAAGTGCTCAAAAACGGTGGTTTGGAAACGCCAATTTTCACCGAAACACAACAGCTTCAAGCCGCGGAAAATATTGAGCCGGAAGTAATTGAAGAAGTCGAAGTGGAAGAAGTGACTGATTTTGCCGAACTCATCCCGGTTTCACAATCGGGTTACCGCGACGAAAAGCAACATCCCGATCCAACGCCTGAAATGGAAACCGCCAGCGAAAAACCATTGACGGAATTAACGAGTGAAGAGTTGTTCGAAAAACTACAGAATTATAAAAAACTACTCGACAACGGATTGATCCTGCAAGGCGAATACGACGCCTTGAAAAAGGAAATCTTGAGTAAGATGTAACTGAAATAGAAAAAAATCCGGCAGTCGTCGGATTTTTTTTATCAATAAGTGCCAACAATCCCGATGGTTTTCGGGGTAATTTGCAGGTTCCACGAAATTTTCTTTTTCGATGCGATCGGATTGTAGTTCCGTTCGCGGTTCAGGTATTTGTCGACACTTTCCACGGTCGCCACACTCAAAACCATCCCGATTCCAATGTCTGAAAGCCAGTGTGCGCCAGCCCACAAACGCGAAACGGGCGTAATCATTCCCAACGCCCAGATGCCGCCTTTGATCCACGGACTTTCAAATTGTTTCGAGATCGCATACGCGGTCGTAAACGAAAGGATCGTGTGTCCCGATGGAAACGAGTGGAACGTTTCTTCCTTGGAAAATGGCTCGAAAGTCGCCGCGCCCAAACCAGTGACGGGCCTGGCACGTCCCACCGCATTTTTGAGGATACTCTGAAGCAATCCGGCCGCGGTAGCCGATGAGATTAGCAACACGCCGGTCTTCCTTATTTTTTCATTTTTCGTCAATATCCCGATGGCATAAATCCCGGTCGTGATGCCATAATTGTACAGCGGTTTCCCGAAATAATAGCCGGTGTCTTTTAGGAAATCGGGTGCGCCTGCCCCTTGATTGATGAAATAATCGCTCGTTTCTTCATCGGTGAGCCAAAGAATCCCGGTTCCTGCAACCACACCGCCAAAAGCAATCCAGTTGCCTTTTTCCCAATTCATGGGCGCGAGATACGTGTGCTTGATGCCGCCCAAAACGCTTCCTCCATCGTATTTGAGCATTTGCCCACGCGTCATTTTGATCGTGTCGGTAGCGACCAATGTAGAATCCTGACACCAAAGCGGCATACAGCAAAATAGAGCTAAAATGCAAAAGAAGTAGAGGCGAACCATAAGCGGAAAATTTGTTTGGTTCTTTAAAAGTAAGAAAGTTTATCAAAACGAATCCATTTTAATAAACTTTCTATGGTAAGGCTACAAAGTTTTTTTCTGCTTTTCGACAAAACCGTGTGCCTGAAGTTCCAACAATTCCTTGGCTTTACTGCGCTGTAGATTGTAGAGTTCCTTGTCTTCTGCGATGTCGGCATACACGCGATCGTGCATTTGCGCACTGGTTTTCACGAGCAGGTCGCGTTGGTATTTGTCTTGTGTGAGCGTGGCCTTGAGTGCCGTTTCGAGGTCTTCAAGCTTGAAATCGTATTCGCCTTTTGGAGACAACAGTTTGGCGATAATCGGCGCGGTTTCTATCGCAAGGAACAGCAGCATGATGAAGAACGACGGCAGCCACGGCAATTTGTTGAGTGCGTTGATGCGGGCCATGAGTCCGTCGAATCCGTCGATGATCGGCTGCGTATCGTTGACTTTTTTATCGAGATCGGCTTGAAGCGTGCGCCCTTTCTTTTCGTTTTCGGCTATTTTCGCTTCGTTATTTTTACGCAACGTCTCGAGTTCGGATCGGACCAAATCGTGCTTGGCGATTTTCTCTTTAAATACCGGACCTTTGCCGAGTTTCATCGTGCCTTTGGTGCCTTCGGCTTCGGTGATGTAGGTTTCGTACAAGGTGTTGACTTCCTTTTCTTTTTTCGAGATTGCCGATTTGAGGCTGTCGGTTTCGGCCTTATTCTTATCGAGATCCGATTGGAAATAAGTCGCTACCTGCTTCTTATTGGCCAACGCCATCGCGTTTTTTTCCTTGAGCAACACCGTGTCGATTTCCTTTTCGAAGATTTTAATTTCCAAAGGTTTGGAAATGACAATCGCAATGATGACCGCCAAAATGATCCGCGGTGTCGCCTGTAAAAATTCGGCCGAAAAACTGTCGCGCTTGCGTATCGTCGAAACGATAAACCGGTCGAGGTTGAAAATCAGCAAACCCCAAACGAAGCCAAAAGCGACCGCCGGATAGATGCTGTCGAAAACCGTGAAAAGCGCATACGCACTCGCGATAAAAGCCATGATGGCCGTAAAGAACACGGTGGCGCCAATTCCGGCAAATTTGGTTTGTTCGCCTTCGGAGCAACCTTCGAGCAGGTTTTTGTCGGCCCCGGAACACAGGATGAAGAATTGTTTGAGCATGATGAAAAATGATTTATGTGATTGATGATTTCCACCCCGAAAACCATCGGACGGCGGCTTTACAAAAGTAACGCCAAAAAAATATTTATGTTGCAACGCGCTGTTAATATTTGGATTGGCATTTGAATTTGAACGCTTCCCAATTCCGATTTTAAAAGTAAATTAGCACCATGGAAAACGTCCTGATTATTGGCTTTGTATGGCCCGAACCCAATTCTTCCGCAGCCGGCAGCCGCATGCTCCAATTGATCGATTTGTTCCTCGAGCAAGGCTGGAAAATTACGTTTGCCTCGACGGCGGCCGACAGCGAATTCATGTTTGATGTGACTGCAATCGGGGTTCAAAAAGTGTCGATTGAACTGAACAATGCGTCTTTTGATGTTTTCGTGAAAGACCTGGATCCGACGATGGTACTTTTCGACCGCTTCATGACCGAAGAACAATTCGGTTGGCGGATTGCTCAAAATTGCCCGAATGCGCTGCGGATCCTCGACACCGAAGATTTGCACAGTTTGCGCCAGGCGCGGCAATTGGCCGTCAAGGAAAACCGGAGTTTCAACCATGCCGATTTGTTCTCGGATGTGGCCAAAAGGGAAATCGCGGGTATTTTCCGTTGCGATCTATCGCTGATTATTTCCGAAACCGAAATGGATTTGCTTCGCGGGGTGTTCAACGTCGACGCGAGCCTGTTGTATTATTTGCCTTTTTTGGTGGATCGAACCGATGTTTCGGATGGGCCGAAATTCGAAGACCGTCGGGACTTTATCTTCATCGGCAATTTCCTGCACGAGCCGAATTGGCATACGGTGCAATATCTTAAGATGCAAATCTGGCCACGAATTAACGAATTATTACCGGATATTTCAATGCGGATCTACGGCGCATATCCGTCGCAAAAAGTATTGCAATTGCACATGCCTTCTGAAAATTTCCACATCATGGGGCGCGCGGAAAATGCTGCGGAAGTGGTGAAAAATGCACGCGTGGTTTTAGCGCCGATCCAATTCGGGGCTGGAGCCAAAGGGAAATTGCTCGAAGCGATGCAATGTGGAACGCCAAGTGTCACAACAGCAATAGGTGCCGAATCAATGGCCGGAAATTTACCGTGGAACGGCTTTGTGGAAAACGATGCGGATGCTTTTGCCAAAGCGGCCGTTACATTATATACCGACGAAAGACTTTGGAAACGGTCGCAACAGAATGGGATTGCAATTGTCAATGCGCGGTTTGCCAAAACAATTTTTGCGGGCGATTTTATTTCGGCGATTTTGGAATTGAAAAGAAATCTGCACAGCCTCAGGCAAAATAATTTCATCGGGGCGATGTTGCTGCACCATACTCTGGCGAGCACGAAATACATGAGCAAGTGGATTGAGGAAAAGAACAGCCGGTGACTTCAAGACTGCGTTAGCGATGGCAGCGGCATCCTTTTTATTTGCAAAAATAAAAAGATAGAGCGGACAGCGCGGGCCATGGCAACGCCAAAATAAAATCATTAAGGAATTAAGTTTGCTGCGCCAGTTCGCTGCGCTCGGGTCATTAAGCGTTGACTTAATTTTTCTTTAAATTCCTTAATGGTTTGAATATTTATTATTTCGAAAGTTCTACGAAATACTTGTAAAATAACGGAATCGTTTCAATGCCTTTCAAATAATTGAAAATCCCAAAATGCTCGTTCGGCGAATGGATCGCATCGCTGTCCAAGCCAAATCCCATCAAGATCGTTTTGCTTTTGAGTTCTTTCTCAAACAAAGCCACAATCGGGATCGACCCGCCAGAACGTACCGGAATCGCGGGAACGCCGAACGTTTCGGTATACGCCTTGTTCGCCGCCTGGTAACCGATGCTGTCGATGGGCGTCACATAACCCTGGCCGCCGTGGTGCGGTTTTACTTTGACGGTCACGCCGCTGGGCGCGATGTTTTCAAAATGTTTGGTGAACAGTTCGGTGATTTCCTCCCAATCCTGGTTCGGAACGAGTCGCATCGAGATTTTGGCGTAGGCCTTGGAAGCGATGACGGTTTTGGCGCCTTCGCCGGTGTAACCGCCCCAGATTCCGTTGACGTCTAATGTAGGGCGGATCGAATTGCGCTCGTTGGTCACATAACCTTTCTCGCCGTAGATGTCGTTGAGATCGAGGGCTTTTTTGTAGTTGTCGAGATTGAACGGCGCTTTGGCCATTTCGGCTCTTTCTTCGGTTGACAATTCCTGGACTTTGTCATAGAATCCCGGAATCGTGATGTGGTTGTTTTCATCGTGCATGGAAGCGATCATTTTCGCGAGGATGTTGATCGGGTTTGCGACTGCGCCGCCGTACAGGCCGGAGTGCAAATCGCGGTTCGGGCCGGTGACCTCGACCTCTACATAACTCAAGCCTCTTAAACCGGTCGTGATCGATGGCTGCTGGTTGGAGATCATGCCCGTATCTGAAATCAGGATGACGTCATTTTTGAGTTTTTCCTGGTTGCGTTCGACGAACCAGCTCAAGCTTTTGGAGCCCACTTCTTCTTCGCCCTCGATCATGAATTTGACGTTGCACGGCAGTGTGTTCGATTGCACCATGTATTCCAACGCCTTGACGTGCATGTACATCTGGCCTTTGTCGTCGCAACTTCCCCTGGCGAAAATGGCGCCCTCGGGATGGATTTCAGTCATTTTGATGACGGGCTCGAATGGCGGCGACGTCCACAGATCCATCGGGTCGGGCGGTTGTACATCGTAATGGCCATAAACGAGAACCGTGGGCAAATTTTTATCGATGGTTTTTTCGCCGTAAACGATAGGATAACCTGGCGTATCGCAAATTTCCACGAAGTCGCAGCCTGCTTTTTCGAGGCTGATCTTGACGGCGTTTGCGGTATCGATGACATCTTGCGAATAAGCCGGATCGGCGCTTACGGAAGGAATTTTGAGCAGTTCAATAAGCTCGTCAATAAAACGTTGCTTGTTTTGTTGAACGTATGATTTGATATTGTCCATTGTGTTTTTTGAGTTTAATCTGAAAACCAAATGTACAAAAAACACGTTTACTTTTTTCCGATTATTTGCTTTGAAAGTTGAAAGTTATGGTTATATTTGCAGCCAATTCCCGCGGATATGGTGAAATTGGTAGACATGCCAGACTTAGGATCTGGTGCCGCAAGGCGTGTAGGTTCGAGTCCTATTATCCGCACAAAAAAGCTTCTCTATAAACGGGAAGCTTTTTTTATTCCGATACATAAGAAATGGAGTTGGAACTTTAAAACATCTTCACTATTTTGCCAATAAAAATTTTGCTATGAACATTGAAACCCGAAAACTCACGATATCCGATTACGAAAATTTAAGCGAATCAATGCTGCAGGCATACGATACGATGGGAGGGCAAGTGTGGAGCCGCGCCAGTATTGAAAAGTTGCTCAAAATTTTCCCCGAAGGCCAGCTTTGTATTGCTGTCGATGACAAAGTCGTGGCGTGTGCACTTTCGATTATTGTCAATTATGACGAATACGGCGACAAGCATACCTATCAATTGATCACCGGGAATTACTCTTTTTCTACGCATGATGATAACGGCGACACACTGTATGGCATTGAGCTTTTTGTGCATCCCGAATTTCGCGGCTTGCGATTGGGACGACGCTTGTATGAATACCGCAAAGAAATCTGTGAAACCCTGAATTTGAAGAGCATCATTGCAGGCGGCCGCATTCCGGGCTACCATCAACATGCCGAGACGCTGACGCCAAGGCAATACATCGACAAAGTCAAGGCAAAGGAGATTTACGACCAAACGCTGTCGTTTCAAATTTCAAACGATTTCCACGTCAGGAAAGTGTTGCGCAATTATCTTCCGGGCGACCATGAATCGATGGAATTTGCCACGCTTATTGAGTGGAACAATATTTATTACCAAGGGATCAATGCTTCCGCACGATCGGCCATGACCATTCGGCTTGGGTTGGTGCAGTGGCAGATGCGCCTTTTTCCGAATATGGAAAGTTTTTATGAGCAGGTAGAGTTCTTCGTGGATGCGGTAAGCGGCTACAAATCGGATTTTATTTTGTTTCCCGAATTGTTCAACACACCATTATTGGAGCCTTACAACCATTTGGGACCGATGGAAGCCATGCGTAAGTTGGCCGAAAAAACAGCCGAGATTGTTGCCAAAATGCACGAATATTCGCTTTCCTATAATGTGAATATTATCTCGGGCAGCATGCCGTTGGTTGAAAACGATAAATTGTACAACGTATCTTATTTGTGTCATCGAACCGGCAAGATCGACGAATTCCGCAAAATCCATATCACGCCCAACGAACGCAATTATTATGCAATGGTGGGCGGCGACGAAATCAAGGTGTTCGACACCGATTGCGGCAAGGTGGGCATTCTGATTTGTTATGACGTTGAGTTTCCGGAATTGAGCCGGATCTATGCAGAACAAGGTATGCAGATCTTATTTGTACCGTTTTTAACCGATACTCAAAATGGATATACCCGCGTCAGGCATTGTGCGCAGGCACGCGCGATCGAAAATGAATGTTATGTGGCCATCGCGGGCTGTGTCGGCAACCTTCCAAAAGTGAGCAATATGGACATTCAATTTGCGCAATCTGCCGTATTTACGCCGTCCGATTTTGCTTTTCCGACCAATGCGGTCAAGGCCGAAACCACTCCAAATACCGAAATGATGCTGATTGTAGATGTCGACCTGCACCTGCTCGACGAATTACACCATTATGGATCGGTGCGGATACTCAACGACCGAAGGCTGGATCTTTATGAAGTTCGATTGCTGAAGCCAAATGCGTAGAAATTGCTATCCGTGATACACCCGCGACGCAACAATCTTTCCGTCCCGGACTTCCAGCACTTCCGCAACCAGCATTTTCTCTTCGCCGGCCACAGAACGCACATATTCCATAAACACGCGATCGGTATTGGCGGTCAGTGAAGTTACTTGGTAATGTAAGGTCGGCAGGCGGTCGAATGCATCTTTCCACCACGTGCGCATCGCGTCCTTCCCGGTCACGAGACCATTGGTTTCGGGTCGGAGGATTTTGAGTTTCGGACTGAAATGTTGTGCCTCGTCGTCGTACAAAGACAACAGTTTTTCGAGATCGTGCGCGTTAAATGCCTCAAACCAGCGCATCGCAATGGATTGGAGTTGTTCGTGGGTCATAATTGTTGGTAGGGTTGGATTACGTATTTTTCAAATTAATGATTTCCTGCTCGGTCAAAAAGCGCCAGTTGCCACGCGGCAGGTTCTTTTTGGTGAGTCCGGCGAAAGACACGCGATCGATCCGGAGTACGTCGTATTTGAACGCTTCGAAAATCGCGCGCACCACTTTCACGTTGGCCGTACGCAATTTCAAGCCGATTTCTGTCTTGGGTTGGTCTTCAATATAACTGATCTCATCCACAAACAAACGGTGGTTGTCGAGCGTTACGCCGCCGGCGATTTTCTCAAGGTCTTCGTATTTGAGGTTCTTGTCGAGCGAAACCTGGTATATTTTGGTCGATTTCTGGTTCGGCAGCCCGAATTTGCGGATCATGTCGGTATCATTCGTGATCAACAGCAATCCGGTCGTGTTCTTGTCCATTCTGCCCACGGCCGCCACCTTGGCTTTGGTCGCGCCTTTCACGAGCTCGAGCACATTGCGGAATTCATTGCCTTCATCAAGCGCCGTCGTAAAGTTCTTGGGTTTGTTGAGCAGGATGTATTCTTTCTTTTCGGGGGTGATCGCGACGCCGTCGAAATTGACGACATCTTCGGGTTTTACCATGTAGCCCATTTCGGTTACGGGAATGCCGTTGACTTTTACGTTGCCCGATTGGATGTAAATATCGGCATCGCGGCGCGAGCAAACGCCCGAATTCGCGATGTATTTGTTGAGGCGGATGTCCTCTTTGTTTTTGGGTACTTTTGGTGCCTGGTTCGGTTTCTTGGCGGTTTTGGCTTTCTCTTCCTCGGCTGCCTTAACGGCCGGTTTTGCTTTTTTGGGCCCTTGCGCGCGCTTGGCCATGGCAGGTTTTGGCTTGCTTGAATTCGGTCTTCCGCTGGTGCGCGCCGTTCCGGTTTTCTTGTTGTTGCCTTCCTTTTTGTTCATGATCTGTGATTTACGGTGCAAAGATAGTATTTTTAGGAGCTGTTTCCCGCTTTCCGTTGCAATCTTTTACAGCTTCGTTCCTCAGCTGTAAAAGGATTTTCACTGCAATCGGGGCTATGCTGCCGCAAGCTTTCTTTTGTCTTGAAGCAAAAGAAACAAAAATTCAAGGCCCGCAAATTAACTAGCTTCGCGTCGTTCAGTTCGCCTGCGGCTCGAGTCCAAACTCAAAAACGACCTCGGTTTTCGTTCCGAACCGCTAACCGTTCGTCGTTTGCTGGCACCGCGACTCAACTCTACGCAGTTCTGTGTTTTTAATTTACCTGAAGCCCACCGGGCTTCCTCCTCTTAATATCAAATGTTGTTTTTTACTTTCAGAATTGGATGGCCGCTGGCGCTCGAGGAAAGTATTTATTATTTTCGGCTTTCTGACGAAGCGCCGAAATCCTTCTAAGAAAATCTCTCAATAATTGGACGAACGTTCCGGCTTGGGAAGCAATGCGGAAAATAAACATCCAATTTACCTTTTAAAAATATTAAATGTGAAGTACAAAAGAAGGCCCTCGCGGCAGCGAAAACATCAATAAAATTTACATTTGAAGTTTTGTAAAATCTCCAATCGAAGCGAAGACAAATTAGCCCCGATTACCTCACTTAGTTAATATTTTAAATAAGTGTTCGGTGAATGCCTTACAGGCATTTGCAGTGGAAATCCTTTTTGGCGAAGCATGAACCAAAAAGATTGCAACGGAAAGCGGGAATCAGCTCCTAAAAACCAATCGACGACAAATAATTCTTCCCATGGATCAACACCGACGGCTCCATCAAAACGATGCTGAAAACGCCCGCCACGATCAGGAATTTAAGGACGTTGTGCAGTTTGAGGAATTGCTCGCGCGTGCTGGCTTTCCACAAATAAACCACGAAAAAAAGCAATGCCGCGAGGCACAAATAAAAGTAAATGTCCATGTAGCCCACATCGTACACGTCGGTCAGGACATACACGGGAAACACCGTCGCCATGCACAAAACCGCAATGACGCGCTTAGAGACCTTTTCGCCGTAAACGACCGGAATCGTCTGGTAATTGCTGGCAAGGTCGCCTTTGATGTTTTCAAGATCCTTGATGATTTCGCGTACCAAGAGCAACAGGTACAGGAACGCCGCATGCGCGAAAATGATTCCGGTCTCGATTTCGTACGGATGGTACAATTCCTTTTTGTAGAAATAAATCAGGATGCCGAAGAATGGAAAAACGGCAAGGAATGACGCGGTCAAATTGCCAATAATCGGGTATTTTTTAAGCTTGTGCGAATAGAACCAGATCAGGAAAATATACATCGAAAAGAACAGCAAAACGCGCCACGAAATGAAAAATGCAATCAGTGCCACAAAGAAATTGAGCGAGAAATACACGTACAATTTCGTTTTTTGGCTCACCAAACGGTCGAGCATCGATTTGCGCGGGCGGTTGATCAAATCCTTTTCGGAATCGTAAAAATTATTGATGATGTAGCCCGAAGCGATCGAAAGGCTCGAAGCGAGTACCAGAATAAACACATTGGCGTCGAGCAAAACCTGCATCGCGCCCGTGTTTTTTGGTGATAAAATAAAGATGGCCGACAAATATTGCGCGATCACGATCACCGGAATGTTGTAGCCGCGAACGACAGAGAACAGGCTGACGATTTTCATCAGCAGCAATTTGTTCTTTCTGTTCAACATGGGTTTAATGAAATAGTTAATAATTAATAATTAACAATTGGAGCGACACCTTGACGCGATTCCTCCATTATTAACTGCTCATTGTTCATTATTAGTTAATTAAAAATGGTACACGACTTCGAGTTTGTAATCCTTCAAAGAAGCTTTGGCTTTTTCGAGGTCTTCGGTGAATCCGAGAATGTAACCGCCGCCGCCGGAACCGCACAATTTGAGGTAATAATCATTTGTGTCGATGCCTTTCTGCCAAACGCCGTGGAACGCCTCGGGAATCATCGGCTTGAAGTTGTTGAGGACGACTTTCGAGAGTTTCTTGGTATTCGAAAACAGCGATTTGAGGTCGCCGCCCAGGAAATTCTCGACACACGCATCGGTGTATTTGACGAATTGGTTTTTGAGCATCGCGCGGAAGCCTTTGTCTTTGAGGTTTTCCATGAAAATGTTGACCATCGGAGCGGTTTCGCCTACGATGCCGGAGTCGAGCAAAAACACGGCACCTTTGCCTTGTGCGCTTTGCGTCGGGATGCCGGTCGCCTCGATGTTGTCTTTGGAATTGATCAAAATCGGAATGCTCAAATAGCTGTTGAGCGGATCGAGACCCGAGCTTTTGCCGTGGAAAAACGATTCCATCTGCGCAAAGATATTTTTGAGCGTGAGCAGTTTCTCGCGCGTCAGGTTTTCTAAAACGGTGATTTTATGCTTGGCGTATTTGTCGTAAATCGCAGCCACGAGTGCGCCGCTGCTTCCAACGCCGTAACCTTGCGGGATGCTCGAATCGAAATACATGCCGCTCGCAACGTCTGTGTGCAATGCTTCGAGATCGAACGTGACCAATTCAGGATGTTCCTGTTGTAAATTTTCAAGGTAGAAAACAAAACGGCTCAGGCTTGCGTTCGATTTGATCGCTTCCGCAGAAGGATTTTCGTCTGTTTTGAGTGCGCCGTTGTAAAAATTATAAGGAATGGACAAACCTTTGGAATCTTTGATGATTCCGTATTCGCCGAAGAGGAGAATTTTGGAGTAGAATAATGGTCCTTTCATCTTTTGTTTTGGTTGTTGAAAGTGTAACGTTGGATGCGTTAATTTATTGGGTTAAAGGTACAATTTAATTTGAAATGAATTGACTCCCGCTCCCAATTTCATCACAAATATACTGCCCATTCTGGCAATACCCAACCAATTCATCCTTAATAAATTGCAAAACTTCAACAATAACGTTTTCGGGATACAAAACGTGAACATTTGCGCCTGCATCAAGCGTAAAACAAACCGGAATTTTGGTTTCCTTCCTGAACTTCCAGATTTTGTTGATGATTTCGAGCGTATTGGGTTTCATCAAAATGAAATAGGGCATCGATGTCATCATCATCGCATGCAGCGTCAAGGCTTCACTTTCGACAATATTGATGAATGCATCGAGGTTGCCGTTTTGTAAAATTTCCGAAAGTTTTCCGAGGTTTTCATGTGCCTGTTCAAACCGCCTTTCGGCAAACGGATGGTCGTGCATCAAATCATGCCCGACCGTACTCGACACTTGCTTTTCACCTTTGTCGACGAGCAGAATCGTATCCTGGTAATTGTTGAAATGCTTGTGGATTTGATGTGGAAATGCAACGCCGAACAAATCCGAACTGTTCCCAATATGTTCATTTTCGCCCCAAACGACGACTTCACCTTTCACACTTCGGCAGGCGCTTCCCGATCCCAAACGCGCCAGAAAAGATGCTTTTTGATAAAAGAAATCACCGGTCATTTCAGGATTGAGTTCGTGTTCCAAACGCATCAAATTCACCGCCAAAGCCGCCATTCCGGAAGCAGACGAAGCGATTCCCGAACTGTGCGGAAATGTATTTTGCGTATCGATCGTAAAATGATACAATTTCAAAAACGGCAGGTACATTTCGACGCGTTCGAGGAATTTCTGGATTTTCGGCTTGAAATCTTCTTTGGGTTGTCCTTCAAAAAGCAGGTCGAACGAAAAATCTCCGTCGTTTTCCTTTTTCTCGAAAGCCAACGTCGTAATGGTCTTGCAATGGTTCAGCGTAAAACTCACCGACGGATTGGCCGGAATCTGGTCCGGTTTCTTCCCCCAATATTTGACCAGCGCAATATTGCTCGGCGCACTGCAAGTAAATTGACCGGAATCGGCGCGGTTTGGGTAATTTTGAGGGATAAAATCGGCTGCAGTCATCGTTTGAATTTGACGCAAAGATAATTCTTAGATTGATACGTTTGATGGTTTATTTGAGCAACGCAAAGTCGAAATTCCCTACTTTTGAACAAAAAAGATGAACCGGTACCTTAAAATCCTCATTTTCGTTGCGACGTGCCTCTGCGTCGGTTTTGTCTCGGGTTACGCGACGCAATCGGGCGTCAAGACTTGGTTCCCGACGCTCGAAAAACCTTCGTTCAATCCGCCTAATTGGGTGTTCATGCCCGTCTGGAGCATCCTCTACGTCTTTATGGGCTTTGCCGCCGGACGTGTTTGGGGCCGCATCGATTTCGACCGCGACAACGTCAAAAAAGCGCTCGTTTTCTTTTGGATACAACTCGCGCTCAACGCACTTTGGTCGGTATTGTTCTTTTACCTGCACAATCCGCTACTGGCTTTGGTCGAGATCATTTTGCTGTGGCTGATGATTTACGAAACGCATGTAAAATTCAAGGCCATCGACAAGATCGCCGGATGGCTTTTCATCCCGTATTTGGCCTGGGTCAGTTTTGCAACGGTACTCAACGCGGGCCTTTGGTGGCTCAACCGTTAATTTTTTAGGACCACAAAGTAATCCCAATCTTCGGGGTTTCCAACGCCAACGCTTGGCGTATACACGAACAACCGAACGGGTGCATTTGGATTGCTCGCGCGGTATTGGTGCACCAACTGTAAATTCTTGACGGCATCCCAAATGGGCGAAAACGGTACGGGATCAGGATAAAAACCCGCATTTTGTTGCGCGTCGATCACGAGGAAATCATTTGTGCTTGGCATCGGCAGATTCCCGGTCGTGGCAAATGATGAAGCAGGTGAAAGGCTTTGCGGATATTGCATGCCACCCAATCCCATCCAAATGATCGTGCCCGAAAAAATTGGCTGGCCGACGTCGGCATACAGCAATGTCATGCTGCCGAAATCGCCGGCAGGTTCGTAATTGTAAGCCAGGTTAAAGTCGGGATGATTGGGATAAACCAATTCGCGTCCGCCTTCAAAAGCCTGTGTTAGGTAATCGACCTTGAGCAGCAGCACTTTGTTCTGGCTTGTGGGAACGTTATTTTTTATGTTGTTCGCCGCCGGTCGGTTGCTGTTTTGAAAGGCATTTGGCTGTGTGCCGTCAAAAGTCTCGTCGTTGGAACAGCCCAACGCGAATAAAGAAATCAGGAGTAAAGTAATTTTCAGCTTCATAATTTCATTGGTTTAAGTAATTGAAAAACAGATGATGAAGTTACAAAAAGGTTGCGAAAGAAATGAAAAAACGATTCGTCTTTTAGCGGAAATTTTCTGAAAGGATGGCACCGCTTGTCCACGCATTCTGGAAATTGAATCCGCCCGTAATCGCATCGATGTTGACGATTTCTCCCGCAAAATATAAGTTTTCATGCAGTTTGCTCTGCATTGTCTTGAAGTTGATTTCCTTGAGGTCGATCCCGCCGGCCGTCACGAATTCTTCCTTGAACGTGCTTTTGCCGTTGACCTGGAACGTCGCATTGGTCAATTGGCCCGCGAGTTTCTGAAGTTGCACTTTCGACAAATCGGCCCACTTGGTTTCAACCCCGATTCCAGCCGCCAAAACGATGCTTTCCCACAAACGATTGACCAACTCCAACGGCGATTTTTTAGCCACCGCTTTTTTGGCGTGCTCCAATTTGAGTTCGCGCAGCAATTCCTCGGCTTCGGCCTGATCGACATCGTTGAGCCAATTCACATGGATCGTAAATTGGTATTGCTTGTCGAACAAAATGCGCGCGCCCCATGCCGAAAGTTTCAAAATGGCCGGGCCGCTCATGCCCCAATGCGTGATCAGCAATGGCCCGGTAGCGGTCAGTTTGGTGTCTTTTACCTTGACGGTAGCCAACGCGGAGATGCCCGGCAATTCCTTGATTCTCGCATCTTTGATGTTGAAAGTGAACAACGACGGCACCGGACTCACAATCGAATGTCCCAAGATTTCCATCAGTTGCCAGATTTTGGGATTGCTTCCCGTGGCCATGATCAGTTTGTCGCACGCAAAAGTCTCGTGTTGCGTTTCGACTTTCCAGAAATGTTCCGATTTAAAGATGGATTGCACGCTTTGGCCTTTGAGCACGTCGATTCCGAGGTCTTTCGTGGCTTTTTGAAAACAATCGATGATCGTTTGAGACGAATCGGTGATCGGAAACATCCGGCCGTCTTCCTCGATCTTGAGTTCGACACCGTGTTTCTCGAACCATTCTATCGTATCGCCCGAAGCAAATTGGTGGAACGGCCCGCGCAATTCCTTTTCGCCGCGTGGATAGAACTTGACGAGTTCATTCGGAACAAAGCAAGCATGCGTCACATTGCAGCGCCCGCCGCCCGAAATGCGCACTTTTTCCAGCACGTCTTTACCGCGTTCGAGAATGGCAATTTTGAGCGTTCGATTTTTCTCGGCAATATTGATCGCCGTAAAAAATCCGGCCGCGCCGCCGCCAATAATTAAAATGTCGTAATTCTGGTTCATAATTGGTCTGGGAAATCAGTAATGATGCCGTCTACACCAAACGATTTGATGCGTTGCAGGTCTTCGAATTCATTGATCGTCCACGAGAAAATCTTGAGGTTTTGTTGCTGCATGGCCAACGTATTTTCTGCCGTGAGCAAATGAAAATAGGGATGGATCGTTTCGGCTTTGAGGATTTTGGCGAAGTTGGCGGCCAAGTCCAAATCGGTGCTCGTCAAGACGCCAAGCGGAATTTCATCGTGCCATTCGCGCACTTTTTCAAGCGCGACCCAATCGAACGAGGAAATCAGGAAATCGGTGTATTGCCAACCTTTTTCAACCACATATCTTTCAATCAGGTCAACGACCGGTTTTGCCGTTTCGCGCGCTTTGAGTTCGATATTGATCAGGCATTTCCGGTCGGCCAGGTCGAACACTTCTGCCAAAGTAGGAATAGCAAACTGATGATCGATCCGGTAGGTTTTGAGTACGTCAAGGCTGAGATCCGCCACGACGCCTTTTCCATCGGTCGTCCGGTCGATCGTCTCGTCATGGATCACGATAATCGCACCGTCCTTGCTCAGATGCACGTCGAGTTCGATACCGTCTACGCCCATATCGATGGCCTTTTGGAAACTGGCCAACGTATTTTCAGCGAGATGGCCTTTGGCGCCGCGGTGTCCGATGTTGAGGATTTTCATAAGGCAAAAATAAAAAACGCCTTTGTGGGAAAGGCGTTTTTGAAGATTTATTTGATTTGTTCGAGCAGGACAAAAGCGAATTCCGATTCGATGATCACGCGGCCTTTGTCGACGGTCATTTCTTTGCCCGAATACGCGTCGCGCAATTTCATCCCATCTTTGAAGACCGATGAGACGGTGATGATTTTACGTCCAGTTGGCACGTCCAACCCGATAATCGCGCGGTCGAGGTAATCGCCTTTGACATATCCGCGGCTGAACACATACGGCGCAGCGGTAATCTGGCGGTGAACGCCGGCGCCGATGCACGGATGGTTTTTGCGGAATTGCCCCAGTTTCTGCCAATGTTCGAGCACGCGCTGTTTTTCCTTGTCGGCTTTGAGTTCGTCCCAATTCATGAACGAACGCAAAGTCGCATCGCCCTGTGTGTCTTCGATGACGAGTGATCGGGCGGTTTCATCGCCGTAATACACTTGTGAAACCCCGGGTGACAATAGCAATTTGGTGCCGCTTTCGATGCTTTTTTCGCGTTTCGGGTCGAATGGCGTGCCGTCGTCGTGCGAGGACAAATAGTTCAGGACGCTGAATCCGTCGAGTTCGGTGTTGAGTTTGGTCGAATATTTCGAAAAGATGTATTCGTATTCGCGCTGCGCGTCCCATTTGAATTCGAAATTGATCATGCTGTTGAAACCGTTGTCGAAATAATTGACTTTGCGGTCGCCGAAGTCGAAGTTCTTTCCGGCAGAAATTCCGTAATTGTACACTTCGGCAATCGTATAAAATTTGTTGTTGTCGAGCACTTTCGATGGATTTTCCTTTTTCCATTGCTGAAACGAATATTCGCATTGCACCTTAAAATCGTCCCATACGTTTTCCTCGGTGTGCTTGACTGTATCGGCGCGGTAACCGTCGATCCCGAATTCGGTGATGTAATCGGTGAGCCATTTGATGATGTAATATTTGGGTGCTTTCGGATAACCCGTCCTTTTGAAAAACGCATCGAGCGAAGCCATTTCTTTTTCGTATCGGCCTTCTGTTTTCCATTTTTCGGCGAGGAATGACGGAAGTTCGACGTTCTGGCTGCTTTCGGTCAACACATCGGGCAGATTGGCAACCAGCGTGCAGGAAGTGGTTGTGCTGTACGTTTTGTAATCGCATTGCGGGCCGGTGCGCACCCAATCCGACGGCCAAACCGTGTCGACATCGGTAACGGGGCCGGTGTGGTTGATGACACCGTCGAGTAAAATCCGGATGCCGTGTGCGTGTGCTTTTTCGACAAGTTCCCTGAGATCGGCTTTGGTGCCGAAATTGGGGTCGAGTGCCGTCCAGTCGCGCGTCCAATAGCCGTGGAAACCATACGTGAGCCCGGTTCCTTCGTCGACGCCGCCGTGGATTTGCTCCACAACCGGTGTAAACCAGATCGCATTGATGCCGAGTTTATCGAAATAACCCTCGTCAATTTTTTGGATGATGCCTTTGAGATCGCCGCCTTCAAAACCGCGCAGTTTGCCCGGTTTCTTGTTGCGTTCGAAATGGACATCGTTGGCCTTGTCGCCATTGTTGAAACGGTCGGTCAGCAGGAAATACAAATTGGCACCTTCCCAAACGAAAGGCGTTTTTGATGCAGCGGGCGTATTGGTTTGTGCGTTCATGGGCAATGTTACGCATACAAAAGTAAGCAATAGCAGCGAGGTCAGTTTGTTCATTACAATTCGATTTTTATATCTTTTACAGTTCCTTTTTCGAGTGTGACGGGAATTTCGAGTGTGTTGTTGGAAGTTTTAAAAGTACTGTTTTTTCCTTTAACAGTGACTTTTTTTGCATTGGTCACGTTGTGGACGAGGAGCGTGATGGTTTTCTCGGCGGCTTTGAAATGCTGCTGCGCTTCGTCGCCGATGTTGATGCTCAATTCGCTGCCGTTGTAATAACTTGAAAAAGAAAGCATTTCCGATTGCTTTTTGTTTCTGGCATCGGGCGTTTTTCCATCATCATTGTACAGAAATCCCGATCCGTCGGCCTTCGAAGCGTCAAAATAAAAGTGCAGATCAAAGTTCTCGATTGAATAATTCGCGGTATTCGGAATCGTCTTGATCATCGGGACAAAGGAGTTGCCGCGTACGAAAACCGGGATGTGGTCGTTGGTCACGGCTACGTTTTCGGTAGTCCCGCCAGCGTATTTCCGGCCGGTATAAAAGTCAAACCAATTGTCCTTTTTCGGGAAATAAACCGATGTCGACGTTACGCCCGGTTTCGTAATCGGATGCACGAGAAAGGCATCGCCCCACAAATAACTTTCGACGTTGTTGTAAAGTGCGGTATTGTTCGGCTCTTCAAAAAATAAAGGCTGCATCAGCGGCTTGCCGTTTTCCGAATTGTTGAAAGCCAGCGTGTAATTGTACGGCAACAATTGGTAGCGCAATTCGACCTGTTTTTTGGCAATGGCTTTGGTCGCGACATCTTTGTAAACCGGTTCTGGCGCGACATCCTCGTGCGCATGCGGACGGAAAATCGGTTGGAAAACACCGTATTGTAACCAACGCAAATACAATTCATTGTCGAAATAATCGCCTGCAAATCCGCCCAGATCCGAATGCATGAATCCGATGCCCTGCAAACCCATCTCGACCGCGATTTCAGGTTGCGATTGCAATCCGCTCCAGCTTCTGCTCACATCGCCGCTCCACGGAACCATGCCGTAGCGTTGCGATCCCGAATAACCGGCGCGCATCAGGATGAACGGGCGCACATTTGGGAAATCGTTCTGGTACCCTTCGAAAATCATCTTGGCCCAGTTGTGCCCGTAGATGTTGTGCACCTGATCGGCTTTGCCTTTGGCCGTAATCACTTTGGAAGGGAACGCCTCGGGTTCGCCCAGATCGCCCCACCAGCCGCCAACACCTTGGTTGACGAGGTTTTTGTAGATGTTCCAGAACCACGTTTTGCCTTCGGGTTTGAAGACATCGACGATGCCGCCGTTGCCGAAATAGAAATCGAATTTAGCGGAATTGCCCGTTTGATCGGTGCCCAAAACCTTTTGGGCATCGGCTTCCTGCCATTTGGAAGAAGTCGTCAGGATGAACGGTTCGGTGATCAGGATCGTTTTGATGTTTTTGGCGTTGAGATCGGCCATCATTTTCTCTGGATTCGGAAACGTTTCGCGGTCCCATTCCAGATTGCCGAGCGTGCCTTGGATCGATTTTCCGAACCAGTACAAATCAAGGATGATGGCATCCACCGGAATTTTGTCGTCTTCGAATTTCTTGATCGTTTTTTCGACTTCTGCCTGCGAATGATACCCGAAACGGCTCGAGAAATTCCCGAGCGCCCAACGCGGTAAAAGCGGTTGCCTGCCCGTGAGTTTGGTGTATTCCGAAACCAATTGCGGCCAATTGTTGGCCGCGATGACCTGATACGTTTTGCGACCCGAAACGGTTTCGTAAGCGAGCGTATTGTTTTTCTGGCTGTCGAGATCGAGCGTGCCGAGCGCCGAATTGTCGAAATGCACCGCGTAAATCTTTGACGACAACACAAGCGGAATCGAAAAATTGAGCAATTCCGAACGGTCGCCATAACCGTAATGCGCCTGGTTCCTGAGTTTGAGTTTGTTGCCGCGGCGGTTGAGTCCGATTGCGCGCGAACCGCCGCCGTATAAGGCTTCTGGAGCCAACGATTTCGTCACGTCAAGGTTGAAATCGAGCACTTCGGAAGAATCTTTTTTGGTATAACCGTTCTTTTCGGAAAGCAGCATTTCGCCCTTGTAGCCGTACGAAATCTGGAACGGCGATTTTTGGACCGTCACATTGATGCCTTTGGTTGAAAAATGCAGCGTGAGTCCCGAATCCTTGAACTTCGCGATTTTGACATTTGGTTTTAGGACAACCGCATGCGAATCTGGATTGAAAACTTCGCCGATCGGCAGGAAAGTCGTTTCGACGATGTATTCCGAATACGGTTTGATCAGATATTTGCCATCGGAAACGGTGATTTCGAGCGCGTCTTTGGATTCCTTGGCAGAAATAAATTTGCGGTTGGCGTTTTGCGCCCACGTTCCAGTGGTGACAAGAAGTAATAGTAAAAGGAAGTGTTTGTTCATGATTGGCTTTTTTAGCCCCGATTACTTCACAGAGCATTTATTTTTAATAGGAGTTCAGTGAATGCTCCGCATTTGCAGTGGAAATCCTTTTGCTGCTTTTAAGCAGTAAAAGATTGAAACAGATAGCGGGATTAGCTTCTAAAAATATTTTTGAACCATTAAGAAATTAAGAAACATTAAGCCTTAATTTCTTAATGGTTCAAACAAAATCAACAGAGTTCAAAAAATCAATTGTGTAATTCCAAAATATAAACCGACTTGGCATCAATCGAAATGTCGTTTTTCAAATCGACGGTTTTACCCGAAAGCACTTCCTTGCCGGTTTTGTAATTGCCGATGCTTTCCTGGAAACGGTTGGTTTTAAACGTTCGCGTCTCCGTGCTGTTGTTCAGAATCACCATGACCGATTTTTGGTCGCTGTAGCGGAAATACACGTATACGTTTTCCTGCGGCAAATATTGTTTGGTTTTTCCGGTGTGGATGACATCGGCGGTTTTGCGCCAATTGAACAATTTGGCCGAGAAATTGAAAAACTGTTTTTGTTCGGCGGTTCTTCCTGCAGCTGTCAACGCATTGTTCGCATCGCCGTTCCAGCCGCCCGGGAAATCATGGCGGATGTCGGGATCGCCCTTGCCTTTGTCGCCCGCCATACCGATTTCTGAACCGTAATAGATTTGCGGAATGCCACGGACCGTCGCAATCAAAGCCATTGCCATCTGGTATTTCTTGAAATCTTTTTTGTAGACTTCGTTGAGTCGGTTGGTGTCGTGGTTTTCAGCGAATACGAGCAGGTTATTGATGTTGGGATACAGAAAATCGTTGGTGAAATTGTCGTAGAATTTGATCGCGCCTTTGTCCCATTCGCCTTTGTCTTCATTGAAAACTTGCATCATCGCGCCTTGCAACGTAAAATCCATCACGGTCGGCAAATGCGAATTGTAGCTCTGGATCGCACCGATTTTGGAATCTTTCTGCCAATACGCCATTTGCGCCTGGTCGTTCATCCAGACTTCGCCGGCGATGTTGAAATACGGGTATTCGTCGGTGATGGCTTTGGTCCATTCGGAAATCCCGGCTTTGTCGCAATACGAATACGTGTCGACGCGGAAACCGTCCAGATCGGCATATTCGATCCACCAAATCGCATTCTGGATCAGGTATCTGTTGACCAATGGATTGGCCTGATTGAGGTCGGGCATCGATTTGACGAACCAGCCGTCTACGCAATATTTATGGTCGATGTCGGAGGCGTTCGGGTCGAATTGTGTCGACATGCGGTAATTCGATTGCTCGTAACCCGGAAACTGGTGGATCCAATCGTAGGCCGGCAAATCTTTGATCATCCAATGTTCGGCGCCCCAATGGTTCGTGACGTAATCGAGGACGAGTTTCATGTCGCGCTTGTGCAATTCAGACGAAAGGCGCACGAAATCCTCATTGGTTCCGTAACGCGGATCTATTTTATACACATCAGATTGGGCGTAACCATGGTACGAACCGCGGGCGGCATTGTCTTCGCAAAGCGGCGTGTTCCAGATGGTGGTCACGCCGAGTTCCTTGATGTAATCGAGGTTCTTGATGATGCCTTCGAGATCGCCGCCGTGGCGCGAACCGGGTATGTTGCGGTCGGCTTTTTCGAGCATGTCGGCGGTCGAGTCGTTGTTCGGGTTTCCGTTCGAGAAACGATCGGGCATGATCAGGTAAATCAAATCGGAACTGTCGTAGCTTTTGCGCTCGCTGGATTTGGCGCGGCGTTGCTTGAGCGAATAATTGCGTGTGAAGGCGACTTTGTTCTTGCTTTTGAACGAAAACACAAAATCGGATGCGGGAACGTTTTTGGTGTCGATCGTGACGAAAACATAGTTCGGGTTTTCGGTTTTCTGAACGCCCGATATGACGATGTTGTTGGAAACGGAAACATCGTATTGGGCGATGTTTTTGCCGTAGAACAGGATTTGGAGTTCGGGATTGTGCATTCCGGCATACCAGAAAGGCGGTTCGGTTTTTTGAAGTTGTGCGACTGCTGTAATTGTTGTTAGCAACAAAAGGAATAGTAGTTTTTTCATGGTTGTGTTATTTTATTTTTGGCTTTTTCGTAGCGCCAAAAACCTTCTAAGAACGTATTTAAATGTGTAGGACAGTCTTCCGCCTTGGGTTGGCATTCAAATCAAAAGATTAGAAAAACAAGGAAGTTTGGAGCGGCAGCGTTCCGCGTAGGCGAGCCTGTAAGGCGAGCGGTTCGGGACGCGGAGCGCAAAACTGACGTAGTTTTTCAAGCTTTTAATTTGTAAGCCTTGATTTTTTTGTTACTTTTTTCATCAAGGAAAAAAGTAAAGAATATTCAATAAAATTTAATTCGTCAATTCAGACGAAAAACTGCGCCAGGGATGGCAGCGGTTATCCTTTTTATCCCGCAGGGTAAAAAGATAAAAGCGTACAGCCCGCCCGTGGCGCCCTATTTTTAAACCGTCACCAAACTGTTCGGTTCGACGGTGACTTCTTTTCCGTTGACAAAAACGGTGATCGCTTCGCCGCCTTCAAGCGAAAATTTGGTTTCATTGGGATGTACCGAAACCTTCAGGATCTGGTTCCTGAAATTGATCTTGAACGAATAACCTTCCCATTGCTGCGGAATCTTTGGCTCGAAATGCAATTGGTCGTTCTTGACGCGCATGCCGCCAAAACCTTCCACGATGCTCATCCATGTGCCGGCCATCGAGGTGATGTGGCAGCCTTCTTCGACTTCTTTGTTGTAATCGTCGAGGTCGAGCCTGGACGTGCGCAGGTAGAACGTGTAGGCCATGTCCATTTTGCCCAAAACCGCCGCCTGGATCGAATGCACGCAAGGCGAAAGCGAACTTTCATGCACCGTATACGGCTCGTAGAAATCGAAATGTTTCTCTAATTGTTCGTGCGTAAAATGGTCTTCGAAGAAATAAAATCCCTGCAAAACGTCGGCCTGCTTGATGTAGGGCGAGCGCAGGATTCGGTCCCACGACCATTTTTGGTTGATCGGACGCTGCGATTTGTCAAGATCGGAAACCTTGATCAGATCTTTGTCGAGGAAACCGTCTTGCTGCAAATAGACGTCGTGCTCTTCCGAATACGGGAAATACATTTTATCGGCGACTTTTTTCCAGTGCGCGATTTCGGCATCGTCGAGTTTGACTTTGGCCATGATTCTCGAATAGTCGGAAGCGTATTCGTTCTTGATTTTCTCGATCTGCGCCACCGTATAATCGATGCACCACTTGGCGATGTAATTCGTGTAGAAATTGTTGTTGACGTTGTTTTCGTATTCGTTCGGACCCGTCACGCCCAGGATCATGTATTGGTTTTTGTGCGTCGAATAGGTCGCGCGTTGGTGCCAAAAACGCGCAATGCCGATCAAGACCTCGAGGCCTTTTTCAGGAATGTAGCTGTAATCGCCCGTGAAACGGTTGTAGTTGTAAATCGCGAACGCAATCGCGCCATTCCTATGGATTTCCTCGAACGTGATTTCCCATTCGTTGTGGCATTCTTCGCCGTTCATCGTGACCATCGGATACAATGCGGCGCCGTTTGTAAAACCCAATTTCGCCGCATTTTCAATCGCTTTGTCCAATTGGTTGTAACGGTACGTCAGCAAATTGCGCGCAACCTGTTGGTCTTTGGTCGCCATGTAGAACGGAATGCAATAGGCTTCGGTGTCCCAATAGGTTGAGCCACCGTACTTTTCGCCGGTAAATCCTTTCGGGCCGATATTCAATCTCGAATCTTTACCCAGATACGTCTGGTTCAATTGGAAAATATTGAAACGGATGCCTTGCTGGGCTTTGGTGTCGCCGTCGATCGTGATGTCGCTCATTTCCCAGATTTTCGCCCACGCATTTTTCTGTTCGGCGAAAATGGTATTGAAACCTTTGGAAATGGCCGTACGGATGACGCCTGAAGCCGCCGAAACCGTATCGTTGTGGTTCATCGAGACGGTGTAGCCGCCGATTTTCTGGATCGATGATTTTTCCCCTCTGGCCACATTGGACGTATAAATAAATTGCACTTTGTCTGCGGAAGCCAAAACCTTTTCAGGCGAAACATTGCGGTTGTTTCCGTTGGAAAAAACTTGGTTCTGCATGAACGTCGTCACGGTAAAATGCGTCTTGAACGTACGCGCCGTCACGAAAGCCTCATTTTCATTGTGCTTGACGTCGAGCGGCTCCCAGAATTTTTCTTCCCAGTTGGCGTCTTCGTTGTGCACGCCGGCGTCGATGTACGGTTTGTAGACGATTTTCGCGTCTTGATTTAACGGCGTAATTTCATAATCGATGAAACCCGCTTCGTCCAAATCCAACGAAAGGAAACGGCGCACGTTGACCGAAATCTCGGTGCCGTTTTGCAAGATCGCTTCGAACGAACGCAGATACCAGCCTTCTTTCATGTTGAGTTCGCGTCGGAAATCCGATACCGATTGGCAATGGTTCAGGTCGAAATGCTCGCCGTTGATTTCGATTTCGATCCCGATCCAGTTCGGCGCGTTCAATACTTTGGCGAAATATTCGGGATAACCGTTTTTCCACCAGCCGACTTTGGTTTTGTCGGGATAGTAAATGCCTGCGATATAGCTGCCCTGGAACGTGTGTCCGGAGTACGTTTCTTCAAAATTGGCGCGTTGTCCCATGGCGCCGTTGCCGATGGAAAACAGGCTTTCGGATGATTTGACTCTTTCTGCGTCAAATCCCTCTTCGATGATGGACCAATGGTCCGGCTTGATATAATCCTGATTCATGTTCTCTTTCTTTTGTCTAATGGCGAATGTCAAATGGAGGGCTCACTATAGAATCCATTCTTTTTGATTTCGGTTTGATTAATGATTATTTTTTGATGATGTATTCTATAAAACTCGTGTCGATGTGGACGAAATCGGGGAAATTGTACTGCGCTTCCTTCAAAATCAAAGCTTCCCCGATACCGATGCTCGTCATGCCCGCGGTGTTGGCCGCCTGAATCCCGGCCACCGAATCTTCAAACACGATCGCATATTGGTTGTCTATGCCAAGCAATTTCGTCGCCTGGACAAATACTTCGGGATCGGGCTTGGCATTGGTCACGTCGTTGCCGTCTACGATGGCGTCGAAATAATGGATGATGCCTGTCTTTTCAAGAATCGGCCGCGCGTTCTTGCTCGCTGATCCGAGCGCAATCGGCTGATTTTTTTCCTTCAGGAATTGCAAAATGTGCAACACGCCCGGAAGGAGTTCGCTTTGGTCCATGTGCACCAGATACGACAGGTAATCTTCATTCTTTTGCTTGAGCCATCGGTCTTTGTCTTCCTGTGAGGCCGACATTTTCCCGAGTTGCAAAATCAAATCGAGCGACCGCACGCGGCTCACGCCTTTGAGTTCTTCATTGTGTTCGGGCGTAAATTCGATCCCGAGTTCGGCAGCGATTTTCTGCCAGGCTAAAAAATGGTATCGGGCCGTGTCGACGATGACGCCGTCGAGGTCAAATACGAATGCTTTTGTGTTATTCATTAATGTCAATCTTTTTATTGGTGGAAACGCCAAGCGTCAATATTCCGGCGAGGATCATCGAGCAACCTCCCACGATCAACGCATAAACCGGTTCGCTGTTGAAAAATTCCTTGACGAGGAAGCCTAAAATCGTTCCGGCTACAATTTGCGGGATCACGACAAAGAAGTTGAAAACGCCCATGTAGTACCCCATTTTTGCCGATGGCAATGCGCCTGAAAGCATCGCATATGGGATAGACAAAATACTCGCCCAAGCGATACCCACGCCAACCATGGCCAACAACAATCCGACTTTATCCGAAAGGAAATAAACAGAAATCAAACCGATGCCGCCTGCAATCAGCGCAAGCATGTGTGTGAATTTGTTGCTGGTTTTTCGCGCCAGAACGGGAAGTAAAAATGCGACCGCAGCTGCTACGCCGTTATAGACGGCAAACATAACGGGCACCCAGTCGGCGGCGTCATTGTACGCTTTTGAAGTCGTGTCGGAAGTTCCAAAAACGTGTCCGGTTACTACTTTCGTTGTGTAAATCCACATGGCGAACAATGCAAACCACGAGAAGAATTGTACCCACGCCAATTGCTTCATCGTTTTTGGCATGTTGAGCAAATCGGTTACGATGATGGTAAATCCGTTTCGCATTTCGCTTTTTCGCAATTGCGAGACGAGTGCAAACAAGAATCCGACGACAAACAAACCAATCGAAAGAATGTACAATTCCTTGTGCTGGTTGGTTTCGCCGAGGTCGTTTGGTGTCGAATTGATGTGGTGAACATACAGCGAAGCCAATGAGCCAACAACCAACAAGGACAATCCAATCATAAATTGTCTTTTGATCGTCACGCCACTTTGGGTGGACATCCTTTCGTGATGGCCTTTGGTGGCAGATTCTTTTTTGGCGTCTTCGAAAGCTTCGAGTTCTTCGGGCGAATATTCTTTCGATTTGAAAACGGTCCACAATACCGCAAGCAGGAAACAAAGCCCGCCTACATAAAAAGACCATTTGACCGATGGCGGAATAATGCCTTCAGGAGCCGTGTTTTCGAGCCCGATCCAATTCGTAAAAACATACGGAAGCGCCGATCCGACGACAGCACCGAGTCCGATAAAGAAACTTTGCATCGCAAAACCAAGCGTACGTTGGCTTTCAGGAAGATTGTCGCCCACAAAAGCGCGAAACGGTTCCATCGAGATGTTGATTGAAGAATCCATGATCCACAAGGTTCCGATGGCAATCCACAAGGTTGGGGAATTCGGCATCACGAATAAAGCGATCGCCGACAAGATGGCACCTGCCAAAAAATAGGGTCTTCTGCGTCCGAGCCTTGTCCAGGTTCGGTCAGAGAAATAACCCACAATGGGTTGAATGATCAATCCGGTTAGAGGTGCTGCGAGCCAGTAGAGTCCGATTTTGTCGACATCTGCGCCGAGCGTGTCAAAAATCCTTGAAGTATTTGCGTTCTGCAGGGCAAAACCAAACTGAATCCCCAGGAATCCAAAACTCATGTTCCAGATTTCCCAGAAACCTAATTTACGCTTTTCCATTATCGTAATTTAAAATTATCTACGATAAGCGCGATGCTTATCAAAACTTACTTTTGTTTTCGAAGTAAAAGCATAAGCCCTGATAATCGGATGTAAATATAGCGGTTTTTTCGTTTGAAAAAAGTTTTTCGAGGTTTTAACAATCGCCAAAACCGGCCCGTAAAAAATATAAATAATTAATAAACAATAATTTACATTGAGCTACAACGTTGGCGTAGATTCCCGCACAACCAGGTGCGTTTCGATGACTTCGGTTTTGTAATGCTCTTCTTCTTCCTCTTCCGATTCGAGTCGTTCGATGAGCATCTTGGCCGCTTTTCCGCCCATTTTGATGCCGTTCTGGCTCACGGTCGTGATGCTCGGCGAAGAGTACTTGGAAATGATGCCGTCGGTGAAACCAATCACCGAAATGTCGTCGGGTACTTTGAGTCCGACTTTATTCGCCGCCTTGATCGCCGTCACCGCAAACAATTCATTGACCGCAAAAACCGCATCGGGTTTGGTGTAGGCAATCAGGTTTTCGATCGCTTCCTCGCAATTTTCGATGTCCTCGATGCGCAGGATCAGGCTTTCGTCGACTTTGCGGTCGTTGGTGCGGAGCGCCTTGATGTAGCCGTCGGTACGCAATTTCCCGACGCTGACGTAATCGACGGTCGTAATGAGTGCGATCTTTTGGAAGTTGTTGTTGATGAGGCTTTGCACCGCATCGAACGCCGCGGCATTGTCGTCGATGATGACTTTGTCGCACAGGATGTCGCTCGTCACGCGGTCGAACATGACCACGGGCATGCCCTGGTTGATGACTTCGGCGATGTGGTGGAAATCTTTTTTGTGCTGCGTTTCTTTCGAAAGCGACATGATGAAGCCGTCGATACTGCCATTGGCGAGCATTTCCATGTTGATGACTTCTTTGTCGAACGATTCGTCGGAAAGCGTTACGATGACATTGTATCCGTGTTCGTTGGCCACATGTTCGATCCCGCTGATGACGGTCGCGAAAAAATGGTGCACGATTTCGGGAATGATGATGCCGATGGTCTTGGTTTTCTTATTCTTGAGGCTCAACGCGATGAGGTTGGGCTTGTAGTTGTACAATTTGGCAAAAGCCTGGACTTTCTGGCGCGTGTCTTCGCTGATTTCAGGGCTGTCGCGCAGTGATTTGGAAACGGTGGAAATCGAAACATCCAATTCTTTTGCAATCTGTTTGAGGGTGACTTTTCTTTTCATTAAAAAAGCGGTAAATGTTATTTTCGAAATAAAGGTAAATTTTATTTCCAGTAATCGAAATTTTCCCCTTAAAAATATGTATATTCAGGAAAGTTTTCAACACGAAAACGTTTTCGGTACTCATTTAGAAAGCGTTAACAAAAATTGATGGAATTTTTGCTTAATTTTAACATTCGAAGTAAAAGTATAAGCTCAAAAAACTAATTCTAACTTAAACAAAATGTATGAAAACAATTTACAAAAAGTTGTTATTTTTATTACTCTTGCTTCCGTTTAGTGCTCTGGCTCAGAGTACTTTGAGTGGAACTGTTGTTGATGTAAAATCAAAGCAGCCCATTCCGGGAGTCAATGTAGTAGTTCAGGGTGCAGCTAACGGCGCCCAAACCGATTTTGACGGGAAATTCCAATTGGCGGGTGTCAAGAAAGGCGACGTAGTCGTATTCTCGTACCTGGGCTATACGAATTACTCGGTCACTTATTCCGGCCAGGCCAATTTGCTGGTCAGCCTGGTAGAAGAGGCCAACCAACTCAGCGAGGTGGTGGTGCAAATCGGATACGGTACGGTAAGCAAAAAAGATGCTACCGGATCAGTGGCTTTGATCACGGCCAAGGATTTCAACAAAGGCGCTATCGTTTCGGTAGACCAGTTGTTGAGCGGTAAGGCTGCCGGTGTGAGGATCACTACCGATGGCGGTTCGCCAGATTCCAAGCCAAACATCAGGATCAGGGGTGGAGCTTCCCTGAGCGCTTCGAATGATCCGCTCATCGTCATTGACGGCGTGCCGATCGGAAACGAAAACCCTGCCGGGGTGAGCAACCCGTTCACGTTGATCAACCCGAACGACGTAGAGAGTTTCTCTATCCTTAAGGATGCATCGGCTACGGCCATTTATGGTGTGCGTGCTTCGAATGGGGTCATCATCATCACGACCAAAAAAGGGTCGAGTGGTGCGCCGCAGTTCAACTATTCTGCCAATGTGACCATTGGTGAAGTCGACGATAAACTTGATATGATGAACAGTTCAGAATATGTTGAGTTCATCAGGCAATATTTTCCCACCCGATTGGGTGACTTGGGTGTTTCAGATGGTTCAGGAACGCCTGACGATCCGGCTACTTCACAAATCGAAGGCAGGACTCTATATGATGTAAATTGGCAAGACCAGATTTACAGAACTTCATTGTCTACCGATCATACGTTCAGCGCCCGCGCGAATCTGTACAAAAAAATCCCTTTCCGTTTTTCATTGGGGTACAACAAGACAGAAGGTCTCGTGAAAACCAGCGACTATGAAAGAGTGAGCTATTCATTGAAAATGACACCTAAATTTTTCGAAGATCATTTGAAAGTGGACGTCAACGCCAAAGGAAGTTACAGCGACAAGAACGCGATCGATCAGGATGGCGTTATTTATGGCGCGCTTTCAATGGATCCGACAAGACCGGTTTACGGTCCGGCTGATGGTCTTTTCGGAAAATATTACCAAGCGACTACTTTAAATGGCGGTAAAACCATCATTGACGGTGCTTCAAACCCGTTGGCTTTGCTTGAGCAACGCAGCAGGCCGGAACGTGTTACGCGTTTTATCGGTAACATCGAATTCGATTACAAAACGCATTTCCTTCCTGAATTGAGAGCGGTGTTGAACCTGGGTATCGATGCTTCCCAGTCAAGAGTGAGAGAAGTTTATGGCGAGAATGCGATTGCAACTTACCGTACCAACGGCGATCCGGTGTTCAATCCGGGGGTTAATTATATTGAGAACCAAGCGAACACCAACAAAACGATGGACGCTTATCTCGTATATGCCAAAGAACTCAACGGATTCATTAAGAAGTTTGATGTTCAGGGCGGTTACAGCTACCAGAATTTCGTCATCGACGGAATCAAGGATAATTTTCTTTACAATGCCGCAACCGGTATTCGTGAGCCATCGATAAATCCTAACAACCTTAATAACAGGTATTACAATCCACTTAATTTGCAGGCTTTCTTCGGGCGTGCGAACATTGACCTTGCTGGAAAATATTTGCTGACCGGATCATTCCGTAGAGAAGCTACTTCATTGTTTGATAAAGATTCAAGATGGGGAAATTTCCCTTCAGCAGCATTTGCATGGAAAGTGAAAGAAGAATCTTTCCTTAAGGATTCAAAATTTGTAGACGATTTGAAATTGCGTTTGAGTTATGGTCTGACCGGCCAGTCGAATATTGCGCAAATTCCACTTATCGGTTATTTTCCAACGCGTCCGTTGTTTACCATCGGGAGCAATTCGAGCCAATATTTGCCAGGAACGAATACCTATTCTGCAAAACCATTCAACCCCGATGTAACTTGGGAAACTACTACGACTTACAATGCAGGACTTGACTTTTCATTCTTCAACAAAGGCGCATTATCAGGTACTTTCGATATCTATACGAGAAAGACCAAGGATTTGCTTGCGGACGTTCCTGTTCCGGTAGGCCAGTATCTGACGAACCAGGCCATTCGTAATATCGGTAATACTGAAAGCAAAGGTTTCGAACTGTCCTTAAACGTTAAGGCTGTTGATAGAGAAAAAGTTCAAGTCAACGTAGGGGGTAACATTGCTTACAGCTATGCGGAAGTGACCGAACTCGAAGGAGTAACCCAGGTTCAAGCTTCTGAAAGCCGTATCCCGACGCAAACCGGATTGTTCCTCGCGTACCACGCCGTAGGACAACAACCGTATTCTGCATGGGTATTCCAACAAGTGTATGATGCTGCCGGGCAGCCTGTTCCGGGAGCGTTTGTCGATTTAAACGGCGACGGTCAGATTACCAATGACGATAAATACTACAAGCCATTGCGACCGAATTGGACGTATGGTTTCAACATTGGCGTCAATGCCTACAATTTTGATTTGACGGCCAATTTCCGCGGTCAGATCGATGGTATGGCCTACAACTCTTCAACGATCAAGTACGGTTTTACCGACAGGGCTACACAAGGAACGACCGATGCGCTCAACAACGTTTTGGATTTTAATTCAGGTGCGGCAAATCCTACATTCGCTAACTTCAACGGCAACAGTGCATTCTCTGATTACTTGCTCGAAGAAGCGTGGTTCTTGCGTTGTGATAACATTACTTTGGGTTATAAATTCCCTAAAGTGTATAAAAACTCTAGTTTAAGAATCTATGGATCAGTAAATAACGTATTCATAGTGACAGACTACAGCGGACAAGACCCTGAAAACTATAATGCGATCGACAATAACTTTTACCCACGTCCAACAATGTATACATTCGGACTGAGTTTTGACTTTTAAATAAATAAACTATGAAAAAAATTAGTATTAATTTAATAGGAGCAGCTTTACTTCTATTCACGCTCAACAGTTGTGTGAACGATCTCGATACAGAACCAAAAACCGAGAAAACGTTAGAACAACTTTTGGCAGAAGACCCAAATGCCGTTAATGGCATGTTGTCTAAACTGTATGCGGCTTATGCATTGTCAGGTCCTGATGGTCCTGGAAGTTCTGACTTGGCAGGTGATGATGCAGGTGAATCTCCATTCTTAAGAAACATGATCAATCTGCAGGATTTTACCGCAGATGGCATGAAAAACCGTTGGGGAGACAATGGCCTTGACCAGTTGACTACGACCTCACAGTGGGATGAGAACAACAAATTCTTCAGGTACCTCTACAACAGGGTATATTATGTGATTCCGCAATGCAACAACATCATCGTCGCATTAGAGAGTACGAGCGTACCCAACCAAGAGCAGATCAAGGGCGAAATTCGTTTCTTGAGAGCATTGGCTTACTACTACATGATTGACTGTTTTGGAAAAGGTATTTTGGTCACTGAAGCCGATGCTGGTGTAGGGATCTCACAACCAAAACCAGAAGCTTCAAGAACGGAGTTGTTCAATTTCGTTGAATCGGAATTGCTGGCCATCGAGAATGTGATTCCTGCGGTCAACGATTACGGACGTGCCAATAAATCGGCGGTAAGAATGTTGCTCGCCAGATTGTACCTCAATGCGCAAGTTTACACAGGTGAAGCGCGATATGACGATGCCTTGGAATATTCACAAAAGGTAATTACTGAAGGCGGACATACACTTGCCCCAAATTTCGGAAGCCTTTTCTCTGGCGACAACAACACTGGTCAGGCACAAAATGAAATCATTTACGCCTTGCTCGCTGATCCGGTTGTAAGCCAAAGTTACGGTAACACCACCTATTTGGTAAACGGAAGCTTGCTTGCAGAAACCATGACACTGAGTGATTATGGCGCTACTGCAGGATGGGGCGGACACAGGGCTACCAAAGGATGGTATGGATTGTTCGGAAACAGCGCTGCCGCATTGGCTGCCTCACCGGATGACCGTGCGCACTTGTTCTGGACTACAGGGCACACTTATGAAATGAACGATTACAAACTTTGGGTAGATGGCTTTCCATCGATCAAATTCACGAACGCGAATTTCGGCGGCGGCGGTAACTCATCTGAATTCTCAGGAACCGATTTCCCATTGTTCCGTTTGGCCGATGCTTACCTGATGTATGCAGAATGTGCCGTTAGAGGCGCGGGAGGTTCTACTGCAACTGCGTTGGATTACGTGAACCTCGTGAGACAACGTTCGCATGCTACGGCGATCACTTCTGGCGATTTGAATCTTGATTTCATTCTTGCCGAAAGAGGGAGAGAATTGAATTTCGAAGGTGTGAGAAGAACCGATTTAATCCGTTTCGGCAAATTCACAGGCGGATCTTACTTGTGGCCTTGGAAAGGCGGCGTGAAAGACGGTACTGCAATTCCTGCGACGTACAACGTTTTCCCAATTCCATTGACAGCCCTTCAGGCAAACAATAATTTGACACAAAACCCTGGTTATTAATAATTTAAATTAAAAGATATACAAATGAAAAAAATATTAAAAATTTCGTCTTTGTTTCTACTGCTTGCAGCCACTTTTTCCTGTGAGGAAGATTTGGGGCCACAAGCCATTGTTCAGCCTGTAAATGACGGGCCTGTATTAAATGCGCCTTCTGAGGGAAGTAATTTTGTTTTGAACACGGGTGCTGATTTCGTTGATACGCCGGCACTTACTTTGGTTTGGAACGATGCCGCTTACAGTCAGGCTACGCCGGTAAACTACACCGTCGAAGTAAGTGTAGATGGTACTTTTACCGATGTTACCGACGTTATTGGCGTAACTACAGAACGTTATTACACGATGACTACTTCTCAGGTCAGGACACTGATCACACCTTTGGTGGATGATATTGAAGTAGTGAATTCATTCCAATTCCGAATCAAATCGTCATTGGGCGACAGTAATGGAGTATCGATGACTTCAAATGTTATCGGAGTCAACATCAAATTTTCTTCTCCTGCAGTTGAAGAAGTGCAACTTCCATTGCTTGGCGTACCAGGTAACCACCAAGGTTGGGCGCCAACATCGCCAACGCTTCCTAAATTGGCTGCGTCTGCTGTAGGCATGACCGATTACGAAGGTTATGTAGCTTTAGATGGCGCGTTCAAATTCCTTGCGCCTCAAGCCGACGGTGTGTCTTTCGATTGGGGAACTCCTGACTGGGGTGACGACGGAAGCCTTTCAGGAACTTTGGCATTGGATGGGGAATCAGATATCGTAGCTCCAGCTCCAGGATACTATCTTGTAAAAGCCAACACTACCGATTTAACTTACAGCTTAACCGCTACACAGTGGGGTATCGCAGGTGATGGAACAGCAAACGGTTGGGACGGAATGCTTCCAATGACTTACGATCCTGCAACCAGAACATGGTCTATTGTGGCAACACTTGTAGATCAAGCGGCTCCAGATCACGGATTGAAGTTCAAAGCAAACGGAGCATGGGACATCAATTTCGGAGATTCAGGTGCTGACGGATCTTTGGAATATGGCGGTACCAACATTGCTACAACCGCAGGAACTTATCTAATCGTTTTAGATTTGAGTAACCCAAGACATTATACTTATACAATGACCCTGCAATAAAAAATGCAGCGATGTAGAAAAGGGCTGTTTTCTTTACAGCCCTTTTTTATCCTAAAATACCACTTGTTATGAAAAAAAATATTTTCTTATTATTCCTGCTGTTGGCAAGTTTGTCAGGATTTTCTCAGGTCACGACAGTTCCTGCAATCCCTGAAGCCAATCAACCGGTAACCATTACTTTCAATAAGGCGGGAACCGGACTTGCTGCTTACAGCGGAATTATTTATGCACACATCGGGCTTACCGTCAACGGAAATACCTGGCAAAACGTGATCGGCTCCTGGGGCAACAACACGTTACAGCCGGCGTTGTCAGGAACCGGTAACAGCCAAACGCTTACGATTTCCCCTGATTTGTTTACGTACTTTGGGGTGTCGACATCGGCATCGATCACGCAGATTTGTGTGGTGTTCCGGTCGGCCACTGGCGCGCAGCAATCCACCGATTTCTTTCTGAATGTAGGAGCATTTCAAGCCAATCTTACTGCGCCTGCACTCAACAGTACCACGATTATCAACTCAGGCCAAAACCTCAATATCACTGGCAACAATTCAAACGGAAGCGCGAGCTACAACCTGTTTGCCAATGGCGTCAGTATTTATACTTCAAGTGGCGCGACGTTCGCTTACAATGACACGAACATCACCACCAATAAGAATTACGACCTGCAGATTACGCAAGGGGCGACTACTTTTTCAAGAAAATTTTCCGTGATGATCAATCCGGGCACGATCAGCGCAGCACTGCCTTCAGCGGCTTTAAGGGGCGGAATCAATTACAACCCTACCGACGCTACCAAAGCGACTTTGGTACTTGATGCGCCGGGCAAAGATTTTGTCTATGTGGCTGGTTCATTCAATAACTACAATCCGACAGCGGCCTACGCGATGAGAAAAGACAATGCGGCAGGTTCTACCAAATTCTGGCTTGAACTGACAGGACTTACTCCGGGGCAGATTTACCATTATCAATATTGGGTGGTCGACGCGGTGCCGAATGTTCCCAATACGCCGGTACTCGTTAAAACCGCCGACCCGTATTCTACATTGGTTTTGAATACGTATGACGATCCTTACATTCCGGCTGCAACTTATCCGAACCTTCCGGTTTACCCATTGGGGCAAAGCAGAGAAGTGACCGTGCTTCAAACCGGGCAAACACCATACAATTGGCAGGTTACCAATTTTGCCAAACCGAAAAAAGAAGATTTAATCGTGTATGAAGTTTTGGTACGCGATTTTGATGCGAACCGCAACTTCCAGGACCTGATCAATAAGATCGACTACTTCAAAAACCTCAATGTCAATGCGATCGAACTCATGCCGGTCATGGAATTCGAAGGCAACGAAAGCTGGGGTTACAATACGTCATTCCACATGGCGCTCGATAAATTTTACGGTACCGAGAACAAATTCAAGGAATTCATAGACCTGTGCCACCAAAACGGCATTGCGGTCATCCTCGACGTCGCACTCAACCACGCTTTCGGGCGCAACCCGATGAACCGCATGTGGATGCTTGATGCTGATGGCGACGGCTGGGGCGAACCCAGTTCAGAGAATCCATATTTCAACCAAGTGGCGACACACAGCTACGGAGTCGGAAGTGATTTCAACCACCAGCAACCCAGAACACAGGAATATGTGCGCAGGGTAATCGAGCATTGGATCAAGGACTTCAAAATTGACGGTTTCCGTTGGGATTTGACCAAAGGATTCACGCAAAATTGTACCGGCGATGAAGGCTGTACCGGTTCGTACCAAGCCGACCGTGTTGCGGTATTGAAATCGTATGCGGATTATTCATGGTTCGGACAGAATTCCCCGGCGCCCGGCGCATGGAACGGAGATCCGACACACTACGCTATTTTTGAGCACCTGGGTCAGGACGCCGAAGAAAAAGAATGGGCCAACTGGCATTTAACGGGTGACGCCGACGGTATTTCAAAAGGAGTCATGATGTGGTCTGAACAAACGTATCCTTACACGCAATTGATCGAAGGTTATGCAACAGGTGGCGACATCTCACGCATCGGGCACAACGCACACGCCGGTTTTCTGGGCAAAAGGGTAATGGGTTATCCGGAAAGCCACGACAAAGACCGATTGATGTATGGCGCGATGACTTATGGAAATTCTGCCGGAACCACGCCACTCAACAACCTGAACAATTCATTGGCCAGAATGTCGGCGATCGGAGCAACTTCATTGCTGGTCCCGGGGCCAAAAATGATTTGGCATTTCGCCGATCTTGGAATGCAGAATTCCATCTACACCTGTTCCGACGGCACCGTCAACACCGAGACCGATCCAACGACGGGCGACTGTAAACTTTCCACCAAGCCGCAGCCGCAATGGACACAGAATTGGCTCGCGAATGCCAACCGCAACAAGATCTATAACGATTGGGCCAAAATGATTGCACTCAAAATCCAGGAACCTGTTTTCGAAGGCAATTATTCGATCAGCACCAACGGCAGCAACGTTAGACAAAGGATTTACATCTACGACGACGCGCTTCCTGCGACGCAGCTTAAAAATGTGGTCGTGCTCGCGAATTTCTCCGTGGCCGCGCAAAACATCACGCCAGATTTTCCTTATCCGGGAACCTGGTACAACCTCATGGACAACACTTCAGTGGTCGTGACCAATACGGCAACGCCCATCAATATCGCTGCCGGACAGGCCGTGATTTATGGCAACAAACAGGTGACGCTCAACACCGACCAGTTTGAAACCAGCGACGGCATCAGCCTTTATCCGAATCCATCTTCTGAATATTTTACCGTGAATGTCAATGTGACGCGACTCGAGATCTATTCGCTTTCGGGCCAACTCGTCAAGTCATTCGGCAAACAGTCGGACCGATACCAATACAACATCGGCGAGTTGACCAACGGCCTTTACCTCGTGAAAGCGACAGATGCCAGCAACCGCGAAAAAACGATGAAACTGATTAAGCAATAAAATTTTGAGTTAGTTGAATTTTATTTCTAAGAAGCCTTTCCGTAAAAAGAGAGGCTTTTTTCTTTTGCAAAAATCACATAACGCGCGATTTACTTTGTTAAAATGTGAAGGATGACTAGTTTTGCCGAATGAACCAAATTTTCAAGACCAAACTCCTTAAAATCATCAAAAGAACGGCAATTGTGATGGCAACATTGTTGCTGCTGCTGTTTCTGTTGCCGATACTTTTTCCGGGTCAGATTGCCCAAAAAATCAAGGGATTTGCCAATGAAAGGCTCGAAGGCGAACTCGAATTCAAAAAAGCTGATTTGTCTTTCTTCCACCATTTTCCTTCGCTGACACTGACGCTCAAGGATTTCAAGCTCAAAGGCTCCAAGCCATATGCGGAGGAGACATTGGTTTCGGCCAACGAAATTGCGTTCGGGATCAACCTCAAATCATTGGTACTCGACGGCAAAGTCAACATCGACAAGATTTTCCTGTCGAATGCGCTCATCAATGTCAAGGTCAACGAAAAAGGCCAGGCGAATTACAACGTCTACGTTTCCGATCCGAAAGCCAAAACCGATAGCAATTCCGACACGTCGCTCCAACTCGAACGCATCGACATCCGCAACAGCCACCTCGTTTACAACGACCAATCGGCCAAAATGCTGATCGACGCGCGTGGTTTCAATTACCTCGGCAAAGGCGCGTCGACCAGGCGGTTTTCGACATCGAGACCGAGGCCGAAATCGATTCGCTCGATGTGGCTTTTGGCGGCGAAAATTACCTCAAGAACAAAAACGTCAACGCCGATCTGATCACGAAGATCAACATGAATTCACTCGCGTTTGTATTCGAACAGAACAACCTCAAGATCAATAAACTTCCGGTCGAATTCACGGGCAAATTCGATTTCCTGAGCAACGGTTACGACATCGATTTCAAAGTCGTTTCCACAAACAGCAAGCTCAACGATTTCTTCACCGCGTTGCCGCCGCAATACGTGACGTGGCTCGAGAAAACCAGTGTTGAAGGCCGCACCGATATTGCGCTCACACTCAAAGGCCAATACATCGCATCGCAAAATAAAAAACCCGATTTCGCCTTCAATATGAAAATTCGCGACGGCGAAATCGAATATGACAATGCGCCTTTCCCGGTATCGAACATCTACCTGAATTTCGACACCAAATTGCCCGCGCTCGACACCGAAAAATTGCAGGTCAACATCGATTCGGTTTTCTTCAATGTAGGCAAGGATTATTTCAAGGCCATCGTCAAATCAAGCGGAATGGAAACGCCGGTGATTGAGGCCAACATCAAATCGTCGTTGGATTTGCAGAAGATGGATCAGGCGTTCGGGATTGAAAAAATAGACCTCAAGGGCCAACTCAACATCGACCTTGTTTCTAAGGGCAAATACGACAAGACCAACAATACTTTCCCGGTCACCAAAGGCAGTTTCTCGCTCAAAAATGCGTCGGTCCAAACCGAATATTACCCTAATCCGATTCAGGACATCAACATCGTGGCATCTGTCAGTAATGGTAATGGCGCTTTCGCAGATACGAAACTCGTCATCAATCCGGCCTCTTTCTCTTTTGAAAATAAGCCGTTCAGCCTGCGCGCAACATTCGAGAATTTCACCGATGTCGCCTACGACGTCAAAGCCAAAGGTGAAATCGACGTGGCCAAAGTCTACCAAGTTTTTTCGCGAAAAGGACTCGATCTGCAAGGATTCATCAAAGCCGACTTCGCGTTCAAAGGCAAACAAAGCGACGCGACCGGCGGCCATTACGACCGTCTGCAGAACAGCGGAACGTTGGCGTTGCGCAACATCCGTACGACGTCTGAATATTTTCCGAAACCGTTTTTGATCCGCGAAGGCTTGTTTGCGTTCCACCAGGACCAAATGAATTTCACCGATTTCGTCGCGGCTTACGGCCAATCCGATTTCAGGATGAACGGGAAATTGCAGAATGTGATCAATTATGTCTTGTCGGAAAAGGAAATCCTCAAGGGCGAATTTGCGCTCGATGCGAATTACATCAACATCGATGAATTCCTATCACAAGTTGCAGAAAAACCAACAACAGCAACCGATAGCACGTCGACTGCGGTGCCAACTACACAAAAAGGCGTGATCATGATTCCGGCGAATCTAGACGTTAAATTCACCGCAAATGCGACCAAAGTCAATTTCGACGGACTCGATATCGAAAATGCCAAAGGAAGCCTGGCCGTCCATCAGGGCAAACTCACGCTCAGGAATACGGGTTTCAACCTGATTGGCACCGATGTCCAATTTGAAGCCGATTACCAAATTGAAACGGCTGCACGTGCCGCTTTCGACTTCAAGATACTGGCCAAGGATTTCGATATCAAACGCGCGTATGACGAAGTGAAACTGTTCCGCGAAATGGCCTCGGCTGCCGAAAACGCACAAGGCATCATCTCGCTGGCGTACAAAGTCAACGGCAAGCTTGACGGCAACATGCAACCGATTTATCCTTCGCTTGTAGGCGGCGGAACGCTTTCGGTCAAGAAGGTGATGGGCTTTAAAATGTTTGGCGCGGTGAGCAAGGAAACGAACCACAGCGAAATCGAAAACCCCGATGTTTCGGGCGTCAACATCAATACGTCGATTAAAAACAACATTATTACGATTGAACGGTTCAAGTTTAAGGTTGCCGGTTTCCGTCCGCGGATCGAAGGCACGACGAGCTTTGACGGCGCACTCAACATCAAGATGCGTCTCGGCTTGCCGCCCCTCGGCATCATCGGAATTCCGATGACGATTACCGGGACGAAAGACAGTCCGAAAGTAAAACTGGGCCGCCAAAGCGAAGATTTAAAAGAAACCGAATACAAGGAAACGCCTGTGCCCGTGGTCAAGGATTCGACCGTTGTGGTCCCGGCTAAATAAAAATCTTGGTCAAACCTTCGGCAATGTTGCGCCAGAAGAAGTTGTAGAATGATTTTTCGGGAATGCGTTCCAGTTCCACCTCGGTGCTTTTGATGTTGCCTTTGGTGTCGTTTTTAACGAACAGATTGCCCACTGCCGTGAGGAATTTATTCTTCTTTTCGCGGTCTTTTTTCTGGTAGAAGGTCACTTTGAAATTGTCGTATTTGATGGCGAATTCGCCGTGCGACCTCGCGTCATTTCCGGTAAAATTGAAATATACTTCATTTAGAATTCCTTCAGTGGTCGCATTGATGTATGGTTTTGAAAACGCATTGACGCGTCTGGAATCGACATTTTTGATGCTGCCACGGATGTTGAACCCGTCCGATTTATCGAGCACATTGAGTTTCCATTCGACGTGCATGGGCGAAGCCGACATGAATTGGCAGTCGATCGTGATGTTCAGGTTGGGCAGTTTTTTCTGATTGAGGCCGCTGCAAATGTTCGTCGCCGTCAGATTGAGTCGGTTGAAAATCAATTTGCCCGAACCTTTGTCGAACGACTTTTCTTCCTCATACGCCAGCAACGAATTGCGTACGCGCAACGTGTCGACCTTGAGGTTGAAGTCGAGATCGCGCAGCAATTTGTTGTACAGGTATTTTTTGGACAAATCGTCTTCGGGGATTTTGTTGCGGTAAATGTCGGCCGAAACGCCATCGAGGTTGATTGAGTTGATGTTGGCAAACAACACTTCCTCACGAAAGCCCCAATCGAGTTTATTGACGCGGATTTTTTTGGCCGAAACCACGAATAAATCCTTCTCTTTCGCAATTTTCCGGACGAATTCGCGGCGTGAATATTCAGGCGTCATTTTAAAATCGGCGATCTCCATTCCGGTTTTGGTCGCCGCAATTTTCTGCGTCGTAAAATGATAGAATTCGTTTGCGCGGTAATACAAACTGTCGCATTTGAGCGAATATTTGCCGAAAGCGAAAGGGATTTTTTTTGCGAGCGTTTGGTCGTCAACCGTGATGCCTTCGAGTTGCAGGTTCACATTGGCGACATTTAGGATTGCCTTGTCGGTTTTGGTGTAAACGACTTTTACGTCGCCGTTGTAAAGGTAAATGTCCGATACCGAAATGACTTTTCCGAACGGCGCAACGACCGTATTCCTTATGTTTTTCGGATTGACGCCCTTGTCGTTTTGTTTGTAGATGATGATTTCGGGACGCGTGACGGTGATGCTTCTGGCGCGGATCCGGTCAGTGAAAATGACGCTCCAGATCTTAAAATCATTGATCTCGACCGAACGCACCGAAGCGTACAATCCCGATTTGATGGTTTGGTTTTGTACCGCTGTTTTGGGAACGACCTTGATTCCGCTGGCCTTGATGTAGCCGTCGATCAACGAATAACTGAGGTTTTCATAGCTGATGGCGTACGCCGATTGGTTCTTTTCGCGCAGCATTTTGGGAAGCGAATATTCGATCCACAAATTAACGCCGATGCCCAGCAACAGCACAACGCCGATAAAGATCAAAATGCCGATTCCTGTTTTCCGTTTCCAATCCATAAAAACTCGTTTGAACTAAATTTAAGGATTAAAAAAGAAAGTCGGTTGCAATTAAGATTTAATTATAGTTTGATGACCTTTCGGGTCACCTGCCCGAAATCGCCTTTGAACGTCACAAACAACGCGCCTTTCCAACTGGCTTGCAGATCGAGTGTAAAAAGTCCGTTGGCATTGTCGACGGTTTGTTGCAGCAATGTCTGGCCCAAAGTGTTGGTAATCGTCACATCGATTTTGCCGATTTGCCCAAGGTTGAAATTGACGCTTTCGCGCGCCGGATTCGGAAATGGCCCGGCAATGTGCGATTTGGCCCAATCTTCCACCGACAAATTTTCGACATTGATGGTCCAGAAACCCGTTGGTGCCGTAATCGGACGCGTCAGTGTTTTTCCGGAATTGGCTTGTGCCCAGATGTAATATTCCACATCGATTCCGCTCAAGGCAATCGGAATGTTCGCGGTCCAGTTGTCGCCGCTCACGGGCAACAGGTTGGTTTCGGTGAATTCGGTCGTGCCGATTTCGCGCCAAAAAACCTTGGCCGAACCGATTCCCGAAATGTGCTTGATCATCGCATTGAGCGCAACCGATGTTCCGGTGTTGGCCTCGGCAACCGGCTGGTGAACGATCCACAACGGTTCGGCGACGCCAATCGTATGCGTGATGCAATGGATCGCGCCAAGTTGCGAAATCAGGTTTTCTCCGGCATTGTCGACATCGATGCCCACGATGTTGTAGCCCGGCATCAGTTGTTGGTATTTGGCGATGGCGGCCGCGTCGACTTCGGGACGGTAAACCGGAATCAAGACAGTTTTGTTGATGATGACCGAATTGCTGAACGTTCGGTAAGCGCCTCCCGTATCGGGATAACTTCCACCCGTGCTGGCCGGTGCATCGATCCATTCTACATGGTACGGCGTTCCGAAAGGCGACAGGAAATTGGAAGTGACATAATCGATATTGGCTTCAATCTGCGGTCCGTCGGCGACGCCAACGGGATATTTGCTCACGAGCAGTGTCTCTTCATTGAGCAATTTCATGTGCATGTCGATGTGGTGGATTTCGTCCCACGGCAGCGTCGGCATTTTGATGAAATTGTCGATGCCCATGTAATTGAACATAATGTCGTTGATCTGCGCTTCGGTTTTGGGAGACACGCCATAGGGATTTCCGACGGCATTTTCGTCGAGGATTAAATTGGAAGCGAATGCATTCCCGAGTCCGTCCGACATGTAATTCCCGCCCGTATTGACCAAATCGTTCGTTCCCGAATCGGTGATGTAAATCGGAATGCCGACTTGCGTGACGTGTGCGGAAGGCATGATGTTGTCCTGCGGGCGCGGTCGGTTGTAGATCCAATCGGTCAGCGCAAGCTCGCCCACATCATTCGAATACACCGTGTTTCCGGCATAATCGCGGATCCAGATGCTGTTGGACGGCGCGTTCATAAAAATAACGTTGGCCAGATCGATCCCGTTCGAAGTCAGGTAACTGGAGACCGAAGCCTGATTTTGCGTCGCAATGATGACTTTGCATTCGTTGACGCCGGCGGCCACGATCTGGCGCAGGATATTTTGGAAAGACGGCACCCAGGTCACGACGAGGTATTCGACTTCTTCCCATTCGGCGGCGGCGCGTACAGGTGTTGTGGGCGCTGGCGTGAGTGCCGCATTGCGGAATTGGAATTGCGAAAGTTGTGATTTTTCGGCATCGGTGAGAATGTGTGGCAGAAAGTCCTGCGAATACACCATTGTGCAAAAACCGAAAAAAGCAAAAAGGGTAGCGTAAAATTGTTTCATGTGGATTTGGATTGACGCTTACGAATGTAATATTTTTATTTTGAAGAAGATAGCGCGTCGTTCGAAAAAAAATGGGAAATCATTTGTGAAACGGCTAAACTAATTTTGTAAGAATCTGCGTTTTGGATGTAAAGCGAATCCGATTTATAACCCTAATTTTGCAACATATACCACACGTATGAAAAAAACCAAGCAACTCTTCTACCTCGACGACGACCATGACGATTTAAGTTTTTTCAGGGATGCGGCCGAAAGGCTGGGGCATGAGGTTTCGACGTTTACCAACGCGCCCGATATGATGCTCGACCTCAATTTAGCCGAAACCATGCCGGACGCTATTTTTTTGGATGTTCACATGCCGCTGGTAAATGGCGAGGAAATTTTGAATACGCTCAAGCATTCTCCCGATTGGAAAAGCATTCCGGTGGTGATGATTTCTACGGCCTATCCGAAGAAACTGGTCAAACAGTTTTTGGATTCGGGCGCCAATTACCTCATGAAGAAAAAGCCTACGATGGAAGATTTGAGAAATTCGATTGAGGAAGCTTTGAAATCACTTTCCCGCGCGTGACTTTGGTGCAATTGCGTTTGATGTTAGTCTTAAAACAACTTGTTTTATCAGAACATTTGTTGTAATATTCGCTCTTTTTTGAACGCCCAGAAATCACAGTCTTCATGAAATTTGAATTGCCTACACACAAAACCCAATATTTTTTAATCTTCATTATCTGTCTGGCTGCCGCCTTTCGTTTTTATCATATTGACTATCAGAGCGTTTGGCTTGATGAGATTTGCTCAATTACCGAAGCCGATCCCAACATCGCATGGTCTGACCTAGAGACCAAAATTTTGGCGTCAGACCCGCATCCGCCTTTGTATTTTGCGTTGCTGAAAATAATGTTCTTGTTGTTTGGATATACCACGTTTGTCGCCAGGATTTTTTCGGCTATAGTTGGTGTTTTGGGAATTTATGCAATTTTTCTGTTGGGAAAGGAAATCAAAAACAGCAAGGTAGGGTTGATGTCGGCGGCGTTGCTTGCCGTGAATTACTTTCACATCTACCACTCGCAGGAAGTCAGGATGTATGGGATGCTGATGTTATTCACCACATTGTCATTCTACGGTTTGCTGCGATTCTTAAAGCAAGTCGATTTAAGAAATGCGATTCTTTACGGTGTCTTTACAGGGCTGATGCTTGCAACGCAGTTTTTCGGATTGTTTGTCTTGATGGCACAGCTTTGCATTTTGCTGGTTTACTTTCTGCAGTCGAAAAAGGCAGACAAGAAGAACTTTGTCTATAAAGCATTGCTGTCAGGAGGCATAATGGTTTTGCTGTTTCTTCCGGCCTTGAACATATTTATCGAAACCACGAAGAAAAAATACGCGGCCATCAAACCGACCACGATAGAAACCATCAAGCAGATCTTTAAGGATTTTGCCCAGGAATCCGGCTACCTGATCATTTTGGCTTGTGTGGCGATGGCCATCTGTTTCTATGTGGCGATCAGAAATAAGATTGCTAAAAAGGAAACCGGCCCTAAAGTCCTATTCATCCTCCTTACCTGGATATCGATTACGATGATCATTCCGATTGTAAGGTCGTATCTGGTCACGCCAATGATTGTCAGCCGGTATTTCATAACCATTTTGCCTGCGATTTTGCTCTTAATTGCTTTAGGGATTGATGCAATCAAATACAACCTGGTCAAATATGCATTTCTGGGTGTCTTTATAGGTTTGTCGTTGCATGTTTTGGTGCGCCAGAACGACTATTACAACCAAATAAACAAGACGCAATTTAGGGAAATCACCCAATTCATCCTTAAGGAGAATAAGCAAAAAGACCAGGTGGTGAGTAACCTGAGCTGGTATTTGACCTATCTTCTGAACGACGACAGCGTTGTTCAAAATACGCTTGAAGAATATACGGTTAAAATGAAAGACAATCCGCTGTTGGTCAGGTCTTTTTGGTTCGTAGCGGCATTTGGCAACAACTTCGAGGTATCTGATGAATCGGCAAAATTTTTAGACGCGCATTTTGTAGTTGTCCAAGATTTGCATTTGCACGATGCCCATACGAAATATTACAAAGTCAAGGAAGGCAGCAGTTACGGAAGCGACCAATTGGAAGAGACGCCAATCCACTTAAGTGAAATCTCAGATGACAATTGGATCGGTGGTGTCGGAATCAAGTACAACATCTTTCTATTGCCTTATTCCGCCGAAACCGAGCAGTTGTTAAATGGCGCTTTGGGCATCAAATTTAAGGACGGAAGAAAAGAAGTCATCACGGGCTATGAAAAAGTCGGCCAGTACATTCACTTAACTATTGAAGGCAGCGTAACCGATTACAAGGATGTTGCGGCCTATCCGAATACAATTGTCGTCATCCGCAAAAAGAAATAATTGCGAAATGATGAAAAACAAAAAGCCTGATGATGACCATCGGGCTTTTTTGTATCCAGTCGTTAACTTCACGAAGGTTGTAGGATAAAAACAAAAAACCCGAAACAAACGTTTCGGGTTTCAGTGGTACCTCCAGGGATCGAACCAGGGACACATGGATTTTCAGTCCATTGCTCTACCATCTGAGCTAAGGTACCGTGCTCTGTAGCGGGTGCAAATATAGGATGATTTTTAATTTATCCAAAACAAATATTAAAAAAAATCAATTCGTAACTTCGCGGCTTCAAACCGTTGCTTATGCTTTTAGCCATCGATGTCGGAAATACCAGAATAAAATATGCTGTCTTTGAACACAATACCATTTTGGAATCGGCTTTTTTCTCGAAGGAAGAATTGGTGTCGGCCCTTACAAAAATTTTTCAGACGCACATCGGAATAGCTCAAATTGTCGTCGCTTCGGTCGGAAGCGTAGGCGAAAATGCGTTCCAATCGTTCGGCAAAAAGGTGCATTTCGTCACGCACCGCGACCCTTTTCCTTTTGCGAATCTTTATGCGACGCCAACGACACTTGGCATCGACAGAATGGTTTTGGCTGCGGGCGCCGTGCTGCAATTTCCAAATCAAAACCGACTCGTCATCGACGCCGGAACCTGCACCACCTACGACTTCATCAACGAAAAAAACGAATACCTCGGCGGGGCCATATCACCCGGGATCCGATTGCGTTATGAAGCCTTGCACAACTATACGGCCAGGCTGCCTCTGCTGACCAAAACAGAACCGCACGATTTTACCGGAAATTCGACTGCCGAATCGATCCATTCGGGCGTGGTCAACGGGCTGGCCAATGAAATCGACGGTTTTATCGGAAGCTACCGCGAGCGATATCCAAACTTTATCATAATTTTAACTGGCGGTGACGCCGTTTTTTTGGCTAAACGATTAAAAAATACCATATTTGCCCATTCAAATTTTCTGCTGGAAAGTCTGAACCAAACCTTTCAATATAAAATCAAAAATGATTAAGCGTTTTTTATTACCCCTATTTGTACTTTTTTCATTGGCCACACACGCACAGCAAGGAACCGCATCGCCTTATTCCTTTTTCGGGATCGGCGATATGAAGTTTAAAGGACTTGCCGAAAACAGACTCATGGGAAGCGTGTCGGTTTTCTCCGACAGTATCCACTTGAACCTGCAGAATCCTGCGTCACTTGCGGGTCTCAAACTGACGACTTTTACCGTCGGTGCGAGCTTCAACTCAGCCAAATACACTTCTTTTCAGGGCACGGAAAAAGCGCAAAGAAGCACGCTCGATTACCTTGCGGTAGGCTTGCCGGTAGCGAAAAGACTCGGAGTCACTTTCGGATTGGTGCCTTATACTTCGGTAGGTTACAGAGTCAGGACGGTAAACGATGAAGGCGTGATCCGCAAATACAATGGTTCGGGCGGACTCAACAAGGCGTTCATCGGGGCAGGTTATAGGATCAATTCGCAATTTAGCGTGGGCGTTGATATGAGTTACAATTTCGGCCAGATCGAAACAACCGGGATTGTTTACATCCCGGATATCCAATTCGGGACCAAAGAAGCCAATACGACCGATTTTAATGGCGTGAGTTTCAATTTCGGGGGAATGTACAAAACCAAGATCAATAAAAAATACGATTTTTACGGCAGTTTGACTTATGCGCCGGAAAGCAGCCTGCGGCTCCAAAACCAAAGGGTTTACGGGCTCATCGAATACGTCGAGGATTTCGATCCGGGCGTAGTGAAAGCGCTCGATGCCAGGAATGAAGAACGCACGCTCAAAATGCCGTCGCGGTTCTCGTTCGGCGCCGGATTCGGTAAGGAACGCAAATGGCTGGTCGGTACCGAGGTGACGCTGCAGCAAAGCGGCAATTTCGGAAACCGCTTCAGCGACATCAGCAGCGCGACCTTTGAAAATAGCGTCCGGTACAGTTTCGGGGGTTATTACATTCCGAATTATGCGTCGTTTTCAAACTATTTCAGCAAAGTCGTTTACCGCGCCGGATTCCGTTACGAGAACACCGGATTGGTCGTCAACAATGAAAAAATCAGGGATTATGCCGTCACCGGCGGTTTCGGTTTTCCGTTGGGCGGAACATTTTCGAACCTCAATGTGGGTGCCGAATTCGGGCGCAAGGGAACAGCCAAAGCCAATCTCGTGGAAGAAAATTACCTGAATGTGATCCTGAGCCTGTCGCTCAATGACCAATGGTTTGTGAAGCGCAGATACGACTAAAATTTCCCTATGGCTGCTAAATCCCTTCGCCTATTTTTACCCGTACTGGCTGTTTTTTCGGCGGTGATGGGTTCGTGCGAAAGCAATTTCAGGGAAGTCCAGAAAATCAATTATTCCGAATTCATGCCGAGCGGCGAGGCGACCGATTTCAACCTCAAGTATACCGATTCGGGCCGCATCAAATCGATACTCGTGAGTCCGCTGATGCTCGATTATGCAGCCGTCGAATTTCCATTCACCGAATTCCCGAAAGGCATTGACGTGACGATGTTTGACACCAAAGGCAAAAAAACGTTCATCTCATCCGATTATGCCGTCACTTTCAAAGGTACCGATGTGATCGATTTGCAGCGCAACGTAAAGATCACCAATGAAACCGGACAGGTATTGGAAACCGAACAGCTCTATTTCGACCAGAAGAACGAGTGGTTTTTTACCGAAAAAAAGTTTAAATTTACAGACCCGAAGGGCGTTTCGTATGGAGAAGGCATCGATTTCAGCAAAGACTTCAAAGTCGTGAATTCGCAACGCATCCAAGGAACCATCGACGAAGCCGAATAAAAAATACTATGACTTACTTAAAATTCACCCCATACATTTACCTGATCGCCGGATTGTATTTCATCTACCACGGCTTTACCGAATACCAACAAGACATCGCGCCATGGCTCAGTTTCGGGATTGCGGCGCTCGCGATTTTCATGTTTTTCTTCCGTTTGCGCTGGGCGCGTAAATTTGAGGAAAGGCGCCGGAACCAGGACCAACCGTAACCATGCACCTCGGTATTATCATATCGTGTTTAATACTGGCCGCGTTTTTTTCGGGAATGGAAATCGCATTCATTTCCTCCAACAAAATTTACCTGGAGATCGAGAAGAAACAGGATGGCTTTTTGTCGCAGATCCTGACGAGGCTCACCGCCAATCCGTCGCGTTTTATCGTGTCGATGCTCATCGGCAATACGATTGCGCTCGTCGTGTATGGCTTTTTCATGGGCGAATTGGTCGTGCATTGGCTGGCCGGTTTGGGTTACCGGTTCACGATCATCTCCGAAATCGTATTGCAGATCTTGATTTCGACTGTCGTCGTTCTGATCACATCTGAATTCATTCCCAAAGTTTTTTTCCAGATTTACGCCAACACCCTGATCAAGTTCTTTGCGCTTCCGGCCTACGTTTTCCATTCGCTTTTCTATTACATTTCGACGTTCGCGTTGTGGATCTCGAATTTTGTCCTGCGTGTGTTCTTCAAGACCGAAGGCGATAAGATTCCGCTTTTTTTCAGCAAGGCCGAGCTCGGCACCTACATCACCGAACAGATGAGCACGATGGAAGACCACCAGGAAATGGATTCGGAAATCCAGATGTTCCAGAATGCGCTTGAATTCTCTGGCGTCAAGGCGCGCGACATCATGACGCCGCGCACCGAGATTTCAGCCGTTGAAATCTACGATTCGGTAACCGATCTGAAAGAAATGTTCATCGAAACGGGCTATTCCAAAATATTGGTCTATCAGAATTCGCTCGACGACATTTTGGGTTATGTGCATTCGTTCGATCTGTTCAAGAAACCGCGCACGATCAAGTCGGTTTTGATCCCGGTTGAATTCGTGCCCGAAACGATTTTCATCAAAGACGCACTCGATGTGCTGACCAAAAAACGCAAAAGCGTCGCGATTGTTTTGGACGAATACGGCGGAACGTCCGGAATGATTACCGTTGAGGATATTGTCGAGGAATTGTTCGGCGAAATCGAAGACGAACACGATTCGCTCGAGGAAGAACTGACCGAAAAGGAACTCGAGTCCAACGTCTGGCTGTTTTCCACAAGGCTCGACGTCGAATACCTGAACGAAACCTACAAGCTCGATATCCCCGAAAACGATTCGTACGGAACGCTGGGCGGATTCATCGTCGACCATACGAAAGACATTCCGCAAAAGGGTGACGAAATCAAGATCGAAAACTTCCATTTTACGATCGAGGAAGCGACCAACAAAAAGATCGAATTGGTCAAAATGACGCGTCGCGATTGATTTTTTTCAAAAATTTGAATTTTCTTGCAAAATAAAACGCTACTGTTATTATTATTAAATAGATAATTGTATTTTCGCAACCTGTAAATAAAAATAACAAGAATAAAAATGGCAGTTTTATCAAAAATCAGACAGCGTTCCGTACTCCTTATATTGATCATCGGATTCTGTTTATTTGCATTCATCATCGGAGATTTGTTCCAAAGCGGGCAATTCAACAGATTGTCGAAAGACATCGGAAGCGTCAACGGAAAAGACATTGCGTTTGAAGATTTCCGCGTGAAAGTTAGCAATGTAGAGAAAAGCGGACAACAGGGAATGACCCCGACGCAAGCGGTTAGCCGTGTTTGGGATCAGGAAGTGGCGATTGCTTTGCTTACGGCTGAATTCGACAAATTGGGCATCCGCGCCGGAGAAAACCAAATCCTCGAGGCGATGAAGAACAACCCGAATATCGGTCAAAATCCAATGTTCCAAAACGAGGCAGGGCAATTCGACCTGGCCAAATTCAGGGAATACTTCAAATCGAACCCGGAGCAGGCATCTTTCATCAAAGAAGCCGAGAAAGAAGCGGCACTTACGGCCAAATACATGATCTACAACACACTCGTAAAAGCGGGTATGTACACGACTGAGGCCGAAGGCAAGCTCAAATATGAAATGGAAGCGAACAAAGTCAACTTCGATTACGTTGCCGTACTTTATTCAACGATCAAAGACAGCGATGTGAAAGTGACCGATGCCGAAATCATCGCCTTCATGAAGAAAAACGAAAAGAAATACAAGGCCGACGCCAACCGCGATGTCGAGTACGTAATGGTCGAGGAAAAAGCGTCTCCGGAAGATGAGGCTGCCGTTAAAGCCGACCTCAGTGCGATGCTCAATTCCAGAGTGGTTTACAACAAAGAAACGGGTGCCAACGATACGGTTCCGGGTTTCAAAGGAACGGCCAATACGATCCAGTTCGTAAACGAGAATTCCGATATTCCTTACGATTCTACTTACGTGACCAAGCAGGCTTTGCCGGCAGAACATGCTGAGGCTTTGTTCAACTTGCCAGCGGGTGAAATCTACGGGCCTTACATGCGCGGCGGTTACCTTTGTCTGTCTAAATCGATGGGCAAAAAAGCAGGTTCGAATGCCAAGGCCAGCCACATCTTGATCAGCTACGAAGGCACACAGGTTCCAAATAAAAAAGAGAAGAGAACGAAAGAGCAGGCCAAAGCGAAAGCCGAAGCATTATTGGCCCAGGTAAAAGCAAATCCGGGAATGTTCCTGATGCTGGCGCTGACCAACTCCGATGATTCGTCTGCACAGCAAGGCGGTGACCTGGGTTATTTCAGCCAAGGACAAATGGTAAAGCCGTTCAATGATTTCGTGTTCAACAATCCGATCGGTACGATTGGTTTGGTTGAGACCGATTTCGGTTTCCACATCATCAACGTGACCGACAAGCAGGATGCTGTTCGCCTCGCGACGATTGCACAAAAAATCGAGCCGTCTGAAGCGACTACCGATAAAACCTACAACAAAGCGGTCAAGTTTGAAATCGATGCGAATACCAAAGATTTCGAAAAAACGGCCAAAGAAGCCGGACTTACAGTAAATCCTTCCGTTCGTGTTAAAGCGATGGACGAAATGTTTGGCGCTGTCGGCGCACAAAGACAAATCGTCAAGTGGGCTTTCGACAAGGAAACCAAAGTGGGTTCTGTAAAACGTTTCGAAATTGCAAACGTCGGTAACGTGATCGCGCGTCTCAAGAAAATCAACGAGGAAGGTTTGACGCCGGTGGAAGATGCAAGACCGATGCTCGAAGCCAAACTCAAAAACGAGAAAAAAGCGACCATGATCAAAGCCAAAATGAAAGGCGCGACTTTGGAAGCGATTGCGCAAGCATCTGGTTCGACCGTACAAACGGTAGCCGATATGACGATCGACAACGCCAACATTCCAAACGCCGGACCGGAGAAAAAAGTGGTGGGAACTGCTTTCGCCATCGGTGTAAACAAAGTGTCTGCGCCAATCGAGGGCAATTCTGGGGTATACGTCGTAAAAACAACTGCGGTAACCAAAGCACCGGTTTTGAAAGACCACAAAGACTACATCGCCAAAGTAAAAGCACAGGTAAACGGTTATTCAAGCCGTGTGATTCCAGCGCTGAAGGAAGAGGCTGATATCGTCGACAGAAGATCAGAATTCCAATACTAATTTTGGAACATCAAATACAAAATCCCGACTCGTCGGGATTTTTTTTACAATATCATTTCGGAATAAGGAATAAGGATCGGGTAGCCTTTTGATCGGAAATAGCCGGTCGGATCGGTTTCGGAAACCACCAATACAAAATCACCGCCCCAGGCGCCAAGGCTTTTCACCGTTCCGTTGAAGTCGGGAAACAGATTTTGCTTGACGGTTGGGATTTCGAGGATTCCACTGAGCAAGGATTCGTGCTTTTCGAGCAGATTTGAAAAAATGTGCGCCGCATCGGTTTTGGTAATTTCGGCAGTGATCGCATTTAAAGAATCTATAGTTTCATCCAAATTCCCCTTTTTGCTTTTGTAGGCCGCGATGGCCGCTTTGCTGCTCTGCTTCTGGTTCAGATAGACAAAGTACATTTGGTCGGCGAATGTCGGCTCGAAATAGATGGTTTGAACGATTGGCTTCCCATCATTCAACCGATAAACCAATGCACTGTCGTATTGCGCACAGGCAATGTCGTAACCGCTTCCGCCGAAACTTTTCCAAAGCAGATCATACGCATCGACCGAAAGCCATTGCGCGATATTGTTGATCAAAGTGGAAGAAGTGCCCAATCCCCAGGATTTCGGAAACGTCAAATTTGTAGTAATGGAATAGCCATTCGAATCGAGAAACGTCGGATTCATTTGAAAAGCCGCATGCAAAATGGCCACCAAAGTGTTTTCAATCGGATTTTCGCCCGAGGTATTTTTTCGGATCGCTTCAAATGCAATTTCGGCTTCGAACCAAACGCTTCCGTCGGCATCGAAGCTTTTCCAGCGGATGGTTTTTGCGGAAGTATTTTCGACAACCAGATCCTGTCCGAATTTCGTCGGCAAGGCAAACGCTTGCGCGCCGTCGAGTACCAGGTATTCGCCTGTGATCAAAAGTTTGCCGTTGCTGTAGAAAGTTTGTTTCATATTGATGAACACGTATTTAATCGATATTTTGGGAAATCCGCGTTAATCTGCGTCAATCCGTTAGAATCGGTGTTCTAATTTTTCCTCAAAGATTCAATAAAATTGACCACCGCCGAATGCGAAACCGCATGCGTCTTGAAATGTTTCTTGACGAGCGCACGTTCTTCGCCATTCGCCTCAAACTGGTTGATGATGTTATTGAGGTGCATTTTCATATGGCCTTCCTGGATTCCGGTCGTCGTGAGCGAACGCAAAGCGGCGAAATTCTGTGCGAGCCCAACCGATGCGACGACCTGCATCAACTCGGATGCGGTTGGTTTTTCGAGCATCTGCAAAGCCATCTTGACCAACGGATGCAACGAGGTCAATCCGCCCACAGTGCCCAAAGCCAAAGGGATTTCCATCCAAAACGTAAAAATCCCGGCTTCGATTTTGGCATGCGAAAGGCTCGAATACTGTCCGTCTTTGGAAGCATACGCATGGATTCCGGCTTCTACTGCGCGGAAGTCGTTTCCGGTGGCCAAAACCACGGCGTCGATTCCGTTCATGATGCCTTTGTTGTGCGTCACGGCGCGGAAAGGCTCGACTTCGGCAATGCGGATCGCCTGAACGAACTTCTCGGCAAACGCTTTCGGATTGTCGATGTTTTTCTCGGCCAGTGCTTCGATCGGACAAGAAACTTCGGCGCGCACCAAGCAATTCGGGACGTAATTCGACAGAATGCTCATCACGATGCGCAGGTTTTTTTCTTCTTTTGAAAACGGTTCATGCGCTTCGGCTTCCTCGGTCAGTGTCCTGGCAAATTGCTCGAGGCACGAATTGATGAAATTGGCGCCCATCGAGTCCTTGGTCTCAAACGTCGCATGCAATTGGAAATAACCCGGCATGAGTGCGGTTTTGTTGCGCAGTTCGATACCGGTAATGCCGCCGCCGCGCGCACGCATATTCTGGGTCAGGCTTTCGGTATCCGTGAAAAAGCTGGGTTTGATTTGGGCAAAGAATTGCTCGAGTTTGTGCACTTCGCCGTTGAATGTAAAATGAACCTGCCCGATCTTTTCGGTCCCGAGGATGGTCGTTTTGAATCCGCCGCGGGCCGACCAATATTTGGCCGATTTGGCCGCCGCCGCGACAACCGAACTTTCCTCAATCGCCATCGGCACGGTATAATATTTTCCATTGATCAGGAAATTGGGCGCAATGCCAAGCGGCAGATAGAAATTCGTAATCGTGTTCTCGATGAATTCGTCGTGCAGTTTTTGCAGGTTCTCGTCGGTGTTCCAATAGCTTTTGATCAGCGAGACGGCTGCTGACGGATTGGAAAAATACGTCGTGGCAATCCAGTTGATTTTTTCTTCCTTGGACAATTTCGAAAATCCGGAAACGGCATTGTTCATTTCAAATACGATTTAGCATACGACGCAAAGATAGGATTTTGACGCATATTCAGCGGCTTAAATTTGGCCCGAAAATTTATCAACAACGCCCGATTTTTAACACGCGATTTTTCGTTTTGAATGTCCGAAAGCGTAATTTTCAAAACCCACTTATGAACGAAGAAAGCCAATATATCAAAGGAAGAGGCGCGCAAATCAATGTGCACAATCGCTTTTTTGCGCAGTCGCAGGAGATGCTCGACGACTTCCTGAACTATTGCGCTGCCGAAGGCGACACACCCGACGACAACCGCACGCAGTTCCTCGAAGTGTTCCCCAAAACGATCGTCAATAAAGTCGAAAGTCCCGATGTGGGCATGGGTTATTCGATGAATGTGTACCAAGGCTGCGAACACGGATGCATCTATTGTTTTGCGCGCAATTCGCATGAATATTGGGGTTACAGCGCCGGACTCGATTTCGAGCGTAAAATCCTAGTCAAGAAAAACGCGCCGCAATTACTCAAGGAAAAACTCAAGAGCAAAAACTGGCAGGCGCATACGATCGTGATGTCGGGCAACACCGATTGTTACCAGCCGGCCGAGCGCAATTTCAAGATCACGCGCCAATGCCTCGAAATATTCCACAAATACCGGCATCCGGTGGCGATCATCACGAAAAATGCGCTGATCACGCGCGATCTCGACATCCTGACCGAACTCGCCAAAGACAACCTGATCGGCGTGAATGTCTCGATTACGTCGCTCAATGAAAAAACACGGCAGTTGCTCGAACCGCGTACGGCCACGATCCAAAAGCGATTGGAAACCGTCAAGATCCTTTCACAGCATGGGATTCCGGTCAACGTGATGTTGGCCCCGATCATTCCAGGCATCAACAGCCACGAAATCATTCCGCTCGCTAAAGCCGCCTCGGATGCGGGCGCGTTGTCGATTGCGTATACGGTCGTGCGGTTGAACGGTGCGATCGGCGAAATCTTCACCGACTGGATCCGCAAAGCCATGCCCGACCGTGCCGAAAAAGTCCTGAACCAAATCAAGGAATGCCACGGCGGAACGCTCAACGACAGCCGTTGGGGCGACCGCATGCGGGGCGAGGGCGAATTTGCGCAAATGATCCGTTCGCAGGTTTCATTGGCCCGTAAGAAATTTTTTGTTGGCAAGACTTTTCCGCCGCTCAATACGTCGTTGTACGAGCAGTACAAAGGCGGGCAGCTCAGTTTGTTTTAGCCGACATGTGGTCTCTGATCAGCAGGCGCGTGAACATTTCGGAACCTTCGGCATTGAGGTGCAGGCAATCGGTGAAATAGTGGTTGCCTTTGATCGCCTTGGAATAATCGCGCAGTTCGGGAACCTTGCGTTTGAGTTGTTCCGTATAATCGTAATCCGATAAATTGTCGCAATAAGGTGCATTGAAAAACACCACATTGAGTTTTTTCTGCGCACACGACTGCCGCATTTTTTCGACGACGGGATTGGTGGCTGTTATTTTTTCGGGCAGCGGGAATTTGAAATCGGAAAAAGGTTTTTGCTGCGCCTCATAACCGTTGTCGAAATTGAAATCCTTTTTGACGAAAAGCGTCAGGAACGTGTTGCGAAACCCGATCGAATAACTGTTGTCGATGTAGCGGTAAAACGGGATGTAATAGTAGCTGTAAAATTTCGGATTGTTTTCCTTGACGTGTTTTTCGACGACGGCACTGGTGTGAATGTATGGCAGTGCTTCCGAACCGACAATATTGGAAGGCAGCGAATCGCTGTAGGTATAGTCAAGTTGGATGAAAATCTTATCAAACGTGACGCCGTTGTTCAGCAGCAATTTGAGCTGCAAATACAAATCGTCGGGGCGGCACGCATAAATGCCGAGGTTGAGCGCGGTCTTTCCGGTTTCGGCTTTGATGAGATCGGGTGAAATGTTGTCGCGCGAACGCGAAGAACCCAGGAAAATATAATCGATGTGCTTGTCCTTGAGCTGCATCAGGTATTGCGTTTTGGTGCGTGGGCGGCTGTTCAGGTACACTTGCGTGAAGGCCAGATCGAACACGGTCGCGATCAGCAGCAGCGTCAGCAATAACATTCCGAGATGGGTTGCGAATTTTTTCATCAGAACTGGAAATAAATAAAATTATTGGCTTCTGAATACACGCCGAACAGCAACAGCGCTGTCATGGCAATAACAAGTCTTACTTTTCGATATTTCCCGAAAAAAGGATGTTCGTGTTCGCGCGACCACCATTCGAATAAAATAAATGCGGCCAACATCGGGAACAGTTCGATCGGGAAGCGCTCCTGCGCCAATTTCTGCATGCCGGTATGAAAACTGAACATACGGACGATGTAATCCCACGCTTCGGCCACCGATGGCGATCGGAAGAAAATCCAAGCGATGACCGTCAGGAAAAACGTCAGCAACATGCTTCGCAATTCGCGGATCGTTGGGAATTTTCGGCCGCGCGCGACGATCTCGAGGTGGTTCCGGTTGTTGTCGGTCAGCAACAGCGGCATGAAATAGAGCGCGTTGAGTGCGCCCCAAACGATGAACGTCCAATTCGCGCCATGCCAAAATCCGCTCACAATAAAAATGATGAATGTATTGCGAACCTTCATCAGCATTCCGCCGCGGCTTCCGCCCAACGGGAAATACAGATAATCGCGGAACCACGACGACAGCGAAATGTGCCAACGCCGCCAGAATTCGGCGATGTCCCTTGAAAAATACGGATAGTTGAAATTGCGCAACAAATCGATCCCGAACAATTTGGACGTTCCCAAAGCGATGTCGGAATAGCCGCTGAAATCGCCATAAATCTGGAATGCGTAGTAAACCGCGCCCGTCAATAAAGTGAGTGAGTCGAGCTGGCCGTGCTTGTCAAAAATCTGGTCGACATACACCGCACAACTGTCGGCGATCACGATTTTCTTGATCAGGCCCCACAAGATCTGGTGCAAACCGTCGATGGCTTTGTGGTGGTTGAAAACGCGTTTGGTCTCGAGTTGCGGCAGCAAATGCGTGGCGCGTTCGATGGGCCCGGCGACCAGCAATGGGAAATAGCTGACGAACAGGGAATAGGTGACGATGTTCTTTTCGGGGACGATCCTTCCTTTGTAAATGTCGATGACATACGAAAGTCCGTGGAACGTATAGAACGAAATCCCGACCGGCAAAATAATCTGCAGCGTCCAGAAATGCGGCGTCAACCCAAATCCAGACAGCAATTCGGCGAACGACCCGATAAAGAAATTGTAGTATTTAAAGACGCCCAGGAATCCGAGATTGATGATCACGCTGAGCCAAAACCAGAATTTCCGGGACGCCGGCTGCTGGCTTTGCGCCATTTTGAGGCCCGTGAAATAGTCGAGTGCGGTTGAAAAAAGCAACAGAAACAAAAAGCGCCAATCCCAACAGCCATAGAAAAAATAACTCGCGCTAAGCAACAGGAGGTTTTGTGCGCGGAAACCTTTTCTGCCCAAAATCCAGTAACCGATAAAAATGGCAGGCAAAAACGCCAGGTAAGCCAATGAATTGAATAGCACTTGATGGAGATAATAATCGCGGCTAAAGATACAGTTTTAATCGATTAGCGCAATAGCACAATGATTTACGGAACGTGTAACAAAACCGCGAAACCGCGTCAAACACGTTCATTCGTGGCGCTTGTGCATTTAACACACAAAAGTGCCGCTATGTGCAAAATTTTCACTAAAATTGACAGTTTTTATCTTATGAAACAATTTATGAATTCAAACAGGATTGCCGTGTTGCTTTTTTTTGTGTGCTTTTCACTTGCAGCGCAGCAGAAAATTACGGTAGAAGACATTTACACGGGCGCTTTCAAGGCCAAAGGGATGGACGAATTGCAGTCCATGAAAAACACCAACCAATACACGGTTCTTAACTACGACAAGGCTTCGCGAAGCATGCAGATCGATTTGTTCGATTTTTCGACGCTTCAGAAAGTCGCGACGCTCGTGGATTCCAAAAACCACAAGGAACTGGCCGACGGCATCGACAGTTATGCGTTTTCGGGGGACGAGAAATCGATTTTGATTGCCAACAATTCGGCGCCGATTTTCCGCCATTCGTTTACCGCGAATTACTACTTGTATGACACGGCGACCAAGCAACTCACGGCATTGTTCGGTTTTCCGGTCCAGGAACCGACGTTTTCGCCCGACGGAAAGAAAATCGCGTTCGCCAAGGACAACAATTTATATGTGTACGATATCGCTTCGAAAAAAACCGTACAGATTACGACCGACGGACAAAAAAACCGCATCATCAACGGCATCACCGACTGGGTTTATGAAGAAGAATTCGCTTTCGTGAGGGCTTTCGACTGGAGCGCCGACGGCAGCAAGATCGCGTACATCCGCTTTGACGAATCGGAAGTGCCGGAATTTTCGATGAGTATTTTCCACAAGGATTTATATCCGAAGATGGAAACGTTCAAATATCCGAAAGCAGGCGAGAAGAATTCGGTGGTGTCGCTCAAAATGTACGACGTCAAAGCCAATACGACCAAAGACATCAAACTCGGCAACTACAACGACTTTTACATTCCGAGGATCAAATGGACGAACGACGCCAATGTGCTCAGCGTCCAGGTCATCAACCGCCACCAGGACAATCTCGATTTGATTTTTGTGGACGGGAATTCGGGTTCGGCCAAAGTCGTACTCAATGAAAAAGACAATGCTTATGTAGACGTTACCGACAACCTGACGTTCCTCAAGGACAACAGTTTCATCTGGACAAGCGAGAAGGACGGTTTCAACCACATTTATGTGTACGATAAAAACGGCAAGCTCAAAAATCAGGTCACCAAAGGCAACTGGGAAGTGACCGCCTATTATGGATTTGACGAAAAGAACGCGGTGGTTTTTTACCAATCGGTCGAGAACGGTTCGGTCAACCGCGACATTTACCGCATCGGATTGGATGGCAAGAACAAGAAAAGATTGTCGTCTCAAACGGGTACGAACGATGCGACTTTTAGTCCGAAGTTCGATTTGTTCGTCAATAAATTCTCGAGTGCGACCGTTCCGCCCACGTTTACGCTCAACAATGCCACAGACGGCAAGCAGGTGCAATCGATTGTAGAGAACAACATCTTGCTCGAAAAACTCAAAAATTACAACCTCGGAACCAAAGAATTCTTTGTGCTCAAAACCGAAAAAGGCAACGAACTCAACGCTTGGATCTTAAAACCGAAAGATTTCAATCCGGCTAAAAAATATCCGGTTTTGATGTACCAATATTCGGGTCCGGGTTCGCAGCAGGTGAACAACGATTGGAACAATTCTGACGATTATTGGTTCCAGATGCTCGCGCAGCAAGGTTATCTTGTGGCTTGTGTGGACGGCCGCGGAACCGGTTACAAAGGCGCTGCTTTCAAGAAAGTGACGCAAAAACAACTCGGAAAGTACGAAGTCGAAGACCAGATCGATGCGGCCAAAGTCTTGGGCAATTACGCCTATGTAGACCAATCGCGCATCGGGATCTGGGGTTGGTCTTACGGCGGATTCATGTCGTCGAACTGTTTGTTCAAAGGCAACGACGTGTTCAAGATGGCCATTGCGGTGGCTCCGGTGACGAACTGGCGTTTCTACGATTCGGTTTATACGGAAAGATACATGCAGACGCCGCAGGAAAATGCTTCGGGTTATGATGACAATTCACCGATCAACCACGTCGACAAACTCAAGGGGAAATTATTGCTGATCCACGGATCGGGCGACGACAACGTACACGTACAGAATTCGATGCAGATGATGGAAGCGCTGATCCAGGCCAACAAACAATTCGACTCGCAGATCTATCCCGATAAGAACCACGGGATTTACGGTGGGAAGACGCGCATCCAGCTCTACAACAAAATGACTAACTTTATCAAAGACAATTTATAACCAACATAACTAAAACCAAATTACAATGACAGAAGCAGCTGAAGTAAAAACAGGACATCCAAAAGGACTTTGGGTATTATTCGGGACAGAAATGTGGGAACGGTTCAACTTCTACGGAATGCGGGCGATCCTGACTTTGTTCATGGTACATGCCTTGATGTTGGGTGAATCGAATGCATCGATTATTTACGGAGGATTCTTGGCATTGTGTTATTTGACACCGCTTTTGGGCGGGTTTATTTCGGATAAATATTTCGGAAACAGAAACTGCATCCTTTTGGGCGGAACCCTGATGGCAATCGGCCAGGGATTCTTGTTCTACAGTGCCAATATCTATGACGGCAGTTTGGGACTTTCCAAGAGTATCTTTTGGCTCGGACTTTTTGTAATCATTTTTGGGAACGGTTTTTTCAAGCCGAATATTTCTTCGATGGTGGGCAGTCTTTATCCGCCGCAGGAGAAGACCAAATTGGATTCGGCATTTACGATTTTCTATATGGGAATCAATATCGGCGCATTATTGAGCCAGTATTTTGTTCCGTTGTTCGCAGATGTAAAAGTTGGAAAAGTACAGGATCCGACCGTCTTTAAATGGGGTTACCTGATGGCTTGTATTGCTATGGTTTTGGGTACGCTGTTGTTCTATTTCCTCAAAAACAAATATGTGGTTACGCCCGAAGGCGCGCCAATTGGAGCAAAACCAAATAAGGATGTCAGCGCAGGAGTGGTAGAGGAACAGGCAAAGTTCTCTTCCAAATCGGTGGGTATGGTAGGTGTGTTGTTTGTAATCTTGTTCTTTGTATTCCGCTATTTGCACGTCGGAGAATTCGGATTTTCGAATTTTGAAATCGGAACGCTCGTGAAGGGAATCATTTACCCGATCATTTATGGTTCAGGAATTTCTTTGGCACTTTTGATTTTGTTGGATTCTACGTTGACGAAAGTCGAGATCCAGCGAATTTTGGTCATCTACATTATTTCGTTTTTCATCATCTTTTTCTGGGCGGCGTTCGAACAGGCTGGTTCGTCCTTGACTTTCATTGCCTCGAACCAAACCGACCGGTATTTTTTATTCGGGGAAATGCCCGCTTCGATGGTACAAATCTTTAACGGACTGTTTGTGGTAATCCTCGCGTTGCCGTTCAGCTTGCTTTGGGACAAATTAAGGGCTTCGGGCAAAGAACCGATCTCGCCGATGAAACAGGCGATGGGTCTGGCCTTGATCGCACTGAGTTATTTAATGATCGCCTACGCCGTAAAAGACTTGGGAAATTCCGGTTTGTTGGCCATCAAATGGCTGATATTGCTGTATTTCTTGCAGACTTTGGGAGAGCTTTGCTTGTCTCCGATCGGTTTGTCTTTGGTCGGAAAATTATCTCCCAAGCGTTTTGCCTCGTTATTGTATGGCGTATTCTTTATATCGAATGCGGCCGGTTATGCATTGGCAGGGACACTGGGCGCATTGATTCCGGCTACCGGCGATAAATTTGAGAAAGCCCAGTCATTGGGCATCAACCTTCAGGATGTTTTGGACAAAAAAGTGACTTTGACCGCAGAACAGGCGAAACTTTTTGCAGACAATCAAATTGCCGCGCAATATCCAACCTTCGTAGGAGTTACAATCGAAAATTTATTTCAATTCTTTATGGTGTTTGTCATCCTTTGCGGCATCGCTTCGGTATTGCTGGCATTGCTGACGCCAACGCTCAAGAAAATGATGCACGGCGTCCGCTAACCCTAAACTTATGTGGAACAAACATCCTAAAGCCTTACCTTATTTATTTTTATCCGAAATGTGGGAACGTTTCGGATATTATTTAATGATCGGAATCTTCACGCTGTACCTCAAGGACGTCGAAGCCGGTTTTGCGATGACCGAAAAGGAAGCGTCCGATTTGTACGGCACTTTCATTGCACTCGTCTTCCTTACGCCGTTCATCGGCGGACTGATTGCCGATCGCTACCTCGGTTACCGCCGGTCGATCATTGTGGGCGGATTGCTCATGGGCGTCGGTTATTTCCTGATGGGCGTGCATTCGATTGAGGTGTTGTACATCGCGATGACGTTGGTTATACTTGGCAACGGCTTTTTCAAACCGAACATTTCCACGCTGCTCGGAAATTTCTACTCCAACGACGAATACCGCGATAAGAAAGACGAAGGTTACAACATTTTTTACATGGGAATCAACGTCGGCGCTTTTGTGTGCAACTTTTTCGGCGCGGCACTCTACAACCTGTTCGGCTGGCAATACGCGTTTATGGCCGCAGGTGTCGGGATGTTCATCGGCGTCGTGACGTTCATGATGGGAACAAAACATTATGGCTCGCATACGCAGAAAAAAGGCGTACAGCCCGGCGACATGCCCTTCAGCAAGATCGTATTGTTCATCCTGTTGCCATCGGTTATTTTTGGCGTCATTGGCTGGATGCTCAAGGGAACCTTGTCGGATGCGAATCCGGACAGTTATATTTTCGGCTCCGATTCTACCGACGCGTTTATCTTTGCATGTATCCCGGTCATCTTTTTTTACGCCTCGCTTTATTTCAAGGCCAGACCAGAAGACAAACGCCCGATTGGCGCGCTCCTGACGATTTTTGCAGTCGTCATTTTATTCTGGGCCGTATTCAAATTGAACGGATCGGCGCTCAATACCTGGGGCGATCGCTACACAAACCGACAGATTACAGGTACGACCGAACAAGTGTTTTCCACTTTAAAATTATCCGACAAACAAGCCTATAAAAAGGATTCCGTTGGCGTTTACGACGACCAGTTCAGGCTCCAGAAAGTAGACGGGAAAGTCCAGAAGGAAGTCAATTATCCGGTCTATTTTAGAAACGTCAAACCCGAAAAGCGTCCGGCGGAAAATGAAGAAGTCTCGCTTTGGTCACCCAATTTGAGCCAGTCGATCAACCCGGGCTGGGTCATTCTTTTAACTCCGCTCGTCATCGCGTTTTTCTCGTTCCTGCGTTTGCGGAAAAAAGAACCATCCACGCCAACGAAAATCGCCTTCGGATTGCTCATTTCGGCACTTTCGGTACTGGTTATGGTCGCTGCGGTCAAGGCCGGAGCCAATGGAACTGAGAAAGTCAGCGTTTGGTGGCTCGTCGCCAATTACGGCATCATCACAATCGGGGAACTGTTTTTGAGTCCTATGGGATTGTCCGTCGTGTCCAAACTGAGCCCGGTCAACATCACTTCGTTGATGATGGGCGGCTGGTTCCTGTCGACCTCAATCGGAAACAAATTAAGCGGCGTTTTGGCCAGCATGTGGGACAGTTATGAAGACAAGAGCCATTTTTTCTGGGTCAATTTCGGCTTGCTGATGTTTGCCACGATGCTCATGTTCGTCCTGCTCAAACAATTAAACAAAGTCATGTCTGAAAAAGGCATCAAATAAATACTATGGAACAAATACCTGTCAGCAACCTCGAGGAAATTCAAAACTTCAAAGGCAAATACCCAAAACAATTGTGGTACCTGTTTTTCAGTGAAATGTGGGAACGCTTTTGTTTCTATGGCATGCGCGGGATGTTGGTTGTTTTTATGGTCAGCCATTTGGGGATGAACGAAAAAGTCGCCAACCTGCAATATGGCGCAACACAGGCGTGGGTGTATGCTTTTACGTTCATCGGCGGATTGTTTGCCGATAAGATTTTAGGTCTCAGGAAATCATTGTTCTGGGGAGGAATCTTGATGATTGTCGGCAGTGTCATTCTGTCGATCGATCCCAAGAATTTCTTTTTCATCGGACTCGGTTTTACGATCGTAGGAACCGGTTTCTTCAAGCCCAATATTTCTTCGATGGTCGGCCAGCTCTACAGGAATGACGATCCGCGCAGGGATGCAGGATTTTCGTTCTTTTACATGGGCGTCAACCTCGGCGCTCTAATTGGCGGCTACATTTGCATCGCTGTCGCGGAAGGTTCGATGTGGCAATCCTTGGTGCCCGAACATTTGCGTTGGAACGTCGGTTTCGGATTTGCCGCAGTAGTCATGATCATCAGCCTTTTGACGTTTACCCAAACCCAAAAAAGTTTGGGCCCGATCGGGCTTACGCCATTGCCGGATTTCGAAAAATCGAAAAGAAGGTTGTGGGAAATCTTGACCTATGTCGGTTCGCTTTTAATCGTACCGATCATCATCATCATGGTCGCCAATACAGAATACACCGATTATTTTATGATGGTCATCGGGCCGGCTTCCGTCTTGTATCTGTTCTATGAAATGAAGAATTTTTCCACAGTGGAAAATAAGAAATTGCTCGCCGCATTGATTTTCATCATTTTCTCCATTTTCTTTTGGGCTTTCTTCGAGCAAAGTGGCGGATCGTTGAGTTTGTATGCCGCCAATAACCTGAGCCATGATGTTTTGGGCGTTCCGTTGAGTCCGAATGGTGTCAACAATTCGGCCAATTCGCTTTTTGTGATCGGTTTCGCCGCTGTGGTAGGATTGGTTTGGTTGTGGATGGCGAAAAGAAAAATCGAACCCAATACGGTCGTGAAATTCGGCTTGGGCTTTTTGTTCCTGGCGGTCGGATTTTACATTTTTTATTACACCAAATTCTTCGCCAACGAACAAGGCATCACTTCATTGGGCGTGTTCACTTTCGGATGGTTTGTGATCACTTTCGGGGAATTGTGCCTGTCGCCGATCGGAATGTCTGCAATGACCAAATTGTCGCCGCAAAAAACACAGGCCGTGATTATGGGAATGTGGTTTTTGGCCAGCGCTTACGGACAGTATTTCGCCGGATTATTGGGCGCCAATATCGCAGAAGCCTCGGAAAATGCAACCAACCTTGAGAAGCTTGTCGTATATGCCGATGGCTACAAACAACTTGGAATATATGCGCTAATTGCCGGAATTGTATTAATTTTGATTTCCCCGTTGGTCAAAAAACTGATGCAGGACGTCAAATAAATGATTATTTTCGGCCCTATATTGGAATTACAACGGAACTAAAATTTACGACCATGAAAAAGATTTTTATAGCATTTATGCTCATTGCAGGCTCGTTTGCAGCCCAGGCACAGGATATTTATTGGGAAACCAATCTCAATGTGGCAGCCGACAAGGCCATCAAGGAAAACAAGCCGATGCTGTTGTTTTTTACCGGAAGCGACTGGTGCGGATGGTGCATCAAACTCCAAAAGGAAGTTTTTAAAACAACCGACTTTGCCGATTGGGCACAGAAAAATGTGGTTTTGGTCGAACTTGATTTTCCAAGGAGAACCGTTCAGCAGCCCGACATCCAACAGCAAAATGCGCAATTGCAGCAGATTTTCGAAGTGCGCGGCTATCCAACGGTTTGGCTCGTGACGCCAACCAAAACAGACGGCAAGATGAACCTCGGGAAACTCGGCAGCACCGGTTATGTAGCCGGCGGCCCATCCAAATGGCTCGAAGGCGCCAACCAGATTTTGGCCAATGGCAAGGCGACGGCCGCAACGCCAAGCGGACCACAGGCGGCCAAGAAAATCTAAACACGCCAATTACAATTTGAAATATCCCATTTCGGCCGTTGCATGGAATGGGATTTTGTATTTCCGGCAAGTCGCTTTCCACAGTTTCACGTAGCTTTTGTAATTGCTCGCATCGGCCACAAGCACTTTGGGTTTTATGTCCTGAAACAGTCTTTCCAGGTTGATTCTCGGCGATTCCCGCAACAGCAATACATCCGGACTTTCTGTTTTCGGATATACGCCGAGACTGTCGATGATCAGGATTTTCCGGCCATTGAAATAAGCGGTGTTGCGCAATTTGTTTTGGGATTTGATTTGGCTGAAATGGGCCGTGGCATAAGCCTGCAATGTTCGGTTTTTTTGGATTTTTTGTTTACTGAAAGCATCGATCTGGTTTCCGGTGCGGTGCACGATCAACGTCGATTTGCGTTCGTTGAAAACAATCCATTCGCTTTCGGTTTCGTTGCTCCAACGCGTGCCGATGGCTGTACATTGGAACGCCACAATCGAAACCAAAGCAAAAGTCATTGTGTAGCAATCGGGTTTCTTAAACCAAATGATTACAGTCGCGATCATCAGATACAATCCCAGCATCAGCCACAGTTTTAGCGCAATATTTTCAAAAATGAATTGTTCCAATGAAGCGATGCCGTCAATAATTTTGTTGAGCAGCACAATATTCCATTCCAAAATTTTGATGAGTACCGCCGGAACACTGCCAAACAACGCCGGAATCATAGCCGCAATTCCCAAAGCCATAATCAAACTGAGCAACGGAATGACCATCAGATTGGTCACAAAGAACAAACCCGGAAACTGATGGAAATAATAAATGCTGAGCGGGAAAGTCCCGATTTGCGCGGCGAATGAAACCGTCAGGATCTGCCAAAAATAGTTCCCGATTCTGTTTTTGGGCTGCCAGATGTCGGTGAATAAAGGTTGGAGCCAAAGGATGAAAAACAACGCAACATAACTCAATTGAAATCCAACATCAAACAGAAAGGACGGCTCGAAAATCAAAATCAGGAGCATCGAAACGAGCAATGTGTGAAAGATATTCGTCTTCCTTTTCAAATGCATGCCGACGGCCACAAAGCTGAACATCGTCACCGAGCGAATGACCGACGGCGATAATCCCGCCAAAACGGCAAAACCCCAAAGCGAAGCCAGAATGACTATGAGTTTGAGATGGGACATTTTCCGGTTGTTGGGCAAAAAACGCAACACAAAATGGAGGAACATGAGGATAAAACCCACATGCAATCCCGAAACGGACAGGATGTGAACGGCGCCCGCGAGTTGGTAATTGCGAATGGTTTCGGGATCGATGTCTTGCTGCTGGCCCAAAATCAGAGCAGAAATGACCGCGAGCTCGTTGGCGTGGAACTGGCTTTTCTCGAGATTGCCGATGATGGTGCTGCGAATTTTATCGGAATAATAAAACAGGTCTTTGTGCAAATGCGATCCCACTTTCACCTGACTGGCATCGGCATAAACCTGCGCCATCACTGATTTGTTCGTCAGGTAAGCGCCATAATCGAATTGGTCCGGATTCTTGGGCGGGCGGTGTTTGACAACCGGTGAATTGATTTTTAAAACGGTTCCGGTAGGCAGGTTTTTGGCGAAATCATCACGGTCGAGATTGATGAGGATTTTTCCCGAACAAGTTTTCCCGTCGATGCTTGTGACATGGGCAATGTATCGGTTGTGATACGCCGTGCTTTTGGGCCGTTCGCGTAGAATCACTGCAATATCATGCGGCGTTTCCGGGTCGGAAATCTGATGGATGTAACTGTTTCGGCTGAAATTTCCCGAATGGACAATCAACGTTGCCGATCCGCTCAAAAAAGCAAATGCATAAATGGCAATGCCGAAGTTGACGTTCTGGACCAATTGCCTTTTTGCCCGAAAGTATGCCGTCCCAACCCAAACCGCAGCCAAAACAAGCATACAAAAAACCAGAATATTGCCTGGTTTGAAACAAAACGCAAACAATATTCCGGTGGTAAACCAGAATGTGATTTTCGCTAAAGGGAATCGCCAAACTTTCATACTCGAAAGTAGCGAATTCTATTTTTGGTTAATTACAGATTTACTATAATTCGGTTGCATTGTGCAAAGGTGCGTCCGTAGTACGGTTCCTTTGTCGAAGAAATAATGACGCCTTTTTGGGTCGACGAATGGATGAATTTGATTTCGCCGTCGGTCACCTCAGTCACCATGCCCACGTGGTTGATCACGCTGCGGCCGTTGGTTCGAAAAAAAATTAAATCGCCTTTCTGGATTTCATCCTCGTCGAGCTTGCGCCCGATTTTGGACATGTCGTTCGAGGAGCGCGGCAACGTAATGTCGAATTTCCGAAACGTGCTGAACATCAATCCTGAGCAATCGAAACCCGTGTCCGGATTTGTGCCGCCTGTGTGATAGCCCGCGCCCAGATTGGCTTCGGCGGTATTGATGAGCTGTTTCACTACGTAACTCGAATTGTCGCCGGCCACTTCATAATCGTCGGCATTGCTTTCATTGAGTACTGATTTCGGAAAAGTTTTCTTTGGTGTTTCGGCCGTCGCTTTCCGGGCAGCAATTTGCTGCGTACTTCTGGTGGCAATCTGTTGCTGTGAAGCAGAAGCGTTACGGGTCGTGGTGGTCGTTTTGGCCACGGCTTTTTTAGACTGCGGCGTGCGGTAGATGCCTCTTTTTTCTGCTTCCGATTTGGAAGTGATGATGTTGCTCGTGGGGCTGCAACTCACCAAAAAAGTGCAAATAAGGAATAAGTAGGTTAGCTGTTTCAAGTGTATAAAATTTTTACAAAAATATATAAAATATTTTAAACGTAAAATCTTATGGGTTTCGTATAATCAGCTTGGCCGTTTTTTCACTTGCTCCGGTGCCGCCCAGTTTGGTTTCAAGTGCTTCATAATCAGATAATATTTTTTTTCTGGATTCGGGAACGAGTAGTTTTTGTAATTCCTTTCGGATGTTTTTGGTGTTGCACGCGTCCTGGATCAGTTCGGTTACGACTTCCTTGTCCATGATCAGATTGACAAGCGAAATGTATTTCAAAGTAATGATGCGCTTGGCGATTTGGTACGACGCCCAGCTGCCTTTGTAGCAAACGACTTCCGGAACCTTGAACAACGCCGTTTCCAATGTCGCCGTTCCCGAAGTGACCAACGCCGCCGTCGCATGGCTCAATAAATCATACGTTTTGTTCAATAGGAAATGCACGCTTTTGTCTTTGAGGAATTGTTCGTAAAATGAATATTCCTGACTCGGCGCACCGGCAATCACAAACTGATAATCTGGAAAATCCCGGGTCACGCTGAGCATCACTTCGAGCATTTTGGTGATTTCCTGTTTTCGGCTTCCGGGTAAAATCGCGATGATCGGTTTGTTGTCGAGTTTGTTTTGCGCGATGAATTCCGATTGCGAAATTTCGGTGCGCGCATGGATCGCATCGATCAACGGATGTCCGACAAATTCCACCGGGAACCCATGTTTCTGCTCGTAAAAATCTTTTTCAAAAGGCAAAATCACATACAACTTATCGACGTCGCGCTTGATCGCCTTGATGCGGTTTTCCTTCCACGCCCAAATTTGCGGCGAGATGTAATAATGCGTCGGAATGCCTCTTTCCTTGGCCCATTTTGCAATGCGCATGTTGAATCCTGGGTAATCGATGAAAATAATCACATCGGGTTGAAACTGCGCAATGTCTTTCTTGCAGATCTCGATGTTGTTCAAAATCGTCTTCAAGTTGAAAATGACTTCGATGAAACCCATAAATGCCAGGTTGCGGTAATGCTTGACCAAAGTTCCGCCGGCCTGCTGCATCAGATCGCCGCCCCAAAACCGGATTTCGGCATCGGGCTGCTCGTTGTAAATCGCTTTCATGAGGTTCGATCCATGCAAATCGCCCGAAGCTTCGCCTGCTATAATGTAGTATTTCATGCGATCGGTTAGATTAACAAAGTAAAAATCGACAAAATAATCAGCGATAAAATCACGCCGCGCGCCATCAAATCTTTATTGTATTTGAGCAACACGAAAAAAGCGATCAGGCTCAACACCGCGCCGAGCGTAATGAGTTTCCCGAGGCTGCCTTGCGCGCGCAATGCCTGCACGCTTTCCATGAGCGGAAGGTCCATATAGGCTTTGATGAAAATATAACTGCCGAGCAAACAGCACGCAATCCCAATCAAAACGCCATAAAACAAATCTATTTTTTTCATAAGTTCCAGGTATTGAGTTGCGGAATTGCATGGTGCGCCGTCATGTCGAATTGCACCGGAACGACCGAAACGTAGCCATGCTGCAACGCCCATTCATCGGTATCTTCACCATGTTCGAGGTTCACGAATTCGCCCGTGAGCCAATAATAATCCTTGCCCTGCGGCGTGCTTCGCTTGTCGAATTTTTCCTGCCAGATGGCTTTCGCCTGACGGCAAATCTTGATTCCTTTGATGTCTTCCCGGTTCAGTTTCGGGAAATTCACATTCAGGACGGTTCCGTCGGGCAGCCCCTTTTCGAGCACTTCCAACGCGATTTTTTTGACGAAAGGCTTGATCTGTTCAAAATCGGCATTCCAATCGTAATCGAGCAGCGAAAATCCAATCGACGGAATCCCTTCGATTCCGCCTTCCACGGCCGCGCTCATCGTCCCCGAATAAATCACATTGATCGACGAATTCGACCCATGGTTGATGCCCGAAACGAGCAAATCGGGTTTGCGCTTGAGGATTTCCACAACGGCAAATTTAACCGAATCGACGGGCGTTCCCGAACAACTGTATTCCGTAACTGCCGCATTTTCTTTCGAGACTTTATTGAGATACAATGTGTTGTTGATCGTAATCGCGTGGCCCGTCGCGCTCTGCGGACTGTCGGGCGCCACGACCAAAACCTCGCCGAGGGTTGCCATTACATCAATCAGCGCACGGATGCCCGGAGCCGTGATGCCGTCGTCGTTGGTCACTAATATTAAAGGTTTCTTCATTTTCTAGGAGCTTATTCCCGCTGTGCGTTGCAATCTTTTGTAAAAGAGATTTGCCCTCGCTGTCGCTCGGGCGAATCTCTTTTACAAAAGGATTTTCACTGCCATCGGGGCTAGGGTTTGTAGCCAGTGTAACGTTTTGTCTGAACATCAGACTAAATCCTACAATCGAACGTTGGAAAGCCACACAAAAATAAACATTTTTACGCCGGAGTTGCTAATTTAGTACCTTTAACAAAAAATTAGCCGCACGTAAAGCACAACAGATGTAATTTTGTGTACTTTTAGAACGAAAATTAATGAATGCTATTATCACATATATGAAAAGGAATTATAAGTTATTGCTGGTGGTTGCCGCATTATCAGTGGCATTGTGGAGCTTCATCCCCAAAGAGAAAAGCGATCCTGAGAAAGACAAACTGCTGTTGGAACTTTTAACGTTCGTCATCGAACGCGGCCATTATGAGCCCGCTGCGATGGACGATAAATTTTCCAAAGGCGTCTACAAAGATTACATCGAGGCGCTCGATCCGTCGAAGCGTTTCTTCCTGCAATCCGACATCGAGGAGTTCGCCAAGTACGAAACACAGATCGACGATCAGATCAAAAACAAAGACCTGTCTTTCTTCAACCTGACTTACGACAGATTGATGAAACGCATCGACGAAAGCAAAGGATTCTACAAAGAAATCCTTGACAAACCGTTCGATTTTAAAGTCCAAGAAGATTTCAACACCGACTATGAAAAGTTGCCTTTCGCCAAAACGACCGCCGAACTCAAGGACAAATGGCGCAAGCAAATCAAACTGTCGGCACTTTCTTCGTTGACCGACAAGCTCAAAATGCAGGACGACCTGAAAAAAGGCATCAAACCCGCGAAAAGCAATTCTGACAAGGGCACCAAGACGGCCGAAGAGTTGAAGAAAGCGCAACAAGCGTCTGAAAACGAGGCGGCCAAAGTCGAATCGAAATCCTACGAGCAACTCGAAAAGGAAACGCGCGATACTTCCTTGAAATCGCTCAACGAATATTTTGATTTCATCGGCGACCTCGATCAGAACGACTGGTTCTCGGTTTACGTCAATGCCATTGCGTCGCGTTTTGATCCGCACACGAATTATTTCGCACCCGATGAGAAAGAGCGTTTCGACGTAAGCATCAGCGGAAAACTCGAAGGAATCGGTGCGCGTCTGCAAAAGAAAGGCGATTATACTGAAATCTCTGAAGTGATTTCAGGCGGACCGGCTTGGCGCGGCAAAGAATTGGAATCGGGCGACGTGATCCTCAAAGTGGCGCAAGGCAACGATGAAGCGATCGATGTGGTCGGGATGCACCTTGACGATGTGGTCAAGAAAATCAAAGGCCCGAAAGGAACCGAAGTGCGCCTGACCGTAAAAAAAGTAGACGGAACACTGAAGATTTACACGCTCATCCGCGACATTGTGGAAATTGAGGAAACCTACGCCAAGTCAACCATCGTCAATAAAAACGGCATCAAATACGGCGTGATTTACCTGCCGAAATTCTACATCGATTTTGAAAACAATGACGGCCGTGACGCCGGAAAAGACATCGCCACCGAAGTGGAACGCCTCAAAAAAGAAGGTGTTCAAGGCATCGTGATGGATGTTCGCGACAATGGCGGCGGCTCGCTCAAAACCGTAGTCGACATTGCGGGATTGTTCATCGAGGAAGGTCCGGTTGTGCAGGTTAAATCTGCCGGAAGGAAAAAAGAAGTGTTGTACGACCGTGATAAAAAAGTGCAATGGGATGGTCCGCTTGTGATCATGACGAATGAATTTTCGGCTTCGGCTTCGGAGATCTTGGCGGCTGCAATACAGGATTACCGCCGCGGCATCATCATCGGCAGCAAGCAAACGTATGGTAAAGGAACGGTTCAAAATGTAATCGACCTGAACCAATTCGTTCGCGGCAGCACGATGGGCGATTTGGGCGCACTCAAAACAACGACCCAGAAATTCTACAGGATCAATGGTGGTTCCACACAACTCGAAGGCGTTCACAGTGACGTGGTCATGCCCGACAAATATGCGTACTTGAAAATGGGCGAGCGCGACATCGACAACGCCATGCCATTCGACAAGATCGATCCGGCCAATTTTGATTTCTGGAACAAACAAGCCAATTTCGACCAGGCGATCGACAACAGCAACCGACGCATCGCGGCCAATCCGCAGTTCAAACTGATCGACGAAAATGCGCGCTGGATTGACGAACGCGACAAGGAAAATGTATACAGCCTCAACATCGACCAGTTCAAGAAAGAGCAGGCGGCGATAGAGGAGAAGGCCAAAAAATACAAATCGATTGCCGATTACCAGAATGCCTTGCAGTTCACGTCGCTTCCATACGAAACCGAAGCGATGAAAACCGACCAGTCGCTCAAGGAAAAACGCGACAGATGGCACGAAAACCTTTCCAAAGACATTTATGTGGAGGAAGCGCTCAACGTTCTCGACGATTTGCAGCCCAAAGGCAGCATCAAAAAAGGCGTCGCCATCAAGAATGACAAGCCGGCGGTCAAGCCATAAGGATTTATAAAATAGAGTGAAAGCGCCTCGATATTCGGGGCGTTTTTATTTGGATAAACTTCAATTGTTGATAGAGCCTAGCCCCGATAGAAGCGGTTATCCTTTTATGGAGCGTAGCGTAATAAAAGATAATAGCGGATAGCGGGAATTTGCTCCTAATAAAAATCTACCACTCATTTACTTTATTCGCATCCATCTTGAGGAAAATGAACAGCAAAATGGTAAAGCCCCAAAGTCCGGAGCCGCCATAAGAAAAGAACGGCAACGGCACGCCGATCGTAGGGAAAATGCCCACGACCATCGCAATGTTGACGAAAAAGTGCATGAATAGAATCGCCGCGACGCAATAACCATACACGCGGCTGAACTTGGTTTTCTGTCGTTCGGCCAGGTAAATGATGCGGAACATGAGTCCGAGGAACAACGCAATGACGACAATGCTTCCCAAAAATCCCCATTCTTCGCCCACGGTGGTAAAGATGTAATCGGTGTGTTGTTCGGGGACGAAACCGCCTTTGGTTTGCGTGCCTTCGAGAAAACCTTTGCCGAACCAGCCACCCGAACCGATCGCGATTTCCGATTGGTTGGTGTTGTAACCGATGCCTTTCATATCGACTTCCTTGCCGAGCAAAATGTTGAAACGGTCGCGGTGGTGCTGCTTGAAGACATTGTCGAAAACATAATCCACCGAAAACACGAATCCCGAAATCAGTACCAAAACAATGGCACTCGCTACAAAATTACGATCGACGATCCTGCTTTTGAGGTACACGAAAATAATTCCGCCCAATCCCATCAAGATCACCGCCCACGGTTCGAAGATGAGCGCGAGCATGAATAAAACGATCGCTATGAATCCGGTCCATAAATACCAAGGCGGCATCCCTTCGCGGTACAGGACGAGTACAAACATGGTATAAATCAAGGCACTTCCGGGGTCGTGCGGCGCGATCAATATTACAGGAAGGAAAATGATTCCCAATGCCTGCAATTGGCGGTTCACATCCTTGAGGTTGACCTGAACATCGCTCAAATATTTAGCCAATGCGAGTGCCGTCGCGGCTTTGGCAAACTCGGCAGGCTGAAGCCCGAATCCGCCGAACGAATACCAGTTGGCCTGGCCCTTGACCGTTTTTCCAAACACAAACAATCCCGCCAGCGCCAGCAACGCCACGCCGTAAATGATGCTCGAGAATTTTTCGTAGAATTTACCATCAACCGCCAGGATCATAAAAATCAGCGGGATCGTAAACGCGATGTACATGAGCTGCTTGCCATAAAACGTACTTAGGTCAAAAACAACGCTGTCTTCCACCGTCGAAAGCGATGACGAATAGATGTTGAGCCAGCCCATAATCACCATGATGATGTAGATGATGACGCTGATCCAATCGAGGTTGTTTGTGACGCTTTGGTTCTTCATCGCGATTAATTTTCGATTTCGGTGCTGTCGGCCACTTTTGGTGCGACGGGTTTGGCCAGCAACAGTGTGTCGGTTTCTTTCTTGCCGGTGTATTTGGCGTATTCAGCCTGCAAGCTTCCTTCAAACATGCGTTTTTCCAGATCGACGCGCGATATTTTTCCGCGGATGTATTTCTCGATCATCAAACTCGCAATCGGCCCGGCCCAACGCGCACCCCAATAGCCGTTCTCGACCAAAACCGCAATGGCAATCTTGGGATTGTCTTTGGGGGCAAATGCGACGAAAATCGAGTGGTCCTGAAGCTTGACGCGTTTGCCGTTGATCTTGGCGAAATTTTCTGCCGTACCGGTTTTTCCGCAGATGTCGATGCCTTCCACACGAAGCGCATGCGCGGTCCCGAGGTTGTACACATCAAACAAACCGGCGACCACAGGATCGAAATATTTGCGGTCGACCGTCGTCATGTGTTTGGTCGTGAATTTCTTGTCGATTTTTTCACCCTCGATTTTCTTGATGATGTGGGGCGTGTAATAATAACCGCGATTCGCAACGGCCGCCATCATGTTGGCCAACTGTATCGGCGTCATCAGGACTTCACCCTGGCCGATCGCGTTCGACACGATGGCCGTACTGCGCCAGCCGCCATTCGGGTAAATGCGTTTGTAGGTTTTGGAAGTCGGTGCTTTTCCGCGTCTTCCCGTCGGCAAGTCGTAGCCCATGAATTCGCCGAGTCCGAAGCTGCGCAAATGCTTGCTCCACACATCCACGCCGTCTGCCGGACGGACATATTTGTTGATCGTTTTCATGTACGTGCTCGCGAAATACGTATTGCACGATTCGTAAATCCCGCGGTGCAATTGTTGGACACCGCCGTGGCAGTGGCACCGCATGAATCGTCCGCGTGCATAACTGAATCCGTGGTGGCAAACAAAAGAGGTCTGTTCGTCGATCACGCCTTCCTGCAAACCGACCAATGCGGTCAAGATCTTGAATGGCGATCCGGGCGGATATTCTGCCAGCAAACCGCGATCATACAAAGGTTTTGCAATCGAATCGTGGTACAGCATCGTGTAATTCCTGGAACGTTGCCGGCCCACCAAAATCGCCGGATCGTAAGAAGGCGCCGTTACCAAGGCGAGGATTTCCCCGGTTTTGGGTTCGATCGCCACGATCCCGCCGCGTTTGTTGATCATCAGTTTTTCGCCGTATTCCTGCAAGGTCGCGTCGATCGTGAGGTTGATGTCTTCTCCCTGAACCGCAATCGTATCGTATTGGCCGCCTTTATAGGAACCGATTTCACGGTTGAATTTGTCTTTCTGGATGTATTTGACCCCTTTGATCCCGCGTAAGGTCGTCTCGTAACTTTCCTCAACGCCTTGTACGCCAAGCAAATCGCCGCTGTTGTAATACGGATTTTTCTTGATCGTTTTTTCAGTAGCTTGTGTAATGAAACCGAAAATATTGGCACCGTAATTCACCTGATAATCGCGCAACGAACGTTTCTGGATGTAGAAGCCCGGAAACTTCCGGATCTTTTCCTGAAATGCTGCATATTCGGATTTGTTGAGCTGCGGCAGGAAAACCGACGGCAACCGCGGACTGAACACTTTGGCCTTTTCGAGAATGCGGTCGTAATCTTTTCGCGTGATGTTGAGCAGTTGGCAGAATTCGGCGATGTCGATGTCCTTGATGTCGCGCGGAATCACCATGATGTCATACGACGGCTGATTCGCAACGAGCAATTTGCCGTGCCGGTCGTAAATGTAACCGCGTTCGGGATAGTCGTATTGGATCTTGATCGCGTTGTTTTCCGATTTGAGCTTGAACGTATCGTCGATGATCTGCAGGTAAAAAAGCCGCAGCAACAAAAGGATGCTTCCGATTATGATTACGGTGGGCAATAGCACTTTTCTCATCGTCTGCTTGGCTTAATAAGGTAAATGATGATGATACAGATCAGGATCGTAAAAATCGTACTCAAAACGGTCTTGAGCAAAATTTCGAGGAAGAAGGTCAGGTGGAATACTTCGAGCAAAAACAGCGTAAAGTGATGGATGACCACCGCAATCAGGATGAACGAAAACCGCTCGGGCGTGAGTACGTCGTTGATCCTGACCGTCTGGTATTCATAGCTGAGTCCGAACGAAAACTTGAAAATATACGGCCGGTAGTACGCCAATGCCACGCACGCCGCCGCATGCACGCCGCCCGAATTGCAAAACATGTCCATAAAAATCCCGAGGAAAAAGCTCGCCGCGAGCAAGCCATATTTGTTGCCGTTCACGGGATACAAAATAATGAACAGCATGTACGGATACGGATTGATGTAACCCAGGAAGTTGACATTGTTGAAAATGAGGATCTGGGCCGCAAGCAGCAAAATAAAACGGGCGATATTGACCAATATGGTGCTATTCATCTGTTTTCTTCGATTGTTTTTCGAGGTTGATGATTTCCTCGCGGTCCTTACTCTTGATAATGTAAACGTGGCCCAGATTCGTCATGTCGTTGAACAGTCGGATGTTGAGCGTGTAATAATTCGTTTCCTCGTCAGTATATACTTTGTCGATGGTTCCGATGCCGATGTTCTCGGGGAAAATCACCGATTGTCCGCCCGTCACGATCGTGTCGCCTTTGCGTACGGATGCCAATCGCGGAACGTCGATCAACTGCACATAACCCGCATTTTTCCCGTCCCAGATCAAGGAACCGAAGTGATTCGACTTCTTGATCTTGGCATTGATCTGCGATTTGACATTCAGGATGGAGATGACCGTCGCGTAATTCTTGGAAGTTTTGTCGACAATCCCGACGATTCCCGCGCTGTTGATCACGCCCATATCCGATTTGACGCCGGCCGCCGAACCGCTGTTGATCGTGAGGTAATTCTCATGTGTGTTGTAAGAATTGTGGATGACTTTAGAGGTGATCAGGTTGACTTTATTGATGCCTTTGATGCTGTCGATCCTTTGTATGGCCGTCGAATCCTTGATGTTGTACAGCAAACTTTTGAGACGCGCATTTTCTGCGGCGAGTTCGTCATTCTGTTTCCGGAGCCCGAAATATTCATTGACCGAATTGATCTGTTCATACACGCCGCCCGTGAGGAAATTCGCCGAAGAAATGACTTTGCTTCGGTGGTACGAGTGTGCCTGGATCGTGAGTACTAACGAAGTGCCCAAAAGCAGCAAAAACAGCAATCGATAGCTGTTTTTAAATATAAAATTAAATATTTGCTGCATTTTTTAAGTATTCAGTGTCAGTCTTCAGTCTCCGGTTCGTGCATTGTAAGTTTTAATTGGGAAAACAGAAACTTATTTGATCAAGATGCTTCTGAATTTCGGGATGTTCTTAAGCGCCATTCCGGTTCCGCGAACAACGGCGCGCAATGGATCCTCGGCGATGTAAACCGGTAAATCGGTTTTTTGCGAAATGCGTTTGTCGAGTCCGCGCAACATCGAGCCTCCGCCCGCCAAATAAATTCCGGTATTGTAGATATCGGCAGCGAGTTCCGGCGGCGTTTGCGACAAGGTTTCCATGACCGCATCTTCAATACGCTGGATCGATTTGTCCAGGGCCTTGGCAATTTCGCGGTAAGAAACCTCGACTTGTTTTGGCTTTCCGGTCAAAAGGTCACGGCCTTGCACCGACATATCGTCGGGCGCACTTTCGAGTTCTTCCAAAGCGGCTCCGATGGTGATTTTGATTTTTTCCGCAGTGCTTTCCCCAACGAAAAGGTTGTGCTGCGTCCTCATGTAATACACGATGTCGTTCGTGAAAACGTCACCCGCAATCTTGACCGATTTGTCGCACACGATTCCGCCCAAAGCGATCACCGCGATTTCAGTCGTTCCACCGCCGATGTCGACAATCATATTTCCTTTCGGCTGCATGATGTCGATTCCGATACCGATTGCCGCAGCCATCGGTTCGTGGATCAGGTATACTTCTTTGCCGTTCACGCGTTCACAAGATTCTTTAACCGCGCGCATTTCCACTTCGGTGATGCCCGACGGAATACAAACGACCATGCGAAGCGCCGGCGTAAACATTCTTTTCTTTAAAGCTGGAATGGATTTGATGAACATCGAAATCATTTTTTCAGATGCATCGAAATCGGCGATCACCCCGTCTTTCAAAGGCCTGATGGTCTTGATGTTTTCATGTGTTTTTCCCTGCATCATGTTGGCCTCTTTTCCGACCGCAATGATTTTCCCCGATATCCTGTCGCGGGCAACAATCGACGGGCTGTCGATGACGACCTTGTCATTATGGATGATGAGCGTGTTTGCGGTACCAAGGTCAATCGCGATATCCTCGGTCATGAAATCAAAAAATCCCATAAGTCTTTTAAGGGTTTAAGTTTTAATAAATTTTATGCGGACAAAGTTAAACAATTTAATGAACGCATTTACACTTTTTTCAATGACTGCAAAACAATCTTTTTTTTCCTTTTTTGTGCTTTTTCTCAACTTCATAGCGATGCTATGTGATTCGAAAAAGGCTTCAAAATGAATAAAAAATCTTAGCTTTTCGTTTCATTTTAAAAGTGAAATGCGTTCAATGTTTAAAATGACGCGTTCCGGTAAATACCATCGCAACTTTATTTTCGTTGCAATAGTTGATGCTGAGCTCGTCTTTGATCGAACCACCGGGCTGAATTACAGCACTAATTCCGGCGTTTTTCGCAATCTCGACACAGTCGGGAAATGGAAAAAAAGCATCGCTGGCCATCACGGCGCCGTCGAGGCTAAAATGGAACGAATTGGCTTTCTCAATTGCTTGTCTCAAAGCGTCTACGCGAGACGTTTGTCCGGTTCCGGAAGCAATCAATTGTCGGTTCTTGGCAAGCACGATCGTATTCGATTTGGTGTTCTTGCAAATCTTCGACGCAAACAATAGGTCTTCAATCTCTTCGGCAGTTGGTGCCGTAACGGTAACGGTTTTTAACTGTTGTTTATTGTCGGTGATGTTGTTTCGGTCTTGGATCAACAATCCGTTGAGCGCGGTTCGCACCTGACGCTGAGGCAATTCGACTTCGTGCTGCACCAAAATAATTCTGTTTTTCTTTTCTTCGAGGATTTTGACGGCTTCGTCTTCGTAAGATGGCGCAATCACGACTTCACAAAACAACTTGTTGATTTCATGCGCAGTAGCTGCGTCGATTTTGCCGTTGGCAATCAAAACGCCGCCGAACGCCGATGTCGGGTCGCCCGCCAAAGCGTCGAGATAAGCCGCCGCCATTGTTTTTCGGGTTGCGATTCCGCACGCGTTGTTGTGTTTCAAGATCGCAAACGTCGGGTCTTCGTTTTTGAATTCGAGGATCAGGTTGACTGCCGCATCCACATCCAAAAGGTTGTTGTACGACAATTCCTTGCCGTGCAATTTGGTAAACATCGCATCGAAATCGCCAAAGAAAAAGCCTTTCTGGTGCGGGTTTTCGCCATAACGCAACACTTGTCCGTTGGCCACGCTCGCTTTGTAAATCGTATCGTCGGTGTTGAAATAATTGAAAATCGCTGTATCGTAATTGGAGGAGACGTGGAATGCCTTGGTCGCAAACAATTTCCTGTTTTCCAAAGTCGTCGCGCCGTTTTGTTCGGTAATCAAATCGAGAAATTCGGCGTATTGATCGACCGATGCGACAATTACGGTATCCTTGAAATTCTTGGCCGCGGCACGGATCAATGAAATGCCGCCGATGTCGATTTTTTCGATAATCTCGGCTTCCGAAGCGCCCGATCGTACCGTCTTTTCAAACGGATACAAATCTACAATCACCAAATCAATCTGCGGAATCTCGTATTCGGTCATTTGCTGCACATCGCCTTCGTGGTCCTGGCGGTTCAGGATTCCGCCGAAGATTTTCGGATGCAACGTCTTGACGCGGCCGCCCAAAATCGACGGGTAAGAAGTTACCTCTTCGACCGGAACCACCGGAATACCCATGTTTTTGATGAATTCCTCGGTGCCTCCGGTAGAATAAAAAGTAACGTTTTGTTCGTGCAGTTTGCGTACGATCGGTTCGAGGCCGTCTTTCGAAAAGACCGAAATCAGCGCCGATTGGATGGTTTTTGTAGTGTTCATTTGGTAGTTGTGTTTAAACGTGCAAAAGTAGTTTTTTTAAGCCTGAATTCCAACGCAATCCGGCACGAATATTTTAAAAAAACAGCACTTTTTTTGCGTCAGATTTCATTAGGTTTTTGTTGGAAAAATGATGATTTTTACGTCAAATAAATTCCGATGGTTCTTTACTGGCGCTTGCTCAAAGAAAGTTTTGGTTTTGCGATGAATGCGCTGCGCAACAACAAATTGCGTACGGCACTGTCGCTTTTGGGCGTCACGATCGGGATTTTTTCGATCATTGCGGTGCTCGCCGCCGTCGATTCGCTCGACCGGAAAATCAAGGACGATTTGAGCAGTCTCGACAAGAACACGATTTACCTGACCAGCGTTTCGTTTGGCCCGACCGATGTTGAGCAATGGAAATCGGAGCAGTTTCCCAAGGTCAATTTCGAAGAATACCAATACCTCAAATCGGCAATCAACCACGCCGATTATTTCTGTTTCCAGATGTTTACCGGCCGCGAGCCCATCAAGCATGAGGACAAGACCGTCAGCGATGTGAACATTGTTCCCGTGACGTTTGAGTTTGCCGATATCCAAAGACTCGACATCCGCGAAGGACGTTTTTTCAACGAACCCGAATCGAATTCGGGGCAACCCGTCGCGGTTTTGGGTTATGAAACCGCCAAAGGGCTTTTCGAGGATACCGATCCGATCGGGAAAACCATCCGGCTTTACGGGCAGCGATTCCAGGTCATTGGCACCTTAAAGAAAAAAGGCGGCGGCGGAATCGATGGCGATGGAGACGATACCTCGGCGTTTATTCCGGTCAATTTCATCCGGAAATTGTATGGTGACAACAACGATGCGATGCTGCCCGTGATCATCATCAAACCCCAAAAGGGTACCGATATGGACGCGCTCAAAGGTGATATCGCCCAGAAGTTGCGCAACCGGCGCGGCATGAAATCGGAAGAAATCAATAATTTCTTCATCAACGTTTTGTCTGGCCTGACCGATTTTATCGACAACATCGTTTCTCAGATGAACATTATGGGTTGGATCATCAGCGGATTTTCGTTGCTCGTGGGCGGGTTTGGGATTGCCAACATTATGTTTGTTTCCGTCAAGGAACGCACGAACCTGATCGGTATCCAGAAATCGCTGGGCGCCAAAAATAAATTCATCCTGTTTCAATTCTTGTTCGAAGCGATTATCCTTTCGGTTATCGGCGGAATTATTGGGCTGTTGTTGGTTTGGGGCGTTTCGGTCGTATTGACCAACGTGCTCGAATTCAACTTCGTCCTGAGCATGGGGAACATTCTTTTGGGAACGTCCCTCGCGGCTTTCATCGGATTGATTTCTGGGATTTTACCGGCGATTTCGGCTTCGAGGTTGGATCCCGTGGAAGCAATCCGGACCGGCATGTAATAAAAAATCCCGCTCTAAAGGCGGGACTTTCAGTTATCGTATTTCCTGATTCAAAATCAAATCGAGGAACAAATTGATCTTGTCTTTCAAGGCTGCCCTCGGCGTAATGAAATCGAGGAAACCGTGTTCCAAAACGAATTCGGCTGTCTGGAAACCTTCGGGCAAATCTTTTCCAGTCGTGTCTTTCACGACCCTTGGTCCGGCGAAACCGATCAGGGCGCCTGGCTCAGAAATGTTCACGTCGCCGAGCATCGCATACGAAGCGGTCGTTCCGCCTGTAGTAGGATCAGTGCACAAAGAAATGTACGGGATTTTGGCTTCAGAAAGTTGTGCCAATTTAGCCGAAGTCTTGGCCAATTGCATCAACGAATAAGCCGCTTCCATCATCCTCGCGCCGCCCGATTTGGAAATCATCACAAACGGGACGCGGTTCTTGATCGAATAATCGATTCCGCGTGCGATTTTTTCACCCACCACAGCACCCATCGATCCGCCGATAAACGCAAAATCCATACAGCAAACCACGAGCTCTCTGCCTTTCGATTTGCCAACGGCTGTGCGAACGGCATCTTTGAGTTTGGTTTTTTCCTGTGCTTCCTTGAGGCGGTCGGAGTATTTTTTGGTGTCGACAAAATGCAGCGGATCTTTCGCCGTCATGTTTTTGTCGAGTTCGTTGAATTCGTTGTTGTCGAACAAAATCTCGAAGTATTCCTTGCTGCCAATCCTGACGTGGAAACCATCTTCGGGGCTCACGTATAGATTGCGCGCCAATTCATCCGCATCGATTATTTTTCCGGTAGGCGATTTGTACCACAAGCCTTTGGGTACGTCTTTTTTATCTTCGGTAGCGGTGGTAATTCCTTTTTGCGTTCTTTTAAACCAAGCCATATTAATTGATAATTGATAATTGACAATTGACAATTAATTATCAATTATCAATTGTTAATTGTTAATTACAAAGTGTTTACGTTGTTCAAATCGGCGAAAGCCTGTTCCAGTCTTTTGTTGAAAGTCACTTCGCCTTCGCGGACCCATTTTCTCGGATCGTAACTTTTTTTGTTCGGAGCATCGGCGCCTGTCGGGTTTCCGATCTGTGTTTTGAGGTAATCGATGTTGTTCACCATGTAATCGCGGATGCCTTCGGTGAAAGCAAACTGCAAATCGGTGTCGATGTTCATCTTGATCACGCCGTATCCAATGGCTTCACGGATTTCTTCATGCGTAGAGCCTGATCCGCCGTGGAAAACGAAATCGACCGGATTTTTACCCGTATTGTGTTTCTGTTGGATGTAATCCTGCGAGTCGCGAAGAATCGTCGGCGTCAATTTGACATTGCCCGGCTTGTAAACGCCGTGTACGTTTCCGAAAGCGGCCGCGATGGTAAAACGCGGACTGATCTTGAGCAATTCGGTATAAGCATAATCCACATCTTCCGGAGTCGAATACAAGGCCGAATGGTCTACATTCGAATTGTCTACGCCGTCTTCCTCGCCGCCCGTAATGCCCAGTTCGATCTCGAGCGTCATGCCCATTTTGCTCATCCTCTTGAGGTACTTTTTGCAGATTTCAATGTTTTCGTGCATCGGCTCTTCCGACAAATCGATCATGTGTGAACTGTACAAAGGCTTTCCGGTTTCGGCAAAATGCTTTTCGCTGGCATCGAGCAATCCGTCGAGCCAGGGCAATAATTTCTTCGCGCAATGGTCGGTGTGCAAAATCACGGTCGCGCCGTAAGCTTCCGCCAAAGTATGAATGTGTTTGGCTCCGGCAATACCGCCTAAAATCGCCGCCTGTTCGTTGGTATTCGGCAAACCTTTTCCGGCATTGAACGCCGCGCCACCGTTTGAAAACTGGATGATAACGGGTGCGTTTAATTTGGCGGCCGTTTCCAAAACACCGTTGATGGTGCTTGATCCAACCACATTTACTGCAGGAAGAGCGAACGCTTTTTCCTTGGCATACCTGAAGATTTCCTGAACCTGATCGCCCGTGGCGACGCCCGGTTTTATATTGTGAGCCATGTGTTTTGTTTTAAAATTAAAGACTACAAAAATAACAATTAATCGATTTAGAACGGATAATTTATACCAATATTTACGACCGAATGGCCAAAATTGTAATCGCGGAACCATTTCTTATTGCTCTCGTCTGCCGGATTGTAGGTCTTGAAACCGAAATCGAGCCTGATCACAAAAAAGTTGAAGTCGTACCGAAATCCGAAACCGGTACCCAGCGCCGTATCTTCCAATGATTCGATGCCGCTGAACACCGCTTTTTCATCGTCGATGTTGTCGAGCACATTCCAGATGTTGCCCGCATCGGCAAACAGCGCGCCGTTGAACTGCCCGAAAATATTGAAGCGGAATTCAGTGCTGACCGCAATTTTCAAATTGGCCTCATTGAAATCGTTGAGCGCAGGCAAACTTCCCGGCCCAAGCGAATACGACTGCCACGCGCGGTTGTCGTTCGAGCCGCCGGCAAAATAGCTTCGCGAGAACGGAATACTGTTGGCATTGCCATACGGAATCGCAATCCCGACAAAACTGCGGAACGCCAAAACTTTCTTGCGGCGCAAATCCCAATGCTTGATGTATTCGATTTCACCTTTAATGTATTGCGAGTATTCGACTTCGAAAATGGTATTGTTCCCGTTCTGGTTCTTGAGGTTTTTGGACGCGGCCGCAATCAGCGACAGGAAATTCCCGGCCGATTCGATCTTGGTCTTGAACGCATAGAAACCTTCGTCGTTGATGTCGGATTTGGTCGTTCTCGAAAAGGTAAAACTTGAGGCAAAAATGAGGTTGTTTTCGGTCAATCTGGCGCGTCTTTCATTGATGCTGCTCACGGTTTTTCGGTCTACATCGGTCATCGCGATCGTCGGATTGGTGCCTACGGCGTCATTGATGAACCCGTTCGTTCCGTTCTCGATGGCGAGCAACCTTGGATTCGCCGTGCCCGGAATAAAATAGGAAGGATCGGCATTGTATACATCGGCGAGCGCGCTCAAATTCCGGTATGACGATTCATACACATTGAAATAATTGGCCGTATTGATGTTCTTGACGTATTGGATGTTGAACAAATCGAAGCGCGCACTCGAATTCCGTTTGGGCGTCCAGTTGTAGGTCATCGCGCCCGTGAAATTCTCCTTGTCGAGCCCGATGTTCTGCTGTTTGGCAAAACCGAGACTCAGCGTCGTCGACGGGATCATGCTTTTCGGGATGATCTTTTCGGTATTGAACAACATGAAGATGCGTGGGAAATTGAGCTTCATATCGACACCGTATTCGAGTACGTTGAAAAACGTATCGTCGGGATTGGCCAGATCCCGCGACGAACCGATGTTGGCCCGCGCCGCAATGTCGAACGTTTCCGCGCCATTGAAAATATTGCGTATCGAAAACGAAGTCGTCCCCGAAATCCCAAAATCCTGGATGTTCGAATGCGTAAAATCGAGCGAATAGCCAAAACTGTATTTGTCGCGCGGCGTCAGGTAAATATTGGCGATCAGCGATTTGCCGAATGGGTCTTTCGGATCCGGCACATATTGGATCGTCGGATAATTGAAGATGCGCAGATTGCTCAGGTAACGCGTCGTGAGCGTCGTCCTGAAATCGGCAAACAGGTTGTCTTTGTTGATGAAAACCGCGTCGGTAATCGCTTTCGGGCGGTATTTGAGTTTGCTGTGGCTGATCAGGTTGAAATTCTGATACGTCGTTTTCAGGGTGTCGGTCGTGGCTTCTTCTTTGCCTTTTTTGGGATCGAAATCGGTGAAAATGTTCACTTCGCTGATCTTGAAGATCCGGAAAGGCTCGGTCTTGGCCGAATCGCCTTCGCGGTAGGTGTAGTCGTTGATTTTGAGGTTGACGTTGGCACGGTGTCCGCCATTCAAGGTGTCCACATCAAAATTGATGTAATTCTGCTGGAAATGATACACGCCATTGTTGCGAAAATGTGTCGTGATGCGGCCGCGCTCATTGTCGAAATCTTCGGTACGGTATTGCTTTCCGGGTTTCAGGAAGGATGCGGTTGCACGCGATTTGTACATCGAATCGAGCGCGGGCGTTTGGATCGACGTCCGGATCGAATCCAAAAAGAACGCATTTCCTGTGGTGACGAAATATTTGATCCTGGCTTTTTTGTTTTGGAGCGTATCGATCTCAAACCGTGTCTTGGCGTTGAAATAACCATTGTTGACGTACCACGATTTGAGGCGCTTGGCCGATTTTTTCGTGCTCGTCGTATCGATGATCACCGGCGGTTCGCCCGTATCGCGCAAAAAGTTGTGGATGCCGGCATACCAAAAAGATTGCCCCAGGCGGTTGACCTGCTTGGCCGAAAGCCATTTAGACATGCGGCGGTATTTGTTCGGGTTGCTCGTGAATTTGGCCTGATACGTCGAATCGTGCTTGAGGTTCGCGAGATTGTAAAGGTTGAGCCGCAGTCGGTAGCCCAAAATCTGGCTGTTCGGTTTCTGGTAAATCAGGTTGTTGATGTTTTCGGCATTTTCCTTTTTGTCGTTGACGAGGATCTCGTTTTTGGTCAGCAGTTTTTTGCGTTCGGGAACCCTTTTTACGGTATTACACGCCGAAATCATTATCCCGATTAGGATAAATAAAGCTATTTTTGTAACCGTGTTTCTCAAGGGGTGCGGAAAATTTAATTCAAAAATACACTATTTCTATGGTTAGTAAAAACCAAATAAAGCTAATAACGTCGTTGCAGCAAAAAAAATTCCGCCAGGCGCATGAACTATTTTTTGCCGAGGGCGCCAAAGTGATAGCGGAATTGATCGATTCCGATTTTGAATTGTCGCACCTGTATGAAACCGCCGATGTTTTTCCCGACGTATTGTCTTCGGTCAAAACCCGCATCAGCGAAAGCGAGCTCAAGAAAATCAGCGCGTTGTCGACGCCAAACAATTGTCTTGCCGTATTTCGGATCTCGAAGCCTGAGCCGATTTTCGAAAACGGGTTGATCGTTGCGCTCGACCACATCCGCGATCCCGGAAACCTCGGGACGATTTTGCGTTTGTGCGATTGGTTTGGCGTCACGCAACTCCTCTGTTCGAAGGAAACCGTCGATTTGTACAATCCCAAAGTCGTGCAGGCGACGATGGGTTCGATCACGCGCGTCAAGGTCCATTACATTGATTTGGTGGCGTTCCTCGAAAAGACCAAACTCCCGGTTTTCGGGACCTTTATGGACGGCAAAAACATCTACAGTGAAAAATTGCCCCAAGAAGGAATCATTGTGATGGGCAATGAGGCCAATGGGATTTCAAACGCCATTGAAAAGATTGTCGGAAACCGCATTGCCATTCCGCGTTTTGGAACCATTCAGCAGACTGAAAGTTTGAATGTGGCGACGGCGACGGCGATCGTTTTGAGTGAATTCCGACGCAATTGATTATGTCTATTATTATTTTATTGCCGCTTGGGACGAATAAAAAATAAACAATAATTAATGGAACGCGAAGTTGATCAACACCGCGCGCGTCTGCATCGAATGTACGTTTCCGGTCCAAGGGCTGTTCGGATCGGCATCCGGAATCAGTTCGTTGCCCATTCCGAATACACCGCGAATCGACGGTGAGAATTTGAAATACTCGAGATACAAGTCAATTCCGAAGCCCACTTCATAATTCTGGGTCATGCGTTTCACCCGGAAACGCCCTTGTTTGTTGTCGTCGAGCGATTTGGCATTGCTCGCCAGGTTGAGTGTGCTTGAAAATCCGCCTACCAGATAAGGACGCACATTTCCGGTACGCAGTGCCGAAAATTTGAGCAATAACGGAAAGTGAATGTATGTCGCGCCCACTTCACGCGTGCGGTCGGAGGGACGTGTCAGTTCAGGGTAAGTCAGGTTTCGTTGCGTGTAATACAAGCCCGGTTCGAAACGCAGGTGAAAATATTCGTGCAGTTTCAAATCGCCGATGAGTCCGACGTTGAAACCCGTCGTGCGGTCTACAATAATGTCTTGCGAAACCGTCTTGTAATCAAACTTATAATCGTAGAAATTGAATCCGAGGAAATAACCCCAATGCACGCGCTGCGCATCGAAATTCTCGAGGTGGATGATTGGGTCTTTGCTGAAAATCCGCAGCGGATTCGACTGGGAACGGGCGTTTATAGCGAGACAGAACAGTATAAAAACAAATAACTTCTTCATATTATTTTTTCGAGGCAGAATAAATGGTCGCCACGCCGAATGTTTGTGGCATCGCGGTAACGTCTATAAACCCAATTTTGCGTAAAATATTGTTCAACGCTTCGCCAAAAGGGAAAACCGATGCCGATTCCGACAGGTAACCGTAGGCCGAATTGTCTTTGGAAAACAGCTTCCCGATGAGCGGCAGAATATTTTTGGTGTAAAAAACATACCCTTGCTTGAATGGGAATTTCGTCGGATTCGAGGTTTCGAGGATGACGAAAATACCGCCCGGTTTGAGTACGCGCAGGATTTCGGCCAAACCCACTTCGAGGTTTTCAAAGTTGCGCACGCCGAACGCGACGGTGATTGCGTCGAATGTGTTGTCTTCAAACGGCATGTTTTCGGAATCGGCCAGAATCAATTCAATTTTATCGGAAAGGTTCTTGACTTCGATTTTTTTGCGTCCAACGTCAAGCATGCCGGCAGAAATGTCCAATCCGATGATTTTTTTGGCCGAGGTGTTCGCCATCAAAATCGCAAGGTCTCCGGTTCCTGTGGCGATGTCGAGGATCGTTTCGGGATTTTGATCGGAAACGAGCTTGAGGACTTTCTTGCGCCATTGCGTATCGACGCCAAAAGAAATGACGCGATTGAGTCCGTCATAATTCCCCGAAATGTTGTCAAACATTTGGGCAACCTGCTCTTTTTTGCTCAGTGACGATGTTTTATATGGAGTGACGTTTTTTGACATTTTGGATTTTCGACAAATATAGTACAAACAAAATTAACAGAAAATGACTTTAGGTTTTTGTAAAATCCTTCATTGGTAAGGGAATTGGAATCGGAATCGCAATTTGCCACTCACTAAATTTAGTGAGTCCCTAACCGAATTTAGTGAGAAAAAAAATATACCAAAAAGTGGGTATTGTGCAGCCTTGAATACCGATGTAGTTTTACACTCATCAATCATCAACTAAATCATTAACTAAATCATTGCAAAATGTTATCAAGAATTGTAGCAGCCGAAATCAAGTGGGTAGTACTGGCATTTATTATCTCACTCATTCTCGTAAACAGTGTCAATAGTACGATCTTTTCAAGTGAGTCTAGTGGCTTGGTTAAACCGACCTTCTTCGGGTTAAATTTGTTTATGGAAATTTTAGTTTTTTTTATCTTTAGTACCTTTGTGGTATTTGGTATTAAAGGTTTTTTTGAGATGTACTCTCAAAAAGTGGCCAACTTCATCATCTTCATCACTGGAGTCATCATGACGGTTGCCATCTTCATTTTAACTTACCAGATACTGTTTTAGAGAGCCCGGCTGCTTCTTGTAACATGACAATTTTAGTTCCAAACATCCGCGTCCTGCGGATGTTTTTCATTTAGGGTATCGTCTAATTATTTATTGTTTCGAATCGAATGTATTGGGATGCAATAAAAACAACAACAATCAATACTTAACGTAAGTTTCGTAAGTGAATGGCCAGGCATGATGATCGTCGGTTGGATGAAAGTCTTCTTCGGCAAGTTTCCATTGTGGGCCAATTTCCGGAAAGAACGCATCGGCTTCAAAACTAGAATCGACGCGCGTGATTTCGAGCCTATCGGCAAACGGCATCGCGAGGTTGTAGATTTCGCCGCCGCCGATGATGAACACGTCTTGGTCTTTGGGTGAAATGTGAAGCGCCTCTTCGATGGAATGCACGACGATGCAACCTTCGGGATGGTAATCGTTTTGGCGCGTCACGACAATGTGCGTGCGGTTGGGCAACGGTTTCGGAAAGCTTTCGAACGTTTTTCTACCCATAATGATATGGTGTCCGGTCGTCAATCTTTTGAACCGCTTGAAGTCGTCGGGCAAATGCCAGATCATTTTGTTGTCTTTGCCCAGGCCATTGTTTTCGGCCACGGCCGCAATCATGATTACCATCAGAATTAATTTTTGGAGTCGTTGCCGTATTTGGATTCGAGTTCGCGCAGGCGGTTTTGCTGTTTGACCATAAGCCTTTCTATTTGCTGGCGTTCCCAGTTTTTATTCATGAACCGGTCGGAAATGTGCACCTTGAAAAAATGCAGGATGAACACAAACAGCCACACGCAAATCACCCATTTGTACCATTGATACGGTTCGCCCATATGGAAAAAATGGTTGGCAACGAATGCGAACAGGCAGCCCAGCACACAAATCACAAAATGGTAGTTCACATGCTTTTTCTGCTGGAGCCTTTTGCGTGCGTATTCGTATTGTTCGTGTTGATCTTTTTCCATAAACGGACCCGATTTCTGAGTTTAAAGATAGTATTTATTCTCAAAACCAACGGGCGGCGTTTGCGGATAATTTACTACGCCAACGTTTTCCTTTTTGAATACTGAAATACAATTGGTTTAAAATTAAGGACTTAATTAAAATTTGGCGTGCTTTCTGCCATATTCCTAATTCTGCACTGGCGCCGTGCACACGTCGGTTGAAATGTTTTACTTTGCTGCATAATTCTAACAATGAAATAGTTATGGCAATTAAAAAACAATTCGTAAAAACAAAACCGGTTTGCAAAGTGACTTTCAGCATCGATGCTAAAGAAGCAGCTGGCGTGGCTGTAGTAGGTGATTTCAACAATTGGGATCCGAAAGCTGGCGAACTGGGTAAACTGAAAAATGGTACTTTCAAGGGTACTTTCGATATCAACAAAGATGCGTCTTATGAGTTCAAGTATGTCATCGACGGTTCATTCGTAAACGAGCCTGAAGCCGATTCTTTCCAATGGAATGATTTCGCAGGTGCGGAAAACAGCGTGTTGGCTTTGTAAAACACTACGCTTTTAAAAAATGAAATCCGCTTTTATGGCGGATTTTTTATTTGCTTTCTGTGATCCTGATCGGAATGGTGTATTCAAGCCTGACGTCCATTCCGCGGTATTTCCCGCTTTCCCAGTCGGGATATCGCTTGATGACGCGTATGCCTTCGCGGTCGAATGCGTCGTCAATGCTTTTCAAAACCTTAAAATCAGTTGCATCGCCATAGCTGTCGATCACAAACCGCAACAACATAAGGCCGGTCACGTTTGGCTTAGGCGACCTGAAGTTCTGCCCAATGTACTGGTAAAAATCCTGAATGCCTTTTTTGGGCTTGGGATGCTCGAGGACAATTGTATAATTGTGCTTTTTGCCTTTTTCATCGGTTGTCACACCGGATACGAGTTTGCCGTCGGCATAGTCTTCTATGTAGGAAATGGAATTGTTTTTATAGCTTCCTGTCCAGCGTCCGTCTTTCATCGCGTTTTTAATCGTGCCGCTGCAAATATCGCCGAATTCTGTATCGCGCAATTCGCATTGGCCGTTGCCGTCAGTTACCGTTTGCACATGGTCGCTGTCCCAAAAGTTCCAAACCTTTTGTACCGTAGTGCCTCCGTTGGGTTTCGCCGGTGGAAAATATTCTTCTTCAGAGCGTCTGGCGCCACTTTCATACCATGTTTCATATTTCCCGTTCAGGCGGTTTTTGTCGTACGAGCAACGGGACTTGACGTTGCCATTTTCGTAATAAGACGTGTATGCGCCTTGTTTGTAGCGCAATTGGCTATCCTCATAAGTCGCTTCTGAAAACAGTTTTCCCGACAAAAAATAAGTTTTGGCCGGATAAGGGCCTTCCGGATTTTCAGGATTTTCGGCGATTTGATAATACGCGTGCTTTCCTTCTGCAGTCGGCGCGAAATTGGCGTCCAGGAAATTCGTTTTGCTTTGGCTGTAAACCAAAGTCAGCGCCGTTAAAGCCAGTAACGATAAAAGTTTTTTCATAAATCTTAAACGGCTACAGCGCCCTTGATGTGCGGATGCGGCTCGTAACCTTCGAGCGTAAAATCGTCAAAATCGAAGTCTAAAATATTCTTGATTTCGGGATTCAAAACCATTTTAGGCAACGGTTTCGGATCGCGCGACAACTGCAATTCGAGCTGTTCCATGTGGTTGTTGTAAATGTGCGCATCGCCAAACGTATGGATGAAATCACCCGCCTGCAATCCGCAAACCTGCGCAACCATCATCGTCAAAAGCGCATAAGAGGCGATGTTGAACGGCACGCCCAAAAAGATATCGGCACTGCGTTGGTACAACTGGCAAGACAATTTCCCATCGGCTACATAAAACTGAAAGAACGCATGGCACGGCGGCAAAGCGACTTTTCCATTGGCGACATTTTCGGCAAACGACTTCGAAGTGTCGGGCAAAACCGAAGGATTCCACGCCGAAACAAGCATTCTGCGGCTGTTCGGATTGGTCTTGAGCGTTTCGATGATTTCGGTGATCTGGTCGATTTCTTCCGAATTCCAATTGCGCCATTGGTGGCCGTAAACCGGACCGAGTTCGCCATTTTCATTGGCCCATTCGTCCCAGATCTTGACGCCATTTTCATTGAGGTATTGGATGTTGGTGTCGCCTTTGAGGAACCACAACAATTCATAAACAATCGATTTCAAGTGCAGTTTCTTGGTCGTCACCATCGGAAAACCTTCGCTCAGGTCGAAGCGCATCTGGTAACCGAAAACGCTTTTGGTGCCGGTTCCGGTGCGGTCGCCTTTTTGGGTTCCGGTTTCGAGTACGTGTTTGACGAGGTCGAGGTATTGTTTCATGTTTTGAAATGGTAAATTTTAAATTTTAAATTTTAAATGCTGCGTTTGCTCGGAACATTTAAAATTTACAATTCAACATTTAAAATATTTAAAGTTCTCTTTTCGATATCTCATCGCGCAATTTCGCCGCCTTCTCATAATCCTCATCATTGACCGCGCCTTCGAGCAGTTCGTGCAATTCGGCCAGGCTGTGCTTGGTGTAGGTTTCTCCCGATTGGTTGCTTTCTTCCATGCCGAAAGTCTCGGGATTGGTCAGCACATTGTCGGTGTCTTCGGGTTTTTCGCCGTCGGCCGGATTGGCTTTGAGGTAAATCCCGGCTTTGTCGAGGATGTTTTTATAGGTGAAGATAGGTGCCGAAAAACGCAATGCCAGCGCAATCGCATCTGAAGTCCGCGCATCGATGATCTCCTCAATCTTGTCGCGTTCGCAGATAATGCTCGAATAAAACACGCCGTCGACCAATTTATGGATGATGACCTGCTTCACGACAATATCGAAACGGTCGGCGAAATTCTTGAACAAATCATGTGTCAAAGGGCGTGGCGGCTTGATTTCCTTTTCCAGTGCAATCGCAATAGACTGGGCTTCGAATGCACCAATAACAATGGGAAGTTTGCGCTCGCCGTCGACTTCGTTGAGGATCAAGGCATACGCCCCATTCTGGGTCTGGCTGTACGAAATGCCTTTAATAGTTAATTTTACTAAACTCATACTGCAAAAATACAATCTCTAATTGAAAGTAAAATGTTTTGTCTAAAAATAAAGCGATGCTTAATGATAATGCATAAAGCTGTCTTCAAGTCGGTGTGCCGGATGACGATTGCTTGTGAAAATCAACTTTAAGAAAATGTACAGGTTTTCTATAGCCCTGTGTGATTTTTATTTTGTTGGGTAAACCTTACATTGCCCCCTTCCCTGAAGCGAAGCTACTGTTTTTCCCAACGTCTTTTTTACATAAAAACTACCGCTTTCAACTTTATAACAACAAAACATCAAAAAGGGCCATCTGAACTTCTCAAAATCCAGATAGCCCTCTAAAGGCAAATATTATAAAAAATTATGAATTGTTTGCCTTAAATTCTTTTAATTTTTGAGTCAATTTAGGAACAATTTCGAAAGCATCGCCCACGATTCCGTAATCGGCTACCTTAAAGAAAGGCGCATCCGCATCGGCATTGATGACCAATTTCACTTTCGATGAGTTGATTCCCGCAATGTGCTGGATCGCCCCGGAAATCCCAATCGCGATGTACAAATTCGTCGCCACCGGTTTTCCGGTCTGGCCAACATGTTCGCTGTGCGGCCTCCAACCCAAATCAGATACCGGTTTCGAGCAAGCCGTGGCCGCGCCCAATACCGAAGCCAATTCTTCGAGCATCCCCCAGTTTTCCGGGCCTTTCATGCCGCGCCCGCCAGAAACGACGATGTCGGCATCGGCAATCGTTACTTTCCCGGTGGATTTATCGACCGATTCGGTTTTGACGCCAAAATCATTTTCGCTAATGTTCGGACTGAAATCTTCCGCCGCCGCCGCCGAAGCGTTCTCAAAAATCCCGTAAGAGTTTTTGGCCAACGCGATCACTTTTACATCGGTGTTGATTTCGGTGGTGTTGAACGCCTTGTTCGAAAACGCGTGTCTTTTCACCTGAAACGGCGAAGTGCTCACGGGCAATCCAACGACATTCGACGCAAAACCGGCATCCAAGCCAACCGCCACCAATGGCGCGAGGTACAAACTGTCGGTCGTCGATGACAAGAAAACGAGTTTGGTGCTTTCCTTTTGCGCGGCCTGCTTGATCACATCGGCGTAGGCCTTTGCGGTAAAACCGTTCAATTGCGCATTCGTTACTTTCAAGACTTTATCGACGCCGTATTTCCCGAGTTCGGAAACATCCCCGGCATTGATGGTCACCGCCGTTACGGTCGTTCCCATCGATTCGGCTACTTTTTTCCCGTAGGCGGCGAGTTCAAACGCCACTTTCTTGAATTTTCCTTCTGCCGATTCTGCATATATTAAGATTGACATATTTTTTATTTTTTAGTTATTCCGCTGCGCTCCATACAGTTCGGCTGCGCCTCGGGTGTTATTATTTATTTAGCTGCGCTCAGTTCGGCTTTCGGCCTCGGGTGGGCGTTTCCCTACGGGTCGCGCTTTCCGCTCTATCTTTTTGCTTCGTAAACTCAGCAAAAGGATGCCGCTTCAATCGCTAACGCGGTCGCCAGCCTCAAATTTAGATAACCTTCGCTTCGTTGTGCAACGCATTCACCAAGCCGTCAATGTCATCCGCGCTGAACAATTTCACCGCCGATTTTGGGGCTGGTTTTTCAAATTTCACCGCCTTGGTTTCGGCGTTTGTAGCAGCGGGTTCCACAATGTTCAGGGCTTTCGTTCTTGCGGTCATAATGCCACGCATGTTCGGGATGCGCAAGTCTTTTTCCTCAACAAGTCCTTTTTGTCCGCCGATGATCAATGGCAAGGAAGTCGCAACGGTTTCTTTTCCACCGTCGATTTCACGGACCGCTTTGGCAGTCGTCCCATCTATGGTCAAACCGATGCAGCCGTTCACGAAATTGTAGCCCAGGATTCCGGCCATCATGCCCGGGACCATGCCGCCGTTGTAATCGAGCGATTCTTTTCCGGCAATGACCAGATCATAACCGCCGTTTTTGATCACGTCGGCGAGTTGTTTCGCTACGGCAAAACCGTCGGTAGGTTGTGCGTTGATGCGGATCGCTTCGTTGGCACCGATGGCCAATGCTTTCCTCAACGTCGGTTCGGTATCGGCGCCGCCCACGTTTACCACGGTGACGTTTGCGCCTTGTTGTTCCTGGAACCAGATCGCCCGGGTCAAACCGAATTCGTCGTTCGGGTTGATCACGAATTGAACGCCGTTGGTGTCAAATTCGGTGTCGCCATTGGTGAAATTAATTTTGGAAGTAGTATCAGGCACGTGGCTGATGCAGACTAATATTTTCATTTTTTTATGTTTTAAAAAAGTGTTTTCAGGCGCGAAATTAGGAAATAAATTTGAATTAATTTACTATGCATGCATAATATTTTAACCGTTTCAATCGATTTCGTGAACGACCGATAGCCCCGATTGCAGGCGGCATCCTTTTTTGCGCTTCTTTAGCGCACAAAAGATACAGCCGAAAAGCGGGAATAGCTCCTGATAAATTAAACCAAAATTGTGCTTTTAGTTGTTGAAAATATTTATTTTTGCTGTTCAAATTTTAGATACACATATGAGAACGATACAATTCAGGGAAGCGATTTGCGAAGCGATGAGCGAAGAAATGCGCCGCGACGAAGCGGTTTATTTAATGGGCGAGGAAGTCGCAGAATACAACGGGGCTTACAAAGCGTCGAAAGGTATGCTCGATGAATTCGGCCCGAAGCGCGTCATCGATACGCCGATCGCGGAACTTGGTTTTGCCGGGATTGCAGTGGGTTCTACGATGAACGGCAACCGCCCGATCGTTGAATTCATGACGTTCAACTTCTCGTTGGTTGGCATCGACCAGATCATCAACAACGCGGCAAAAATGCGCCAGATGTCGGCCGGGCAATTCCCGATGCCGATGGTGTTCCGCGGCCCGACGGCTTCTGCCGGACAATTGGGTGCGACGCATTCACAGGCTTTCGAGAACTGGTTCGCGAACACGCCGGGCTTGAAAGTCGTGGTTCCGTCTACGGTTTATGATGCCAAAGGTTTGCTCAAATCGGCGATCCGCGACAATGACCCGGTCATTTTCATGGAATCGGAACAAATGTATGGCGACAAAGGCGAAGTGCCTGAAGGCGAATACACGATTCCGTTGGGCGTGGCCGATATTAAACGTGAAGGTACGGATGTAACGATCGTGTCTTTCGGCAAAATCATCAAGGAGGCGCACATCGCCGCTGAAGAATTGGCCAAAGAAGGCATTTCTTGTGAAATCATCGATTTGCGTACCGTTCGCCCGATGGATTATGAGGCGATCCTGACTTCGGTCAAAAAAACCAACCGTTTGGTCGTTTTGGAAGAAGCCTGGCCGTTTGCAAGCGTCGCTTCCGAAATCACTTATATGGTTCAGGAAAAGGCGTTCGATTATTTGGATGCGCCGATCCAGAGAATTACGACTGCCGATACGCCGGCACCCTATTCGCCGACTTTGTTGAAAGAATGGTTGCCGAATTCGAACGACGTCGTTAAGGCCGTTAAGAAAGTGATGTACAAGAAGTAAAAACTTCGTTTAGATATGGAAGCCGAGAGGAAACTTTCGGCTTTTTTTATTCTGTTGCCTGACAAAAGAAAGAATTAAAAAGAAACATTATATTTGACACTTCATCAAACGATGATTCCATTTCTATGAATAAAGTGTTGCAAGCCCTTTGCTTTTTCCTACTCTGTACCGTTGCGTGCTTTTCGCAAACCAAGGTAAGTGGCGTCGTTCTGGACGATACTGACCAGCCTGTGCCGTATGCGAATGTCGTTTTTAAAGGTTCCAATCAAGGGATTGTGACCAATGAGGATGGCCGTTTCTACATCGAATCGGATCAGACGTACAAAGCCTTGATGGTATCTTTCGTCGGTTTTGAAACCAAGGAAGTGCCGCTCACCAAATCCGTCAGCTATGATTTCGTCATCAAACTCGGCGGCGAAAAACTCAAAGAGGTTGTGATTTTCAGCGGGAAGACTTCGAAGAAAAACAATCCGGCGCTCGACATCCTGCGCAAAATCTGGGAACGCAAGAAAAAGAACGGCCTATACATGTTCGACCAATACCAGATGGAAAAATATGAAAAAGTCGAATTCGACATGAACTCGATAGACAGCGCCTTTATGAAAAACAAGATTTTCAAAGGCATGGAATTCATTTTCGACCAGGTCGATACTTCAGACGTGACCGGGAAAACGTACCTGCCGATCTTCATCAACGAAGCACTTTCCAACGTGTACGGCGACAACAAACTCAAGAAAGTCAAGGAAATCCTCAAAGCGAATAAAAATTCGGGCTTCAGCCAAAACCAGCAAATCATCGCGTTCATCAAGGATCTGTATTCCGATTACAATATTTATGACAATTATCTCACGTTTTTCGACAAAGGCTTTACGAGTCCGTTGTCGCGCACCGGAATCGACGTCTACAATTACGTCCTGACCGATACGGCGTTCATCGACAACAAATGGTGCTACAACATCGTTTTTTATCCGAGACGCAAGAACGAACTGACGTTCAAGGGTGATTTTTGGGTCAACGACACGACGTTTGCGATCAAGCGCATCAACATGGCCGTTACGAAAAGCGCCAACATCAACTGGGTCAAGGACATTTACATCGAACAGGAATTTGATGTTTTGAACGATTCGGTGTTTTTATTGACGAAAGATTACATGATGAGTGATTTCGCGCTCAACAAAAAGGAGAAATCCAAAGGCGTTTACGGCAAGCGCACGACGTTCTTCCGGAACCACGAATTCAACAAAGAAAAGCCGAACGATTTTTACAAACAGGAAGTCAACTTTGTCGATCCGTCGGTTTACGTCAAACCCGACGAATATTGGGAAAATAACCGTTTCGAAAAACTCAGCAAGGACGAACAGGGCGTTTACAAAATGCTCGATACGCTCAAAACCGTGCGCAAGTTCAAGCAGTTGTACAACCTGGTTTCGATTTTGGGCAGCGGCTACATCGAATTCGACCGGCTCAATTTCGATTACGGCCCGATATTTTCGACTTTCGGATACAACGAAGTCGAAGGTTTCCGCTTGCGTGCCGGCGGCCGGACGTATTTCACAGCCAATGATCCGTGGCGATTGCAAGGTTACACGGCCTATGGTTTCGACGACAACAAATTCAAATATGGGCTTTCCGGGAAATGGATGATCGACAAGCGCCGCCGACTGATCATTTCGGGTGGAAACCGTCGCGACATCGAGCAAATCGGTGCCAGCCTGACTACGACGAATGACGTTTTGGGCAGGAGTTTCGCGTCGTCGTCGTTGTTTTCGAGCGGCAGCAACGGCAAACTGACCAACATCAACCTGTCGACTTTCGGGATCGAGATCGAACCGTGGAAAAACTTTGTCTTCGGGACGCAGTTTTCGTACCGTACGCTCGAATCGGCATCGCCCACGTTCAAGCTCGATTACTTCACCGACGGCACGCACACCACGACGCGCGGCGATGTCAAGCAATTCGAAGCGGCCATCCAAATCGATTATACGCCGGGCAGGCAAACCGCGGGTTTTGGTGTCGAACGAAGCGTCATCGACAATCCGTATCCGCGTATTTTTGTCAATTATGCCGCGGGTTACAAAGGGATAGCCGATAGTGATTTTGATTACCAACGCTTGCAATTGTATTACAAACAACCACTTTTGATCGGGCCGATCGGACGGTCGAATTTCATTGTCGAACTCGGCAAGACGTTCGGCACGGTGCCGCTCGGACTCATGAGCATCGTTCCCGGGAACCAGACTTATTTTACGATCGAGAATACATTCAGCAACCTCAATTTCTACGAATTCGTCGCCGATGAATACGCGACTTTCCAATGGGAGCACAACTTCCATGGGAAATTATTTGCGCGTGTGCCGTTGCTCAGGAAACTGAACTGGCGTGAAATTGTCGGGATCAAGGGGGTTGTCGGAAACGTTTCGGATGCGAACAAAGCGATCAATGCCTCGGGCCTGATTTACAATGCACCGACGGACGGTTATTGGGAATACAGCGCCGGGATCGGGAATATATTTAAGGTTTTCCGATTGGATTTTTCTTGGCGCGGTGCTTATCTTGACATGCCCGATGCGCAGAAATTTGCGATCAAGGGATCGTTCGGGTTTTATTTTTAAGCCATGCAGGACGCACTCGACTACCTTTCGCAACAAAATTCCATTTTCAAGATCATTGTCGAAACTTACGGTTTGCCGACCATTCCTTCGCGACCGCAAGGTTTCCAGACTTTGGTCTTGCTGATATTGGAACAACAGGTTTCGATCGATTCGGCCAAGGCGACTTTCGACCGGCTCAAAACGGTGACGCCGAATTTTGTTCCAGAAGAAATGATCTTGCTTTCAGAAGAACAATTCCGTGCCGTTGGCGTAAGCCGCCAGAAAACGAATTACATCAAAGGATTGGCGAATGCAATTCTGAATAACGAAATCGATTTGGAAAGCCTGCCGCAAAAACCGGCCGAAATGGTGCGCGAAGAATTGATCAAACTCAAAGGCATCGGCAACTGGACAATTGATGTTTACCTGATGTTTTGCCTGCAATCGCCCGATGTCATTCCGCTGGGCGATATTGCGGTCGTCAATACGATCAAGGAATTGCTTGACATCCATACGAAAGAAGAAATGGAAACGATGGCTGAAAATTGGCGTCCGTACCGCTCGATGGCCACGTATCTGTTGTGGCACCATTACCTGAACAAACGCAATCGCAAAGTGAATTATTCGCTATAAAAGCAAGTGTCAACAAATTAACTTTCGAACAGTTGTTTTTTGTTAATGTTTTGTTACTTTTGCAGGCGATTAAATAAGAACAAAAATTACATTTATGGGATCATTGATGATTTACGTGCCGATAGTAATGGCATTGATAGGCTTGCTTTTCATGGCAGCCAAAAGAGCCTGGGTTTTGAAACAAGACGCCGGCGACGGTAAGATGAAAGAAATTTCAGATTACATCTATGAAGGAGCGCTTGCGTTTCTTAAAGCGGAATACCGTTTATTGGCAATTTTCGTCGTATTGGCGAGTATTGTTTTGGCCGGAATCTCATTTGTTGTGCCAACGACACACATTTTGATTGTAGTGGCCTTTGTTTTCGGTGCCTTTTTCTCGGCTTTGGCTGGAAACATGGGAATGAAAATCGCTACCAAGACCAATGTAAGAACGACGCAAGCAGCCCGTACGAGTTTGCCGCAAGCCTTGAAAGTATCTTTCGGCGGTGGAACCGTAATGGGATTGGGCGTTGCCGGATTGGCCGTATTGGGTTTGACGACTTTCTTCATTCTTTTCTATAAATTTTTCATGGGCGGCGTGTGGACTTCAGGTGAAGACATGACGATCGTTCTCGAGACATTGGCCGGTTTCTCTTTGGGAGCGGAGTCGATTGCCTTGTTTGCCCGTGTGGGCGGTGGTATTTATACCAAAGCGGCCGACGTTGGTGCCGACCTTGTAGGAAAAGTAGAAGCTGGAATCCCGGAAGATGATCCGCGCAACCCTGCAACGATTGCAGATAACGTGGGTGACAACGTAGGTGACGTTGCCGGAATGGGTGCCGATTTGTTCGGTTCTTATGTGGCTACGGTATTGGCTGCGATGGTTCTTGGAAACTATGTGATTAAAGATATGGGTGGAAAAATCGACGATATCTTTGGTGGTATCGGTCCGATTTTGTTGCCAATGGCAATTGCCGGTTTCGGAATCTTGTTTTCGATCATCGGAACCATGCTCGTAAAAATCAAAGACAACGACGCAAAAGAGAAAGAAGTGCAAGGCGCACTCAATGTTGGAAACTGGGTTTCTATCATTTTGACAGCCATCTCTTGCTACGTGCTTGTAAAATATATGTTGCCTGAAACGATGAAAATGAATTTCTTCGGCGAAGGCCTGAAAGACATTTCATCGATGCGTGTATTCTACGCGACGATCGTAGGTTTGGTCGTGGGCGGTGTCATCTCATCGGTTACCGAATACTATACCGGATTGGGTACAAAACCAGTCCTGGCCATCGTGCAAAAATCTTCAACCGGTGCCGGAACCAACGTAATCGCTGGTTTGGCTACAGGTATGATCTCGACTTTCCCAACCGTATTGTTGTTTGCCGGTGCGATCTGGGCGTCTTACGCTTTCGCCGGTTTCTACGGTGTGGCTTTGGCGGCTTCTGCGATGATGGCGACGACTGCGATGCAGTTGGCTATCGACGCTTTCGGACCGATTTCTGACAACGCCGGTGGTATCGCCGAAATGAGCGAATTGCCGAAAGAAGTACGTACCAGAACAGACATCTTGGATTCAGTGGGCAACACGACTGCAGCAACCGGAAAAGGTTTCGCGATCGCTTCTGCGGCGTTGACGTCTTTGGCTTTGTTCGCGGCGTACGTAACGTTTACGGGAATCGACGGGATCAATATTTTCAAGGCTCCGGTTTTGGCGATGTTGTTCGTAGGTGGAATGATTCCGGTGGTATTCTCTGCCTTGGCAATGAATTCTGTCGGTAAGGCGGCGATGGACATGGTATACGAAGTGCGTCGCCAGTTCAAGGAAATTCCAGGAATCATGGAAGGAACCGGAAAACCCGAATACGGCAAATGTGTGGAAATCTCTACCAAAGCGGCTTTGCGCGAAATGATGTTGCCAGGAATCCTGACCATCGGTTTCCCAATCGCAATCGTTTTGTTGCCGATGTTGCTCGGATATGACAATTTATTGATCGCTGAAATGCTCGGCGGTTACATGGCTGGTGTTACGGTTTCGGGCGTATTGTGGGCTGTTTTCCAAAACAACGCCGGTGGCGCTTGGGACAATGCCAAGAAATCTTTCGAGGCGGGTGTCATGATCAACGGAGAAATGACTTACAAAGGTTCAGACGCACACAAAGCGGCAGTAACAGGAGATACAGTTGGGGATCCGTTCAAGGATACTTCAGGCCCGTCGATGAACATCCTGATCAAATTGTCATGTTTGATCGGACTCGTAATCGCGCCAATCTTGGGCAACGGAAGCCACACGGTAACCGAAGGTAAAGTAGCGACTTGCTGCGTAGCCGAAGGCAAATGCACATCGATGTCGAAAGAAGAATGTATTGCGAAAGGCTGTACGAATCCAACTTGTGAACACATGATGGCTTCACACGCTGAAGTGAAAGAAGTTTCCAAAACAATCGAGAAAACCAATGTCGACGGAAAAGTGAAAGCGACCGTTACAACCACCATCAACGGCAAACAAGAAGTATTGAGCTTCGAAGGCACCGATGCGGAAGTACAAGCCAAATTGGATTCTATCAAATAAGGAGTTTTTACAAATTCAAAGCCCTGTTTCAAACCATTGGAACAGGGCTTTTTTTATGATTTGGATTTCTGAAAGCTACATTTAATTGCCTACATTTGGGTTGCTAATAACTAATTGAACAACTTTATTCAACAACCTATGAAGAAAACTTTATCACTGATTGCTGTGGCATTTTGCGTGGCGGGCGGTTGGGCCCAGACCGACAAAGCCTGGACGTCTGTTGGCAACACGGGTGTCAAAGCGTCCAAAAATACGCAAAGGCTTTCGTTTCCGACCGAGTTCAAGCTCTTGCGACTCGATCCGCAAAGCATCGAACAAGTGCTGCAGCAGGCACCGCAGCGCAATGTTTCGATCCGCCAAACCGGCGTCATCATTTCGCTGCCGAATGTGGATGGAAATCTCGAACGTTTCGAAATGCTCGAAGCATCCAATTTTACGCCAGAACTTCAGGCACAATTTCCAAATATCCGCGCGTACGCCGGAAAAGGAATCGACGATCCCAAAGCGACAGTGCGTCTCAGCATCGATCCTCGTGGCATCCAGGCGATGGTTTTCCGCACCGACAAGCGCAATGAATTCATCGAAGCCTATTCGGAAGACGGAAGCGTTTACGCGATTTACAACGCTTCACGCAACAAAGGCAATCTGCCATTTACATGTTCGACCGACGATGTTTCAATCGCCAAATCGATCGAAAGCCATGAAGAAACCAACCGTTCGAATACGTCAGAATTGCTGACTTTCAGGCTCGCGCTTTCGTGCAACGCCGAATACACGACTTATTTTGGCGGAACGATTCCGGGCGCTTTGGCTGCGATGAATGCCTCGATGGCCAGGGTCAATGGTGTTTTCGAAATGGATTTTGCGATCCACATGACGATGGTGCCCAACACGACGATCATCTATACCAATGCAGCGACCGATCCGTATACTTCGATGGGACAATGGAACGGGCAGTTGCAGAACACGCTCACGGCCAATATCGGTGAAGCCAATTATGACGTCGGACACATGTTCGGCGCAACCGGAGGCGGCGGAAATGCAGGCTGTATCGGATGCGTTTGCGTCAACAACCAAAAAGGAAGCGGAATCACTTCACCGGCAGACGGAATCCCGATGGGTGACAATTTCGACATCGATTATGTCGCGCACGAATTGGGCCACCAGTTCGGCGGAAACCACACATTTTCTAATAATGTAGAAGGTTCGGGTGTCAATGTAGAACCGGGTTCAGGCTCGACGATTATGGGTTATGCCGGAATTACTTCACAGGATATCGCCAACCATTCGGATGCGTATTTCGTTTACGCGAGCATCAAGCAGGTTCAGGACAATATGGTTGGGAAAACCTGTCCGATCAGAACGCCGCTGGCCAATACGCCGCCGGTTGTGGATGCCGGAATCGATTACATCATTCCCATCAGCACGCCTTACATCCTGACGGGTTCGGCAACCGATGTTGACGGAGATGCTTTATCCTATTGCTGGGAACAAAACGACAGCGCGACCACACAAACCGGAAACAACAGCCAAGCTTCACCAACGAAAACGGGTGGGCCAAACTGGAGGTCTTACGATCCGACGGCTTCACCAAGCAGGTACATGCCGCCATTAGCAAGGGTAGTCAACAACCAACTCACATCGGTATTCGGTTCGATTACGACCGAGGCGATCAGTTCAGTGGCGCGCGTTTGCAACTTCGTGCTGACGGCGAGAGACAGGGATTTGGTCGTGGGCCAGACCAACTCCGATTTTATGAAAGTCACAACAGTTGCAGCGGCCGGCCCGTTTGTGGTCAACACGCCAAATACGGCGATTTCGGTAATGGCAGCCACCAACTATGACGTGACCTGGAACGTAGCCGGAACCACTTCAAATGGCGTTAATTGCGCTACAGTCGATATTTTGCTTTCGGTTGATGGCGGATTTACGTATCCGTACGAATTGGCCAGCAATGTCCCGAACGACGGAACGCAGTCGGTGGTTTTCCCTGATAATCCCGGAACGACGAATCGCGTCATGGTAAAAGGACACAACCACATCTTCTATGACATCTCGAATGCGAACTTTACGATTACCACTGCGGCATCAACGTTTGTCATTTCTGCCGTAGGCGGAAGCGACACGCAAACGTCTTGTCAGGGAACCGAGGTGATTTACAACTTCGGATACGATACCATCAACGGATTCAACAGCCCGACGGCGTTCACCGTTACAGGCCAACCAGCGGGAACAACAGTGACTTTTACACCCAACCCGATTGTGAATCCGGGCAATGTGGTTTTCAATGTAGCCGATACTGCCGGAGCAACGCCGGGGCATTATGAAATGACGGTTACGGGAACTTCCGGATCGGAAATCAAGACAATGACATTGACCTATGATTTGTACGCGCTGACTTTCCCGGCCATGACGTTGACGACACCTGCAAATGGGGCGATCACGCAGCCAACGACATTGAATCTGGAATGGGATGCCAATGCCAACGCGGCTTCATACGATGTTCAAGTGGCAACCGACGCAGCATTCACAACTGATCTGATCACTGCAACCGTCGAAACGAACAGCTATGAAGTTTCTGGTTTGTCTTCATCGACGACTTATTATTGGAGGGTCTTGCCTAAGAATCCGTCGTGCAGCGGCGAATTCAGTCCGGCATTCTCTTTTGAAACCGGTTTGATTTCGTGCGGGGATACGGCTTCGACCAACGTTCCGTTGGCGATTTCTGCCGCTGGGACACCAACGGTCAATTCGACTTTGGTCATTCCGTCAGGAGAAGGCGTCGTCATCAACGACATCAATGTGGCAGTCGACATCACGCACACTTGGGTACGCGACCTTACCGTAACATTGATCAGTCCGGCCGGGACGCAAGTGAAATTGGTAGACCGACCTTGTACGAATGTAGCATTAAACAATATTCAGGCGACTTTCGACGATGCCGGAATCGCGTTGATCTGCGCGAACAATCCAGCAGTCGGCGGAACGATTGTTCCGGTTGATGTGTTGTCTGCTTTCAACGGCGAAAATACCGCAGGAACCTGGACGTTGCGCGTTGCCGATCAGGCCGCCCAAGATGGCGGTTCAATTAATGGCTGGACGATTACCGTTTGCAGCACGCAGGAATTGGGCGTGGCCGAGAACGAATTGACCGATTTCTCGATTTATCCGAATCCGAACAATGGAAATTTCAACGTCCGTTTCCAGCCGAATTCAGGCGATGTTAAAATCAACGTCCACGACATGCGCGGCAGGCAGATTTTCAACCACAATTACAGAAGCAGCGGATTGTTTAATGAAAGCATCCAGCTCAACAATGTTTCTTCAGGAATCTACATGGTGACTGTTGAAAATGGCACGAACAAAGCCGTTAGAAAAATCGTGATCGATTAATTTCATCCGATTCTATTAATACAAAAAGCCTCATGAAAGTGAGGCTTTTTATTTTTTAAAACGCAAAGTTTAGAAGGTTCCGCAAAGATTAAAAGGCTTTGATGACTTAAGTATACTTTGCGTAGAACTTTGCGCCTCTGCGGTAAACTAAAACAAACCGTTCAATTCCGCATTGATCTTATTCATGATCATTCCCAAATCTTCGGGATTGTTCACAAAATCGATGTTGTCTACATCAATAATGAGCAGTTTTCCCTTATTGTAGGTTTGGATCCAGGCTTCGTAACGTTCGTTGAGTCGGCTCAAATAATCGATTGAAATCGAATTTTCATAATCACGGCCGCGCTTGTGGATCTGGTTCACGAGATTCGGGATCGAACTCCTGAGGTAAATGAGCATGTCGGGCGCTTCGACCAAAGATTCCATCAATTCGAACAACGACGAATAATTCTGGAAATCGCGGTTGGTCATGAGTCCCATCGCGTGCAAATTGGGTGCGAAAATGTGCGCATCTTCATAAATCGTGCGGTCTTGTATGATTTTTTTTCCGCTTTCACGGATTTGCAATATCTGCCTGAAACGGCTGTTGAGGAAATAAATCTGAAGGTTGAACGACCAGCGTTCCATCTGATGGTAAAAATCATCGAGATAAGGATTGTCGACCACATCCTCGAAATGCGGTTCCCACTTGAATTGTTTTGCCAGTAATCGTGTCAATGTTGTTTTTCCTGCGCCTATGTTTCCTGCTACTGCTATGTGCATTACGGTAATGTGATTTTATAATTGGTAATTCCTTGTTTTGTAAAAATAGATAAAATTTGCGCTTGGTACTGAAAACTTTTGAACGTTTTTTCATCAACGGCAAGCGGATAGGATTTGTCGCTTTTGACCGCCAAGGCGTATATTTTGTCGTCTTTCGCATACAAAATCCAACGGTCGTCGGCGAGTTTGAACTGGTCGAAACCAACCGTTTTTCCATATTCGGTCACCTTGCCATAAATGTCAGTGGCAAACCGAAAACCGCGGTCGTCGATCCAATGGAAATAATTGAAATCCGATTCGTAATGGCCGATTTTCCCCGTAAAAGGAACCGTGATTTCGCGGTAATCGTTTTTGAGGTAATCGAACAAACCGATCTTTTGCGACAAGCTATTGAACAGCCACAGCCGGTTCGCCGAAGCCATCCCTACCGCCGTCGCTACAATCGGGACATTATTTTGCGAAAAACTGATCTTGTGCGTTTCATTGAGTTGGTTGTCGATGAGTACGGCCGAATTGAAATTTTCGTAAAACAGTACGATTTGCAACGGATTCCGAATGTCGGCATGCGAGATTTTGCCCAGCGACAGGTTTTTGTATTCCAGAATGACGTTGCCTTTTTTCTTGCAGAACACATTATCGGTGATGAAATATTCAAACCCGAAATTGTCATAACCCACAAACGCATCGGCAACCAAAATTTCCGAACCGATCTTGACGACATTCGGCGACTGTGCCGAAACCGACAAAGCAAACAAAGACCAAAAAACGAGCATCCGGATTTCCATAACGGCTAAAGTACAGCCGAATTGGTTTTTGACCAAAACATTGGCCTGAAATCTTTTAACAAAAACTTGGTAACATAAATCGGGCGCATTCGTCATATTTGCCTTGTAAAATAACCAATCTTGCTATGAAACAGTTACTTTCTGCGGCATTTCTGCTTGCCGCATTTTTCCAGATGAACGCACAGGACTTTCAGGGAATGGCCGTCTATGAATCCAAAACGAGCACCTCCGATGTGAAAAGCCGAATGGACGGCAACAAAGACATTACGCCCGAAATGCGCGCCATGGCCGAGAGCATGATGAAAAAGATGTTTGAAAAAACGTTCATCCTCAGTTTCGACAAAACGACTTCGGTTTACAAAGAAGAAGAAAAACTCGAAGCGCCCGGACAGAACCAGATGGCGGGCCGAATGATGGTGTCGATGCTCGGCGGCGGCGGGACGTTCTACAAAAACGTCAAAGACCAATCGTATGCCGTCGATAAGGAATTCATGGGAAAGGAATTCCTGGTCAAGGATTCATTGCCCAAATTCAACTGGAAAATGGAAGGCGAAACCAAGCAAATCGGCGGTTACAATTGTTTCAAGGCAACTGCGGTCCGTCCGGCGAGCAAGTCGGATATCCGCAATTTCCGCCCGAAAAACACCGATGAAAAGAAGGACGCCAAGTCCGGCAAGGAAAAAACGACCAACCTCATGGACGATATCGAAATCGCCGAAAACGTCAACATCACGGCTTGGTATACACCCGAAATCCCGGTCAACCAAGGTCCTGAAAATTATTGGGGCTTGCCGGGTTTGATCCTTGAGGTCAACGATGAGAAGACAACCATCCTGTGTTCCAAAATCGTGCTGAACCCGAAGGAAAAAGCAACCATCAAAGCGCCAACCGCGGGAAAAGTGATTTCGCAAAAAGAATATGACGAGACCGTCGTCAAAAAAATGGAAGAATTGCGCGAGATGAATCAGGGTAAAAATGGCGGTTTCCAAATGCGCATCGGACAATAGTTTATGAAAAAAATCTTCGCCTTATTCTTCGTTTTCACAACGGCGTTTTCTTTTGCGCAAAGCATCAAACTCGACGGATTCATCGTTGACAATGCCAACAAGCCCCTCGAAATGGCCAATGTCATGGCCATCAATTCGGCGACCAAAGAAATGGATTCGTACGCAATCACGAACGACAAAGGCCGGTACCAACTGGTGCTGAAAACCAATGCGACCTATTCGGTCCGGATCAGTTACCTCGGCATGCAGTCGAAAGAAATTACGGTCGCGACCCAATCTGAAAATATCTCCCAAAATGTGACGCTCGAGTCAGGCGACGAACAATTGCAAGGCGTCGAAATCGTACGCGAAATGCCCGTTTCGATCAAAGGCGATACGATCGTGTACAACGCCGATTCGTTCAAGACCGGCACCGAACGCAAGCTCGAAGATGTACTCAAAAAACTGCCCGGTGTCGAAGTCAACGCCGACGGACAAATCGAAGTCGAAGGCAAAAGAGTCCAGAAATTAATGGTTGAAGGCAAGGATTTTTTCGACGGCGATACCAAGCTCGGCGTCAAGAATATTCCGGCCGATGCGATCGATAAAGTCCAGGTTTTAAGGAATTACAACGAAATCGGTGCGCTCAAAGGACTCGAGAACAATGAGGAAAGCGTTGCGATGAACATCAAACTCAAGAAAGGCAAGAAGAATTTCTGGTTTGGCGACATGAGCGCCGGGATAGGCGTGGGGCATGACGAAAGCCGCTACATTGCCAATCCCAAAGTGTTTTATTACAGTCCGGAATACAGCCTCAATCTGATCGCGAATTTCAACAACATCGGTGAATTGCCGTTTACGCCGCAGGATTATTTCAAATTCACGGGCGGTTTCAAGAACCTCATGAAAAAGGGCGGGACCGGCTTCAATATTTCGTCGAACGATTTGGGCCTGACGTTGCTTCGGAACAACCGCGCTAAGGAAATCGAGACACAATTCGGCGCGGCCAATTTCTCGTACAATGTTACAAAGGCGTGGAGTTTAAGCGGATTCGCCATCGTTTCTTCGACAACGACCGATCTCGAAACCCAATCGCAAACGGTGCGCCGGGATTTCCAGGGCGTGTTGAATGCATCCCAAAATCAAACGGAAACGATACAAAATACGCAGGAAGCGACGCATCAGAAAAGCAACCTCGGACTGTTCAAGCTCAGTTCGAGTTACAAACCGAATGCGGCGTTGCAGATCGACTACGATGCGTTGCTCAAAAAGTCGAAAAATGACGAATACACCGGACTGTTTTCGACGAGCAATGTGGAAGATGCGCAAGACATCAATACGTTCAAAAAGCAGGATCCGATTGCACTGAACCAAAATTTCAATTTGTATTACACCAAAAATGAAAAGCATGTCTTTGCGGTCGAAGCGCAGCATTTGTACCAGGAGGAAGATCCGTTTTACAATGCGCAGCTCAACAGCGAGACGCTCGAAAATGTGTTGGTTCCCGATGACCGGTACAATCTGAACCAAAACCGGTTCGTCAAAACGAACAAAGCCGACGTGAAGTTCGATTATTACTATATGCTGACACCCAAAAGCAACATCAATGTGACGGTTGGCGATACGTATTCGAACCAAAGTTTTGATTCGTCGTTTTACCAGATTTTGGACAACGATAATCTGAATGAAGTGAGCAGTAATGCTGTCGATTACCGTTTCAACGACGTGTTTTTAGGCCTGCACTACAAATTCATCGCGGGAAAATTCACGTTCACGCCGGGTGTCAGTTTCCACCAATACAGCACGGTAAACAACCAATCGAATACTGATTTGAAGCAGAATTTCTTCCGCGTCCTGCCCGATGTATACGCGATCTACCAGATCAAAAAATCGCAATCATTGACGTACAATTATGCGATGACGACTGATTTTACCGATGTCGTCAAGCTCGCCGAAGGTTTTGTCATGAACAATTACAATTCGTTTGCGCGCGGCAACCGTTTCCTTGAAAACGCGCTGGTGCAAACGCATTCGTTGCGGTATTTCAAATACAACATGTTCAATTTCACGAACATTTTCGGGTTTGTGAATTACAGCAGGCGCGTGGATGCGGTCAAAACCAAGGCGACTTTCGTCGGGATCAACCAGTTTTCTACGCCTTACAATTCCAATTTCGCAGATGAGATGCTGACGGGCGTGGCCAATTACGGACGGTCGTTCGGTAAATACAAAGCGTCGGTCAATGTCAATATGAATTGGTCGAAATTCAACAATTTACGGCAGTTCAACAGTGCCGAATTCCGCGACCAGACCGAATCGTTTACACAAGGTTACAGTGCCAAATTGTCGACGAATTACAAATCGCTTCCGAATCTCGAGCTCGGTTACAACCTCACGATCAACGATTACCAGCAAACGACTTTTTATACGCAACGGCCGTCTGTAAAGCTTGATTATTATTTCTGGGATGCGTTTTCGCTCGTTTCCGAATACGAATTTTTCCACTACAACAGCAACGACAATACGATCAGAAACGAATACGATTTCCTGAGCGCGAGCCTGATTTACCAGAAAAAGGACAGTCCGTGGGAATACAAGATTTCAGCCACGAATTTGCTCAATACGACGTCGCTCAACGACGACAGTTTTACGCAGTTTGCGACGAGGACGTCGCAGTATACGGTGCAGCCGCGGTATGTGGTGTTTGTTTTGAAATACAATTTGTAGAGTTTTTTCCCGCTTTCCGTTGCAATCTTTTACGGCCTCCGCTGCGCTGCGGCCGCAAAAGGATTTTCACTGCAAATTCTTTTGTGAAATGAAATGGAACAAAAGATTGCAATGAAAAGCGGGAACAGCTCCCAATAAAAAAGCCCAACTTTCGTCAGGCTTTTAACTATAATGAGATTCAGGTCTTACAATCCGAATTCTGCTTTGACTTTGTCTACGAAGTCCAATTTTTCCCACGTAAACAATTCAACCTCTACGGTTTTGGTATTGCCTCCGGGTGAAGTAAATGTCTTCGTTACGATTTCAGATTTGCGTCCCATGTGTCCGTAAGCAGCTGTTTCGCTGTAGATCGGGTTGCGCAATTTGAGGCGTTGTTCGATGAAGTACGGACGCATGTCGAAAATGTTTTCCACTTTCTTCGCGATTTCGCCATTGGTCAGATTCACTTTTGAAGTTCCGTAGGTTTCCACGAAAATCCCCATCGGTTTGGCCACGCCGATTGCGTAAGAAACCTGGACCAGAATTTCGTCGGCAACACCAGCGGCAACCAGGTTTTTGGCGATGTGGCGTGTGGCATATGCCGCAGAACGGTCCACTTTACTCGGGTCTTTTCCGGAGAACGCACCACCACCGTGGGCGCCTTTTCCGCCATAGGTATCGACGATGATTTTTCTGCCGGTCAATCCCGTATCGCCGTGCGGTCCGCCGATGACAAATTTGCCCGTCGGGTTGATGTGGTATTGGATCTTGTCGTTGAACAAATGCGCATACTGCGGGTATTTGGCAATGATTCTCGGGATCAGGATGGTGATCAGGTCGTTTTTGATTTTGGCCAACATCGTTTGCTCTTCGTCAAAATCGTCGTGTTGGGTGGAAATTACGATCGCATCGATGCGTACGGGCTTGTTGTGATCGTCATATTCTAAAGTCACTTGCGATTTCGCATCGGGACGCAGGTATTTGATTTCGTTGTTTTCGCGGCGCAAAACGGCGAGTTCCTGCAGCAGTTTGTGCGACAGGTCGAGTGCCAACGGCATGTAATCCTGTGTTTCGTTTGTAGCGTAACCGAACATCATTCCTTGGTCGCCCGCGCCCTGGTCCTCAGGATTTGCACGTTCTACGCCTTGATTGATGTCGCCCGATTGTTCGTGGATGGCCGATAAAACGCCGCACGATTTCGCCTCAAACATGTATTCGCTTTTGGTATAGCCGATTTTCTCAATCACTTCGCGCGCAATGTGCTGTACATCGAGATAAGTTTTGGATTTCACTTCCCCAGCCAAGATTACCTGTCCTGTCGTAACCAATGTTTCGCAAGCCACTTTAGAAGTCGCGTCAAAAGCAAGGAAGTTGTCGATCAGTGCATCAGAAATTTGGTCAGCAATTTTATCCGGATGTCCTTCACTCACTGACTCCGACGTAAATAAATAAGCCATAATAATTTGTTTTTTTAATTAACCCGGAAAGGGAATGAACGGCGGCAAAAAGCACTAAAGAGAAAGGTCTGCTTTAGCATTTTTAGGACACAAAATGAAAACTTTGCGTCAGAGGTTGCAATCAGTTCAAATCTTTCCTCTTTTATTTTTCGTTGGCAAATGTATGAAACCATTTTCGATTTATAAAAGTATCGGATTTAAAATAATTGTTTTTTTTGGACGCGTTTTTTTGGAATTGAAATTTAGCTGCATGACGCCGGTAATTTTGGGGCAGGCGGCTGTTTTTCATCACAATTTTCGCCAATGCCCTGACTGTAAATAGCCCAAGTTTTATTAAAATTAAAGCGCACCCAAAAAACAATGCAATTTCTTACATTAAAAAAAGAGGCAGAAGTTCTTTTTTTGATTTTTTTTTATAGCTTTGTTCAAACCTTATTAATAAATAAAAATATGAAAAAACTATTACTCTCGTTATCATTGATTATGGCGGCTTCAGCGTCTGCGCAATTGACTCCACCCGTTACCCAGAACTTTGATGTTTTCCCGGCAGTTCTTGCCCCTGGCACGCTCGACCAATGGATACAAACCAATCAAAGTACGCCTGTAGGCGCTTCAACATGGGCACAAGGTGGCGGAACTGCTTTTGCTGGCGGTGGCCAGGCAGGTGGCGCAACTTCTTTTGCGTTGTGTAACTTTTTAAGCGTAGCTGCGGGCCAATCAGGAACCATCAGCAACTGGTTGATCGCACCGACAATCAACATGCAAAATGGAGACGTTATCACTTTTTGGGCACGCCAAGGAGGAACTGCTCCTGCTTATGCAGACAGAATGCAGATGAGGATCGCGACCGATTGGTCTGATTTCTCAGCCTTGCCAACAGGTGGCGCTTCAGATGTGGGCGATTTTAACCTTGTTGCAACAGACATCAATCCAAACTTGACGCAAGCTGGTTTTCCTTTGGTTTGGACACAGTACACTTACACAGTGACTGGTTTGACAGGTATCGTACCTTGTAGAGTTGCTTTCCGTTATTTCGTAACCAATGGTGGTGAAACCGGAGCGAACTCTAACATCATCGCTATAGACACATTCAGCGTAGAGCGTCCGTTGAGCACAGAAGGTTTCTTCGCTTCAAACTATGCGGTTTCTCCAAACCCTGCATCAAGCGTATTGAACATCAATGCAAAAACCGGTGCTGCTTTGAGCAACATCCAATTGTCTGATGTCAACGGAAGAATCGTTAAAACAATCAACGCAGGAAATGTTTCTGAAACACAAATCAACATCAGCGACTTGAATTCAGGCATCTATTTCCTTAAAATTTCTTCTGACCTTGGTGTTGGAACTTCAAAAATTATCAAGAACTAATTGTAGTCCTTATAGAATCAAAACCTGCTTAGCGATAAGCAGGTTTTTTTTATGCATTCACGAAAACGATTTCTGTTAAAAAAATATTTTTTCTTGTTTACTAACCAAATAGTGCAGAAGTTTGTCATTCAGAAAAAGCAAAAAAATGAAATTTACAATGTGCAATATGTGTCGAATGATGTGGAACCTTTCCGCGGATCGTCCTATTGCCTAATTTTAAATTTTAAAATATAAAGCAAAAGCCTTCCGCAAACCGGGAGGCTTTTTTTATTTCTGACGCATTCAAACCAACCAAAAATTAAATTCAAATCCAAATGACAATAGCAAACCAAATGATGATGTGTTGTATGATGATGCGTATGCGTCCGCCCAGCTATTGCCAAAAGTCAAAGAGTTAAATCTCAGTTATAGTTCAAAACTGTAAGCCCTTTTGGTCAATCTCCAAAGGGGCTTTTTTATTTCCGTAAAAAATCAAACCACTATAAATCTTTAAAACCTAGAAATCATGAGTACACAAAAATTTGCAACCAACGCCTTGCACGCCGGACACGACGTCACCAAAAATGGAGGAACGCGCGCTGTCCCAATCTACCAAACCACTTCGTATGTGTTCAACAATTCCGAACATGCGGCCAATCTTTTCGGTCTGGCCGAACCGGGCTACATCTACACCCGACTCAACAATCCCACCAACGACATCCTCGAGCAACGCCTTGCCGCACTCGAAGGCGGGATTGCCGCAGTTGTCACCGCATCGGGAACGGCGGCGCTCACCACCGCTTTGTTGGTGTTGCTCAAATCAGGCGATCACATCGTCGCGTCGAACAGCCTGTATGGCGGAACATACAATCTTCTGAAAGTGACTTTGCCAAGATTGGGCATCACAACCACGTTTGTCGATCCGTCCGAGCCACAGAATTTCACGAAGGCCGCCCAACAGAACACACGTGTGTTTTTTGCCGAATCGCTCGGGAATCCGAAACTCGATGTGCTCGATCTCCAAGCGATCGCCGACCAGGCCAAAGCGTTCAAAGTGCCTTTCATCGTAGACAATACCGTGCCGTCCCCGTTTTTATTGAATCCGATCGAGCACGGTGCGAACATCGTCATCCATTCACTGACCAAATACATTTCCGGAAACGGAACCTCGCTCGGCGGCGCCATCGTCGATGCCGGAACATTCCATTGGTCTAACGGGAAATTCCCGGAATTCACCGAGCCTTCTGCAGGCTACCACGGATTGGTGTACCACGAAGCGCTTGGCCCGGCGGCCTTTATCGCGAAAGTCCGTATTGAAGGTTTGCGCGATTTCGGCGGCGCTTTGAGTCCGTTCAATGCGTTCCAGATTATCCAGGGCTTGGAAACGCTGCCGCTGCGAATCCGGAAACATTCCGAAAATGCATTGGCTTTGGCCGAATGGCTCGAACAACAGGAAGACGTCGCCTGGGTCAATTATCCGGGATTGCAATCGAGTCCGTATTATGAACTCGGACAAAAATATTTGCCGAAAGGACAAAGCGGCATCGTCACGTTCGGACTCAAAGGCGGTTTCGAAGCGGCGCGAAAAGTCGCCGATCAAACGAAAGTGTTCTCTCTGTTGGCGAACATCGGCGATACCAAATCGCTGATCATCCACCCCACAAGTACGACGCACCAGCAATTGTCCGAGCAGGAGCAAATCGCCACGGGCGTGACCAAAGACCTGATCCGCTTGTCGGTCGGAATCGAAGACCTCGAAGACCTCAAGGCCGATCTCAAAGCCGTATTCCAAAACATCAAAAATCCCCAACCCATACAATCATGAGCACAAAAACCGACCCGAGGCAACGCCGAATTGAGCGGAGCTAAAACGTACTGGGCTATGCCGCGGGCAACGACCAATTTATCGTCAAAGCCAGAAACCTCGACATCCGCATCAGCAAGAATCCGAAAACCGCCGAACTCGAAGGGCCAAGCCCGATCGAGTACATTCTCGCCGGATTTGCAGGCTGCATCAACGCCGTCGGAAAACTCGTTGCCAAAGAACTCGAGATCGACATCCAATCGCTGCAGGTCGAAATCTCTGCGGCTTTGGATACCGATAAATACAACGGAATCGCAACCGATGTCCGCGCCGGTTTCGACCAGATCAATGTCATCGTAAAACCAACCAGCGATGCGTCGCCCGGAAAATTACAGCATTGGCTGCAACAGGTCGAATACCGATGTCCGGTGCAGGACAACCTGATCAATTCAACGCCGGTTTCTGTGACGATAGCCACGACGCCTGAAGCTGTAGCCGCAGCCTGAAAATTTGTTTTTGTTTGTTTGTAAACTGTCTCGGCCAATCCGGTCGGGGCAGTTTTTAAAAAACTTAGGATTCATCAGATAAAAAATAAAACGCAGATCATGAAAGAATTACAAAAAATAACGCTTCCGAACTGGAAACTGCACAACGGTAAAGAACACGATATTTCGCTTTTCTTCCAAGTATTCGGCAAGGAAACCGGAACGGCGCCGATCGTCCTGGTCAACCATGCGCTGACGGGAAATTCCAATGTATCGGGCAAATTCGGTTGGTGGAAAGACCTTGTCGGAAAGGGCAAAACCATCGATACGCAAACATTTACGGTCATCGCGTTCAATATTCCGGGCAATGGCTATGACGGCAATTACGACAACCTGATTTCGAAATACAAGGATTTTTCGGCCAAAGACATCGCGTCGATCTTCTGGAAAGGACTCGAAATGCTCGACGTGCAAAACCTTTTCGCCATCATCGGCGGAAGCCTGGGCGGCGGCATCGCATGGGAAATGGCCGCGCTCAAACCCAAAAGTATCGAACACCTGATCCCGATCGCAACCGATTGGAAAGCGACCGATTGGGTCATTGCGAATGTATTCATCCAGGAACAGATACTGGGCAATTCCGACAACCCGATTCCCGATGCACGCGCGCATGCGATGTTGTTGTACCGCACGCCACATTCGCTGAACGGCAAGTTCAACCGCAACAAAAGCGGCGATCATTTCGATATCGAGGATTGGCTGATCCACCACGGCGCCAAGTTGCAAAATCGGTTTCGACTGGCATCGTACAAACTGATGAACCACCTGTTGCGCACGATCAATATTGTCGGGCCGAAAGAAGAATTCCTCGAAATCGCGGCGAGAATCGAATCCAAGATCCACCTGATTGCAGTAGACACCGATTTGTTTTTCATTCCGTCTGAAACCCGCCAAACGTATGAAGTTCTGCGGCTCGTTAAATCGGATGTGTTTTACCACGAAATCCAATCGGTCCACGGGCACGACGCATTTCTGATCGAATACGGGCAATTGTCCCAAATCATTTCACCCATTTTCAACACCATCAACAAACACGATTATGTCACACAAAATTAACATCGTCTTATTCGGAATCGGCAACGTTGGCAGCACTTTGATCAATCAGGTCCTCGAAAGCCAACGCTTTTTCCTTGAACAAAAAAACATCGAACTGCGTTTTCCGATCCTCACCAATTCGACCTTGGCGTTCTTCGAAAAAGACGGCGTCGAAAACCAATGGGAAGCCAACTTCGCACAATCGGCGGTTCCGTTCCACCTCGACGACATCCTCAATTGCGTCAAAAGCCAGCAGCTCGACAACCTGATTGCCGTTGATGCGACGGCGAGTTCCGATCTCGTTCAATCCTACATTCCGCTGATCCAGAACGGTTTCCACATTGTCGCCGCCAATAAAATCGCCAATACGTTGCCCATCGGTTTTTACAAAACGCTGCGCCAAAACCGCGACAAGTTCGACAAGCAATTTTTATACGAAACCAATGTCGGCGCCGGTTTGCCAATCATCAACACCATTTCCGATTTGTATTATTCGGGTGAAAAGATCACCAAGATCCGCGGCGTGTTTTCAGGATCGCTGAGCTACATCTTCAACCGCCTGGGCAAAGAAAACCTGTCGTTTTCCACGATTTTAAAAGCCGCCGAAAAAGCGGGCTACACCGAACCCGATTCTCGGGAAGACCTTTCCGGAAACGACGTCGCGCGAAAATTACTGATCCTCGCGCGCGAAGTCGGTTTCCACGCCGAGTTCCAAGACATCAAGATCACCTCCCTTTTGCTCCCGAACCTTAACGAAAAAAACACCAAATCGGAATACGCCATTTCCAAGGAATTGCTCGACAAACCGTACCGCATCGCCAAACTCACCCAGCTCGACAATCATGTGCTGCGTTACATCGGCGAACTTGATTTGATTGACAAGACGCTTGAGGTCAAACTCGTGTCGGAACCGGCGAATTCACCGCTCGGCCAACTCAAAGGCGCCGACAGCCTCATCGAAATTTACACCCAATCCTATGGCGAAAACCCAATCGTGATCCAGGGCGCGGGCGCGGGAAAGGAAGTTACGGCGCGCGGTGTGCTGACCGACATCCTCAAGATTTCCGAAACCATCAAGCGCGAAGCGTCGGTTTCCGTATAACGATATCGTTATCGCATATTTTTGCGCCATCTCTTGTAAAATCCAAACCGAATCGCGTACTTTGCAGCGTTCATAAACTTACTGACTGTTATCACGAAAGGCCGAGGGACTAGACCCGTTGAAGCCTTAGCAACCCTTTACCTAAAGAAGGTGCTACATTCTACTTTGCCCGCAAAGACAGATAACCACGAGATTTTCCTCACTTTCTGGTAACATTTTTATTTTTAGGAGCACACGATTGTTCGTTCAATCGGGTCTGGTCCCGCTGTTCGCTATATCTTTTACGGCCTCGTTGCACTCGGCCGCAAAAGGATGCCGCTTCCATCGGGGCTAAAAAACAAATTTGTACCCTTATGACAACTATAGAAAACGCCATCCAACAAAGAATCCTCGTCCTCGACGGCGCGATGGGAACCATGCTGCAACGCTACAATTTCTCGGAAGAAGATTTCCGCGGCGAACGCTTCAAGGATTTTCCACATCCGCTCAAAGGCAACAACGATTTGCTGTCGATTACACAACCGCAGGCCATCCGCGACGTACACGCCCAATATTTCGAAGCCGGCGCCGATATCGTCGAAACCAATACGTTTTCAGGAACGACCATCGGTATGGCCGATTATCACCTCGAGGATTTGGTGTACGAACTCAACTATGAATCGGCCAGGATCGCCCGCGAGGTCGCCGATGAATTCACCGCCAAAAATCCGGACAAACCCCGATTCGTAGCCGGCTCGATCGGCCCGACCAACCGGACGGCTTCGATGTCGCCCGACGTCAACGATCCGGGTTTCCGTGCCGTGACTTTCGACGATCTCCGGATTGCCTACAAGCAACAGGTCGAGGCCCTGATCGACGGCGGCTCCGATATTCTTCTCGTCGAAACGATTTTCGATACGCTCAACGCCAAAGCGGCTTTGTTCGCGATCGAGGAAGTCAGGGAAGCACGCCATCTCGACATTCCAGTCATGGTTTCGGGAACGATCACCGATGCTTCGGGACGCACGCTTTCGGGACAAACCGTGGAAGCGTTCCTGATTTCGATCGAGCACATCCCGCTGCTCAGCGTCGGATTCAATTGCGCGCTCGGCGCCGACCAGCTCAAGCCTTACCTCAAAAGATTGTCGAGAAATACGACGCTCAATATTTCGGCGCATCCAAACGCCGGATTGCCTAACGCATTCGGGCAATACGATCAAACGCCACAGGAAATGCAGGTGCTAATCCGCGAATATTTGCAGGACAACCTGATCAATATCATTGGGGGTTGCTGCGGAACGACACCCGATCACATCAAACTGATCGCTGAAGTCGCCGCCGAATTCCAACCACGAAAAATTTTAGAAACAACATAATGGCCGACGCAGACTGTAAAAAGTATTTGAAATTATCGGGACTAGAGCCCTTAATCATAACCGCAGAAACGAATTTCGTAAACGTTGGCGAACGCACCAACGTAACCGGTTCGCGCAAATTCTTGCGATTGATCAAAGAAGAACGTTACGAGGAAGCGCTCGATGTTGCACGCCAGCAAGTCGAAGGCGGTGCCCAAATCATCGACATCAACATGGATGAAGGCATGCTCGACGGCGTTCATGCGATGACCACTTTTCTGAACCTGATCGCTTCCGAACCCGACATCGCGCGCGTCCCGATCATGATCGACAGTTCGAAATGGGAAATCATCGAAGCAGGACTCAAGGTCGTCCAAGGCAAAAGTGTCGTCAATTCGATTTCGCTTAAGGAAGGGAAAGATGCGTTTGTGCACCACGCCAAACTGATCAAAAGATACGGCGCGGCGGTGATCGTCATGGCATTCGATGAAGACGGCCAGGCCGATAATTACGAACGCCGCATCGAGATCTGCAAAAGATCGTACGATATTCTCGTTGATGAAGTCAAATTCCCAGCGGAAGACATCATTTTCGATCCCAATATTTTTCCCGTTGCGACCGGAATGGACGAACACAAGCGCAATGCGCTCGACTTTTTCAATGCGACCAAATGGATCCGTGAAAACCTGCCTTACGCCAATATTTCGGGCGGGGTAAGCAATGTGTCGTTCTCGTTTCGCGGCAATGACAAGGTGCGCGAGGCGATGCATTCGGCGTTCCTGTACCATGCGATCCAAAACGGCATGACGATGGGAATTGTCAACCCTGAAATGCTGGAAGTCTACGATGAAATTCCGAAAGATCTGCTCGAACACGTCGAGGATGTCTTGCTCAACCGCCGCGACGACGCCACCGAAAGATTGCTCGACCTGGCCGAAAGTTTCAAAGGCGAAACCAAGACCAACGAAAAAGCGATCCAGGAATGGAGAAGCGCGCCGCTGCAGGAACGATTGACACACGCGCTCGTCAAAGGCGTCGACGAATTCATCGAGATTGATGTCGAAGAAGCGCGCCAACAAGCCGCCAAACCGATTGAAGTCATCGAGATCAACCTCATGGCCGGAATGAATGTCGTGGGCGATTTGTTCGGAAGCGGAAAAATGTTCCTGCCGCAGGTCGTCAAATCGGCGCGCGTGATGAAAAAAGCCGTGGCTTATTTGCTGCCGTTTATCGAAGCCAGCAAGGACGGGAAATCCTCTTCGGCCGGAAAAGTTTTGATGGCAACCGTCAAAGGCGACGTGCACGACATCGGAAAAAATATCGTGTCGGTTGTACTCGGTTGCAACAATTATGAAATCATCGATTTGGGCGTCATGGTTCCGCCCGAAAAAATCATCGAGGCGGCCGTACGCGAAAACGTAGACATCATCGGCCTCAGCGGATTGATTACGCCATCGCTCGACGAAATGGTGTATCTGGCCAAAGAGCTTGACAAACTCAACATCAAAATCCCGATCATGATTGGCGGTGCGACGACCTCGCGCGCGCACACGGCCGTCAAGATTGCACCCGAATACCGCGAAACCGTCGTGCACGTCAATGATGCTTCGCGCGCGGTGACCGTTGCGGGAAATTTACTCAATACGGAGACCAATCTGGCCTACAACAAGGCATTGCGTTCCGAATACGACGAATTGCGCGAAGGGTATCTGAGCCGTTCGCGCGACAAGAATTTCCTGACGATCGAGCAGGCGAGGGCCAATAAACTCAAGCTCGATTGGGATCATTTTACGCCCGTGAAACCAAAAATTATAGGCGCACAAACCGTTGAAGTCGACTTGGAAACCCTGGTTCCATACATCGATTGGACGCCGTTTTTCCGCACCTGGGAATTGTTCGGTAAATATCCGGCGATCTTGACCGATGAGGTCGTGGGCGAACAGGCGCAATCTGTTTTTGCCGATGCGAAACAGATGCTTGAGCAGATTCTTTCGCAAAAGAAATTGACTGCCAAAGGCATTTACGGCATTTTTCCGGCCAATACGATCAATGACGATGACATCGAGCTGACGGACGAAAATGGCAAGAAACTCCAGACATTCCTGACCTTGCGCCAGCAATCGCAAAAGACGAAAGGCGCTTTCAATATCGCGTTATCCGATTTTGTCGCGCCCAAAGATTCGGGAAAAACAGATTACATGGGCGCGTTTTGCGTCACGACCGGTTTTGGCGTAGACGAATGGGCCGATCAATTTGCGCGCGATCTTGACGATTACAACTCGATCATGGTCAAGGCATTGGCCGACCGTTTGGCCGAAGCGTTTGCCGAATACCTGCATGAGAAAGTCAGGACCGAGATTTGGGGTTATGCCTCAAACGAAAGTTTGACAAAACAGGATTTGATCGAAGAAGAATACAAAGGCATCCGTCCTGCGCCCGGTTACCCGGCGTGTCCCGACCATCTCGAAAAACCGACGATCTGGAAATTGCTCGATGTGGAAGAAAAAATCGGCGTAAGACTGACCGAAAGCATGGCGATGTGGCCCGCGTCATCGGTGTCGGGGTATTATTTTGGGAATCCGGAAAGCAAGTATTTCGGGCTTGGAAAAATCAAGGAAGATCAGGTCGTTGATTATGCGAAACGCCGTGGAGTTTCTACGGAAGTGGCTACTAAATGGCTCAATCCGAATATCGCGGATTAGTAGTTTGCGTGAGCGATGGAAGCGAAAATCCTTTTGCTGATGCGGAACGAAGAAGCAAAAGATTGTAGCGGACAGCGCGACAGCGGCATAAAACAAACAGCAATCAAAAAGAAAATTTTAATGAGCCGCTGGCACGCCCAAAAACACATAACCCATAATTTATAACTCATAACTTAAATGAAAGTTACCGAACATATCGAAAATGCCCAAGGCAAATCACTGTTTTCGTTCGAGATTTTGCCGCCCGTGAAAGGCCAGAACATCCAATCGATTTTTGACAGCATCGATCCGTTGATGGAATTCAATCCGCCGTTTATAGACGTGACCTACCACCGCGAGGAAATCGAACTCAAGGAATTGCCGAACGGTTTGCTCGAAAAGAAAATCGTCAAGAAACGCCCCGGAACGGTCGGGATTTGCGCGGCGATCCAGAACAAATACGAGGTCGATGCGATTCCGCATATTTTGTGCGGCGGTTTTACGAAAGAAGATACCGAGAATTTCCTGATCGATATCGATTTCCTCGGAATCCAGAATGTCGTGGCGTTGCGCGGCGATGCGATCAAAAGCGAGATTTATTTCAAGCCCGAAAAGGAAGGCCATCATTATGCGACCGAACTGGTTTCGCAGATTTCGCATCTCAACAACGGCATTTACCTCGACAGCGAATTGCAGAATTCGAGCAAGACTGACTTTTGCATCGGCGTGGCGGGTTATCCTGAAAAGCACATGGAGGCGCCGAGCATGGACAGCGACATTTATTTCCTGAAGCAGAAAATCAAGAACGGCGCGAATTACATCATCACGCAGATGTTTTTCGACAACCAGAAATATTTCGATTATGTGGCCAAAGTGCGCGCGGCGGGCATCACCGTTCCGATCATTCCGGGATTGAAACCGATAGCGACCAAGAAGCAACTCAACCTGATTCCGCATCGTTTCAAGGTCGACATGCCGGACGATTTGATCATGTCGGTCGTCAAGGCCAAAGACAATGACGCCGTTCGCGAAATCGGCATCGAATGGTGCATTGCGCAAAGCAAGGAATTGGTCAAGGCCGGCATTCCAGTGTTGCATTATTACTCGATGGGGAAATCGGAGAATATTAAGGCGATCGCCCAATCGGTGTTTTAATTTTGTTGGTTAACCGTTTAACCGATTCACCGATTCAACAGAAAAACAATATATTTGCCGCATTCGGAATTATGAAAACATTCGTCTGCGGCATATTTTTATTACTTTCCGGCTTGATGTTCGCGCAGGACACGGCCGAATACGGGGCTATTGACGTCAGTTTCATCCGAAGCAACATCCTTTTGCATTCGCCCGATCTGGCGCAACTCATCACGGGCCATCCCGAAGGCGTCATGATCAGTTTTTCCAAAAAGACCAATGGCAATCAGGAGTGGGAATCGATTTACAATTATCCCGATTATGGGGGCTATTTCCTGTACCAGGATTTCAAGAACCAGAAACTCGGGCAGGGTTATGCGGTTGGCGCACACTATACTTTTTATTTCCTGAAACGGCATTTGAGCGTGAAAGTGGCGCAGGGTTTGGCGATGACGACCAATCCGTACAACAAGATCACGAACAGCAAGAACACGGCTTTTGGGTCGAAATTTATGGCCAATACCGATTTTGTGATCAATTACAAAAAGGAAAACCTGATCGACAATTTCGGGATCCAGGCCGGATTTACCTTTACGCATTTTTCGGTGGGACGTGTGAAATCGCCCAACAGCGGGCTCAACACGATCGGACTCAACATCGGCGTCAACTACAATTTCCGCGAAGTGCAATACCGAAAGATAGACACGACTTTGGCCAGGCAAAAATTCTTTGAGCCGATTCGGTTCAATTTTGTCTTCCGGAGCGGCGTCAATGAAAGCCCGGTCATCGGCAGCGGCCAAAAACCGTTTTACCACATCGGCGCGTATGCCGACAAACGGCTCGGCCGCAAAAGCGCGTTGCAGTTCGGTTCGGAATTGTTCCTGACGACAGCCAATAAAGAATACATCAAATTCAAATCGATCGCCTATCCCGAAGAACCGATGGATGCCGATACCGATTACAAGCGCGTCGGGGTTTTCATCGGCCATGAATTGTTCATCAACCGGCTTTCGATTGAGGCGCAGGTGGGTTATTATGTGTACGATCCGTCGAAACTGGACGTTGATTTTTACGACCGCGTCGGCATAAAATACTACATCACTAAAAAAATATTTGGCGCCCTTGCCGTAAAAACGCATGGTTTCTTGGCGGAAGCGTTGGAATTTGGCGTCGGCGTCCGATTGTAAATTATGAGAAAAACTGTGTTCCTTTTGGCTTTGTTCGTGACATTCGCTTCGTGTGATAAGCCCGGCGATTGTGTCAAATCGGCCGGTGCGACGGCGTCGAAAAATTACGAATACGACGGGCCCGGTTTCCACACCATCATCGTCAACAAAGGCATCGCATTGGTCATCACCGAAGGCGAAAATTACAAAGTGGAAGTGCGCACCGGCGAAAACCTGGTCAACGACATTACCGTCAATGTCAGCGAAGGCGTACTCACGCTCGAAGACCAAACGACCTGCAATTGGGTGCGCGATTACGGCCAGACCGTCGTGTATGTCACGGCACCGAATTTGACCGATATTTATGCGAAGACCGAACTCAACATCACGTCAAACGGCACGTTGCATTATCCCGATCTGCGCGTGGTTTCGATGGATTCTTACGACAGTTACAACGGCACGGGCACGGGCGATTTTTTCCTCAACATCGACAACGAAAGCCTGACCGTCGAAAACAACAATGTGTCGCGGTTCTACGTCACGGGGCAAACCCAGGATTTGAAGCTTTATTTTTATGAATCGGGCGGGATTTTTTACGGCCAGGAATTTTCGGCGCAGGACATTTACCTGTACCACCGCGGCTCGAACGATTTGTATGTGCGCCCGATCGGGTCGATTACGGGGGAGATTTTCAACATCGGAAACGTGTATTCGGTGACGCATCCGCCCGATCAAAATGTAAATGTGGTGGAACATTATCAGGGGAAATTGTATTTTTTGGAGTAGCGAACGGTAATTTGATAGTTAGATTGTCAGATTATTAATCTTTACTGATTTCTTATGGTGGCTTCTGTAGCGAAGCGTTTCTGAAAATCTGAAAATCTTTTTTATTTTTTAGTCACCTCACGAAAAACCGCTTCCAGATTCTTGTTGCGCAAATTGAGCTGTAACGTCTTGAGTCCGTTTTCGTGCGCAAAATCAAATACCGCCGGACGTTTGTCCAGATCGGAAACGAAAGTCAGTTCCCAAATCATGTCGTGTGTGTTTTTCCACGAAATAATGCCTGGAATTTTGGCGAGCAGTTGTTCTTCGATGCGCAAATCAAATTCGACCTCGATGACCTGTTCCTGGCCAACGTTGAGTTGCTCGATCTTTTCGTCCTTGACGATCTTGCCGTTGTTGATAATGATCACGCGGTCGCAAATCGCTTCGACTTCCTGCATGATGTGCGTCGACAGGAAAACAGTCTTGTCCTTGCCCGCATTTTTAATGACATTCCTGATTTCGACGAGTTGGTTCGGGTCGAGGCCGGTCGTCGGTTCATCCAAAATCAAAACCTCGGGATTGTGCAGCAGCGCATTGGCAAGCCCGACGCGTTGGCGGTATCCTTTGGAAAGCTGTCCGATTTTTTTGTGGCTTTCGGCGTTGAGGCCGGTGAGCGCGATGACTTCTTCGATGCGCGATTTCGATACCTTGTACACATCGGCATTGAAACCCAGGTATTCCCTGACGTACAAATCAAGGTACAGCGGGTTGTGCTCGGGCAGGTAGCCGATCGAAAGCTGAACGGCTTTGGGCTCGGCATTAACATCATGCCCGTTGACACTTGCGGTGCCTTGATCGGCGGTAAGATACGTCGTCAGAATCTTCATGAGTGTCGATTTTCCGGCCCCATTCGGCCCCAGGAAACCTACGATTTCCCCTTTTTTGATGGAGAACGAAACCGAATCCAGCGCCTTTTGCGCACCGTAATTCTTGGAGATGTTGCTGACTTCAATCGACATAACTAAAGATTTTTCGCAAATGTACAGAAAAGAGTTGGAATGCTTCCGTCTGACGCTTTTCTTGGCAAAATTTTAGTTTTGTGGCAATCGAACTTCAGCCAAATGGTCAACACCGGATGCTTTTTTTTGTTAAAAAATGCATTTGATCGCAAAGCGTAAATAATTTTCCTATTTTAGCCCTACAAAATAAAAGCATGTTCAATAACAATTCATATTACAACAATTCTTTTTATTTCTTCTATAGCGGGGATAGGGATTGTCGTATGGTTATTTGAAAAAATTATTAATTCAAAACAATATACAATCCCGATGCAAACCGGGATTTTTTTTTGGCCAAAATTATGGAAAGAGTAGCCATTCAAGGAATACTGGGTTCGTTTCACCACCAGGTTGCCATCGATTATTTCGGCGACGGAGTCGTGGTGGATGAATGCTTATCGTTCGAGGCAGTCGTCGACAGCCTGCTGTGCGGACAATCGCAACGCGCCGTCATGGCGATCGAAAACTCGATAGCCGGTTCGATTATCCCGAATTATGCGTTGATCGACAAACACAACCTGTACATCACGGGCGAGCATTACCTGAACATCCATCAAAACCTGATGGCATTGCCGGGGCAAAGAATCTCCGATCTGACCGAAGTGCATTCGCATCCGATGGCGCTGTTGCAATGCATGGACTTTCTGAAGGGACAACCCCAACTCAAATTGGTCGAAGACAAGGATACCGCCGAAACCGCGCGCCGCATTCACAAGCAGCAACGCGCCGGGATTGCCGCCATTGCAAGCAAAGCCGCAGCCGAATTGTACGGTTTGGAAATCCTTGCGCCCGAAATCCAAACAGTCAACAACAACATGACGCGGTTTGTGGTCTTGGAAAAGCAAGCCGGTGCCAATGCATCGGCCAACAAGGCGTCGCTCAAATTCGAGCTCGAACACAAGCGCGGCAGTCTCGCGGCAGTGCTCAATGTGATGAGCGATTTCGGGCTCAACCTGACCAAGATCCAATCGCTGCCCAAGATCGAAACGCCGTGGAAATACGCTTTTTTCGTCGATGTGACTTTCGAAAACCAACAGCAATATGCCAAAGCCAAAACCGTCATTACCTTAATGGCCGAACATTTCAAGGTGCTCGGCGAATACAACAACCAGCAATCATGATCACAGCCAAACGTCTCGCCCAGGTCGGGGAATACTATTTTTCGGCCAAACTCAAGGAAGTGCGCGCGCTCGCCGCTTCGGGCAAACCCATCATCAACATGGGCATCGGCAGCCCCGATTTGCTGCCGCCCGATACCGCCACCAAAGCCCTGGTTCAGGCGCTTGGTGACGCCAACGCGCACCAATACCAAAGCTATCAGGGTTTGCCCGAATTGCGCAAAGAAATGCAGTTGTTTTATCAGAAGCATTTCGGTGTTGCGCTCAATGCTGACAACGAAATCCTGCCGCTGATGGGTTCCAAGGAAGGAATCCTGCACATTTCAATGGCGTTCCTGAACGAAGGCGACCGCGTGCTGATCCCGAATCCGGGCTATCCGACCTACGCATCGGCGGCGCAACTGGCCGGAGGCGAACCTGTTTTTTACGATTTGACAGAAGAACAAAACTGGGAACCTGATTTTGAATTCCTCGCCACGCTCGATTTAACCAAAGTCAAGCTCATGTGGGTCAATTATCCGCACATGCCGACGGGCGCTTCGGGAAGTTTGGCGCTTTTCGAAAAACTGGTCGCCTTTGCACGCGAGCATAAGATTTTATTGGTCAATGACAATCCGTACAGTTTCATTTTGAACGACCGGCCGATTTCGATTTTGCAGGTGGAAGGCGCGCTCGACGTCGCAATCGAACTCAACTCACTGTCGAAAACGTTCAGCATCCCGGGTTGGCGCGTGGGCATGGTGCTCGGCAATCAATTCCTGCTCGACGCCATCCTCAAAGTCAAAAGCAACATGGACAGCGGCATGTTCTACGGCATCCAGAAAGGCGCGATCGCCGCGCTGCAAAGCCAATCGGATTGGTTCGACAACCAAAATGGAATCTACGCCAAACGACGCGAGCTCCTATTCGAACTCGCGCAAATTTTGGGCTGTACGTTCGACAGGAATGCCGTCGGATTGTTTGTCTGGGCCAAATTGCCACGCCAGATCATCTCCAGCGAAAAATTCATAGACGATATTTTATACAACCATTCGATTTTCATCACGCCCGGAACCATTTTCGGTACGAACGGCGAAGGATACATCCGCTTTTCGCTATGTGTCCCGGCAAGCCAGATCCGCGATGCCATCGAACGACTAAAAAAGCACCAACCATGAAAATAGCCATCATAGGAACCGGACTCATCGGCGGTTCGTTCGCACTCGACCTCCAGTCGGTCTTTAAACAGGCCGTGATTTTGGGTATCGATTACAGCGAAGCGCATCTCGACGAAGCCTTGGACTTGGGAATCATCCACCAAAAAGCAACGCTCGAAAATATAGCGCAGGCTGATCTCGTGATCGTCGCCATTCCCGTCGACGCCGCGCTCGAAACCCTGCCCAAAGTCCTCGATCTGGTTTCCGATCACGCACTCGTCATCGAAACCGGCTCGACCAAAAGGCCCATTTGTAAATTGCTCGAGAACCATCCCAAACGCCGCAATTTCATGGCCACGCATCCGATTGCGGGAACCGAATACTCTGGCCCGTCGGCAGCCGTCAAAGGATTGTTTTTGGGCAAGACCAACATCATTTGCGAAATCGAAATGACTACCTTTAGGCTCCAGGAAAAAGCGCTGTTCCTGTTCAAGGAAATCGGCATGCGCATCCGTTACATGGAACCGAAATCGCACGACAAACACATCGCTTACGTGTCGCATTTGTCGCACATCTCGTCGTTCATGCTCGGCAAAACCGTCATCGAAAAAGAAAAGCACGAAAGGGATATCTTTGACATGGCCGGCAGCGGATTCGAAAGTACGGTGCGCCTGGCCAAAAGTTCGCCCGAAATGTGGACGCCGATTTTCAAACAAAACCGAAAATATGTCGCCAACAGCCTCGACGAATACATCGCCAACCTGCAGCAATTCAAGAACCTGCTCGAAAGCGAAGATTACGACGCGATTTACGACGAAATGCACGGCGTGAACCGCATCAGGGAAATATTAAATGGGATGGGGAAGAAGGTTTAGCATTTTATTTGGGCGTTGCCTGCGGCCGCGCTTTCCGCTTTATCTTTCACGGCCTCGCTGAAGCTCGGCCGCAAAAGGATATCGCTTCCAATCGCTAACGCAAACCCAACCCAAACAACAATAATCAAAAAGAAACACCAATCATGGAAAACAATAAACAACTCAAAAAATGGCTCGAAGATTTCGACCTCTCACATCCGCTGGTGATTGCCGGGCCTTGCAGCGCCGAAACCGAAGAGCAGGTCTTGAACATCGCACACCAACTCAAAAATTCCGACGTGAGCATCTTTCGCGCCGGCATCTGGAAACCACGCACGCGTCCGGGCGGATTTGAAGGCGTGGGCGCCATCGGGCTCAAATGGCTGCAGAAAGCCAAATCGGAAACCGGTTTGCTGATGGGCGTTGAGGTCGCGACGGCGGCGCATGTCAAACTCGCGCTCGAGCATGACATCGACGTATTGTGGATTGGCGCGCGAACGACCGTCAACCCGTTTGCCGTTCAGGAAATCGCCGATGCGTTGCAAAATACCGAGAAGATCGTACTCGTCAAAAATCCCGTGAATCCTGATCTGGCTTTGTGGCTCGGCGGTGTCGAACGTCTGTACAATGCCGGGATTAAGAAGCTGGGCGTCATCCACCGCGGATTTTCGACATATGAAAAAACGAAATACCGCAACATTCCCGAATGGCAGATCGCGATCGAACTGCAGGGGCGTTTCCCGGATTTGCCCTTGATTTGCGATCCGTCGCACATCACCGGAAAGCGCGCGATGATCCAGGAGATCGCGCAGCAGGCGCTCGACCTCAATTACGACGGGCTCATGATCGAGACACACAATGATCCAGACAATGCCTGGAGCGATGCGGCGCAGCAGGTTACGCCCGAACGATTGAAACAGATTTTGGAAGATTTGCGCATCCGCCAACGCACGACCGAAGCCGACAGCTTCAACACCGAAATGATCAAATTGCGCGCGAGCATTGATATCGACGACAGCAAGCTTCTCGAAACCCTCGGGCACCGCATGAAAATCGCCGAGCAGATCGGCGCACTCAAAAAAGCCAACAATGTCGCGGTATTGCAAAACAAACGCTGGAACGAAATCCTCGAAAAGATGATCCTCGAAGGCAGCCAAAAAGGACTCAACGAGGAATTCATCTTACGGATTTTTAAAGCGATCCATGAGGAAAGCATCAGTCATCAGGTCAAGATTATTAATTCTTAGCAATAAAAAAGCGCTTTATCGGAAGCGCTTTTTTATTGGCTTGAAAATCTATTTTTTAGGCACGTCGGAAGCGCTCATGTCGCGCACGCAAACGTATTTGCCATTTTTTTTGTGGAACAGCGCCATGAAATTTCCGGTCGCAATTGGCGCGCCGGTCGAATCGGATACTTTGTAGCTGCCCAATTCTAGGGCTTCGTTGCCATCGGCAGATGGAAAAACTTCATTGGTGGTGTAGGCCATTTTGGCGTCTTTGGGCGTATCGCCGATTTCTTTTTTCATGTTGGCCAGGATGGCTTCCTTGCCTGAAGCAGGTGCTTTGTCCTGCCCGTAACTGGTGGCATCATCTGCATAATAGGCGACGGCTTCGGGTTTGCCGGCATTCATGTTGTCGGCGAAAGCGGTTTCGAGCGCCTGGATTTCGGTTTTGATTTGTGCGGTGTCGGCGGCTGGTGCTGCTTCTGCGGCCGGTTCTTCTTTTAGGCGTGTGATTTCTGCAGATGGAAAGGGTTCCGGCTTGGGTGCGTGAGCGATTGGAGCGGAAATCCTTTTAAGTTGCCGAAGGACAACTGAGGGAAATTAAAAGATTGCAGCGGAAAGCGCGACCCGCAGGGGCACGCCATAATAATTTTGCAATGTTCGAATCTAAAAACGTAATTTTGCAGCATGACAGGAACCGTTTACAAATCGACTGGAAGCTGGTATACCGTGAAATCTGAGGACGGCACTTTTATGGAATGCCGCATGAAAGGCAAGTTCCGTATGCAGGGCATCAAGAGTACGAACCCGATTTCGGTGGGCGATATCGTCGATTTTGAACTCGACGAGAACAGCGATGCCGTGACGGGAACGATCCACAAGATCCACAACCGCAAGAATTACATCGTGCGCAAATCGGTCAACCTTTCGAAGCAGATCCATATTATTGCGGCCAACATCGACCGTGTGTTCCTTTTGATTACGATCAACAATCCGCCTACGACGACGAGTTTCATCGACCGTTTCCTGGTCACTGCCGAAGCCTATGGCATCGAGGCGATACTCGTGTTCAACAAAATCGATACGCTCGACGACACGACGCTCGACGAGCAATTGTACCTGCAGCACATTTACCAGGAAATCGGATACCAATGTTTGCGTGTTTCTTCGACCGAAAAGAAAGGAGTTGAGCAATTGCGTGCGCTCATGATCGGGCAGGTGAGTATGTTTTCAGGGCATTCGGGTGTGGGAAAATCGACTTTGGTCAACGCGCTCGAGCCGGGGCTTGAGCTCAAGACTACGGTGATTTCGCAGCAAAGCAAGCAAGGCCAGCACACGACGACTTTTGCAGAAATGTATGATTTGTCATTTGGCGCACAGATTATCGATACGCCCGGAATCAAAGGCTTCGGCATCGTAGATATGGAAAAAGAAGAAATCAGCGGTTATTTCCCAGAGTTTTTCAAATTGCAGGACCAATGCAAATTCAACAATTGCCTGCACAAGGACGAACCGAATTGCGCGATCAAAAAGGCGCTTGAGGAAGACAAAATCGCGTGGTCGCGCTACCGCAGTTACCTGCAGATCCTCGATGGTGACGACGAGCATTACCGCACCGATATTTATAACGACGATAGGATTGCGAGTGACAAGACGCGGGAGTAGTTATAAGTTATGAGTTATGAGTTGGTTGTTCGTCAGATCAATTTTTTTCGATAGATATTATGAGGGTTGTTATTCAAAGGGTTTCGGAAGCGTCGGTTACGATCGAAGGTGAAAAAGTCGCCGACATTCAAACGGGCTTGCTTGTGTTGCTCGGAATTGAGGACGCCGACAATGCCGAAGACATCGACTGGCTTGTCAGTAAAATTGTAAACCTGCGTATTTTCGACGATGCCAACGGCGTCATGAACCTGTCGTTCAAGGAAATCGATGGAGAAGTCATTGTCGTGAGCCAGTTTACCTTGCACGCTTCGACCAAAAAAGGCAACCGGCCTTCGTACATCAAGGCAGCCAAACCCGAAATCGCGGTTCCATTGTACGAAAAGTTTGTCGCAACTTTCGAAGCGATTCTGGCTAAAAAAATCCAAACCGGGAAGTTCGGGGCCGATATGAAAGTCGCGCTGGTCAACGACGGTCCGGTGACCATTGTCATCGACACTAAAAATAAAGAATGAAAATGTTAAGGATTTCTAAAAAAAATATATATTTGGCCAAATTCGGTACCAATGAAATCCTTTTTCCTGATTACTTTTTTTCTGCTTTCGGCGCACTTCGCTGGTGCGCAATCGGCTGATTATAACGTTTTATTCCTTTCCGACAGCCTCAAACAAAACGCCAACGCCGTCGTGCGATTGGATCAGGTCGACATCGCAATCGCTTCACAGCGCGACATGACCACGACCACCAAACGCGTCATCACCGTTTTCAATGAAAAAGGGCTCGCCGCGATCGATGGTTATGCCGATTACAGCAAACGAAAGTCGGTGAACGGCATCCATGCAACCGTTTACGATGCCTTGGGGAAAGAGATCAAACGCATCAAGCGCAAAGATTTCAAGGATGTGAGCGCTTCTGCGGGCTGGACATTCTATTCGGACGACCGGTTCCTTTACCTTGATTATACGCCCGTCAAATACCCGTTTACGATTGTCTTCGAATGCGAAACCCAAACCTCGAACACCGCGTTCATCCGGCCTTGGGTGCCGATTACGGATTTTTACACCGGCGTGGAAAAAAGCGTGATCAACATACATTTCCCTGCCACGTTGGGATTTCGGAAAAAGGAATTCAATTTCCCGGGATTCAAGATTGCCCAATCGGCAGAAACGGCAACGAGCATCACTTACACCGCAACCGATATTCCGGCGCAAAAGCCAGAAGATTTCTGTCCCGATTACCACCAGGTTTTTCCGAAGGTGATTTTCGGATTGGAGCGTTTCAACCTCGAAGGCGTTGATGGTTCGGCCAAGACGTGGAACGATTTCGGGCAATGGTATTCGCAGAAAATACTGGCTGGCACCGATGTTTTGCCCGAAGCGACCGTTTCCAAAATGAAAAACCTCGTCGGCAACGAAACCGATCCGCTCAAAAAAGCGCGCCTCATTTACAATTATGTCCAACAGAAATCACGCTATGTCGCCATCATGGTCGGGATTGGCGGATGGAAACCGATGCCCGCCGCCGATGTCGATCGTTTGGGTTATGGCGATTGCAAGGCGCTCACGAATTACACCAAGGCGCTTCTCGAGGCCGTGGGCGTAACGTCTTATTACACGATCGTTTATGGCGACCGCGACATCACGAATATCGAGGCCGATTTTGTCTCGATGCAAGGCAACCACGTGATTCTGGCCATTCCCGATGGCAAAAATTATGTGTGGCTGGAATGCACGAGCCAGGATGCGCCGTTTGGTTTTCAGGCCAAATTTACCGACGACCGCAATGTGCTCGTCATCAAACCCGATGGCGCCGAAATCGTGCGGACCAAAATCTACAACGATAAGATCAATGCGCAAGTCAGCAAAGGCCGTTATGCGATTTCAGAAAAGGGCGCGTTTTCGGGCAGCATCGCGATGACAACAGAAGGTTCGCAATACCGCTACGAAATCGAAGCCAAGCCGCCGACAGAAAAAGAAGCGCATTACAAAGAATATTGGGACAACATCGGCAACCTCAAGATCAAGAAATCGAGTTTCGCGAACGACCGCGAGAAGGTCAGCTTCACTGAAAACCTCGAACTCGAAGCAGAGAATTACGGCAGTTTTTCGGGCAGCCGGATGATGTTTGCCATCAATGCCTACAATCCGAATGGCGTCAATGCCAAAAGGGTCAGGAACCGCAAGACGCCGTTTGAGATCGCAAGGGGCAGTTATGACGAAGACGAAATCACGGTCGAATTGCCGCCCGGTTTCGCGATTGAGGCGCTTCCGAAGAATTTCGAATTGTCGGGAAAATACGGCGATTACAAAACCGAACTCGTTCAGGCCGACGACCGTCACCTGGTTTACAAACGTTCGTTTCTCGTCAAGAAAGGCTTGTATCCCAACAAGGAATATGAAGATTTCCGCCAATTTATGGAACAAGTTTCGCGCAACGACAACGCCAAGATCGTATTAATCAAAAACCAATAAACATGACTTTGAAACACACACTTATTGTTTTGCTGGCGGCTTTTGCGGCTGTGGGGACCAACGCCCAGAAGTTCGAACTGGGAAAAGTGAGCCTCGCCGAATTGGAAGAAAAAGCCCACCCGAAAGACCCATCGGCGGCGGCGGCAGTCTTGTTTGAAAAAGGGGAAGTCAAAATCACCTATTCGGAATCGGAAGGTTTCGTCATGTTTACCGAAGTCAAGGCCCGCATTAAGATTTACAAAAAAGAAGGGTATGAAGAGGCCAGCAAAAGTGTGGCGTATTACCTGCCGGCAAACCAAAGGGAAAGCGTCAAGTTTGATAATGCGGTGACGTACAATCTCGTGAACGGCGAAATCGTAAAATCGAAACTCAAAAGCGACGGAGAATTTGACGAAGAGACCAATCGGTATTGGGGGCGCAAAAAGATTACGATGCCTGCGGTCAAAGAAGGTTCGGTGATCGAATATTCGTACCGACTCAAATCCCCGAATTTTGAAAAGATCAGGGATTGGCAGTTTCAGCGCGACATCCCGGTCAATTATTCCGAATTCAAGATGTACATTCCGGAATATTTCATTTACAATTCGAGCCAGAAAGGATTTATTTTTCCGACGGTTACTTCGAACAAAATTTCGAAATCGATTGTGTTCAACAACAAAGAGCGCGTTACAAACGGATACGTCACGTCGACCAGTTTCTCCCAGGACAAGATCGATTACCTCGAAACGCAAACGACCTATCTCGCGCAGCATTTGCCTGCGATGAACGACGAAAGTTATGTGAACAACATCGACAATTATACGTCGAGCGTCAACTTCGAACTGTCGATGGTCAAGTTTCCGAATTCGCCGGTCAAAAGCTATTCGAGCGATTGGGAAAGTGTCACCAAGACGATTTACAAATTTGATGATTTCGGGCCTGAACTGGGCAAGACGGGTTATTTTGAATCGGAAATCGATCAGTTGCTCCAAACTGCGCAAACCCAGGATGCGCGTATTTTCGCCATTTTCAATTACGTCAAATCGAATGTAACGTGGAACCAATATTATGGCTACTCGTGCCACGACGGCGTCAAAAAAGCATTCAAGGACAAAACGGGCAATGTGGCGGAAATCAACCTGATGCTGACCGCGATGCTGCGTTACGCCGGATTCAATGCCAATCCGGTGCTCATCAGTACCCGATCGAACGGCATCGCGCTGTTTCCGAATACGACGGCGTTCAATTCGGTCATTGCCGCGATCGAACTCGACAACGGATTGGTATTGCTCGATGCGACGGAGAAATTTTCATTGCCGAACATGCTTCCGTTGCGCGATCTGAACTGGTACGGCCGATTGATCCGCAAGGACGGCACTTCGACGCAAATCGATCTGATGGAAAAAAACCTGTCGCGCGAAGTCACTTTTATGAATTACGCCATCAAATCTGACGGTTCGATCGAAGGGAAAATCCGCAACCAATTCAATGATCACCAGGCGTTGGGATTCAGGCAGAAATACACCAGCCAGGCAAAAGATTCGTACCTCGAGTCGCTCGAAAACAACAATAACAACATTGAAATCAACGATTACACGCGCGAAAACGAACTCGATTTGTCGAAGCCTGTCGTCGAGAGCTATACGTTCAGGGACAATAAGATGACCGAAATCATCAACAACAAAATCTACATCACGCCGCTGTTGTTCCTGACCGATACCGAAAATCCGTTCAAGCAGGAAAAGCGCGAATATCCGGTGGATTTCGGTTACCCAATCCAGAACAAATACACGATCAACATCGACATTCCCGAAGGTTACACAATCGAGTCGATGCCCAAGCCGTTGAATTTGTCTACGGGCGATCAGATCGGCGCTTTCAAATACATGATTGGCTCGACGGGCAACAAGATCCAGGTTTCGGTGACGACCGACATCAATACGGCCATTGTTCCGGCCGACTACTATGAGGTGATCAAGGAATTTTACCAGAAAATGATCGAGCAGCAGAATGAAAAAATTGTTCTGGTAAAAGTTTAATATGAGAAAGCATGTTTTTTTATGGGTGGGAATGGTGGCCTTTCAAACCAATGCCCAAAAATTCGAACCCAAGGCGGTGACTGTCGCCGATTTGCAACAGCAGGTGCATCCGCTCGACAAAACCTCGTCGGCTGCCATTTTGTATAAGGTGGGCGACTGCAACATCAGTTTCCTCGGGAATGGTTTCCAGACCAAGTACCAGGTCAAGATGCGCCTTAAGATTTATGACAAGAAAGGATACGAGTGGGCCACGCAAAGTGTTTATTTTTCTTCGGGCGGACGCGGAGCATCGGTAGATTTTGACGATGTGATTACCTACAACCTCGTCGACGGAAAAATCGTCAAGACTCCAATCACCAAAGACGGCATTTTCGAAGAAAAGGTAACCAAATACAGGAGCCAGAAAAAATTGCAATTCCCCAATGTAAAGGAAGGCTCCATCCTGGAAATGACTTACACCATCAACATGATGGGTCTCGGGACACCGCCAAAATGGACGTTCCAATCGAAAATTCCGGTCGATTATGCAGAGTTCAACACACACATTCCGGAATACCTGATCTACAATACGAGCCAGAAAGGTTTCGTTTTCCCCAAAGTCACCAAAAAGCAAGTGCAACGTTCGGGCGGTTATGAAGAAACGGTAACGACCTACAAGGCCGAAAACATGCCCGCCATGAAAGACGAGGCTTTCGTGACCAACATCGACAATTATACTTCGGGTATCGGCCATGAGCTATCTGCCGTGCAATTGCCGATGCGTTATGCGGGATACTATACGGAAAAAGTAGCCAGCGACTGGAATACCATTGCCCAAAGGTTGTACGAGCACGAGGATTTTGGCGGCGAAGTCAAAAAGAACGGCTATTACGAGAAACAGGTGGACTCGATTGTCAAAGGACTGACAGGCCGCAACGAGATCATCAGTGCAGTGTTCGGTTTCGTGCAATCTAAGGTGAAGTGGAACAACCACTATGGCCTTGCGTGCGAAAACGGGGTCAAACGGGCCTTCAAGGAAAAAACAGGCAACGTGGCCGACATCAATCTGATGCTCACGGCTATGCTGCGGCATCTCGAAATCGAGGCCAGTCCGGTATTGGTCAGTACCAGGAACAACGGCATTGTTTATTTCCCCAGTATCGACAATTTTGACTACCTCATTGTGGGGGTGCAAACCCCAACGGGTTACGTTTTGCTCGACGCGACCGGTGAATTTTCATTGCCAGATCTGCTTCCGATGCGTGATTTGAACTGGTTCGGGCGACTGATCAGGGAAAACGGGACATCCGAACAAATCGACCTGATTCCGACTGCGCTGTCGAAAGAGAATACTTTCCTGACCGCGACGGTTCAGGCCGACGGTGTGGTTTCGGGCAAAATAAAAAAGCAATACACCGATTACACGGCCCTCGATTTCCGCGAAAAGAATAAAGACATTGCGCAGGAAACTTTTCTGGAATCACTCGAAGCTGCGCTCGACAATGCCATCGTAGACAATTATCAGCGCGAAAATGAGAAAGATCCTTCCAAGGTGCTGACGGAAACCTACAGCTTCAAGGATTCGCACACTAGCGAGCTGATCAATGATAAATTGTACATTTCGCCGTTGCTTTTTTTGCGCATGAAAGACAATCCGTTCAAGCAGGAAAAGCGCGAATATCCGATAGATTTTGGCTTTCCGACACAGAAAAGGATCAACGCGACCATACAGATTCCAGAAGGGTATGCCATCGAATCGATGCCTGAAAATATGAGTCTCGAAACGGAAAACGGTGTCGGAACGTTCAAATTCATCCTGGTCAACCAGGGCTCGAGCATCCAGCTTACGGCGGTTGTTGAAGTGAAAGCCGCTCTGGTTTCGGCCGAACATTACACCTTGTTCAAAGCATTTTACCAGCAGATGGTCGAAAAGCAGAATGAGAAAATCATTTTGGCAAAAAAATAAATCCATGAAAAGAATATTTTTCGTTCTTGTATTGTTCGCCATCCAATTGCACGCCCAAAAAAAGAATCGGGCAAAGTCTCGATAGCCGATCTGTAGGAAAAATATTATCCTGGTGATCGGCCGTTGCGGCCATTGTTTACAACAAGGTCAAAACGACGTTCAAATATGACAATGGCAAAGGTTTTACTGCGGTTCACGAGTATGAAATGCGCATCAAGATTTACAAACCTGAAGGATTGGCATGGGCCAATTTCGAAGTGCCTTATTGCGTCGGGTACAAAAATATATTGGATGACCGCATCAAATTTTCAAACGGAACCACCTACAACCTCGAAAACGGCGCCATTGCAAAAACCAAGCGCAACAGCGAAGGGACTTTCACGAAAGGCCTCAATGAATTTTGGAATTTGGCGTCGATCACGATGCCCAACGCCAAATCAATTGTCATCCGAATGGGGCAAAATCGAAATCCGCGAATGTGCCATGGAAAATGCAACCGAACTGGCCAAACCCGTCACCGAAACGGTTTCATTTGTTTCAGACGACCATTCGGAAATCATCGGCGACAGGATGCATGTGGATCCGATGCTTTTCTTTGCCGATCAAAAAAAACCATTCTTGTTGGAAACGCGCAACCTGCCGATGCATTTCGGTTATCCCAAACAGCACAAATACAACATCAACCTCGAAATTCCGGAAGGTTCTGCCATAGAGTCATTGCCCAAGCCGATCAGTATTTCGACGGGCGAAAACGTCGGGAATTTTTCGTTCAACATCCTTCAGAGCGGAAATAAAATTCAGCTGACGGTAACGCAGGAGAACAATGCAACCTTGGTTTCGGCCAATTTTTATGAAGCCATGCGGGAATTTTACCGCAAGATGATCGAAAAGGAACACGAAAAAATTGTACTCAAAAAGGCCTAAAAATGCTACTTTTGTGGGATACAAAAAGCAAAAGACATGGACCTTAAAAATGCCCAACTAGAAGTAGACCATTGGATCAAAAGCCACGGCGTGCGCTATTTCAACGAATTGACGAATATGGCGCAGCTTACCGAAGAAGTCGGTGAAGTGGCCCGCATCATCGCACGCCGTTATGGCGAACAATCCGAAAAGGAAAGCGACAAGGACAAAGATTTGGGTGAAGAACTCGCCGATGTCGTTTTTGTGGTTTTGTGCCTGGCAAACCAAACAGGCGTAGACCTGCAGGCGGCTTTCGACAAGAAAATGGAGGTTAAGACGAAGCGCGACCATGACCGTCATCACAACAATGAAAAGCTTAAATAATTATGAATTATGAATTATGAATTATGAATTATGAATTATGAATTATGAATTATGATTTTGTATATTCATCAATCGGGGCTATGGTTTGCGAAGCCGAATTCGCTGAAAGCAAACTTGATTTCATCCATAAATTAGCAATAGCACAAAAAGAAGCCAACGAATCTGATTATTGGATCGCTTTATTATTTCAATCCGGATATTTGGATTCATCCCATTTTACATCGTTAACAAGAGGTATTGCAGAGATTAGATGAATTCTTAGTGCTATCATACTCACAACAAAACGAAGAATCGGAAAATCATGAACATCAACCTCCATTTACCATTTACAATTCAGAATTCACCATTTATTCAAATTACCGGGTCGAAATCAGAAACCAATCGGCTGCTGTTATTGCAAGCCTTGTATCCAAACCTGACCTTGCAAAACGCGTCCAATTCAGACGATTCCGAAGTGATGCGAAAAGCACTCTCGGGAAATGATTCCACGATTGATATCCACCACGCCGGAACGGCCATGCGGTTCCTGACCGCCTTCTTTGCGGTACAGCAAAACCGCGAAATCACCTTGACCGGCTCTGCGCGCATGAAGGAACGCCCGATCAAAATTCTCGTCGATGCGTTGCGCGAACTCGGCGCCGATATCGCTTACACCGAAAATGAAGGATTTCCGCCGCTCAAAATCAAAGGCAGGAAATTATCCGAGAGCCGGATTTCGCTTCCCGCAGATGTGAGCAGCCAATACATTTCGGCGTTGCTGCTCATCGCGCCAAAACTCGAAAACGGGCTCGAATTAAGGCTTGAAGGCAAAATCACCTCGATCCCTTACATCCAGATGACATTGGCCTTGCTCGATCAAATTGGCATTAAAACGTCGTTCATCGGGAATGTAATTAAGGTCAAGCCCCAAGCTGAAATCCAAACAAAAACCATAGTCGTAGAATCCGATTGGTCGTCGGCGTCGTATTTTTATTCAATCGTCGCACTGTCGAATGTTGGAACCGAAATCGCCTTGTCGAGCTACCAAAAAGACAGCCTGCAAGGCGACAGCGCATTGGCGGAAATCTATAAAAGTTTCGGCGTGGAAACCGTTTTTGGAGACCATCAGATTGTTCTTCGGAAATCAGGCCCGAATCAGTCGCCGATAACATCCCATCTGAACAACACACCCGATATCGCACAAACGATTGCCGTTACTTGTTTCGGGCTCGGACTCGAATGCCATCTCACCGGATTGCACACGCTCAAGATCAAGGAAACCGACCGGCTCGAGGCATTGCAAACCGAACTGTCAAAACTCGGTGCCCGCATTTCCGTGACCAATGACAGCCTGACCTTAAAATCTTCCGAAACGATACATCCGAACATCAAGATCGCTACCTACAACGACCACCGCATGGCCATGGCGTTCGCACCGCTGGCGTTGAGAGTTCCGATTGTCATCGAAAATGCCGAAGTCGTCTCGAAATCGTTCCCGGATTTTTGGACCGATCTGCAAAAAAAACTCGGCTTCGAAATAAAAACGGTGTAAGGTTTCGAGCAAACTCAGCTACTCAGGTGCCCAGGTGCCCAGCCACTCAAAAATAAACCCCAAAACACTTGACAACGCCGCTCCCACAATCGTATATTTGCAGCACTTAAAAAAGATACATGAAATTATCTCACTTCAATTTTAATTTACCCAAAGAACTTCTCGCAGAATTCCCAGCCGAAAACCGGGACGAGTCACGCCTAATGGTCATTCACCGCGACACCAAAAAAATCGAACACCGCATGTTCAAGGACATCATCGAGTATTTTGACGATGGCGACGTGTTGGTTTTGAACAACACCAAAGTTTTTCCGGCGCGTTTGTACGGAAACAAGGAAAAGACCGGCGCAAGGATCGAAGTGTTCTTGCTGCGCGAACTCAACTCTGAGCAACGCCTGTGGGACGTTTTGGTCGATCCGGCGCGTAAAATCAGGATTGGAAATAAATTGTATTTCGGCGACGACGATTCACTCGTTGCGGAAGTCATCGACAACACGACCTCACGCGGTAGAACGCTGCGTTTCCTTTACGACGGCTCGTACGAAGAATTCAGGAATAAACTGACCGAACTCGGTGAAACGCCGATTCCAAAATACATCAACCGCGAAGTCACACCCGAAGACGCCGATCGTTACCAAACGATTTACGCCAAGGAAGAAGGCGCTGTGGCTGCCCCGACCGCCGGTTTGCACTTTTCGAAACACTTGCTCAAAAGGCTTGAGATCAAAGGCGTGAACTTTGCCGAAATCACTTTGCACGTCGGCCTCGGAACATTCAATCCGGTTGAAGTCGAAGATTTGTCCAAGCACAAAATGGATTCCGAAGAACTTGTCATCACGCAGGAAGCGTGCGATACCGTCAACAACGCCAAAGCCAAACGCAAGAAAGTATGTGCCGTAGGGACGACCTCGATGCGCGCGATCGAAAGCTCGGTCTCGTCCAGCAAATTGCTCAATCCATACGAAGGCTGGACGAACAAATTCATTTTCCCGCCGCACGATTTTTCGGTGGCCAATTGCATGATCACGAATTTCCACACGCCGAAATCGACATTGCTCATGATGGTTTCCGCCTTCACCGGCCACGACCTCATGAAAAAAGCCTACGAGGAAGCGATCAAGGAAAACTATAAATTTTACTCTTACGGCGACGCGATGTTGATTTTGTAAGTTTAAAAAGCACAACGAAAAATCCCACCAGCAATGATGGGATTTTTTTTTGGGCGTGCCACCGCTTCCGCAGGCTACAGCGCTGTCAGGCTTTCCGCTTCAAGTCCTCGCCATTCGTTCCTCACGGCTGTGGGCTTTCCGCTTCAATCCTTCACGCAAACACACCGGCATTCACATATCACTTCGGATCGTGGGCTTTTTAACTCGAAAATTGCAGCTTCACTTTGGCTACCACTTTGCCCGTTTCGGCTACTTTGAAAAGAGGTCAATCGAGGACCTTTGTATTGTAATTTAAAACATGCAATATGAAAACGATTTTTATCACAGGCGCTTCCTCCGGTTTGGGAAAAGCCACCGCCCAATTGTTCCATTCGAAAGGCTGGCAGGTCATCGCGACAATGCGAAATCCACAAAAAGAAACCGAATGGTCGCAATTGAAAAACGCCGTGCTTTTGCCGCTCGACGTGACGAACAAGTCGCAAATTGAAGCGACAATCCGGCAAGCGATAAACGCCCATCCCATAGACGTCGTGTTCAACAATGCGGGTTATGGTTTGGTTGGCGCGCTCGAATCGTATTCGGATGAGCAGATCACGCGCCAGATTGAAACCAATCTGACGGGCGTTTTGCGCGTCATGCAAGCGTTCATCCCGTATTTCAAGCAACAGCGGAACGGGCTTTTCATTGCGACGACATCAGTTTGCGGGTTTTCCTCGAATCCGTTGTCTCCGGTTTACAACGCGACCAAATGGGCTTTGGAAGGATTCAGCGAAAGCATTTCATATGACTTGGCGGCGTTCAATATTGGTGTCAAAACCATTGCGCCGGGCGGCATCAAAAGTAATTTCATGGGCGGGATGGAGGTGCGCATCGACCCCGATTACGAAACACTCAATGCACAAATGGGCAAACTTTTTTCCGACGGCACGCTCATCGAATTCACCGATCCCGAAGCAATCGCCGCCGTAGTGTATGAAGCCGCAACCGACGGCAAGGATATTTTGCGCTACCACGCCGGAAACGATTCCATAAGAATCGCCCAACAACGCGCCGCCGTCGGAAACGAAAATTTCCGGATTGCGTTGCGCGAAAAATTGCACCTTTCCGCACCCCGATTAAAGTAATTTCCTGTGTAAATTTGTAAGATGAAAAAGGGAAAAGAGATTCCGCAGACCTTCGCATCCATTTCGGCATTGCACCGCGCCTTGGGATTGCCCAAACCGATGCATCCGTTGGTGAGCCTCGTCGATTATGCGCACATCACGACTCCGGCTGGTGAACTTCCAAAAAATTTGCTGTTTCCGTTCTACAAGATATCCTACAAGAAAAACCTGCAGGGAAAAATAAGATACGGCCAGCATGACTATGATTTCGACGAAGGCGGCATTTCGTTTACGGCGCCCAACCAGATTATCGCTGCCGCCGAAGATGAGAAAGATTATTCTGGTTACACATTATTGATCCATCCTGATTTTCTGCGGCCTTATCCGCTGGCCAAAACGATCCGCAATTACGGTTTCTTTTCGTATGCGGCCAACGAGGCCTTGTATTTGTCGGATAAGGAAAAGACAACGGTTTCCGAGGTTTTCGAACACATCCTACAGGAACTCGACGGCAACATCGACCATTTCAGCCAGGACGTAATCGTCGCGCACATCGAAGTGCTGATCCATTACAGCAACCGTTTTTACAACCGCCAATTCCTGACCCGAAAAGCCGCCAATCACGACATTTTGACGCAAATGGAAACGTTGCTCGAGCACTATTTCAACGACGAAAAAGCGTTGCTGCAAGGTTTGCCGACCGTTCAATACCTCGCCGATCGGTTGCAGTTGTCTCCGCATTATTTGGGCGACATGCTGCGTTCGCTCACCGGACAAAATACGCAACAGCACATCCATGAAAAATTGATCGAACGCGCCAAGGAATTCCTCGCTTCCGACCAATTGACCGTGGCCGAAGTAGCGTACCGGCTGGGTTTCGAACATCCGCAATCGTTCCATAAAATCTTCAAGAAGAAAACCAACGTCACACCGCTCGCATTCAAACAATCCTTTCAACACAATTAATATGTCCTATTGCTCTTACATTCCGACGATGCAGCCCGAAGCCCGAAAAGCATTGCACCAAAATTACCACGACAACCACTACGGATTTCCGATCCACAACGACGACGAATTGTTCGGCAGATTGATCATGGAAATCAACCAGGCCGGCCTGAGCTGGGAAACGATCCTCAAAAAAGAAGCGTCGTTCCGAAATGCCTATGATGATTTCAGCATCCAAAAAGTCGCCGCCTACACCGAGAAAGACCGCGAAAGATTGCTCAACGATGCCGGCATCATCCGGAACAAATTGAAGGTCAACGCTGCCATCGAGAACGCCAAAACCATCATTGGTTTGCAAAGTGAATTCGGCTCGTTCGAGAAATGGCTCGAGCACCACCATCCCAAGACCAAGGCCGAATGGATCAAGCTGTTCAAGAAGACGTTCAAATTCACGGGCGGCGAGATCGTAGGAGAATTCCTGATGAGCATCGGTTTTTTGCCCGGCGCGCACGATGAAAGCTGTCCCGTAAATGCATTGATCAACAAGCAAAACCCGATGTGGCGCAATCGCTAACGCGGGCGGATTCTTCCAAACAATATTTTTATACGTTGCCAGCGCGACACCTCAAACACCACAACGCCAGAAACTTTGTTCTCTTTGCTGAAATCTTTGCATCCTTTGCGGTAAACGTTTATTTTTGTGCAAACAACAACAAACAAAATGACCTTCCAAAATACCAAAGATTTCGCGCGCGCACTCGATGCACAAGACGCGCTCGCGAAATACAGAAACGAATTCATCTTTCCCAAAGTCAACGGCAAAAATGTCATTTACTTCACCGGAAACTCACTCGGACTGCAACCCAAACGCACCAAGGCATACGTAGACGAAGTCATGGACGATTGGGCAAACCTCGCCGTCGAAGGCCACTTTTACGCTGAAAAACCGTGGTGGGATTACCACGAACGATTCGCCGGGCCGCTCAGTAAAATCGTCGGGGCGAAACCTTCCGAGGTGACCGTCATGAACACGCTCACGATCAACCTGCATCTGCTTATGGTTTCGTTTTACAAACCCGAAGGCAAACGGTACAAGATCCTGTGTGAAGCAAAGGCATTTCCCAGCGACCAATACATGATCCAGTCGCAGGTGCGCCACCATGGCTACGATATCAGCGATGGCATTGTCGAGATCCAACGCCGCGAAGGCGAGCACAACATTCGTCTCGAAGACGTGCTGGCCAAGATCGATGAAGTCGGCGAAGAACTCGCATTGGTCCTGATCGGCGGCGTCAATTATTACACGGGACAGGTTTTCGATATCGAAAAAATCACCAAGGCCGGACACGATGTCGGAGCCAAAGTAGGCTGGGATCTTGCGCATGCCGCCGGAAACATCAAACTCCAGTTGCACGATTGGAACGTCGATTTTGCGGCATGGTGCAGTTACAAATACATGAACTCGGGCCCCGGAAATGCATCGGGTTGCTTCGTACACGAAAAACACCACGGCAACAAGGATTTGGTTCGTTTTGCGGGTTGGTGGGGACACAACAAGGAACGCCGTTTCAAGATGGAACCCGAATTCGATCCGGTGCACGGCGCCGACGGCTGGCAGGTTTCAAACCTTCCGATCTTGTCGCTCGCGCCTTACCTCGCATCGGTTGAAATGTTTGCCGAAATCGGGATGGATGCGCTGATCGAAAAACGCGATAAAATCACGGCTTACCTTGAATTCATCCTCAATGAAATCGACAAGGAAGTCGACAGTACGTTTGAAATCATCACGCCATCAGAACCCAAAGACCGCGCCTCGCAACTGTCGGTTTTCCTGCATGGCGAAGGCCGCGCGCTGTTCGAATACCTCATGAAAAACGGCGTCATCACCGATTGGCGCGAACCTAATGTGATTCGCCTCGCGCCCGTGCCGCTGTATTGTTCGTACGAAGACATGTACGATTTCGGGCAAATCCTCAAACAAGGAATCCTTTCGCGTTGAATAAAAAAAGTCCGTTGCAAAACGGACTTTTTCATTTGTAAAATTTGATTATTTCTTGAGAATCCCTTTTGATTGCATGCCGCTTTCGGAAGTAATTTTCAATACGTATTTTCCGCTTGGCAAACCGGAAGTCGACAACTGTGTCTCTTTGGCGTTGAGCCCGTTTTGATGCAGGACTTGCTGACCGAGTAAATTGTACAGCGCAATTTCTGAAATCATCTCTTTGCCCGAAATGTTCAAGACATCATCTGCCGGATTCGGGTAAATGGCGAAATCATTTTTGGTGAAATTTTTAGTGCCCAACAATTCGGACAATGTCACCGTCACCGTCCATGTTCCGGCCACGACACGGTTGTAATCGGTATTGCAATCGCTGCTGCCGTAGGTACGCCAGGCGCGCAATTCGAATTCGACGTTTCCGGTCGCGCCATCGGCAATATTGAGCCCGCTTCTGTCGTAGCTGTACGTTCCCGTAGTTCCGCCCACGCCGGCCGTTACATCAGTTTCCATCATTCCGGTCGTGTTGCACACCAAAACCGAGCGTTGTTCCGACATCCAGCCGTTGAGTGCCGTCTGCATGTCATACGAAGTGGCGACCGAGGTGATTTCAAATCCGGCAGGAACAGTTACCGTTACCGTTCCGGGACAAGTTGTCGTCGAGTTGAGGTCTACGAAATCAGCATACAAAGTCGGAATGTCGTTCGGATTCGTCACATCGATCTGGCCTGTCGTAAAACAAACCGGCCCGTTCCAGGTGCCATTTTCGGTTCCGCAATTCGAACGGATCCATACGCAATAAGTGGTTCCGATGACCAATCCAGTGAGGTTCGCAGTGGTAACTCCGGCTGAAACGCTTCCCGTTGGCGTAGTGGCCGGAACTGGATTGACTTGGCTCGACGAAAGATAATATTGATAACCACTCGCGGGTGCTATGACGGGACTGGTCCAGTTGACGGTTGCCGAAACATTCGTAACCGCACTGATTGTTACATCATTTGGAGACGGGCAGGTGCCCAGTGCTTTGGCGCTCACCGCCATAACATTGATGACCGCTTCCGCAATTGACGTTTTGACGAAATCGATACTGGTGATGGTTTTGGTCTGGTTTTCGGGAAGGATTGCAATTTGGTATTGGTAGAAGCGCGGATCGCCCAATGGATTTTCAACCAAATCGGTAGCGCGGCCCACACGTCCGAACCCAGAAGTCACTACCGGTAAATCGTCGCTAAAGAACCAATCGGGAATAACGCCCGCTGGAATCGCCTGAGTGGAATTATCAGAGAAATGGATTGTGCCGCCCAAAGCACCATCCCCATTGCCGCAGGCTGCAAGCACATAAATAGCTGTTGCAGAAACGGGATTGCCGATGGTAAATTGTCCCATGTCGGACTCAAATTCCAAACGCAGCGAATTGTCGCCCGAAAACGGCGCCAATTGGTAATTCAAACCGGGCATTGCGTCATTCAAAATTACGCCGGTCGGATTGAGGCCGAAAGGATTGGTCGGATCTGCAACTGATAATTGATAATCGGAACTCAATAACACAAACTCGAACGAATCGAAAGAGTTGGTCGTGGAAAGTAACGCAGGCCCGACGCCATTGGCGATCACATCGGTATTGTAGCCTGATGTAACTTGCAAAGCCACGTAATCCTGCGCTTGCAGTTGGTTAAAAAAAGCAAATGCGAATGCAAAAAGTAGATTTTTTTTCATTATTTGTTGGTTTAGTTAGACGTTGATTGTAAAAAAGTTAGGGTTGCTTTTTGTATTAAGCTGCATAAAAATACAGTTTTTTATGACACAAAAAGAGGTGCCAAATAAATATTAAGAAATCGCCATTTTGAAGGGTGTTACCGATATAATTCCTAATTTTGCGGCTCATTAAAAAGATAATTTCAATGTTTGATTTGACGAAACAGGAAAAAATAAACACGTTCGATCCCTCGCAGCCGGGATTGGCCGACCAAAGTATTTTCGGGTTGCCATTCACGGCCCAGGAAAGCGAAATCATCATCATTCCCGTACCTTGGGAAGTCACGGTGAGCTATGGTGCCGGAGCGTCTGAAGGTCCCGAAGCGATCCTGGATGCGTCGTTCCAGGTCGATTTGCACCACCAGGAATTTCCCGAATTGTGGAAATTGGGGATGTTCCTCGATTTGAACGAACAAACGTTGAAATGGAACGAAGACAGCACCAAATACAAAGAACTCGCGCAGCCGATCATTGAAGCGCTCGAAGCTGGCGAAACGATTGCCGACAATGCGTCGCTGCAATCCGATTTGGATGCGATCAATAAAGTGTGCCGCGAATTGCACGACGAGGTGCGCGAACGTACGTTGTTCTGGATGCGGCAAGGCAAGAAAGTCGCGCTTTTGGGCGGCGACCATTCAACGCCATTGGGTTATTATGAGGCGCTCGCGACACAGCACGACAATTTCGGGATTTTGCATCTCGATGCGCACATGGATTTGCGGATTGCGTATGAAGGGTTTGAATATTCGCATGCATCGATCATGTACAATGCGCTCAAAATTCCGCAGATTTCGAAGATCGTACAGGTTGGGATACGCGATTTCTGCGAACAGGAAGTGAACGTGGCGATGAAAGACCGCGTCGTCGTTCACACCGACATGGATCTCAAAGCCGAAACTTATACCGGAACAACCTGGGAACAGCAATGCGCAAACATCATCGCGGCGTTGCCACAAAAAGTCACGATCAGTTTTGACATCGATGGGATGTATCCTTGGTATTGCCCCAATACGGGAACGCCGGTTCCGGGCGGATTCTCGTTTGAGCAGGCGGCTTATTTATTGAGCAAACTCGCGTCGAGCGGAAAAGAGATCATCGGGTTTGACTTGGTTGAGGTCGCGCCCGGCGAAGACGATTGGGACGGCAATGTGGGCGCACGGATGTTGTTTCACATGTGCGGCGTGCTGGCGAAAAACAATGGTTTGCCGGTAGGAGATAAGATCCGGTTTTAATAGAAAATAATCGGAAACGTTATGGCAGATTTGCTGTAAAAGACAGAAAAAGGCAGACATCATGTTCTGTCTTTTTTGTTTTGGAAACGGACGCCCGCGTGAAGGATGGAAGTGAAAAGCCCGCAGCGCAGCGAGGACTTGCAACGTACAGCCTGACCCGCAGGGGCACGCCCAACGCTTCGTAATAATTCCTTAATCTTGACCGATTCTATATAATATTACTTAATTTTGCCCAACTTTAGAATGTTTCGGGATGCAGAAATCGCTTAAAATTGCCGTTGTCGGCTCCGGACTTGTCGGATCGCTGCTCGGTATTTACCTCAGGAAAGCCGGCCATACGGTGCACATTTACGACCGCAGCCCCGACATCAGGACGATACAATTTTCTGGGCGTTCGATCAATCTGGCGATGTCAGACCGCGGCTGGAAAGCGCTCGACGGGGTAGGCGTAGGCGAAGAAGTTCGAAGCATCGCGATCCCGATGGACAAACGCGCCATCCACCTCAAGGACAAACTCAATTTCCAACATTACGGCAAAGAAGGCGAAAGCATTTATTCGATTTCGCGCGGCACGTTGAACCGCAAGATGATCGACCTGGCCGAAGACGCGGGCGCACAATTCTTTTTCAACCAAAAGATCTGGGATGTCGGGCTTTCCGATGCGACTTTGCACATTGGCGAAACCGAACGAGGCGAATGGAAAGAAGCCAAATACGACATGGTTTTTGGCGCCGACGGTGCGTTTTCACGGATCCGCCACCGCATGCAACGCCAAAGCATGTTCAATTATTCGCAGGAATTTTTGAATACGGGCTACAAGGAATTGAACATTCCGGCCAATGCCGACGGCACGCACAAACTCGATAAATACTCGTTCCACATTTGGCCGCGCGGCGAATACATGTTGATCGCGCTTCCGAATTTAGATGGCAGTTTCACGTGCACGCTGTTCATGCCGTTCGAAGGCGAGAATTCGTTTGCCGAACTCGACGACCGCAAAAAGGTCGAGGATTTCTTTGAGAAGAATTTTCCCGATTCGATCGATGTGATCCCGAAATTGGCCGAAGATTTCTTTAAAAACCCGACGAGTACGCTGGTTACGATGAAATGCTATCCGTGGACTTTTGAGGACAAGGTCGCTTTGATCGGCGACGCCTGCCACGCGATCGTGCCGTTTTACGGGCAAGGCATGAACGCCGGCTTTGAAGACATCACGATTTTATATGAATTGATCCAAAAACACGGCGACGACTGGAAAACGATTTTCGAACAATACCAAAGCACCCGCAAACCCAACGCCGATGCGATCGCCGAGCTGTCCTACCGCAATTTCATGGAAATGAGTTCAAAGACCGCCGACGAGAAATTCCTGCTGGCCAAACGCATCGAAAAACGATTTTCAGAAAAACACCCCGACAAGTGGTTGCCGTTGTACAGCCGCGTCACCTTCAGCCATCGCCCGTATTCAGAGGCGTTGGCGATTGGCGACAATCAAAAGGCCATCATGGACGAAGTCATGCAGTTGCCCAACATTGAAAATATTTGGGACAGCGAGTTGGTCGAGAACAAAATACTCGATTTGTTGAAGTAGTTTTTTAGAAGCCATTCCTGCTTTCCATTGCAATCTTTTACGGCCTCCGCTGCGCTTCGGCCGCAAAAGGATTTCCATTGCAATCCGGGCTAGGGGCTTGCACTTCGAAATTCGACATTCAAAAGAGGAATCATTTTTTTGAACCGCTGAACGCCGATTAACGAATAATGGATGATGAAATTGGGGAACTTCGATTAAGTTCTCAGTTTTTCTACCGGAATATTGTCTACCTTCTTATTTCCCGGCTTCAATAAAATCCGCAAAGTACTGTCGTTGCTGAAATAACTGAACATCCACTGGATGAAGATCAACAGTTTGTTCTTAAGGTTCAGGATCAGCATCAAATGCACGAACATCCACGTCAGCCACGCCAACCTGCCATGAAAATGGAATTTGGGCAAATCGACCACCGCTTTTCTTTTCCCTACCGTCGCCATCGAGCCTTTGTCGTGGTATTCGAATTCGGTTAAATTCCCGCCTTTCAACCGCGCCTTGAAATTTTTGGCGAGCACATCGGCCTGTTCGTTGGCGACTGCCGCCAATTGCGGATGCCCGTTCGGATATTTGGGCGTGGCCATCCACGAAATATCGCCAATCGCATAAATGCCGGGCAGTTTTTGAATTTCGCTGTGGCGGTCGACGATGAATCGGTTGCCGCGTGTCAGCGTTTCGTTTGGCATGCCTTCGAGCGAATTGCCGGTGACGCCCGCCGCCCAAATCAGATTGAGGCTTTCGATCGAACCGCCATCCTGAAGTTGGACTGTTTTTCCGTCGTAATCGCTCACGATCGTACTCGTTTTGACGATGACGCCCAGGTCTTCGAGGTATTTTTTGGACCATTTGCGCGAATCGTCGCTCATCGGATTGAGCGTGAACGGCGTGCCTTCGAGCAGGTAAATCGTCAGTTTCGAGAAATCCTTGTCGGGATAATCTTTGGGAAGAATGTTCTTTTTCATTTCGGCCAAGGCACCGGCGAGCTCAACACCGGTCGGACCGCCGCCTACGATGACGAAATTCATGAGCGGCTGCAAATCGGCTGTATTCACAGTCAGTGCGTCTTCAAACGTCTGCAAGATCCGGTTGCGCAATTGGATCGCTTCCGGCACCGATTTCATCGGAAACGAGAATTTTTCAATCTGCTCATTTCCGAAATAATTGGTCGTCGCGCCAAAAGCGATCACGAGGTAATCGAAATCGAAATCGGCAATAGAAGTATGCAGTTTTTTAATTTGCGTGTCGACCGAAATCACTTCCGCAATGCGGATGCGCACATTTTTAGAATGCTGGAACACTTTCCGTAAAGGAAACGAAATACTGGCCGGCTCGAGCCTTGCGGTCGCCACCTGGTACATGAGTGGCTGAAATTGGTGGTAATTGTTCTTGTCGATTAATAAGACGTCGTACTGGGTGTTTTCGAGGTGTTGGGCAAGACGTAATCCGGAGAATCCGGCCCCAACGATGATGATGCGTTTTCGTGCTTCCATAGTGTTAAAGTTAGCACTATAAAGGTACGGCGCAAAAGCGATTTATGCTTCCCTATTAACGTTTTCTATAGAAAAAGCAGGGAGGCAAACGGCCAGGTATTCACACGGCTCATCGAATGGATTGGAATATTGCACACGTGCGTTCTTTTCGATCCTGATCGATTGTCCGGCTTCAAGAATGACGGTGTCGCCTTCGATGATGAATTGCTTTTTGCCTTTGATGATGTACGTGTATTCGTCAAAGGCCGGCGTTTGGAACGGTTCGCTCCAATGTGGCGGCGCAATCATGTGTGCGATGGAGATGTCAGGGTTGGCCGTTGTTGCCAATCCGTGGTGTTCTTCAATTAGTTTGCCGTCGTCGGTGGGCACGACAAATGGTGATTTCTGGATGAAATATTTCTTGCGCACGATTTTATTCTTTGATGATTTTCTCAGTTTTGGTTCCTTTTTCGGTTGCAATTTTGACGAAATAAATTCCTGACGCTTGTTTCGAAACATCGAATTGGACGGTGTTGCTGTTTTGCAAACCAGTTTCAATCAATCGGCCCATCACATCGTAAAGCTGGATCGATTTGATGTTGTCGTTGGCTGTAATCGTAAGTGCGTTTTTAACCGGATTCGGATGCAACGAAACCGAAGCATCTTCAAATTGATCGCGCGCCAACAGCTGGAATACACTTGTCGCCGTATTGGTCGTGATCGGGAAATTGTAATCGAAGAAAATATCGGCTTTGTTCGACACCGAATCGCCCGTTGTCAACGTATTTTTCGTTTTGATTTTGAATGCGACAAATCCGTGGCTCCAAGGTTCGTCGTCCTGCTCCGCCGGCAAGAGGATGCCTTCGAAAATGAATTCGACTTTATTGCCTGAAACCCTTGTCGTATGCGGGTGTGAGCTTCCAACGATCTGGAGCGAATTCATATCGAATTTCTCACTGTCGATATCATCTTTCACGACAATATTTTCGGCAACTGCCGTTCCCGAATTCTGGAACCGGACTACATAATGCAGGTAATCGCCAATTTTTTCCGGATCGATCCAATCGCCTTCGAGACACATTTTATCATTCGGATCATAGGAGCCCGCGACGGTTTGCGCCAATGCAAAAGTATTGTCGGCCGGCGTGTCATCTCCCGAAACCGGATTGATGGTCGCTGTAAAATTGAGGATGTCGCCCAAATTCACAGGCGGCGTTTCCTGCGGCGAATTGACATTGAGGACCACGTCGATGTACCGCGTTTCAAACGGCAACAGGTTTTCGTAATCCCAATTCAAATTATTCAAAGTTTGGCCGGCAAGCATCGGAGACGTCCAGGCCAAATCCAAAACGGCATCGTCGAAAGTAAAATTGATGTTTCCCGAAAGCACCTGATTGCCTTTGTTTTTGTAAATCAATCGGTAATGCGCATCGAAACCCGGGCGCGGTCCCTGGCTCGAAACGAGTATGATTTCAACATCGTTGTGGATGCCATTGGGCGTGATGCAGAAATCGGCGGTTTGATTCAAATTGTCATCGGTTTCAAAATTGACGATGGCCGAAGCCGGTGAAACGGTAAAATACGGATTTTCAAAATCCGGCGTAACGGTAAAATTTCCGGCCTGGGTAAAGAAAGTGTAATTTCCGGCAGCATTGGCAAACGCAACGCCACTGGAAAATTCGCTGCTGATTTTCATCTTGCTGTTCAACGACAAAGCATCGCCGGCATCGCATCCATCGTTGTTCAAATCAAAAGTGAGCGTACCAGAAATCGTATTGAAATTGCCACCCGGCGTGAACGAACAGTACGAACTCACTTGCGCCTGGGGCACGTTGATTTGACTGAAATTAAATTCGTTGGCGCAAATGTATTCGAGGTTTGGACAATTGACGGCTTTGAAACCTTCGCCTGTGTGGAAATTGAAATAACCGCCGGTTTTAATATTGATGTACGTCAAATTGGGATTGTCCGAAAAATTCAAGTTGTTCCAATACGCATGGGTGCTGTAACTCAAATCGAGCATGGTAAATAAATTGTTGCGGGCATTGATCCAATGCAAATGTGTCAGGTTGCTCACATCCAATGAAGTCAGTTGGTTGAAACCACAGCTCAAATGTTCCATATTCGGCACATTCGAAAGATTGAGTGTGGTCATCTGATTGTTGTCGCAATACAAGTAATGGAGCGACGGCAAATTGGGTAACTCGAGGCTCGTCATCAGGTTTTCGCGGCAGCCATAACTCTCGAGTTCGGTCAGATTGGATATGTCGACCGAGGCGAGGTTATTTTTTCCGCATTCCAACGTGCTCAGTTGCGTCAAATTGGACACATCCAAAGACGACAATTGATTTTGATAACACGACAATTCCTTCAAGGTAACGAGGTCGCTCACATCCAAACTTGTCAATCCGAGGTATTCGCAATGCAATTTCTCAATGCCCGGAAGGTTATGCAAAGTCACGGTTTGCATGATGTTGTTGTCCTGAAACTCGGGCCCGGCAACGATTACATCTTTTAAGATCGGAAGATTTGACAATTCAAGCGCCGGTATCGATCCTTGCCAAATGCTGAAAGTTTCCAAACCTGTCAGGCTCGAAAAATCGATTACTGGAAAATGGCAAAAGGCAGTATTGAACATTTTAAGGTTGGCCAAGCCCGAAAGATTGAACGCGGTAAACGTCCCGGTGTGCATTTCAATCCATTCCACAGATGGGTTGCCGCTCAAATCAACTGCCAAATTGACAACCTCATTCATATAAACAAATTTGAGATTTGAAAAAGCCGCGATACCCGTCAGATCAATATTGTCGACCCCACTGATGTGAAGCACAGTAACCGCTAACGCTTCACTGACTTGGATTTCGCCGTCGTTATTGGTATCGACATCGTCAGACGGAGCAAATGTGATCGCGCTGAAACTGGTACACAGTGCGCTGACGAGGTAATTTTTAAAGACCGGATCCGGAATGTTTACAATCTGGGCGTTGCTTCCCAGGCTAAAAAGCGTAAGAAGCAGAAAGAGGTTGATTTTTTTCATGTCGAATTTTTTGAAAGCGATTATTGCTTGATGATTTTCTCGGTTTTGGTTCCTTTTCCGGTGGTGATTTGAACGAAATAAATGCCTGACGCTTGTTTCGAAACATCGAATTGGACGGTGTTGCTGTTTTGCAAATCAGTTTCAATCAATCGGCCCATCACATCGTAAAGCTGGATCGATTTGATGTTGTCGTTGGCCGTAATCGTAAGTGCATTTTTAACCGGATTCGGATGCAACGAAACCGATGCGTCTTCAAATTGATCGCGCGCCAACAGCTGGAATACGCTCGTGGCCGTATTGGTCGTAATCGGGAAATTGTAATCGAAGAAAATATCGGCTTTGTTCGACACCGAATCGCCCGTTGTCACCGTATTTTTCGTTTTGATTTTGAACGCGACAAATCCGTGGCTTCCGGGTTCATTTTCCTGTTCGAACGGAAGGTTGATGTTTTCAAAAATGAATTCGACTTTGTTGCCCGAAATCCGGGTCAGGTGCGGGTGCGAACTCGCCGTCAGCTGGAACGAATCCATGTCGAATTTTTCGGTATCGATCACATCGGTCACCACAATGTTTTCGGTGTCGGCCGTTCCCGAATTCTGGAATCGGATCACATAATTGAGGTAATAGCCCAGTTTCGCAGGATCGATGTTTTCGCCTTCAAGGCACGTTTTGTCATTCGGGTCGAATGATCCTGTGATTACCTGATCGAGTGTCGCATAATTGTTGGCGCCGGCAATGACCGGTGTAATCGTCGCATCGAAATGAAGCACATCGCCCAGATTGACCGCCGGCGTTTCCATAGGCGAATTGATGTTGAATGTGAGGTCGATGCTTCTGCTTTCGAAAGGCAGCAATTGGATGTAATTCCAACTCAAATTCCCGGACGATTGCGCATTGGCCGAAGGATTCGCCTGGATCAGGTCGAGTACCGAATCGTCGTAAGTCATCGCCACATCGCCCGACAGGATTTGGTTGCCCGTATTTCGGTACACGAGTTTGTAATGTGCGTCAAATCCGGGTCTGGCTGCCGATATTGGAATGAGGCTCAGGTCTAAATTCTCGACAACGCCAACTGCCGAAATGCAAAAATCGCGCGTCTCGGTATTGCTCAAGTTGTCGGTAAAACCCACATTGGCATTTCCGGGCGTGATGCCGAATATCGGATTGGTCATTTCAGGCGTGACCGTAAAATCGCCGCTTTGGGTGTAGAAGGAATAGCGGCCGTTTTGATCGGTAAAGGCGATTCCGGTATTGGTGCCGTCGCTCAGCGTGACCTTGATGTCGGCCATCGGATAGCCGATTCCTGTACCGCAACCTTCGGGATAATGCGTGAGGATTCCGGTGATGGTGTTGAAGCTTCCGCCCGGGACAAAATCGCAATAGGTGTTGATTTGGATATTAAAGCCGCTTTGCTGCACGTAATAATTCATATTCTCCAGGTCCACATCGTCCACACAAATATAAATCAGATTGGGACAATTCGTGTATTGCGCGCTCAAGCCCATGTTTTCGGGTCTTCCATTCTTTAGATTGATGCTGATCAGGTTCGGATTGTTCCAAATCGTAATCTGTAGCGGTTCGTCTCCTAAAGCGTATTCGGTAAGGCCGCTAAAATCAAGCGTGGTAAACAAGTTGTTTCCTACATCCACAGACCTTAACTTGTGCAGATTGGAAAGATCGATCGACGGCAGCTGGTTTTCACCTGCGTACACATTCTGCAAAAGGACGTTGTTGGAAAGATCGAGCGAAGTCAAATGATTGGCGCCACAAGAAAGCCTGGTCAATTGGGTCAGGTTTGAAATATTGAGTTCGGTCAATTCATTTCCACTTACGTTGAGTTCCTCGATCAAATTATTGTTGGAAACATCCAGCGTACTCAGGTTACAGGCCATCGCGCGCAGAATTTTCAAGTTGGGTTTGTCACTGACATCGAGACTGCTCAGTGATTCCGAGTGCGTGAATGATATCGACTCCATATTTACCAAACCGGTTAAGTTTACTGCGCTCACGCTTGAATTGGTTGCGGTGAGGCTGACCAGGTTGGGTGCGTGCGTCAAATCGAGAACACCGTCGTAGCTTGAGCGGTAAAAACTCATCCCTTTCAAATTGACCGTCTCGTTGAGGTGCAGGAAATGGATGTTGCCATAGCCGATACTGATGCTTTCGAGATTGGTTAAACCGGCGACATCAATGGTTGGCATACTGCTTTTGTGGAAACTCAAATGCTTGATGGAAGTCATCCCGGAAATATCAACCGGTTCGGCCACCGTACAATACGCACTGAAACCGAGGCTTTCGACATTCGAAAAAGCCTGGATGCCTTCCACGCTTTGAAGCGGACACATGCCAAAACTGAGGTATGTCACCGCGAGCGCTTCGCTTTCCTGAATCTCGCCGTCACCGTTCGTGTCGATTGGCGGAGACAGGCTCAACAATTCGGATTTAAATGCCGGATCGGGAATGTTTACAATCTGCGCATTGCTCAGGAAGCAGAAAAAGGCAACCAATAAGAAAGTGTATAGTTTTTTCATAACCGCGGTGTTTTTTTAATTTATAGATGCAATCGATCTGACGCATTCGTCCGATTATTGCTTGATGATTTTTTCTGTTTTGGTTCCTTTTCCGGTACTGATTTTTACGAAATAAATGCCCGATGCTTTTTGCGACAAATCAAAACGGAAGGTGTTGCCGTTATGCAATTCGGATTGAATCAATCGGCCCATCACGTCATAAAGCTGGATCGATTGAATGTTTTCCTTGGCGGAAATCGTGAGCCAATCGCTCGCCGGATTGGGATACAACGCGATGGAAGTGTCTTCGAATTCCTCGCGCGCCAACAATTGGAACACGCTCGTCGCCGTGTTGGTCGCGATCGGAAGATTGTAATCGAAGAAAATATCGGCCTTGTTTGAAACGGCATCGCCGACAGCCAGCGTGTTTTTTGTTTTGATTTTGAACGCTACAAATCCGTGGCTAGCTGGTTCGTCGTCCTGTTCGGCCGGAAGGTTGATGCCTTCGAAAATGAATTCGACATTGTTGCCGTTGATCCTCGTCGCATGCGGATGCGAGCTCGCCACGAGTTGGAACGAACTGACATCGAACACTTCGGCATCCAATGCATCTTTCACCACCACATTTTCGGCGGCGAATGTCCCCGAGTTCTGGAACCGAACCACATAATGCAGGTAATCGCCCACTTTTTGAGGATCGACACTTTCGCCTTCGAGGCACGTCTTGTCATTGGGATCGAAAGAACCGACGACGGTTTGCATGAGTTCGAAAGTATTGTCGGCAACGGTGTCGTCGCCCAAAACCGGATTGATTGTGGCGGTAAAATTGAGGATATCGCCCAAATTAACGGGCGGCGTTTCCTGCGGTGAATTGACGTTCAGGGTCACGTAAATGACGTGGCTTTCAAAAGGCATCAGGTTTTCGTAAGTCCAATTCAACGTGTTCAAACTTTGAACGTTTGGTTCGGGATTGGCCGAAACCACATCCAGAACGGCATCGTCAAAATTGAGGCTGATGTCGCCCGAGAGGATTTGGTTGCCCTTGTTTTTATAAGCGATGGAATGGCTGCAATTAAAACCCGGACGCGCCGCATTCGTTGGATTGATAATGATTTCGACATCATTGTGGATGCCATTGGGCGTCACGCAGAAATTTTGGGTGTGGACAGCGCCAAGGCTTTCAAAATTGACAACAGCCGAAGCCGGCGTCACGGTGAAATACGGATGCTCAAATGTAGGGACGAACACAAAATTCCCGGTTTGGGTGTAGAACGTATAATCGCCCGATGCATTGGTAAATGTCGCTCCGGTTTGAGAACCATCGTCAATGGTTATTTTTCCGTTTGAAAAAGGATGGTCATTGGCATCGCAGCCGTTGTTGTCGTAATCCAAGGTGTAATTTCCCGTGATCGTGTTGAAAGTTCCGCCCGGCGTAAAAGAACAATAGGAATTCATCGTAGTCGTTGGCAACAAAACGTTGAGGTAACCGAAATTGAACTCGTCGGCACAAATGTGTAATAAATTCTCGCATCCATCCACATAAATCCCCGACGGATCCTGAAAACTGCTGTTGACGATTGGACCGCCATTTTTAAGGTTCAAAAAAGCCAGGTTGTGGTTGTTGCTCACATCATACTCGTAATGGGCAGGAGCGCCCATGCTGGTTTGGCTGAAATCGAGCGACGTAAACAGATTGCTGCCCACTTCAATCGTGAACAAAGTGTTGTTGTGGCTGAAATCCATATCGCTGATCTGATTGACCGTACACGAAAACCTCCTGAGGTTGACCAGCGGCGCAATGTTCAACTCGGTCAATTGGTTGACGCCGCACCTTAAAATCTCCAATCCAACCGAATGTATCGCATCGAGATTGGTGAGTTGATTGAAACTACAGTCCAAGGTCTTGAGATGGGTGGCGTTGTTGAGGTCGAGCGCCGCAATGTGATTCTTGCTGCAATCCAAAGTTTCGAGACTTGTCAAGCCCGCAACATCGATCGCAGGCAAGTTATTCGTCGTGCAATTCAATTTTTTGAGTAAACCTGAATTCGGAATGGTCAGTGCGGTCAGCGTATTTTTCGAACAATTCAAATCGATCAGGTTTGCCAAATTGGACAGTTCCAAAACCGTCAGGCCGTTTTCACTGCAATCCATGGTTTTAAGGTTGTTCAGAAGCGAACAGTCTAAAGCGGCAAGATTGTTTTGGCTGCATTTGAGGTGCTCCAAATTCGGCGCATGGCTCAAGTCGAGTGCGGATAAATGATTCGTGCCGCAATTCAATGTTTTGAGATGGGCCAAATTGGAAAGGTCGATCGCAGACAGGTTGTTGGAATAACACTGCAATTCCTCAAGCTGGCCCAATGACGAAAAATCAATCGCATTCAAGCCATTCGAATCGCACTGTAAAAATTTTAAATTCGGCATGATGGAATAATCCAGCGTTAATTGGGGATTATTGCCGCAATTGAAGCTGGTTATCGCATTGGAAGCCGGAATCGTCAACGAAGTGAGTATAACGTTTTGCCGACAATTTAAAGTCTCGAGGTTTGGAAAATCCGTAACATCGAGCGCACTCAGGCGGCAAAGCGAACAATTGAGGTTCTTGAGGTTGTTTGATCCGCTCAGATCGAGCACCGTCAGGATTTGATTGCCGAAACAATTCAAAGATTCCAGTTGGTCGAGTCCCGTAAGGCTCACACTGTACAAACCATTGTTCGAGCAATCGATCGATCGCAACTGGTGCAATCCCGAGATCGTCAGAGAAGACAAATTCCCACCCGAACACACCAGCGTCTTGAGGTTTGCAAAAGCGTTGATGCCGGGCATGTTGGGAAAAGTAGTGGTATTGATCGTCAGGCCGGTTACGGCCAAGGCTTCGCTTAACTGAATTTCACCGTCGTCATTCGTGTCGACATCACTGTCTGCAATTCCATCGTCATTCGTGTCGGCACAAGTCTGGAAACGGAGCGCAAACTTAAAATTGACAGATGCAATATCGACAATCTGTGCATGGCCAATCGAACAAAAAGCAACGAGTAAAAAAGCGCATAAGTTTTTCATAACCACGGAGTTTCCTCAAATATATTGCGAAGAAATCGACTAATGTTAAAATGCTCTTAAAAGTCGACGAGGTTGATGAAAACACCGATGAAAAGCTTTGGTCAGCGTAGCATTATCTGACAAAATTGGGGGTTATTGCTTGATGATTTTTTCGGTTTTGCTTCCTTTTGGGGTGTTGATTTTGACGAAGTAAATTCCGGGCGCTTTTTGCGAAAAATCGAAATTGATGGAATTGCTATTTTGCAGATTGGTTTCGATCAATCGGCCCATCACATCGTAAAGTTGGATCGATTGGATGTTTTCCCTGGCAGCAATCGTCAGCAGGTCTTTAACCGGGTTCGGATAAACCGCAATCGAAGTGTCTGCAAATTCATCACGCGCCAATAATTGAAACACGCTCGTTGCCGTATTGGTCGTAATCGGGAAATTGTAATCGAAGTAAATATCGGCCTTGTTCGAGACGATGCTGCCAACGGTCAGGTTGCTTTTGGTTTTGATTTTGAAAGCCACAAAGCCATGGCTTGCGGGTTCATCGTCCTGTTCGGCGGGAAGGTTGATGTTTGCAAAGATGAATTCGACTTTATTGCCCGTAATGCGCGTCATCTGCGGATGCGAACTTGCCGTCAGCTGCAGCGAATTGATGTCGAATTTGGCGGTGTCGATCGCATCTTTCACCACCACATTTTCGGCGGCGAATGTTCCCGAATTCTGGAAACGGATCACATAATTGAGGTAATCGCCAATGTTTTCAGGATTGATGGTGTCGCCTTGCAAACAGGTTTTGTCATTGGGATCCATAGAACCCATGACGGTTTGGGTCAGTACGAAAGCATCGGTTTCGGGATTCGAATCGATGCCGTTTACTTGCATCACCGCTTCAAAAGACAAGATGTCCCAATTGTTGACGGCAGGGATTTCCATCGGGGAATTGAGGTTGAAGGTCACATCGATCGCACGCGTTTGAAACGGCAACAGATTCCCGAAATTCCACACCAAATGATTGGCGGTTTGGCTGGAAGTAGCCACAGAAGCGGAAACAAAATCGAGAATATCGTCTTCGAAAGTCAGGTTGATGCTGCCGTGTAAAATCTGGTTGCCGTTGTTTTGGTAAATGATGCGGTAGTGGGCGTCGAACCCGGGACGCGCTACGCCTATCGGGACAATTGTAATTTCGGGCTCATATACCACACCAACAGGCGCCAGGCAAAAATTGCGGATTTCCGAAAGATTGACCGCATTGAAATTGACCGTCACCGACGCTGGCGTCACCGAAAAATAATTGTTTTGAAGCGCAGGCGTAATCGTGTAATTGCCGGTGTTGACGGGGACGTTGTAACTTCCGTCAGTCATTGTAAATGCGGCGCCGGTTTGCGTGTTGTCGGCAACATTGAGCCGGATGTTCGGAAGTGTGGTGTCAAATGAATCGCATCCGTCGCCGTCGCCGTCGTAACGCACATTTCCGGTAATCGTATTGTGGTCGCCGCCGAGCGCAAAACTGCAATAGGAATTGATGGCGACGTTATAGATTCCGGCCTGTGCCAGTTCGTTTTCGATGGTTGTGCGTTCGAATTCGTCAATGCAGATGTATTGCAGATTCGGGCATGCGGTCGCATCTACGATCGTCGGATAATCATAATGTCCGTTTTTAAGATTGACATTCGTAAGTCCCGGGTTGCCGCCGAACAGGATGTATCCCTGGCCTTCTTCGGTATGGCTGGCGTCGAGCGAGGTGAGCAGATTAAACTGGCAATCCAATGAATTCAGTTTGGTCAGGTTGGTCATGTCGAGTACGGTGAGCTGGTTGTTTTGGCATTGCAGGTCATCGAGATTGACGAGCGTGCTCACATCCAATTGCGTCAGGTGGTTCGAGTTGCAGTTGAGGTATTCGAGGTGCGTCAGTCCGGTTACATTGAGCGAAGTCAATGCGCCGGTGCTCAGGTGTACCGTTTTCAGGTTCGGGCAAACGCTCAAATCCAATGTTGTAAATGAATTGAATACGCCCGTAAGTACTTCAAGATTGGGCGTCATCTGTAAATTTAACGATGACATCCCGCAACTGCCGACCCACAATTGCTTGAGTTGCGGAAACGGTCCGATATTGAAAGCAACAACAGGGTTTCCTTCAATGCCCAAGTATTGCAGATTGACAAACGCCTGGAGTCCGGTCAAATCTGAAAAGGCGGGGTCTTGAAAATACTGAAGATCAAGCGCGGTGACGGCCAAGGCTTCGGAAACCTGAATCTGTGTGTCCTGGTTCGTATCGATCACGGGCGAATAATTGAGCAGGCGGGATTTGAGCGCCGGATCTGGAATGTTGACGATTTGCGCATTTCCGGCAAAAGCGATGAAAACAATCAAACAAATGGCGTAAAGTTTCTTCATGATGGGGTTGGTTTAGGATGCAAACAGTTGTCGGTCGTTTTTCCCTACTTAATGATTGCATTATTTGCGGAAAATGAAATACACGGCCAGGATCAAAAAACAAAATCCCACCGCATGGTTCCAGCGGAAAGTCTCGTTCTTAAAAAACAACAACGAGAAGATGACAAACACGACCAGCGTAATCACTTCCTGGATCACTTTGAGTTGCATGAGCGAAAACGGGCCGCCGTTGCCATCGTATCCGATCTTGTTGGCCGGGACCTGGAAACAATATTCGAACAACGCCAAGCCCCAGCTGATCAGGACAATCGTGATGAGTCCGGCGTTCTCGAACCATTTCAATTCCTTGAATTTCAAATGGCCGTACCATGCCAAAGTCATGAAGACATTCGACAAAACCAACAATCCGATGGTCAGAAAACTTTTCATTATTTCTTGAATAATTTGGTTAGGATGCCCAATGCGCCGCGGATGAACGTTGCGCTCGTCAATACTTTGATGACCGATTTGGTGGTTTGGCTCATGGGTTCGCTGGCCGCCTTTTTTTCTTCTTTTTGCTGTTGCACCTGCTCTTGCTGCTGTGCGGCTTCCTGTTCGACGGCCTCGATTTTTTGGTTCAGCATTTCGTAGGCACTTTCACGGTCGATGATTTCGCTGTATTTTTTAACGAGTTTGGAATTGGCGTTGATTTCATCGATTTCGCCCGTCGTCAATACATCCATCCGGCTCATTGGCGCGCGCATCATGGTCGCGGCCAAAGGCGTCGGCGTTCCTTTTTCGCTGAGTGCCGTCACGAGCGCTTCGCCGATGCCGAGGTTGGTCAGCGTCTCGGCGGTTCTGTAATAATCGGAAACCGGATAATTTTCGGCCGTCATCTTGATCGCCTTCCGGTCGTTGGCGGTAAAAGCCCTGAGCGCGTGCTGTACTTTGAGTCCGAGTTGGGCCAAAACCGCACCCGGCACATCCATCGGATTCTGCGTCACAAAGAAAATCCCGATGCCCTTGGAGCGGATCAGCTTGACGATGCTTTCGATCTGGTCGAGCAGGGCTTTGCTGGCTTCGCTGAAGATCAGGTGCGCCTCATCGATGAAGATCACGAGCTCGGGTTGGCCGGAATCGCCTTGTTCGGGCATCTGCTGGTAGATTTCTGCCAAAAGGCTCAGCATGAAAGTCGAGAACAATTTGGGTTTGTCCTGGATGTCGGTCAGTCGGATGATATTGATGTAGCCTTTGCCGTTTTCATCGATGCGCATGAGGTCGTTGATGTCGAAGGACATTTCGCCGAAGAACAGATCGCCGCCTTGCTGTTCGAGCTCGATGATCTTACGAAGGATCGTTCCCGTGGTCGAAGTCGAGATTTTGCCGTAGTTTTCTTCGATTTCGTCCTTTCCTTCCTCGGTGATGTAGTTGATGACTTTTTTGATGTCTTTGAGATCCAAAAGCGGCATCTTGTTGTCGTCGCAATATTTGAAGATCACGGCGACGACTCCGGTCTGGACATCATTCAAACCCAGGATTCTCGAAAACAGCACGGGCCCGAATTCGGATACCGTTGCGCGAAGCCTGACGCCGTTTTGTTCGGATAAGGTCATTAATTCGACAGGGAATCCCAACCTTTCGTACGGAATTTGAATCTTGGTATGGCGTTCGGTGATGAAAGGAAGTTCGGTTCCGGGTTGGGCAATGCCGCTGAAATCGCCTTTGATGTCCATCATGAGCACCGGAATTCCGTGCAATGACAGTTGTTCAGAAAGGACTTGGATGGTTTTGGTTTTCCCCGTTCCGGTAGCGCCGGCGATCAAGCCGTGGCGGTTTAGGGTTTTGAGCGGCACCCTGATGTGTGCGCCGGGTAACGGTTCTCCGTCGAGCATGGCGCTTCCGAGTAGGATGCTGTCGCCTTTTGAGGTGTAGCCGTCGTTGATGAGTTGGATGAAGTCGGTTGATTTGCTCATGGATTGTTCAGGTATGAGGATTTGAAACGATATTCTTTTTCGGCAATGTTAAGCGAATGTTACGGGATTTGAGTTTGAAATGACAATCGTAAGAATAATAATGCAATCTTTTGGCCCAAATTGGATTGAAATATTACCATCGGCTAATGGCATCGGCTGACTAAATGTTTGTAAATCTATGCTTTTATTTAACATTTTTCAAATAATCCTAAAACACGCGCTATTGCAGACTTTGCAAGGGATTAATTTAATCATAATAAAATTAAAAAAAGTTTTTTTATTTAAACTAAAAATTTAAATTTGCTCCTATTCAAAAATTTTTACAACTAAAATTTTATAAAAATTATTTAAACTATTAAAAATTAAAAAAATGGCAAACGTTAAAAAAGAAGGTAGTTCAAACTTAGGGGGAATTTTCTCTGGAATCGTGATTGTAGCTTGTATCGCAGTGGGTTGGGTTATATGGGAATTTATCATGGGTGCAGGTTCCAATTTTGAAGGAAATGTTAATACCGGGGCTCCACTAAAAGGGAATTATTTGGCAATGGTTTATAAAGGAGGACCAATCGTTCCTGTGTTGATGGGACTATTATTGATGGTGGTTGTTTTTTCCATTGAAAGGTATTTCGTAATTACTAAAGCCACAGGTAAAGGAAACCTGGACCAATTCATGAAAAATGTTCAGGCGAGCATCAGAAGCGGGAATATTGACGAAGCCATTGCGGCGTGTGATAAGCAGCAAGGTTCTGTAGCAAATGCGATCAGATCAGCGTTGGTTAAATATCAGGATGTTAAAAAAGAAGGATTCAACAGCGAAGAGGCTTCAGAAACCATCCACAAAGAAATCGAAGAGGCAACTTCATTGGAAATGCCAATGTTGGAGCAACACATGACCATCCTTTCTACACTGGTTTCTTTGGGAACACTTGCAGGATTGTTAGGTACGGTAACGGGTATGATCAAGGCATTTGCTGGATTGGCAGGTGGCGGAGGAGCAGATTCTGCTGAATTGGCAAATGGTATTTCTGAGGCGTTGATCAATACCGCTACAGGTATCTCGACTTCGGCTTTGGCGATCATCGCTTACAACTTCTTTACTTCAAAAATCGACAGTTTGACTTATGCAATTGATGAGGCTGGTACTACAATTGTAAACACATACAGACATTTCAGAGGTAGCTTGAAACAATAATTTTTGATAATCCTTATCAATAATAATATACAATAATGGCTATAAAAATGAAAAAAAAGTCAACATCTACCGATATGACGGCGATGTGTGACGTTGCATTCCTTTTGCTTACCTTCTTTATTTTGACGGCTACCGCTAAGGTCCCTGAGGTAATGCCGGTGGATACGCCTGCATCTACGGTTCAGACCAAACTGCCTGAAAAGGACTTGGCGACTTTGACTGTAGGTGGTGGAAAAGTGTTTTTTGATGTCAAAGGAAAAGATGTTCGTGTGCGAACGCTTGAATTAATGGGTCAAAAATATGGAGTTGCATTTTCTGAAGAGGAGCAAAACAAATTTGCGATCATGGAAAGTTTCGGTGTTCCGGTTCAGAACCTGAAGCAGATTATCGACATGAAGCCTGCAGATAGAAAAAATGTTCAGCAACCGGGAATTCCTAAGGATTCTCTTGACAATCAATTGGCAGACTGGATTCAAAATGCACGATTGGCCAACATTGAGATGCACGACAAAGAACTCGAAATTGCCATCAAGGGCGATGCAAAAGAAGAGTATCCGGTAATTAAGAAAGTCATGGATATTTTGCAAGATCAAAAAATCAATAGCTTCAGTTTGGTTACTGGTTTAAGAGGTAAAGAAAAATAATTTAAAAATATACTAAATGGCTGAATTAAATACTGGCGACGGTGGTGGTGGTAAAAAAGGCAGTAAAAAGGTAAGAAGTAAGAAGCAGAACTCTAAAGTAGATTTGACTGCGATGGTAGATTTGGCCTTCTTGTTGATTACGTTCTTTATGCTTACCACAACATTGTCAAAACCACAATCAATGAATTTGGGTTTGCCAGATAAAGACCCAGACAAGGATAAAAATAAAGATGTCAAAGTAGATGAGAATCGTACGATGACGATTTTGTTGGGAGACAACAATAAATTGGTCCGTTATGTAGGTTTATTGGCGACCCCGGTTTCGGGTGGAGCACCAAAAGACTTTGAATATGGCAAAGACGGTATCCGCAAAGAATTGATAAGCAGAAAAGATGCAGTTCTTCAGTATACCGGAAACAAGGACAAGGGCATGATTGTTATCATCAAACCAAGCAAGAAGTCGAATTACCGTAATTTGGTGGATATACTTGATGAAATGGCAATCGTAAACGTTCCTACGTATGCAATTGTAAATGACTTCAGCCCGGAAGAATCCAAACTATTGGGCGAATCATCAGCATCAACGGATACTTCAACCGCTGCACCGGAAACTCCGGCGAATCCTTAATCTAATTAAAAAACAATAAAGATGAAATTAGATTTATTAAAAAAGCAATGGCTTGACGTCGTCTTTGAAGGACGAAACAAGGCATATGGTGCTTACGAATTGAGAACATCAAACAGTAACACTACTACAAAGGCACTTATTATTGGAGGTATTATTTTTACTTTCCTGGTAAGTATTCCTGTATTAGCAAATTTACTTCCAGATAGTGCTGAAGACGCAACTTTGGATACAAAAATTACGACAGTAAAATTACCGCCAAAGGAGAAACCGAAGGAAAATTTACCACCGCCACCGCCACCGCCACCAAAAGTGGATCAGGTGAAATTCGTGAAGCCAGTTGTGGCTAAGGCAGAAGAGGTAGTGGAAGAACCGCCTAAGATCAAAGAAATTGAAAACAAGAAAATCGGTGCTGAAACCATCAAAGGTGATCCAGATGCCGAATTGACTGTAGAACCGGTTGGAAACGGCCCTAAAGATGTCGTAGAAGAAGACAATAACATCTACAACACGGCAGGTATCGAGGTCAAACCAGAATTCCCGGGCGGAATCGATAAATTCTACAACTTCATCAAGAAGAATTACCAGGCGCCTGATGAAGAAGGCCTGAACGGTAAGGTTTTCGTTTCTTTTGTCGTAGAAAAAGATGGATCGCTTACAGACATTAAAGTGATCAGGGACATCGGCTACGGAACAGGCAAAGAAGCCATCAGGGTTTTGAGATCTTGTCCGAAATGGAATCCAGGAGAACAAAACGGTAAGAAAGTTAGGGTGTTGTATTCATTGCCAATCAACATTACGACTTCCAACTAAGTGATCGATAAAATAGTAAATAATATCAGGAAGAAATCGCTTAAAGAGCGATTTCTTCTCGTTATAGGAATTTTGTTTTTCCTCGTTTATTTGTTTTTGGGACTTGCCGTCATCTTCTGGAAAAAGTTCCCTTTGCAAATGACAATGAATATGAGGTACGCTTTCGGGGCGCTTTTGATCGTATACGCCTTCTATCGATTCATTCGTTTTTTTAATGCCAATAAAGAATAATATGAAATTTGCCTACAGATTTTTTTCATTCCTTCTGCTCGCCTTGTTTGTCATCACCTGCAACCAAAAGACCGAAACCAAGGAAACCATGCTCGAAGGCAATATGACTTTGTTGGTGGATGAGTCTTTGTTGCCCGTCATACAAGATCAGGTTCAAATTTTTGAATCGGAATACAATGCCCGAATAAAACTGGATGCGAGATCAGAAGCAGAAGTTTTGCAGATATTGCTAAAAGACACTGCGCGCGTTGCCATATTGGCCAGAGATTTAACGGCCCAGGAATCGGATGTCTTTGTCGCCAAAAAAATCACCCCCAGGATTACAAAATTTGCTACAGATGGGATTGTCTTTATTTCAAACCGGAATAGCAAAGATACAATCGTGTCGCTGCAAGATATTGTCGGTATCATGAAACAAAAACCAGTGCCTGCAATCAAAGGTTTGGTATTTGACAACCCCAACTCGAGTACGGCACGATACATCATGAAGCTGGCGGGCGTTTCACAATTTCCCGCTGAAGGCGTGTTTTCTTTTAAAACCAACGAAGAAACCATCAAGTATGTGGCCGAAAACGATGGCATGGTTGGCGTCGTCGGACTCAATTGGATCTACAATCCAAGCCAGGTCCTGAAGCCATATGTTGACAAGATTAATATTTTAAATGTAAAAGATAACACGCAAAATAGTGTTAGCTTTCCAAGCCAAAATGACATCGCCGAGGGCAGATATCCTTTGGCACGTGATTTGTACCTCGTCAATTGTCAAGGTTCATCGGGTCTCGGAATGGGATTTTCCGCATTCGTATCCAGTGAAACCGGACAAAGAATAGTACTCAAGTCGGGGTTGGTTCCCGCCAAAACACCAACAAGAAGAGTCCTTGTCAGAAAGGATATTGAAAAAAAATAAATAATTATGAATAAGATGAATAAACTCAAAATTTTAAGCTTTGCTTTATTGACAACATCGGGGATGTTGCAGGCACAGGATTTGGAGCAGGCTAAAAAAACCATCGATGCCGAACAATACGAAAAAGCCAAAACAATGCTCAAGTCAATCGTACAGGCCAAACCTTCAAATGGCCGTGCGGCTTTCCTCCTCGGAAATATTTACCTCAAACAAAATACAGCCGATTCGGCCAAAATCTATTTCCAAAAAGGAATCACAGGTTCCGAAGGCGGTAAAATAAATTATGCCGGATTGGGTCAAATCGAACTAGATGCCAACAATGCAACCGGCGCACAAACCAATTTCGATCAGGCACTTAAAGATGTCAAAAAGAAAGATACGGAAGAGTACATCGCAGTAGCGCGTGCTTACATCGAAGCCGATAAACCGAATTACAAAAAAGCCATCGAAGTCTTGAACAAAGCCAAATTGGCCAACCCTATGGATGCGCAGGTTCAATTGGCGCTCGGGGACGCTTTTTACGGCGATAAAAACCAAAACGAAGCGTATGCTGCTTACCGCAACGCGTTCCAATCCGACAATACTTTGATCCGTGCCAAAATGCAATTGGGCGTTTTGCTCAAAGGTGCCAAGGCTTACACGGAAGCGGTAAAATCATTCAACGATGTCATTGCGACGAATCCGAATTACGGTCCGGTTTACAGGGAACTCGCAGAAACTTACTACTACTGGGGAAACAACGAGCCTAAAAAATACAACGAATACATCAAACAGGCGCTCACGTATTACGAAAAATACATGACCTTAACCGATTACTCTTTAACGTCGCGCATGCGTCATGCAGACTTCCTGATCCTTGCCAAAGATTACACGGCATTGGAAGTGGAAGCCAATAAAATGAAAGAGCTCGACAAAGTCAATCCGAGAATTTTACGCTACCTGGGTTATTCTGCCTACGAAAATGGCAACATCGATGTAGCCCTCAAATCATTGCAGGATTTCATCTCGAATCCATCGAACAAAGTGATTGCAAGAGATTACATGTACCTTGGGTTGTCCAAATTGAAAAAAGCCAACAATGTAGAAACCAAGACCGTCGATGCGACAATGTTCGCAGCCGGTGTAGCCGATATCAAAAAATCAGTCGAAATGGAAATCACCATGACGAATGACCTGAGCGAAGTAGGCAAGAAATTCTACGAACAAAAATTATTCAAAGAAGCTGCAGCGATTTACGAAATTGCCGTAACAAATGCCAATTCCAAAAACTTCCTGCTCGACAATTTCTACCTCGGAAATTCGATTTACTACGACAACACGCGTAAGGATGTCGTCAAGCCAGATCCAATCGCGCTTCAAAAAGCCGATAGTGCTTTTGGAAAAGTAATCGAAGCCTCGCCAACCACTCAGGATGCTTATATCTTCCGCGCCAGGACGCAGCGATTGCTCGAAAACGAAGAGATGATCATCAAGTATTACGAAGAATACCTCAAGGTTGTCAACGAAAAAGGCAAAGAGGAATTCGACAAGAACAAAACCAAAGTGATCGAATCCTACAACAACATCGGCGCGAGTTACGCCAACAGCGACAAGGTCAAGGCCAAGGAATATTTCAACAAAACCCTGGCGCTCGATCCGGCCAACACGTACGCCGCCGAGTCGATCAAGTCACTCAAATAACATAAATAAATAATCCAAAGAAAGCCGATAATTAACTGTCGGCTTTTTTTTTTGGAGCTATTTACTTCGTCAGTTCGCTCCAAATATTTTTTATTTGGAGCTCGGGTCCTGCTCTCGCCTTTATCTTTTCTGCTTCGTTCCTCAGCAAAAAAGGATACCGGCTCCATCAGGGCTAGGTATCTGCGCCGATTCATAATTTTACTCCTGAAACAGAAATGCCTATCTTTGCACTTTAAAATACACAAATGCTTACCAAAGAAATACAATCCGCAGTCGAAAAAGGAGCCATGTTGCCGCTCATGGAAGAATTCTACACCATTCAAGGGGAAGGATTCCACACCGGGACGGCCGCTTACTTTATCCGCATCGGCGGCTGCGACGTGGGCTGTCACTGGTGTGACGTGAAAGAAAGCTGGAACGCCGACCTGCATCCGCCCACAAGTGTGGAAATTATTGTAGACAATGCCGCCACATATGCCGATACTGTTGTCGTAACCGGTGGCGAACCGCTCATGTGGGACATGGCCAACCTGACCGAAAAGCTCAAACAGAAAAACCTCAGGATCCACATAGAAACCTCGGGCGCTTATCCGCTAACGGGAACCTGGGATTGGATTTGCCTTTCGCCCAAGAAAAATAAACTTCCCACACAAACGGTCTACGACAATGCCGATGAATTGAAAGTCATCATCTACAACAAACACGATTTTATTTTCGCCGAAGAACAAGCCGAAAGAGTCAACGGCAACGCCATCCTTTTCCTGCAGCCCGAATGGAGCAAGAAAGAACAAATGACGCCGCTGATCGTCGATTATGTGATGAACAATCCAAAATGGCGCGTGTCTTTACAAACGCATAAATACTTGAACATACCTTAATTCCAAAGTTATGAAGTGGATTTATATGCTCGCTTTTTTGTTTCTACCAGTCGTTGTTTCAAGCCAGATCCAAGGGGAAGATGAAGTTTATTTGAGCGGCGACCGCATCGAAGCAAAGTTCAATGGCGGCGGAATAGAAAATTTCTCCAAATTTATCCGCGAACATTTCGATTATTCCAAAGTGAAGAAGCCCGGAAAAATGGTTGCGGCCTTCACGATCGACACCGACGGTAAAGTCAAAAACATCAAATTGGTAGAATTTATAGATTCCGAATCCGCGATGGAAATGTTCCGTGTTCTCAATCTTTCCCCAAAATGGGAACCTGCCAAACGCGGCGGCAAGCCCATCAGCATTGAGATCCAATATCCAATGGTTTTTAAAAATAGGTGACCTATGAAAAAATTGTATGCTGTGTTTTTTTTCTTCATCGGCCTTTCAACTCATGCACAGGATGCCGAAATCCCTGTCGAAGAAATCATCTACAAGGATTCAATCGTAGACGTCCGACCAGAATTTCCGGGCGGGATCGATAATTTTTACAAATATTTCGAAACCAAATTCAAAAAGCCCGAAGCGCGCGCTGTTGTAGATAAATTGGTCTTGTCCTTTATCGTCGAAAAAGACGGCTCGCTGACCGATATCCGCGTCATTCACGATGCCGGTTTCGGAACCGCCGATCAAGCCATCGCCATTGTCGAACAAGGGCCAAAGTGGATGCCCGGCTCCAAAGACGGCAAAAAAGTACGGGTTTTCCACCTGTTGCCCATCGCCATTGTTACCGAAGAATAACCGTCCCGATTGGCTTCGGGATTTTTAATATGCATCAATCAGTACATCAATATGAAATCACTTTTTTTACTCGACCCCGAAATCGCCTATCTCAATCACGGCTCTTTCGGTGCCTGTCCCAAATCCATTTTTGAAGATTACCAGAAATGGCAGCGCGAACTCGAAACTGAACCGGTTCAGTTCATCACCAAAAATGCATTCCGTTATTTGACCAAATCGAAAGCGGCACTCGCCCAATTTGTGAATTGCGACGACAAAGACTTTTTCTTTACGCCCAATCCAACAACGGCAATCAATGTCATCATGCGAAGCCTCGCGCTTCAGCCTGGCGACGAAATCCTGGCGACAGACCACGAATACGGCGCCATGGATCGAACATGGAATTTCTATTCCAAAAGAACCGGGGCCAAATATGTACGCGCCAATATTTCCGTGCCGATTGTTTCCAAAGCACAAATCCTCGAGGAATTCTGGAGCGGTTACTCGCCCAAGACAAAAGTGATTTTCCTGAACCACCTATCGAGTGCAACCGCCTTGATTTTTCCGGTCAAGGAAATTTGCGAAAAGGCCAAGTCGCTCGGTCTCCTTACAATTGTCGATGGCGCCCATGTTCCGGGCCATATTGGTTTGGATATCCGCGATTTGGATCCCGATTTTTACACCGGAACTGTCCACAAATGGTTGCTGACGCCAAAAGGAAGTTCGTTCCTGTATGTCAAAAAAGAATTCCAGCAGATGTTGGATCCACTTGTGGTAAGTTGGGGCTACGAAAGCGACCGCCCAAGCGACAGTCAATTTTTGGATTATCATGAACACCAAGGCACGAGGGACATTTCGGCTTATTTGGCGGTGCCGGCCGCCTTGCAATTCCGCCAAGAAAATCATTGGGAAAATGAAATTGCCAAATGCAAGCAGATGATTTTGGACCAGTACCAAAGTTTTTGCGATTTGCTCGGCACGCAACCGATTTGTCCGGTGACGGCTGAATTTTTGGGTCAGATGTGCAGCGTTCCTGTCCGCACGAAAGATCCATTGGCGCTCAAGGAATTGCTGTTCGAAAAATACAAAGTGGAAATTCCCGTCATGACGATCGGCCCGCATACCTTTATCCGGATTTCACTCAACGGTTACAATTCCGAACAAGATCTTGACCGACTCCGCCAAGCGCTCATCGAAATCAAAACGACAACCGATCTGATCCAATACAATAAGGCATAAAAAATCCCGGAACATCGCCGGGATTTTGTTTTTTATTTTCCGCCGTTGGCCTGAAGATCGGTCAAACAATTGGCATCGAGCTGCGGAACATTGCCGCCAATCATCATGCCCAGCAAGCCACTGCCTTCGGCTTCCCAATACATGAGGCAATCTTCATTGCTGCAATGTTTTGGATGCGCGCCGTCTTCGTGGTTGGTTTGCATGGGTGTACCGAGATTGGTCAGGCCCAATAAATGCCCGAGTTCGTGCAGGATTACCGTTGTTTCGAGATCGACGCGGCTGGGTTCGCCCACGCCATTGCTCAAATTCTGGATCGTGCTTTCATACATCACAAAAGAAGTGTTGCGGTAAGCCGAACCGAGAATGTATTGCGAATCGGTATCAGTCGTCGTTCCGCCGTCGGCAAAAAACAGGTACAGAGTAAGCACGTTTCCTGCATTGTATTTGGTGCGGATGGCACTTTCAATTTGCGCAATCTCATTGATGTCATACGGCGCCATGCCCGGACTTGCGATTTCTTTTTCTACAATCGAAACGCCGCCCGGTTTGTTGAGACGCGCTTCCATAAAGCTTTTAAGGTTGAGCAGCGTCTGTGCATTCGGACGGAAATTCTGTACGTAAAAAACCTCGATCACGAGTGTATTGTATTTGGACGACGCCAGGAAATCATTGGCGCTGCTGCCGGTAGCCTGAAGATTTGGAGTGCGATCGACGCCATTGACGACATTATCGTTGTCGTCATCGGAGCAGCTAAAAAAGAGTGCAATCGTCGCTACCAGTAGGAGTTTGTAAAGTTTCATGTTTGTGGGATAAGTTAAGTTGTTAACGCAAAATTAGCGTTATCGGTTTTTCGAATAGGAATAAAAAATTACAAAATTCCCATCTGGTCACGGCCAGTTTGCAGAGGCTTTGAGCGTTGTGATGTGTGCCAAATGGTGGTTGCAATGCCACGCATACATACAAATCACTTCACGGATTTCAAAAATTTTCGAATGTTCGGGATGAACGAAAGTACGATCGAGTTGCGTTTCAGAAAGACCGTTCATGAGGTAAGCCAGCCGGAAATGCAATCCTTCGAGGAATTGTAAAGCCGGCGCAACGGGCATATTTCGGTTGTCATCGCCTTCGGCCCAACGGTCTTCGTGGTAAAATTTGATCGTCGGATTGTCTTCGGTCAAAGCCCATTTGAGGCGCACCAAACAATTCATATGGCTGTCGGCGCAATGGTGAATGACTTGACGGATGGTCCAACCGTCGGTGCGATAAGGCGTTTCGAGTTGGCTTTAAGACAAATGGGCCACTTCGGTTTGAAGCCGTTTTGGGAATGCGGCGATGTGTTCGATGCAATTTTTGAGAATTTCAAATGTGATTGTTTCGGGCTTTTCAAACTTTCCGATTGGATATTGGAGCTTTTCGAGTTCGGTTGCGGTCATAAAGTCAGTTTTGCGAGGTAATCGTAATGTTCGCCTTCAAGCACCAATTCGCAGTGCAAACCGTTGGCGTGCGCGGCATTTTGCAACGTATTGAAATCGATGTACATCCAATCGAAAGGTGCTTCGTTTTCGCCTTTGTACGCCACGTTGAAGATCACTTCGCCGTAATAATCGAATTCGGAGGTAATCCACTTGCCGCCGTCTTCATCTTCGTCAAACATGTAAATGATGTCTGAACTGTCGAGCAGAATCTGCCCATTTTCATTGAGCAATGATTTTAATTTCTGCAGAAAAGCCGCCATATTTTTGAGTCGGCCACACATTCCCGCGCCGTTCATGAGCAATAAAATCGTGTCGAATTTCTGATTTTCGAGTTGCATCACGTCCTGAACCTGCGCATTTTTGAGTCCACGCAACTGGCACGCTTCAATCGCATTGGCCGAAATATCGATCGACGTCAGATCCAAATTCCGTTCATTCTGCAGGTACAAACTATGGCTTCCGGCGCCGCAGCCCACATCGAGTATTTTCCCTTTGGCCATTTGCAGCGCCTTCTGTTCGATTTTGGGCATCTCGCCATACGACCGGAAAAGGTACGCGACCGACATTTCATCGGCTTCCGAAATCGACGTTTCGGTAATCAAATCCTGCGGATCGTTGTTGGTTTGGTAATCGAGTATGGCTTTTCCGAAAAGGTCTTTCATCGTGTACATGTTTTGGCTAATTTTGCCAAGTGAAACAATTGCTCAACAATTTGCCGAAGCTTGCCAAAGATAAGCATAACGAAAACAAAAAGTATTTCGATAAGCTCAAAAAGAAGGTGCCCAAGAACATCGATTATGTGATGCAGGATTTGCATGACGCCGAGTTCAAACGAACCGATTGTTTGCAATGTGCCAATTGCTGCAAGACGACCGGGCCGCTTTTTACTGCTGCCGATATCGAGCGCATTTCGAAACATTTCAAGCAAAAGCCGCAACAGTTCATCGACCAGCATTTGCGTATTGATGAAGACAATGATTATGTGCTGCAAAGTGTGCCGTGCACATTCCTTGATTCGGAAAATTACTGTATGATCTATGACGTAAGGCCCAAAGCGTGTCGCGAATTTCCGCATACGGACCGCAAGAAATTCCAGCAGATTTCAAATCTGACGCTCGAAAATGTTGCGATTTGTCCGGCCGCCTACAATATCGTCGAAGAAATGAAAAAACGGATGCCGCTGTAATTATTCGGTCATGACCAGAAAACTGTCTGGATAAATCAAATACTTTTTGCGCATTTCCCTGAAGCGGTCGAGTCCGGGTTTCCAGGTGGCACGGATGTCGTCCTCGCTCATGCTGCTTTCGATTTGCTGGCGCAGTTTTTTGGTTCCGGCGAGATTGGTGAAATAATTATTGAAGAATTTTTCGGGTTGTTCGGTTTCGTGGTAGGCTTCGAGCAGCCATTTGAGTTCAATGCGGTTGAGTCGTGGGTATTGCGACAAATCTTCACCGCAGCAAACCTTGCCGTTGTTGGGCGGTTCTTTGGAACCTGTATTCGGTGCGGGCGTAAAGCTCCAGTGGAATTTCGTCAGATAAGGTGAACCGTAAATCTGGAATTGTTTGTCGGTGCCGCGTCCGATGCTCACATTCGTCCCTTCGAAAAAACACAAACTCGGATACAGGTTGATCGCCTGGTCGTTCGGCAAGTTCGGCGAAGGTTTTACCGGCAAGCTGTACGGCATTTCACGGCGGTAGTTTTCGCAAGGCACAATCCTGAGTTTGCACTGGGCGCCGTCCTTGAGCCATTTCTCGCCATTGATCATGAGCGCATATTCGCCAATCGTCATGCCGTGCAACACCGGAATTTCGTGCATGCCGACGAAACTTGCGTATTCTTTTTCCAAAGTCGGTCCGTCGATCATGTTGCCATTCGGATTCGGCCGATCCAAAATAATCAGTTCGATGTTGTTTTCTGCACACGCTTCCATCACATAATGCAACGAAGAAATGTACGTGTAGAATCGCGTGCCCACATCCTGCAGATCGAAAAGCAGCACTTCGATGCCTTCCAGTTGCTGCGGCGACGGTTTCTTGCTGTTGCCGTACAATGAAATGATCGGCAGTCCGGTTTTGACGTCGCGGCCATCGACGATCAATTCGCCATCGGCGGCATCACCGCGGAAACCGTGCTCGGGCGCGTAGATTTTGACGAGATCGATTTTAGTATTCTGAACGATGAAATCGACAATGTGCATCGTCACGGCTTTGACGCCTTCTTTTTGTGAGACCGAATCTTTGATCAGGTAATGCGCATCGTAAGTGATTTGCCCGCTTTGGTTGGTCAGGATGCCGACCTTTTTGTTTTTGAGCAACCCGAAGTAGCTTGTCATATTGTCGGCGCCCGTCATGAATTTGGTCGAGACCACCTTGCTTTTCACCATCGTCAATGCCGGAACAGAATAACTCGCAGGCTGCGGCGCCTTACAAGAAACGGCCACCACCGAAACAAAAGCGAGCAGGTAAAAAAACGTGCTTGGAAAGGAGGTTGAAAATCTGCGTGCCTGTGAAATAATGTCCGAATTCATAAATCGTTCCCTAATATTATTGGCCAATTCCGTTAAAATCCTGTTGAAAGCCGTATTTTTGACCGTCCCAAATTAAGGTGTAACCAAAATAACTTCATGAATCCGGAATATTTTATAGCCAAAAGACTCATTGCTGCTAAAGGCCGTAAAAGTAGCATTTCTGCGCCAATAATAAAAATCGCGATTGCTGCCATCGCCATCGGGATGGTCATGATGATTGTTTCAGTGGCCACCGGCATTGGGCTGCAGCAGAAAATCAGGGAGAAAGTTTCGGCCTTCAACGGACACATTATTATTTCGAATTACGACGATAATCAATCGCAGGTGAGCGTCACGCCCATTTCTACCCATCAAAACTTCTATCCCAAATTCCAAACCGTAGACGGCATCAGCCACATTCAGGCCGTGGCGAGCAAAGCCGGAATCATCCGAACGGCCACTGCTTTCGAAGGCATCATTTTCAAAGGCGTCGGCAAAGATTACCAATGGGATAATATTAAAGAGTATTTGGCAGGCGGGAAACTGCCGGACCTTTCGGCGACTATTTCTTCGGATGTGATCATTTCGAAATACCTGGCCGATCGCCTCCAACTCAAGACCGGCGATAAATTCAACACCTTCTTTATGAAGGAAGACAATACGAAATTGCCGAATTTGCGTGTGTTCAGGATTTCGGGGATTTACAATTCTGGGTTTCAGGAATTCGATGCGGCTTATATCATTGGCGACATCCGGCATGTGCAACGCATCAACAAATGGCAGCCCGACCAAGTGGGCGCGTTCGAGGTTTTCGTAAGCGACTTTACACAGATCAAGCAAAAAGGAGAGGCCGTCTACGAAGAAACCGGCTCCACGCTCGATACGCAAACCATTGTCGAGAAATACTATTATATTTTCGAGTGGCTGCATCTGTTCGATTTCAACATCCTGGTTATCCTCATCGTCATGATTGCCGTTGCAACGATCAATATGGTAGTCGCGCTTTTGGTGCTCATTCTCGAACGCACGCAAATGATCGGCGTACTCAAAGCGGTCGGGGCCAACAATTGGCTCGTGCGCAAGGTTTTTCTTTACAACGCCTTGTATTTGATCTTGCGCGGATTGTTTTGGGGCAACTTCATCGGGATCGGTCTCGTGCTGATCCAGCAATATACGGGAATCGTGCATCTCAACCCAGAAAGTTATTACGTCAACGAAGCGCCGGTTTACCTCGATTGGTTTTACATCTTCGCGCTCAACCTGGGCACGGTATTGATTTGTCTGATCGTGCTGTTGATCCCGTCTTACATCATCACCAAAATTTCTCCGGTAAGGGCCATTCGTTTCAATTGATTGTTTTTTTGGGCGTGCCGGCGCTTGAGGTTCAGCGTTCTATCGAAATACAGATGGAGCCGTCGGGCTTTGCGTTTCACCCGAGGCCAAAGGCCGAACTGACCGAAGGTAATCTTTTTGAAAAGTGATTGCCTTCGCAAGCTCCGGCTAATTGCTTTTCAAAAAGGATTTCCACTTCAATCCTCACGCGAAATAAATATCGTTCTAAAGCGGCTGTCTTCAAGCGGTTACAATGTTTTAAGAAAATTTTATAGAATTTCTGCTTCAAAAAGTTTGTAAAACTAAAAATCAATGTTACCTTTGCACCCCGCAGAAGAGAAAAACGTTCATTGATTTATCGGGATTTGAGGTTGAGAAAATAAATTTAAAAATTATTTTTCAAAAAGCTTGCCTGATAAAAAATAAGATGTACTTTTGCACCCGCTTTGGGAACGAAAGTTCACGGGGGGATAAACAAGAAGACACGTTCATAGACATATTGGATTGACAGCCGTTGCAACAGCGATGTTGCAACAAGAAAAAAAAGAGAGTAAGG